>Ga0114981_10001924_pt1 | contig 13505 bp, 5 predicted proteins | sample S_140806_MF_Meta_FD_87028 | JGI IMG/M metagenome (GOLD analysis project Ga0114981, IMG submission 87028) | Freshwater microbial communities from Lake Simoncouche, Canada to study carbon cycling - S_140806_MF_MetaG | ecosystem: Environmental > Aquatic > Freshwater > Lake | place: Lake...
AATCTAATTGTTTCTACTCCTGTTGTTGGACACATTTATGATTGGTATTTGTCAGGTGGAAGTGTGCCTGTATTTACAGGGACAACTTACACTATAATAAATTCAGGGATTTACTTTGTTAAAGCAAGGAATCCTATCACCCTTTGTGGAAGCAACTCGTCTACTACAACTATTACAGTAAATCCGCTTCCAACAGCAGCAATTACACCTGCCGGACCTATAACAGTTTGTGCTGGAGACAATTTAGTATTGACTGCATTTAACAGTCCAGGATATTCTTTTAGTTGGGGAAGCTCAAATACTAATGTAATATCTAGTTCAGGAATATATAATGTAACAGTTACATTAAATGGTTGTAGTGCAAATTCAAATAGTGTAACTGTAAACTATATTCCAAACCCATCACCAATCATTATTAGTTCACCAGTAAGTCTAGAAGCTTGCTTTGGCGGATCAGTAAATCTATCTGTAGGTGGTATTTTTCCATTAACTGCTTGCACATATGAGTGGTTTAATTCTGCAGGTGCTACAGTACAAGGCCCTGGCACTAACAGTTCCTATATTGCAACTAGCTCAGGTACTTATCGTGTAAAAGCTACTTCAACATTAGGGACTTTTTGTTCTAGTTTCTCTGCACCAGTTACGGTAACAATTCATCCAAATATTCCTGTGTCAATAATTATTCCACCAAATTCATCAACATCATTTTGTGAAGGAACATCTTCAATTACTCTTACAGCTGATCCTCTAATTGGATACACTTATGTTTGGAGTAATGGGCAAACATCCCCAACTATAAATCTTTCACTTGCTAGTCAATCTGGTCCATATACTGTTACTGTTACTAATTCAGTAACAAATTGCTCTGCTACTTCACCTATCATACCAATTTCAATATACCCAAATCCATCAGCACCAAGTATCTCTCCAATTGGTCCATTGAATTCATGTGCAGGAAACCCACTTTTAACTCTTACGGCTTCACCTAGTACTTTCCCAACATATCAATGGAAAAATGGAAATGTCAATGTTGGTTCAAATTCCCCATCTCACAACCCGGCTAGTACAGGTACCTATTCAGTTATTGCTACAAATAGTAACGGTTGTTCTAGCTTACCATCTAATTCAACATCCATAACTATAGTTCCGATACCTGCAACACCGGTAATAATCCCACAAACGGGAAGTCCTCTACAATTTTGCCAAGGTTTATCAATTAGTCTATCAGCAACAATTAATAGTGGTAGTACCTATCAATGGTTTAGGAATGGTATTCCATATATATCAGGCAACCCTGTAAACATAACATTATCAGGATCTTACACATTAATTGAGACTACTAGTCTTGGATGTTCATCCCAAACTTCAAGCCCTATAACTATTATAGTTTATCCTAATCCTACTCCTGTAATCACTGCACTAGACACAACCTCATTTTGCGCAGACCCAGGAGCTTCTGTAACGCTGCAAGCAACACCAGGATCTAACTTGTACCAATGGACATGTGTATCACCTTCTTTACCAACCCAAGCGCCATCATCCTCACCTAATTTTATAGCAACACAAAGTGGTACTTATACAGTTACTACAACTAATTCTAATGGATGTATTTCTGCTGTTTCTAATTCTATACCAGTTGTTGTAAATCCCTTACCTCTTGCCTCAATAACTAATGGTTCTGCAACAACATTTTGTGCAGATCCTGGTGCATTTGTAACTCTTACAGCAGGCCCGAGTGGTAACATTTATCAATGGTCTACTAGTGGCCCCGCTCTAGCAAATCCATTTTTAGCTTCACAAAATATTACTCAAACTGGCATGTATTCGGTTTTAGTAACAAACCCTGTTACAAATTGTACAAACACTGCATCTTTACCTGTAACAGTACATCCTCTTCCTACTCCATCAATAATTGCAAGTGGGATAACACAACCATTATGTGACGGACAATCTGTTGTACTTACTGCTGATCCTACTGGTTCAGGTTTAACCTATCTATGGTCTCCTTCTAGTTTTACGTCTATTGCAACACCTCCTATAACTTCAAGTGGTACTTACTCAGTTAAGATAACTGATGCTAATGGCTGTTCCGCTACTTCTGCACCTGTTCCAGTGGTGTTTAACTCTAACCCAGTGGCTTTTATTACGCCAAATAGTTTACCTACTTTATGTCAAGGGGATACAATTACATTACAATCTAATCCAATGTCAGATAACTACGTATGGTCGCAGCAATTAAGTACTGGTGGGAATACTATAATTGCCTCAGGTATTCCAAGTATACCAGTATCGCAGTCAGGAATTTATACAGTTACAAATTATAATCCATCTGGATGTTTTACAACTTCTAACCCTATTACAGTAACTGTAAATCCTCTACCAACTCCATTAATTACTGCAATTGGCGCTGGTATTCCTGGAAATACAGAGGTCTGCCAAGGAAACTCTGTTTTTTTATCTGTAAGTGGAATTGGAATTACAAGCTATCAATGGAGAGTTAATGGGGTAAATATACCTGGGGCAAATTCCATTAATTATCCAGCAACAAGCTCTGGAGTATATTCCGTGGAAGTAGGGAATAATAATAACTGTTTTAAAATATCCTCAGGAGTTGAAGTAACCATAAACCCTAACCCAACAGCTGAAATTAATTATCTTAATTCACCAGATCCAATTTTACTTTGTCCTGGTGGAACAATAGGATTAACAGCAGCTCCAAGCAGTATGTACTATAGTTGGAATAGCCCTAATTTAGGCTTTGAAACGAATCAGTTTGTACTCGCTACTACTTCAGGAACATACGAAGTAATCGTTACTGACCCTGCTACTGGTTGCTTTGATACTTCAGATCCTGTAAATGTTACTATTCAAACACTGGGTACAACTTCTGCAGCAGTAATAGGTATGCCTTCAACACTAACATTATGTCCAGGTTCTCTATTTACTTTATCTGGAATAACTTCGAACGCAACTTCTTTTAATTGGACGCTGATAAGTGCGCCTGCAGGTTGTAATTTAATCGGGGCAAATACATTAAATCCAACATTTACATCAGGATCTGTATCGGGTACTGCCATTCTAAGACTAAATACTTCATTGAATTATGCTTGTAATACTGTTCCTAGTTATCAAGACATAACAATAAATATTAGTCCTTCAATACCTACATTGAGTAACAATATAAATTCTGGTCTTGTTGATCAAGTTTTATGCTCAAATATTCCAATAGATCCCATTATATTTAATGTTTTAGATATACTTGGATCAGGAACGACAATCCCTTCTGTTACTATTGATGGTACTACTATTTTAGCCAGTACACCTTACAATGGAATTTCTTGGAACTTTATAGGTGGGCAAGTTATAATTTCAGGAACTCCAAATTTTGGAACCTATACATATACCGTAAATGCAATCCCTACTGGGTCTCCAAGTTGCTTATTAACTAGTTTAAGTGGAACAATCACTTCGCAAGCGGCATCATTAAGTATTTTTTCTAGCGAGTTCACCAATAATCAAATAATTTGTATTGGAACTAGTATAGCACCTATAATTTACGATTACACAGGAATAATATCTTCAATTGATTTACCAGATGGTGTTATTGCACAATCAAATACAAGCGGAAATCAATATACAATCTCAGGAACTCCTTTAGCGGTTGGATATTATAATTATGCAATAACTACAGAAACAGTTTGTGGATTTGAAACTTTATTAGGTGAGATTACTGTTATTCCTCCAATTACAGGAAATACAAGTGGTACAGCAACTACTACAAATTGTGATGGATCTGAATTTACTTTAATTGGAGGCATTCTAAATTCAAGTGCTAATACAAACTATACTTATCTCTGGGTATACAGCACATCAATAACAGGACCATATGATCCTGCACCAGGAATTAATACAAATGCAAATTATGAGGGAACTATTTATCTAGCTAATGACACCTTGTATTTTAGAAGATTTGTATATGCAGGTGACTGTTATGATTATGCAGCACCAGTTATGGTTCATGTTATTCCTCTTGGAACTAACCCTAATATGATTGCATTTGCTGGAGCTGACCAAACAATAAGTCTTGGTCAAAGTGTTGAATTAGTAACAAGTGGTGTTAATATTTCTGAGTACAATTGGAGCCCAACAATTGGATTAAGTTCAGCAACAATAAGTAATCCTTTTGCAAGTCCTGTTTCAACAACAATCTATACATTAACAGTGCAAGATATTTATGGATGTTCCTATTCAGACGATATTACAGTAACTGTTTTAAATGATTATAGCCTAACAATACCAAGTTTAATCACTCCGAATGATGATGGATCAAATGATTTTTGGGAAATTCCTGAAAGCTTATTTTACACAGGTACTACTGTGAAAATAATAAACAGAGAAGGACAAGAAGTTTATAGTTCAAGTAACTATGATAATACATGGGATGGACCATTTAATGGTAAACTTTTGCCTGAAGCCACCTACTACTATTTTATTCAGTTCCCAAATTCAGAAATAACGCATAAAGGGCCAGTTACAATTTTAAGAAATATTAAATAAGCCCAAACTAAACAAAAAAGAAGATATGAAAACATTTATTTATTCAACCATAATTTTAACTCTTTTAAAAGGAGGAAATATATTTAGTCAACAACTTCCCTTAGGAAGTCAGTACTACGTCAATATGTACTCATTTAATCCTGCAGAGGTAGGAACATCATCTTTGCAGACATATTTCTCCCATAGAAGTCAATTTGCTGGAATTTCAAATGGTCCACAAACAACTTATTTATCAGTTGACGGACCAACAAAATACGATAAAATGGGTTTAGGTTTCATAGCTATGACTGACAGAACTGACATTTTATCTAAAAATACATTTGTAGTTTCATATTCTTACAAACTAAAATTCGGAGAAAATCACGGATTAAATTTTGGACTAAATTTAGGTATCCTCAATAATTCTATTGCATTTGACGAAGCAATTATTATTGATGAAGATGATGCGCTAGTATCAAACAGTAATAGGAGTAAAACTGGTTTCACTTCTGATTTTGGGTTGCTCTACAAAATAAAAGAACTTCAAATTGGTGTCTCTGTACCTCAAGTATTCTCAAATTCAAATTTATACATCAATACAAGTGGAGAGAAATTTTCATTTACCTCATCGCGACACTATAGAGCATCAGTTAAATATACTTTCTTTTTAAATGAATCAAAAAATTTATCAGTATATCCTCTACTAGCTGCAAGATTCGTAAATGGCGCTCCATTTCAGTATGATGCAAATGTTATAGTTGATTTTAAAAAAATAGGATGGATTGGTATGACATACCACAGCAATTATGCATTTTCTAGTAGCGTTGGATTACGCTATCAAAATATGATAATTGGATATGTATATGACTTTCCTCTTGGGTACCTAAATCAATTTACAAAAGGGTCTCATGAATTTATACTTGGTTACCGATTCGGAGATAAAAATAAAAAAGATGATTTCAACTCTGATGAATCAAACAAAAAAATAAAACAGTTGGAGATAACTCAAAATAGACATGAAAAGCTTATTGATAGTCTAATCCAAACAAATGATAAATTATATGAAGATGCTCTTAATCAAAAAGATTTAGTGGACAGTTTAATAGAAAGGCTCTTGAATAAAAATCAATCTGAAGATTCCAATTACGAAGGCAATAAAAATAAGAATAAGAATAATGGTATTGAAACAATAAGAACAGGATCCGCTACTGATTTTATAAGTGATGATGGTTCAGTAGTACAAAAAGGATATTATGTTGTTGTTGGTAGTTTTGCTATTCAGGAGTATGCAAAACGATTTAAAAATGGACTTTTGAATGAAGGATATTCCCAAACAAAATCTATACAACGTAAAGGCTCAGAAATAAAAAACGTTTACGTTTTCTATACTGATGATATTAATGAAGCCATTAATGAGAAAAGAAAATACACGAATATAGATGAAAGTGTTTGGGTATTGCGTATTGACTAAATAAGCTCTCAGAGATATTAAAACAATAGATATTTAATATCATTGTTTAAAATCTATTTGAAGAAATTTATAAGCACCTCGATTTTCTGGATAAAACCCATTTATATTTTCTATATTTCCAAAAAATATTTTATAAAACGATTATTTTTGACGGAAATTAATAACTCATAAATGAACTTTAAACATAGATTATTAAAAAAGTTGTACTTGTATGTTACACTTCTTTTCCTTCTAGCTTTTAAAAGCACCAAAGTTTTTTCGCAAACAAAAATATCTGGAACTGTAATTGACGAATATACAAGTCTACCCTTAGAAAATGTAAAGATTAAAGTCAAAGATCTAAACATAGGTGCTATTTCAGATCAAAAAGGTTTTTTTACAATTACATTAAACAAAGAGTTTCCTATTATTTTGGTCTCCACCAATTTAGGCTACGACAACCTCGAAACTCTTTTATCTGTTGCTGAAGATACCTTATTACTTAAAATGAAATCCAATAACATTTTGAAATTAAGCACTGTAAATGTTCGTGGCTTTGGAAGTGAAAAAGAAAAAGAAGCGGCATTATCTATAGAAACGATGTCCTTAAATGAAATTAAAGCGACTCCAGCCTTGGATTTTTACGATGGCTTAAGTCACATGAAAGGTGTTGATTTAACTTCTGCAAGCATTGGATTTAAAGTCGTAAACACAAGAGGATTTAATTCAACATCTCCAGTACGGACATTACAAATTATTGACGGAGTAGACAATGCATCGCCAGGTCTTAATTTTGCCCTCGGAAACTTTTTGGGTGCATCAGAATTAGATTTGATGCAAGTAGAAATTGTTTCAGGAGCAAGTTCTGCCTTCTACGGACCAAATGCATTTAATGGCGTAATCAGTATGCAAACAAAAAATCCTTTTAAATTTCAAGGTTTTAGCTTTAGTAGAAAAGGAGGAGAGCGACTACTAAATGAATATGCTATTCGTTATGCTAAAGGATTTCAATTTAAAACTGGTAGAGATATTTTTGCTTTTAAACTAAATGTCTCATACATGAAAGCCGACGATTGGGAAGCAAATAATTCTAATTCTGTTGAGGGCTTAGATACAGACAGAAACAATCCTGGTGGCTACGATGCTGTTAATCGTTATGGCGACGAGAATTTATCTCCAAATATTAACAATGCTCTGGCTGAAGTTGTCATCACCCCAGGATTAAAAAGATGGCACCGAACGGGTTACTGGGAAAAAGACATTGTTGATTATAAAACTGAAAATCTGAAAACAGCAGCGGCTTTGCACTTTATGTTGAAGCCAAAAGTTGAACTTATATTAGCATCTAATTTCGGAACAGGAACAACCGTTTACCAAGGGGATAATAGATTTAGCTTAAAGGATATTCTCTTTTTCCAAAATAGAATTGAGATTCAGAAGAAAGACGATTTCTTTATTCGAGCATACGCTACACATGAAGATGCAGGAAAATCGTATGATGCCGTACTTACTGCATTTTTATTGCAAGATGCAGCAGCTGATGATTGGGATTGGAACAATAGATACAGACAGTATTGGTCTGGACAGATTACAAACCGTGTTAGGGCCCTAGACACTTTGGTTCAATGGACAGGGCTTTATATTGGAGGTGTTAGTATTCCACCGGATTACAATGCGATAAATGCAGTTATTAATGCCAACCAAGATTCAATGCTCGTTTGGCATGCACAAGCTAGCGCATATGCTAATAGTGCATATAGTAATTGGGAAATGCTGGACTATTTTGAACCAGGAACCCAACGTTTTGATTCTTTAATGACAGATATCACAACGAAGACATCTTTTTTAGAAGGAGGCTCAAGAATTGTAGATAAATCTGCTCTCTATCATTTGCATGCTGAGAAAATATTTAATTTGGATTTTGGAAAAATAACATTTGGGGGGAACGGACGAATATATAACCCTCGCTCAGGTGGCTCACTTTTTTGTGATACAAATGGAAGAACAATAGTAAATAAAGAATTTGGCTTATATGCTGGAATAGAAAAACAATTTGCTGATGAAAAATGGATTTTAAAAGCGAGTATAAGAGTAGATAAAAATCAAAATTTTGACTTTTTACCATCTCCAGCAGCTTCTATAATTTGGCAGCCATCTAAAAAACATTCAATACGAACTACCCTAACCTCTGCTATAAGAAATCCAACTTTATTGAATCAATACATGTATTACAATGTTGGAAGAGCAAAACTAGTTGGGAACATCAGTGGATATGATTCATTAGTGACAATTGAATCCCTTCGGAATTTCTACTATACTCAAAATTCTGACACTTTAAGTTATTTTAATTTAGATCCAATTGCACCTGAACAAGTTAAATGCATCGAGTTGGGATACAAAGGAGCATTTTTTACAAAATTATTTATTGATGTTAATTACTATTTTAATTCCTACACGAACTTTATTGGATATGTAAATGGAGCAGATATATTTATTACACCATTAAATACGCCCATAATTAATGATGTTTTTCGAATAGCAACTAACTCACGTGAAAAAATTACTACTCAAGGTTTGTCAGTGGGTGTAAATTATTATATCGGTAATCAGTATGCCCTGAATGGTAATTATTCCTGGAATGCCTTGACAAAAAAATCAACTGATCCAATTATCCCTGCCTACAATACGCCTGAGAATAAATTCAATATTGGATTTCAAGGAAGAGATATTGCAATTAAAAAATTTACAGGTCTAGGTTTTAACATCAATTATAAATGGATTCAGGGATTTATGTCAGAAGGCTCACCTCAATTTACTGGAAGAGTGCCAACTTACGGATTATTAGATGCACAAGTAAATAAGTTTATTGAAAAAGCAAAATTAACACTGAAAATCGGTGCTGCTAACCTTTTAAATAACCAAGTACTTCAAGTTTATGGAGGCCCTTTTGTAGGAAGGATGATTTATGCTTCTCTTTCTTTAGATATCAAAGATGAATAAAAAACCAGTTTTAAATTTTTTTATGCTTAAATTTACCTTTAATTTTAAACTTTTAAAATCAATTTTATGAAAAAAATACTTTTACCCATCATTTTAAGTTGTGTATCGATTACTGGTTTAATTGCTCAGGAAAGATATGTAGACGAAGTTTTTACAAACTTTACTCAAGAGAATAATGTTGTTTACTCAACAAATCTCTCTGTTATAGCAGCTTCTCAAGGATTAGCTTATGTGCCAACAGGTGCTGTCCCTCAAGTTCCAGCCTTGGCTTTTGATTTATATGAGCCAGCTGGTGATTCAGTAGCAGAGCGTCCTTTAATTATTATGCTTCATACAGGTACTTTTTTACCAATCATTTATAATGGTAATCCAACGGGTATGCGTAATGATGCTGCTACAACAAACATCTGTAAAAGTTATGCAAAAAGAGGTTATGTAGTTGCAAATTTGGAATACCGCTTAGGGTGGAACCCAGCTGCTGCTACACAGGCTGAAAGAGCTGCAAGCTTAATGAAGGCAGTTTACCGTGCAATACAAGACACTAAGAGTGCTGTACGTTTCTTCAGGAAAGATTATGCAACCGGAAACCAATGGGGAATAGATACTTCTAGAATTATACTTTGCGGTCAAGGTTCTGGAGGATGGGTAGCTTTAGGTTATGCTACAGTTGATAAATTAGCTGAAATACAACTACCTAAATTTTTAGATGCTAATGCAGTTCCACTTATTGATACTGCAGTTATTGGTGACTGGGATGGTTATGGGGGTAACTCTATACCAGGTCAAGGAAATATGGAAAGCAATTTAGGTTACTCAAATGACATACACATGGTGTGTAGCATGGGTGGCGGAATGGGCGACTTAAGTTGGTTAGAAGCTGGCGATGTTCCTATGTGTGCTGTTCATTGTCCAACAGACCCTGTTGCAACTTACACAACTGGAGATGTTTCAATTGCTTCTATTGGACTTGTTACCACAGATATCAGCGGAAGTTATGATGTTATGAAAAAAGCAAATTTACTAGGGAATAATTCAATTCTTGATCCAGTAAATGCTGGTAGTGACAGTTATACTTTGGCTGCAGCTAGCGCTTCACTTAATGCTCAAGGAATGACAATTGCTAACGCAACAGTAATTCAAAATCAAACAGTAGGTGCGCCTGTTGACAATGTATTTCCATTCATAACTGTAAATCCTTACGAAGCTTCTCCTTGGGATTTATGGGATTCAACTACAACTGTTAATATTGCACTAGCAATGGGATTACCTGCAGCTCAAGGAACAGCAGCTCATGTTTCAAACATTGCTCAAAATCCTGACATGGGTTATGCTAAGTCAATGGCTTATATTGATTCAACTTTAGGGTATTTCTGTAGAAGAATTGTACGTGCTACAAATTTAGATGGTCTTGCTGGTTTGAACGATTTATCAAACTTAGAATCAGGAATTAACTTGTTCCCTAACCCTGCATCAAATAATATTACTATTCATTCTGAAAATGGTACTATTAATTCTATTAAATTATATACAACTGCCGGTAAACTTGTGAAAGAAGAAGCTAATCTTTCTTCTAAGCTCGTTAGCCTTAACAATCTCAATTTAACTGAAGGTCTTTACCTTTGTTCGATTGTAGTTAATGGTCAAACTACTACAAAGCGATTAATAATTCGTTAAGTATCATACATTGATTTTCTTTAAAAAAAGAGCTTGTTAATACAAGCTCTTTTTTTTTGCATTCGCAAATAAGAAACTTCTAAAGAAGAATCAAGACCTACTCTCTCTTTTAAAAGAGCATCTAACTTAAATTAAATTCTTTATGGATTTACTTTTCTGATTTATCAACAACAGGCCTATTTTTTCTGTTTTCCAATTCCCAAGCTATTACAAAAGCCAATTGAGTTCTTTTTTGCAAGGCATCAAATTCTATTTTATCAACCTCATCTGAAGCTTGGTGATAATCGTCGTGAACACCATTAAATAGAAAAACGGAAGGGATATTGTGTTTTGCAAAATTATAATGATCTGAACGGTAGTAAAAACGATTTGGGTCTTTTCGACTGTTGTATTTATAATCTAACTTGATATTTATATACTTTTTGTTAACATCTTCGCACACATTGTGTAAATCAGTAGAAAGGAAATTTGAGCCAATTAAATAGATATAATTATTCGACTTTAAATGAAACTCATCACGACGTCCAATCATATCAATATTAACATCTGATATTGTATTTTCTAGAGGGAATAAAGGATTTTCTGTGTAGTAACTCGAACCATACAAACCATGTTCTTCTCCAGTTACATGAAGGAATAAAACAGAGCGTTTTGGACCATGACCATCATTTTTTGCTTCTTGAAATGCCTGTGCTATTTCCAATAAAGCGACTGTCCCAGAACCATCATCATCTGTACCATTATAGATTTCCCCATCAATTATACCAATGTGATCATAATGAGCAGATACAACGACAATTTCTTCTGGTTTTTCAGTGCCTTCAATAAATGCCCATATATTTTCTGAATCAGGTAAACCCTTCATAAAAGCAGAAGGAACTTTTTGATAAAAATCTGTTGCTCCTTTTGGAAAAGAAATACCGTTGTTTTTATAGGTGTTAATTAAATAAACCCCAGCTTTCTTTTGACCTTCAGTTCCCGTGTCTCTTCCTTCCATTTCATCAGAAGCTACAATTTCTAAATGAGTTTTTAAATCCGAAATAGAAATTGTTCTAATGTATTTTGTAAGATCAAATGAACTTGTTGTTTGAGCAAAACCAGAACTTAGAAAAAAAAGATAAAGAGGGGTTAATAGAACTTTACTTCTCATAACAGTAGATTTTAAATTAATAAGACAAGAAAAAGATACGACTAAATTAATTTACTTTCATAAATCGCTTAATCCCAATAAGAATTTGCTTTTTGTCATATAGACGAACAAAATAGGTTCCTTTTTGAAGATTTTTAACATCTATAGTAGCCTCAAAAGAATCTTCAACAGGGTAAATACCGCTGATAATACCACTTTCATTAATTAATTCTATTCGAGCTATTTTCTTTTCGGATGATGAAACAAACAAAAGATTTGCACTTGGATTTGGAGAAATCGCTACTTCGCTGAAATTTTGTTCTAGAAGTGATGCTGTGGATTGGCCAACAAAGGTCAAGGTATTATTTCCAGAATTTGGAATTGCTAAGGTATCTGTCAAATCATTGTAATAAATATCCGCAGGACTACTCAGACCACTTACTATCAAAGTTGGAGTAGTTGTAAAGTCATTGTTGTATTTGTACACGCTATTTGTACCCCAAGTAGAAATATAAAAATCGCCATTTGCTTTGCGTGCTATTCCATCAATATTCGTGTAAGATGTAGTTAAAATTGTTGTTACCGTAGAATCTGCTAATGAACATCTTTTAATTTTTGCTGCTGATCCCCAATTCACAAAAACCAAAGAATTGCTTGGCTCATCGAAAATAATTCCATTTGGAGATTGCGTTAAATTCTGTGCAAAAAGATTAAAAGTTTGAGTAGCAATCTTTATTCTATAAATTTTCTTTGCTGAAAAATCTGTTACAAATAAATTTCCAGAATTGTCATGCGTGATGCCATTTAAGAATGTTGCGCCAAGATTTACAGAAAAAACTTGTAAGCCCGTTGTTAAGTCAAAGCCTAAAACCTTTCCGCCACAACAAGCATAAACAGTAGTTCCAACAACTTCAATTCCATAGGGATTTGGAGAAATTCCTCCAACAAATTGTGTGATGGTTCCATTACTACTTCGCTGCATGATTTTACCATTTGAGCTATTTGCAATCAAATAACGGTTATTAATGGGGTCAAAATCGATACTTTCTGGTCCATTCAATTGCCCAAAATAAAGGGAATAAAGAAATAAGAAGGAAATAAATAAGCTATTTTTTTTCATATGAAAATTAATTATTTAATAATGAGCATTCGTTTTGTAGATGTAAAAACTAAGGTGTTGTTTTCTTTCACTTCCATCGTGTAAAAATAATTTCCATTTTTCAAATCCATAGGATAATTTAATTGCACAGTGTGAGTGCCTGATGAAGTAGTTTGAGAATAAGCACAACTTAACTTTCGTCCTGTTTCATCGTAAATAGTAATTGTAACATCAGCTGTTTTAGCAATTGTAAAATCAATCATTGAATTTCCTGAACTTGGATTTGGATAATTTTGTCCTAGTTCATTTGAAAGTACTATATTTTCCTCAAGCGACAAATTTGAAGGACAAATCTTATAAATTTTTCCATTCGTTGTGTATCCTCCATTCATTGCATAAATACAGCCTTCAGGACCTTGCTTAAGTGTTGTTAAACCACCTTCACCAGTGCCGGTTAAATCAGCCCATTGAACATTACTTATAACAGTATCATAATCAGGAGCATTTCCTAAAGTCAAGTTATACATTCTACCGTTATCATTATCAGCAATCAGTAAATGATTTGTTAATGAAGGAATTACACTACTTGAATAAAACAAACAACCTGTTATTCCTGG
>Ga0114981_10001925_pt1 | contig 13504 bp, 10 predicted proteins | sample S_140806_MF_Meta_FD_87028 | JGI IMG/M metagenome (GOLD analysis project Ga0114981, IMG submission 87028) | Freshwater microbial communities from Lake Simoncouche, Canada to study carbon cycling - S_140806_MF_MetaG | ecosystem: Environmental > Aquatic > Freshwater > Lake | place: Lake...
GTCGCATAATCCTAGGTACTTATGCTCTTTCCTCTGGTTATTACGATGCTTATTACGGCAGTGCACAAAAAGTTCGCACGCTCATTACTCAGGACTTTAATAATGCCTTTGAAAAGTGCGATGTGATGGTCTCTCCTACATGTCCAACAACTGCCTTTAAAATTGGTGAAAAATCCAATGATCCAATCGCAATGTATTTAAATGACATCGCAACGATTCCGGTCAACATGGCTGGGATTGGCGGAATGTCATTGCCTGCAGGTTTAGCACCAGAGGATGGGCTGCCAGTTGGTTTTCAGATTATGGCACCAGCTATGCAAGATCAGCGCATGTACTTAGTTGGAGCAGCACTTGAAGCCGCTCTGCTGACTAAGTGGGGCGCACCATTACTTTCACAGGCTCCAGTATTGGCAGGCAAATAAATGGCGCTTACATACGATGATGTAATCGCCAAGTACGAGCCAGTGCTTGGTCTTGAAGTCCACGTCGAACTCAATACCAAGTCGAAGATGTTTTGTGGCTGCAGCACGATATTTGGGGGAGAACCTAATACCCAAACCTGTCCCGTCTGTTTAGCTCTACCTGGTGCTCTGCCAACAGTTAATGAAAAAGCGATTGAATCAACGATCAAAATCGGCCTTGCACTTAACTGTTCTATCGCCCCATTTAGTCGCTTTGCCCGTAAAAACTATTTCTATCCTGATATGCCGAAAAACTTTCAGATTTCACAGTATGACGAGCCAATCTGCGTTAATGGCTATGTTGATGTAGAGATCGATACCGATGAGGGCTCAAAGGTTTTTCGTATCGAAGTAGAACGTGTCCATATGGAGGAGGACACCGGAAAGTCTTTGCACGTTGGTGGTGCGACTGGACGTATCCATGGCGCTGAATACTCCCTACTCGATTACAACCGTGCGGGTATTCCCTTAGTTGAGATCGTTACAAAAATTGTTCCAGGCACTGGAAAGTACGCACCCGAGGTGGCAAAGGCATACGTTGCCGAACTTCGAGATATTTTGCGCTCTCTTGGTGTCAGTGATGTAAAGATGGAACAGGGTTCACTCCGCTGCGATGCAAACGTCTCACTTCGTTTAATCGGTGCTCAAACTCTTGGTACTCGTAGTGAGACCAAAAACGTTAACTCACTGCGCTCTGTTGAGCGCGCCATTCGTGGAGAGATGATTCGCCATGCAGAGTTATTAAATAAGGGAGAGCGCGTTGTTCAAGAGACACGTCACTTCCAAGAGGATTCAGGTCTTACTCGATCGGGCCGTTCTAAAGAGCAGGCCGAGGATTACCGATATTTCCCAGAGCCAGATTTAATTCCAGTTGCACCAGATGCGACATGGATTGAAACTCTTCGTGCAGGCTTACCTGAGCGACCATCGATTCATCGTAAACGTCTGCAAGAGGCCTGGGCTGTGCCCGATAAGGAGATGGCGGCGATGATAAACGCCGATGTTTTAAATATCGTCGAGGCAACTGTTAATTTAGGTGCAGATCCAACTAAGGCCCGTAGTTGGTGGCTAGGTGAGATCTCACGAATTGCAAACGATAAAGATGTTGCGATCGCAGATTTAACGATTACACCAGGTGATGTTGCCGAAATCGTGGCACTAGTGAATACAGGAGAGCTCACCGATAAGTTAGCTCGCCAAGTTATTGAAGGTGTCATTGCAGGCCAAGGAAAGCCAGCGGCAGTAATTGCCGCCCGCGGAATAAAAGTCGTTAACGATGATGGCGCACTCATGGCAGCGATTGAAAAGGTCTGCGCTGAGCAGCCAGAGACTGCTGAGAAGATTCGTAATGGGCATTTACCGGCAGCTGGCGCACTCATCGGCGCGGTCATGAAAGAGACAAAGGGCCAAGCAGATGCCGCACGTGTTCGTACACTTCTTTTAACCCACTTAGGCCAGGGCGAGTAGTTAGAATAACGACCATGTCTACGATGAAACCACGCTCTGGATTAGTTACTGATGGGATGGAGCGCGCACCTGCACGCGGAATGTTACGTGCAGTTGGAATGGGAGATGAGGATTGGGTTAAACCTCAGATTGGAATCGCATCATCATGGAATGAGATCACTCCATGTAATTTATCGTTAGATCGTTTAGCCAAAGCATCTAAACAAGGTGTAATCGATGCCGGTGGATTTCCGATGCAGTTTGGAACTATCTCAGTCTCTGATGGAATCTCCATGGGTCACGAAGGTATGCACTTCTCGCTGGTTTCACGCGAAGTTATTGCAGATTCTGTTGAAACAGTCATGCAGGCTGAGCGCTTTGATGGAATGGTTACTTTTGCAGGCTGTGATAAATCTCTTCCAGGAATGATGATGGCAGCAGCACGTATAGATGTTGCAAGCGTCTTTGTGTATGCAGGTTCTACTCTGCCAGGACAAGTCGATGGAAAAGATGTCACGATCATCGATGCCTTTGAAGCAGTTGGGGCATGTGCACGAGGATTAATCACACAGGAGCGTGTTGATCAAATTGAGCGCGCAATATGCCCCGGCGAAGGTGCATGTGGTGGAATGTATACGGCTAACACCATGGCAAGTATTGGTGAAGCTATTGGATTATCTCTTCCAGGATCGGCCGCGCCCCCTGCAGTTGATCGCCGGCGCGACGCCTTCGCCGTTAAATCTGGAGCAGCCGTTGTCGAATTAATTCGAGCTGGTATAACAACACGCGATATTTTAACAAAGCCGGCATTTGAGAATGCAATCACAATTTTGATGGCACTTGGTGGTTCAACGAATGCGGTTCTGCATTTACTGGCAATTGCACACGAGGCCGATGTTGACTTAGAGCTCAATGATTTTCATCGCATTGGCTCTAAAGTTCCATTGCTGGGTGATTTGAAACCCTTTGGCCGCTTTGTGATGAGTGACATGGATAAAATTGGGGGAGTTCCCGTAGTTCTAAAAGCTCTTCTCGATGCCAAAATGTTGCATGGAGATGTATTAACTGTGACTGGCAAGACAATGGCTGAGAATTTAGCCGAGATTAATCCACCAGATCCGGATGGTGAAATTTTGCGTGCATCATCAAAGCCGCTATCAACCGATATTGGAATCACGATTTTAGGTGGCTCCCTTGCACCAGATGGCGCGGTATGTAAAACAGCTGGAGTTGGGATTACCTCATTTGAAGGACCTGCACGGGTCTTCGAGCGCGAACAAGCTGCGATGGATGCATTAGAAAATGGAACAATCCAAGCTGGAGACGTTGTTGTTATTCGCTACGAAGGCCCTAAGGGCGGACCTGGTATGCGAGAGATGTTAATGATTACCGGTGCAATTAAAGGCGCCGGTCTTGGTAAGACAACTCTGCTTTTGACCGATGGACGTTTTTCAGGTGGATCAACTGGTCTCTGTGTTGGCCATGTTGCACCTGAAGCCGTCGATGGCGGCCCAATCGCATTTGTTAAAGATGGCGATATTGTGCGAATCGATATCACCAAGCGCACAATGGATCTACTCGTCAGTGAGAGCGAACTCGCAGCTCGCCGAGTTGGTTGGAGCCCACTTACCCATAAATACGCCCGCGGAGTCCTGCATAAATACTCCAAACTGGTGGGCTCGGCATCAAAGGGCGCAGTCTGCGACTAGACCTGTTCAAATTGTGAGATGTCCATCTCACGCCTTGACTCAAATCACAAGCTGTTAGAGAATAAGGACATGTTTACAACGAATTCAGTGGTGATTTAAAAGCGCGTGATCTAGCAATTCGATCGCGCGCTGCCCTCAGTTAATCTGAGGGTTTTTTCGTTTAATCACTGCATCAAAGGCACGAAAGGAGATGGAAATGAGTCAGATGAACGGAGCTAGTTCACTTGTGGCATCTCTTGAGGCCGCTGGCGTCGATGTGATGTTTGGAATTCCAGGCGGTGCAATTTTGCCGGCTTATGATCCAATCTTTTCTAGCTCGATCCGCCATATTCTTGTGCGCCACGAGCAAGGCGCAGGACATGCCGCAACGGGATATGCCCAAGTTACCGGTCGTGTCGGTGTGTGCATCGCAACATCTGGACCAGGTGCGACAAATCTTGTAACACCATTAGCCGATGCTGCAATGGACTCTGTTCCAGTCGTGGCAATAACGGGGCAAGTTCCATCTGTTGCAATCGGCACCGATGCCTTTCAAGAGGCAGACATACGTGGAATCACGATGCCATTTGCGAAACACAATTATTTAGTAACAGATCCAGCCGACATTCCTCGCGCAATTGCTGAGGCTTTTCACATTGCAAGTACAGGTCGTCCTGGTCCAGTTCTAGTTGACATCGCAAAAGATGCGCTGCAGAAGATGACAGATTTTAAATATCCGACATCTGTTTCATTGAAGGGCTATCAGCCAAAGAGCGCCCCTGATGCTCAAAGCATCTTGGATGCCGCTGATTTGATCACACAGTCCAGCAAGCCTGTTTTTTATGTTGGTGGAGGCGCGATAAAAGCAGATGTATCGCGCGAACTTCTAGAGATTGCACAACTACTTGGTGCACCCGTTGTTACAACGCTCATGGCACGAGGCGCATTTCCAGATAGCCATCCACTTCACCTTGGTATGCCTGGAATGCATGGCACCGTAGCTGCTGTCACAGCGCTTCAAAAAGCCGACTTACTCATTACTTTAGGTGCGCGCTTTGATGATCGTGTTACTGGAAAACTATCCACATTTGCAGTCAATGCCAAGGTAATTCACGCCGATGTTGATCCAGCAGAAATTGGTAAAAACCGCTTTGCCGACGTTGCAGTAATTGGAGATTTAAAACATACGATCACAGCTCTAATTCCAGCGTTGAAGGCCGCACTTGCCAAAAATCGTCCAGATTTAACGCCATGGCTTCGCCAGGTGAACGCACTCAAAGCCTCCTATCCATTGGGTTATGACGTACCTAAAGATGGTTCACTATCACCGCAGTATGTAATAGAGCGATTAGGAAAAATCTCGGGGCCAGAAACAATTTTTGCTGCAGGCGTTGGCCAGCATCAGATGTGGGCGGCGCAGTTTGTCTCCTATGAAAATCCTCGAACATGGTTGAACTCAGGGGGACTCGGAACAATGGGGTACGCAGTCCCTGCTGCAATGGGCGCCAAAGTTGGAGCACCTGATACAACTGTCTGGGCTATCGATGGTGATGGTTGTTTCCAGATGACTAATCAAGAGTTAGTGACATGTGCGCTCAATAATATTCCAATTAAAGTTGCAATCATTAATAACGAATCACTTGGCATGGTGCGTCAATGGCAGACACTTTTCTATGAGGGGCGCTACTCAAATACTAATCTTGAATCAAAGCGTGTCCCTAACTTTCCAATGTTGGCAGAGGCGATGGGCTGCGTGGGTTTGAGTTGTGAGCGCGCTGAAGATGTCGATGCAACGATTGAAAAAGCGATGAGTATTAATGATCAACCAGTGGTAGTTGATTTTCGAGTCCATCGCGATGCGATGGTCTGGCCGATGGTTGCAGCAGGAACATCTAATGATGACATTATGATTGCGCGCGAGACTGCGCCCGACTGGGATTCACAGGAGCTATAAAAATGGCCCAACACACCCTCGAAGTTATCGTTGAGAACTCACCTGGCGTTTTAGCCAGAGTCGCCGGCCTATTTTCACGCCGTGCATACAACATTGAGCGCTTATCTGTTGGTCCAACTAGTGACCCCGAGACCTCTAAAATGGACATAGTGGTTAACCTAGAAGGCCATGCTCTCGAGCAAGTAATTGCTCAGCTGGACAAGTTAATCAATGTAATTTCTATTAAAGAGATTTTGCCCAATGCAGCACAGCCAGTTATTCACGACACACAACCCGACTACCAGAACTAAGGAGAAATATCGTGGCAGCAACGATGTATCACGAAGAGGATGCCGATCTATCGATTATCCAGGCTCGCAAAGTTGCGATTATCGGCTACGGCTCACAGGGACATGCTCACGCACTTAGCTTGCGCGATAGCGGAGTCGATGTTCGCGTTGGTTTAAAAGATGGTTCACCATCAAAGGCAAAGGCAGAGGCTGAAGGGCTGCGTGTAGTTAGCGTTGCCGAAGCAGTTCAAGAGGCTACGGTCATCATGATCTTGGCACCTGATCACCTACAGCGCCATATTTATACTGATTCAATCCTTCCTAACTTAAAAGATGGCGATGCACTGTTCTTTGGCCACGGCTTTAATATCCGTTTTGGTTACATTAAGCCAAGTACAAACGTTGATGTCTGCATGGTTGCACCTAAGGGTCCAGGACACTTAGTTCGTCGCGAGTATTCTGCAGGTCGCGGAGTTCCAGTCATCGTTGCAGTTGAACAGGATGCAACTGGAAATGCTTGGCCACTTACACTTTCCTATGCCAAAGCGATCGGCGGATTGCGCGCAGGCGGAATTTTAACAACCTTTACTGAAGAGACTGAGACCGATTTATTTGGTGAGCAGTCAGTTCTTTGTGGCGGCGCATCCCAGCTCGTAATGTATGGTTTTGAAGTTCTAATCGAAGCTGGATATCAGCCAGAGGTTGCATATTTTGAGTGCCTACACGAGCTTAAATTAATCGTTGATTTAATGTACGAGGGTGGAATCGCAAAGCAGCGCTGGTCGGTATCTGATACAGCCGAATTTGGTGACTATGTATCTGGTCCACGCGTGATCGATCCACATGTAAAAGATAATATGAGAGCGGTTCTTGCCGATATTAAAAGTGGTGTCTTTGCAAAGCGTTTCATCGATGATCAAGAGGCTGGTGGAGTTGAGTTCAAGACACTTCGCGCCAAGGGTGAAGTTCATCCAATCGAGGCCGTTGGCCGCGAACTTCGCAAGATGTTTTCTTGGATGAAGAGTTCAAAGGAAGATGATTATAAAGAGGGCAGCGTAGCGCGTGGCTAAACCCGTTGTACTAATCGCTGAAGAGTTGAGTCCGGCAACGGTAGATGCTCTTGGTCCAGATTTCGATGTGATTCACTGTGATGGTGCAAATCGAGCTGAACTTTTAGCTGCCTTATCAAAGGGAGTAGATGCAGTTTTAATTCGCTCTGCAACAAAGATGGATGCTGAAGCTATTGCTGGTGCCAAGGGATTAAAGGTTATTGCTCGCGCAGGTGTTGGTTTAGATAACGTCGATATCGCAGCAGCAACTTCTGCCGGTGTCATGGTGGTTAACGCACCGACATCTAACATCGTCAGTGCCGCCGAACTTGCTATCTCTTTACTTCTTGCATCGGCGCGTTTTATCTCACCAGCTCACGCTGCTTTGCGCAACGGTAAGTGGGCACGCTCTAAATACACTGGCGCTGAACTATTTGAAAAAACTCTTGGCATCGTTGGCTTTGGACGCATTGGTCAGTTAGTGGCCCACCGTATGCAGGCATTTGGTATGCATGTCATTGCCTACGATCCATATTTACAGCCTGCTCGCGCGGCGCAACTGGGGGTAAAGCTTGTAGAGCTTGATGAGTTACTTCGCACCGCAGATTTCATCACTATTCACTTGCCAAAAACTAAAGAGACTGCCAACTTAATCGGGGTAGAAGCGCTTAAAAAAGTTAAACCGGCGGTGCGCATTGTTAATGCTGCTCGTGGTGGAGTACTCGATGAGTCTGCTCTATATGATGCGATAGTTGAAGGTCGCGTTGCGGGTGCTGGTCTAGATGTGTATGCAAGTGAACCCTGCACAGATTCACCTCTCTTTACTTTAGATAGTGTTGTTGCGACTCCGCACTTAGGAGCATCAACGGATGAGGCACAAGAGCGCGCCGGAATTGCCGTTGCAGTATCAGTACGTAAAGCCCTAGCGGGCGAGCTAGTACCCGATGCCGTTAATGTTAAAGGTGGCGTCATCGCCCAAGAGATTCGACCCTCTCTGCCACTCGTTGAAAAGATGGCACAGATTGCAACTGAACTTCTTGGTGAAGTTCCTGTCCATATGGATATTCAAGTCAAGGGTGAGATCGCAGTTCATGACTCTTCGATCCTTGCAATTAGCGCGCTCAAAGGCGCATTAATCGCTGTGGGTGCCGAAGAGGTGACGTATGTCAACACTCCGGGCCTTGCAACCGAACGTGGCATGACATCTGCTGTCACAACAACTGCAGATAGCCCTGAGTATCGCTCAATGATCTCTTTACGTGCAGCAACTGGAAGTGGAAAATCAATGACCGTTGACGGCACGCTTATGGGAATAAAGCAGACACAGAAGATCATTGGTATCGATTCATTCTCACTCGATCTTCCACCAACGGCACATATCCTCTTCTTACAATATGTTGACCAACCAGGAATTGTCGGAACTGTTGGCCACACTTTAGGACAGGCAAAGATAAACATTGCTGGGATGCAGGTTGGTCGAAGTGCTGCTGGAGGAAAGGCGCTCATGGCCCTGTCTGTTGACTCTGATGTGAGCGATGACTTATTGGCAACTATAAAAAGAGAGACATCGGCTGAATCCGTTCGCGCCGTTGTATTGGTAGATTAATGAAAACCATTAACTTAGCCCTCATTCCAGGAGATGGAATCGGTCCCGATGTTGTTAACGAGGGCCTTAAAGTTCTTGATGCTGTTGCCAAGAAGTACAACGTAGAGTTTAAGAAGACCTCGTTTGAGTTAGGTGCCGCGTTATGGCATCGAACTGGAGAGGTTCTATCCGATGCAACTATGGCTGAAATTGCAAAGGCCGATGTGATTTTACTTGGCGCAGTTGGAGATCCAACGGTTCCAAGTGGAGTTCTAGAGCGCGGGCTTTTATTAAAGCTGCGCTTTGCCTTTGATCACTATGTCAATCTGCGCCCGGCACGCTTAATGCCAGGTGTAATTGGTCCACTTGCTACAAAGGCAGCGATTGATTTCATAGTTGTGCGCGAAGGAACCGAGGGCCCATATGCAGGTGCTGGTGGCGTGCTTGCCGAAGGCACACCCGATGAGATTGCAACTGAGGAGAGTCTAAATACACGCCGAGGCGCCGAGCGGGTTATTCGTGATGCCTTTGAGCGTGCACAAAAACGTGATCGCAAAAAATTAACACTTGTTCATAAAAACAATGTACTAACTCGTGCGGGTAGCTTATGGACTCGAACATTTAATGAGGTTGCAAAAGAGTATCCAGGAGTTACAACTGACTACTTGCACGTGGATGCTGCATCGATGTTTTTTGTGACCAACCCTGAGCGATTTGATGTTGTAGTTACCGATAACTTATTTGGAGACATCTTGACCGATATTGCAGCTGCAATCTGTGGCGGAATTGGACTGGCTGCATCGGGCAATATCAATCCAACTGGAAAATTCCCATCTATGTTTGAACCAGTTCATGGTTCGGCCCCAGACATCGCCGGTAAAAATATTGCCGATCCAACGGCCACAGTTATGTCAGTTGCCATGATGTTAGATCACTTGGGTTATGCCGATGCTGCACGCGATGTAGAGCGCGTAGTCGCAGCTGATTTAGCCACGCGCGGTGATAAGAAGCGAAGCACGACTGAAATTGGAGATGCGCTCGTCGCAGCGTTATAGACCATGAAAATCTCACTCAACCCTAATGCCAAAGATGACACAACCCGTGATGCACTTGTTGCCGAAGGTGGCTTTGGTAAGTACTACACCGATCATATGGTTGTGTGTGAGTGGAGTGAGAGTAATGGATGGTCAGAGCCAGAGTTAAAGCCATATGGCCCAATCTCATTAGATCCAGCAACGGCTGTTTTTCATTATGGTCAAGAGATCTTTGAAGGATTAAAGGCATACCGCCAACCCAATGGGGACATTGCGCTCTTTCGTCCCACGGCAAATGCAAAGCGCTTTGCTAATTCAGCGGCTCGTTTAGCCCTGCCAGAGATGTCGGAGCAGCTATTTATCGAGACAATTGAAACTTTAGTTAAAACCGATGCTGCGTGGGTACCAAATAAAGTGGGAGAGTCGCTTTACTTGCGGCCATTTATGTTTGCAACTGAAGTTGGTTTAGGAGTTAGACCTTCAAATAAGGCAACATATATGTTGATCGCAACACCAGCTGGTGCCTACTTTGATCCAAATAAAGCGGTCTCGGTCTGGATTTCAACAGAGTATGTGCGTGCAGCTATTGGTGGCACGGGTGAGGCAAAGTGTGGTGGAAACTACGCAGCATCTCTTGTCGCACAAAAAGCTGCCGCTAAAGAGGGATGCGATCAAGTTGTGTGGATCGATGCTAAAGAGCGTAAATGGGTTGAAGAGATGGGCGGCATGAACCTTTACTTTGTTAAGGGCAGAGGCGCCGATGCAACTGTTATCACTCCCAAGCTAACTGGAACTTTACTTCCAGGAATCACTCGCGATTCGATTTTATCTGTAGCAAGAGATCTTGGGTATAAAACCGAAGAGGTAATGCTTAGCGTCGATGATTGGCGCGATGGTGTTCTATCAGGAGAGATTACTGAGATTTTTGCCTGCGGAACTGCCGCTGTTGTCTCACCTGTGGGTCAAGCAAAGAGTGTTATGGGAACTTGGAAAACTGGTGACGGAGAACCGGGAGCAATTACCATGCAGATTCGCAATCACTTACTTGGAGTTCAACACGGTATGGTTATCGATACACATAATTGGGTTAAAAAGGTCTGCTAATGCCAGTCACTGATGCCTTTCATATCTACGACACAACGCTGCGCGATGGCGCACAACAAGAGGGTCTCAATCTCTCGGTTCATGACAAGTTAGCCATTGCTCGCCACTTAGATGATTTAGGTGTTGGTTTTATTGAGGGTGGTTGGCCAGGTGCTAACCCCAAGGACACAGAGTTTTTCGCCCGTGCTAAGAAAGAGTTGGTATTAAAGAATGCAACGTTCGTGGCATTCGGTGCAACTCGTCGTCCTAACGTTAAGGCCGCCGATGATGTTCTCCTTGGTGCGCTACGCGATAGCGGTGCCCCCGCAGTAACCCTGGTTGCAAAGGCCTTTGATCGCCACGTTGATTTAGCACTTAAAACATCCCTTGATGAAAACTTAGAGATGATTCGCGATTCAGTCATGCATTTAATCGCAGAGGGTCAGCGTGTATTTCTAGATGCCGAACACTTCTTTGATGGCTATCGCAGTAACCGTGCCTATGCCTTAGAAGTTGTTCGCGTTGCGGCAGAGGCCGGCGCCGATGTTATTGCACTCTGCGATACCAATGGAGGAATGCTGCCTGATGAGCTTTCACAAGTTGTTCACGATGTCTTAACTGCAAGCTCTGCCCGCTTAGGTATTCACTGTCACAACGACACTGGTTGCGCTGTTGCAAATTCAATGGCGGCCGTTGCAGCAGGTGTAACACATGTTCAGGGCACACTCAATGGTTATGGCGAGCGCACTGGAAACGCGGATCTAGTTACGATTATCGCTAACTTAGAGTTAAAAAAGCATCAACTAGTGCTACCTAAGAATGCTCTGCAAGAGGCTTTTCGGATCTCACATGCGATCGCTGAAGTAACAAATGTCTCATCAAGTGCACGTCAGCCATATGTCGGCGTTTCAGCATTTGCGCACAAGGCAGGCCTACATGCCAGCGCGATAAAAGTAGATCCCTCGCTCTATCAACATGAAGATCCTTCAAGCGTTGGAAACGATATGCGTATGTTGGTGAGCGATATGGCTGGACGCGCATCCATTGAATTAAAATCACAGGAGCTTGGCGTTGATTTAGGTGGCGATAAAGTGCTCATCGGTCGCATTGTTGAGCGAGTCAAAGATATGGAGGCTCGAGGCTTTACATTCGAAGCAGCCGATGCCTCTTTCGAACTTCTAGTTCACGAAGAGATCAATGGAAAGCGTCCCTCCTTCTTTACTATCGAGCACTGGCTAACAACTGTTGAGCGCGCTGAAGACCAGAGCATTATCACTAAGGCTGAAGTAACCGTGGTTGCAATGAAAAAGAGAATTGTGTGCAGCGGAACTGGTAATGGTCCAGTCAACGCATTTGATAACGCTCTTCGTACCGGCTTGAAGCAGATGTACCCAGAGCTTGAAGTTCTAGAGCTCACCGATTACAAAGTACGCATCCTTGAGGGGCGCTTAGGTACTGGAGCTATTACTCGCGTTTTAGTTGAAACAAGTGATGGTCAGGGGGAGTGGAACACCGTTGGCGTTCATGAAAACGTTATCGCCGCTTCCGCCATGGCCCTAGAAGATGCCTTAACCTTTGGCCTTCTACGTCAAGGACGCAAACCCGAGTAAAGTTTCACCCGTGAGTGATCAATTTGAAAAGCTGTTGACTACTTTTCAGCGCCACTTAGAGGTTGAGCGAAATCTGTCGGTGCACACTATTCGTGCATACATGGGCGACCTCACCTCATTGGTGGAGCATCTTGAAAAACTTGGCCAAAGCGATATCTCCACACTCGAACTTGTGCACCTGCGCTCTTGGCTTGCTAATCAGGGCGTTAAAGGGGGAGCACGTACGACTCTTTCAAGGAGAGCGGTTTCAGTTCGCTTGTTTACTAAATGGGCGTTAAAAAATAACTACATCTCTAAAGATGTAGGTGCAACCCTTGCAACTCCTAAAGGGCATCGAACACTGCCCGATGTTCTAGATGTGCACAAGGCGGCGCTGGCCATGGATTCAATGGCGACGAGGGCTGCCGAGGAAGAGAGCCCCATTTCTCTGCGCGATGTTGCAATGCTCGAACTCTTATATGCAACGGGTGCGCGAGTTGGTGAACTCTGTGGCTTAAATATTGGCGACATTGATTACAACCGAAACACGATTCGAGTCTTAGGAAAGGGAAATAAAGAGCGCGTAATTCCGATGGGCAAGCCGGCCATAAAAGCGGTGCAGGTATGGTTAAAGAATGGACGTGAACAGTTAGAGACCACTCAATCAGAGATGGCAGTCTTTCTTGGCGCACGCGGAAAACGAATCGATCAACGTACTGTGCGCACTGTCGTGTATGAGGCGCTCTCTGCAATCGAGGGCATCGAGCGTATGGGTCCACATTCACTGCGCCACTCAGCGGCAACACACCTATTAGAGGGTGGGGCTGACTTACGAACTGTGCAAGAGATCTTGGGGCATGCATCCCTTGCCACAACCCAGATTTATACGCATGTTTCAACGCAACGTTTGCAAAAAGTATTTAAACAGGCACATCCCCGCGCATGAATTCATCCATAGTAGTTATTCCTACATACAACGAAGTTGAGAGTATTGGCGCTCTACTCGATGCATTAAAGCTTTTGCCGCTAGATATATTGGTAATCGATGATGGATCACCCGATGGAACGGCCGAGCTCTGCAGAGCCCGTGGCGTTGAGGTAATCTCTCGCAGCGGCAAAATGGGCTTAGGTGGTGCTTATCGCAGCGGGTTTGCAGTTGCACTTGAGCGTGGATATTCCAATGTTATTGAGATGGATGCCGATGGCTCCCACCAAGTAAGTGATCTAGTGAGAATGATGGAGTGGATCGGCACAAGTGAATTATTAATTGGATCTCGCTGGGTCGCCGATGGTGCAATTCAAAACTGGAGCAGGTTTCGTGAGTATCTATCTAAGGCTGCAAACAC
>Ga0114981_10001932_pt1 | contig 13491 bp, 35 predicted proteins | sample S_140806_MF_Meta_FD_87028 | JGI IMG/M metagenome (GOLD analysis project Ga0114981, IMG submission 87028) | Freshwater microbial communities from Lake Simoncouche, Canada to study carbon cycling - S_140806_MF_MetaG | ecosystem: Environmental > Aquatic > Freshwater > Lake | place: Lake...
ACACTTGGACTGTCATATTTGACGGGTATAGCGGTTACTACATTACCTCGTCCCCGCCTGTGGCGGGCATCTTCCTTTACAGCGTTTGCGCTTACGCTCACCTCACCGATGCAGTCGGGACGGGCTGGGATACCTATGCCGATTACAGTTATGTCTATACGGACGGCTACGGCGGCACATACTACACGCTCATCGGGCGCAATACCAATGGATGTTGGTTGCCTGCCGGGTTTGCGGCAAGCAAGCCGTATACATATGGAACGCTGACCTATCAAGACCAATACTTCCAGCAACAATCGTGGACTTATTCGACTGCGTGGACTCTTTGGACCGAGCTTGGCGATGGAACGCAAATAAATACCATTGGTGAAGACCGCGCCGACGCTGGCTATGTCTTCTACTCATGGAGTTACCCATATAACGAAGGGACTGTTTGGATGACTAACTACTATTACGATGGAGGCGCGGGCTATTACATCAGCTCTGGCGAACAGCCTGTCTAATGCCACAGGTGGACAATTTGTCCACTTATATGGTCAGGTTACTCACACTATTCACAACGTTACTAACAGTCCTACTACTGACCGGATGTTCTCTTTTTTCCAAAAAGACCGACGAGCTGCCGCCGCTCCCAGAGCCGGCTACGACTGTGGGACTGTCTGTCGCCGAAAAGGACTTGGACAAGGCGACGCAAGACCGCCTATCGAAGGTGGCTGCCTCCGTCGGCATCTCTTACATTCTATCCCTGAAGCCGCAGGACGAGAAGACGAACCTGGTTCTCCAGAGCGAGCTCCAACTCGCCAAGACTTTGACAGGGCACGCCGACCCAATCGACTGGGCGCTGACCCGGAAGCGGGTGGAAGCGGTCCTCGGTGGGATGCCGATTGCTGATGCCTACAAGAAGGAGCAGGAAGAAGCGACGGCGCTCAAGAAAAAGTTGTCCGACGCTGACGCTAAATACGAAGCGGAGAAGGCGAAGAAACAAGCGGAGTTCAATGCCAAGCTCCTGGAGAGGGAGCAGGCGCTCGCGCAGGAAAAAGCCCTACGTCTACTGGAAGCTGAAGAGGCGCGGAAAGACAAGTTCATTTACTTGGGCGGACTTATTTGCCTTGCTGGGGTGGCGAGTATCATCTTCGGCTCGAAAGTCATTGGCCTTCAACTTCTTGGGGCAGGCTTCGCGCTCTCCTCGTTCCCCTTCATCTGGGGCACGCCATACTTCCCTTACATAGTCGGAACATTTGCCCTACTCGGTGCGATTGGGGTGGCACGTGTGGTCTTCAGAAAGAAGCCAACGCTCGCTTGCGAGAACCAGCCGGAAGAGAAACCCGCTGAATGACCACTCCTCCTCCATCGGACGGTGGCTCGGCAACTGACGCAGGACGCACAGCCATCGACGTTGGTCCGTATGTCAAGGACACCATTATTGCATCTATCCTTGGTGGGTTTGCGATGACGGCACGCATCCTACTATCCACGGAGCGTGTGACCTTTGGGTATGCCCTTCGACGCTTCTTGGCAGCCGCAATAACGGCCGCGATGGTCGGCCTGGCTACCAAGGAACACTTTACAAGCACCGGTCTATGGCTCGCCTGCGTGGGCGGCGCCGGCTACGCAGCTCCAGAGGTTGCGGATTACTTCCTACGCTATGTAAAGGCGAAGGGAGAACAAAAAATAAAGGAGGTCACGGGTGGCAACAAAAAGAAAAAGCGTAAGAAAGCTTAAAGAAGTGGAAGTCCCGGTTGGAGAGGGGAACCTGATGTGGGCTCTCCTTGGACTGCTTTGTATTTCGCTTCTCGCTGCTGCCTTCACGGCGTGGACTTGTAATTATGTCCTAGCAAGTTTCCAGGACAGCAACACGATGGCACTTTTCATAACGGATGCCGGCTTGAAGAGCGATGACGCCAAGCTTGAAGGTAACCTTACAACAGCGACTCGGACGCTCGGCTACTTGAAAGACATTGGTCTTGCAGTCGTGGTGGGCGGGACCGGCGTTGCCGCTTCCCTGATGATACGCCGCTTCGCGCGGCGTTAATCGCCACGCGGCTCCCAGAAGCCTTCGTAAGACTCCCGGACATAGAGCTGTTGGTCAGCCATTGGTCTATCGGGATTGAAGTCCCATATGGCATAAGCGCCACAGCCGTTGCACTGTGACTCGCCCGACCACACGCCCTTCTCTTGGGATACCTCTGGTTCGCCGACCCAACCCTTGTCACATTTCCAAGGGCAGCGGATAGAGGGAGGGGTATTGAACTTCCAGGATGTCATAGGATGGTTTGGTTGACACCAATCAATTGGTGTTGTTGTTGTTTGGTCATGTGGCGGTGGGGACATTCACCCGCCGAACGGCTTCAGGCCGTGGGAGCCCGATGTAGCAATCGGGCTTCTGTCTTTTCAGAGGAGCAGTTTCGCTTTATGTAAGAGCACTTCGGCTTCGTCAATCTGCGAACGCAAAGTATTAAGTTCCGCGCCGCCACAAGTGTTGGCCAAATCTTCTTTGGCTTTTTCGTGACGAGCAAACAGGACATCGTGGGTATCAGAGTCGGGAGAAGCCCACCGGTGGTGGTTCTCGACCAAGAAGGCAGAGTTGGAAACCTCTTCCAATGCGTAGTGCAATTTGATTAGGCGCTCCTTCACATACGAGAGACTATCTACCGCCGTGGCCGTAGCCATGAAGGCATCCTTGACTGCTTCGGTGTTGGGTCTTGAGCTCATTGGAATGGAATACTCTTACCCTTGGGTAATCGTCAACCACTAATCTTCCTGTATCCGTAATCCAATGGGTTGAGGTCGTGCTTGGCGAGGATGTAAAAGAGCTCGCCCTCATACCTATCAACCATCTCGTGAGCGCGGGTGACTGCCGCCTCGTTGGGGGAAAGTTTGAGACGCAGTTCCTGGCGCAAATGTTGAACAGCGACCCACAGCCGGTCCGCACGACCCAATTCGTATTCCTTGCTCATGCGACGGTGACTCCGTAGAGCTTCACGCCATCCTTGCGGACGTAGTCCCAAGACTTGTCCCGGCCGCACGAAGCGCCATGCGAGTATCCCCCATTGTAGGTATCCCCCCGGAGGCGAACAGCTTCTCCGTATGCCTTGGCCTTTTCCTCGGTGTCGAAGAAGTGGATGCCAAAGCAGATGCGAGAGTCCATCTCAACCGGCCGGCCTGACTTGATGAGCAGCTCGTGTATCTCGGTCTTGTTAGGCATTGTCCACCTCCTGTTTCTCAAACTCTTGGATGAACCAAGGCGACCACGCCTCCATATACTGGAGTCCCCTGTCGAGGTCATACGCCTCGTCTTTAAAGACCTTGGCAGCCCCGTGGCGGCCCTCGGCCTTCTCCTTGAGGTGTTGGGCCTTGGCGTGTTCCAACCGGCGTCGGAAGCGAACCAAGAGCAGATTGTGATAGGTCCAAGCGTCCATGTTATTTGGGTTGGGGGGTGAGGCGGTTGAGTCGGGCACAGGCAGTCTCGATAGCACGACGCTGAAAGTCAAGAGTCTCGTCCTCGGCCTTCTCTTTCCAGGTGGACCAGATGACGCAGAGAGCCATCGCACCGGCTTCCATAGCGTCGGCGTGGTTCTGGTCGGTGTGGCTCGTCTCACGAGCCTTCTCGCGCAAGGCAAGGGCAGCCTCGAAGAGGGAGTCGATGACTTGGGATTTAAGGGTAGCTTCGCTCATAGGATTAGAGAAGGTTGCCGTTGAGGTCGTAGCCGCCGACATCACCGATTTCGGCAGGGGGCGGTCCGAACGCACCGGGGGCGGGCTTGATGCGAGGAGGCAGGAGGTAGATGTTGTGCGGTTCGCGGCGAGGGGTGCCGGCCTCCTTGCGGAGACGCTCTTCACGACGGCGTGCTAGGCGCTCGGTCCCTGCGACCGGCTTGGATTTTTCGTTGGTCATAGAATTACTTGATAGAGCCGTTCATCTTGGCGTGCATCTGACGATGGGCTTCGAGGGCGATGGGGTCTACCTGTTTGTAGAGACGCTCCAACTTCTTCTGCGCCTTGTGAAAGGCGAGCTGCGTGGAGAGCGTGCGGTTGTTCTCGCAGCGGAGCTTGGCGACCTGGAGGTCTTCTTCTGCGCGAGTGACGTTCTTAGGACTGACGTTGGTTCGGTTCATGGGTGAGAGAAAGATAATGTGGGCGAGCGTTTGCGAAATGTCAAGCGTTGGGTTTCAAGTTTTTTCTGAAACGCCGGAGCGAGAGGATGCCGAGCAGGAACGCACGGACCTCCGTCACCGTGTCGCAGTCGTATGAGTGCGTCTCCATATCCTTTGCTAGGTCGTATATCTGAACGGAGTAGCGAGGCTTGCCGTTCACAACTTCCCACAAGTCCGACTGGCGAAAGCGAACCAAGGCGTCCCCTTCGCGCGAGTTGTTCAAGGCATGCACGATGTTGTGCAGCCCGCCCAAGCATCGGACCTTGTTGAGGAGTGCCACCGGCGTGTTAGGTATCTCCGCAGGCGTGTAACTGACGAGGGGCTTGCTCATGATTTAAGATGCTTGATGTAGTGTTCGATGGCTTCACTTACAAAGGTGGCTGTCGTCACTCCAAGAAACCGGGCGGTGACCATAGCCCTTTGGGACGCGCCCTGCTTGCAATTGATATGGACAATGTTTGAAAGCTTCGGTGCCTGCGGATTGTAGACGGCAACACTTCTAGGCCGGCGCTCCACTACGGTTGCCCCTTGGCAGCGCTTGTAAATGGTTGCCACAGTCACATCAAAGGACGCAGCGATTTCGCTTACATGTTCACCGCCTGCGTAGCGTTTTATGATTTCGGTGGCTTGAGACGGTTTGATTTTTGTTCCCGCCCGACGGCCGTGGGCAATACCATAGTCCTTCAGCCGGCTACTCACAAACGAAATAGAAACCTGGTGCTTGCAGGCAATCTCCCTTAAAGAGAGTTCGGTGTTTTCGACATCATCAAGAATAAGATGAACGAGCCGGTCGTATTTTACAGATGAGTAACGCATGTGAGAGAGGTTGTTATGCCCACCGATGTGGTAGGCGCAAGGGGGTGAGAGAAGATTTATTTACGGACGAGATGCCACAGTCCGAACCGAACGCAAGCCCACCGGGGCAGCGAGGTAATGAACAGGGCATCGCCCAAGACAACGGTGCTGACCGCTGACTCATACAGGTCGAGAACGCCCTTCGCCGTAGAGACGTAGAGCTTTGCGCCCTGGCGTCGGTCTACCTTGATTGGGTTGAAGAGTCTCATCTGCATGTTGATAGGTTGGTCCCTGTTTGATAGTTAGTCAAGCGTTTGTTTAGCCGACGGAGATAATAATTTCCAAATACATCTCGACGGCTTCGTTGTCCCACTTGGTCACGGCCGGCGGGAAGCCGAGCTTCTTCCACAGGGCCATCTTAAACGCCTCCGTGGCCGCGACCTTGTCGAGGAGGTTGATGTTAGGGTCGTTGCGGAGGTTCCGCAGCTCCTTGCAAACGAGCAGGAGGTTGACCGGTGAGGGAGTGAGGTCGAGACGCATAGAGGGATTACGAGCGGGCAGCGTGGAAGCGGATGCGGCTGACCTGACGGATGAGCCACTGCTTGAAGGTGCCAGGGTTCATTTCGTTCATACGCATCTCGCTTGCCTGTTCGCCATACATGTCGGCATACATCGAGTAAGCGCCACCCACGCCGTAGACGGCTTCGTCATCGAGCGTGTAAGGCAGTCGCTTCACAATCTGCTGTGCAGAGAGCTTGGTGAGGTCAGAGGTGTCGGCGCGGAGGACGCTGACGACTGGATATAGTTTGCGAGGCATTGTTGTGTTAGGCTTGGGAGTTGAAGTGGTTGGCGAACGCCTCGGCTTCCTTCTGCGTCTCGAAAGTGTGAGCCGGGTGGCTCTGCTTATTGTCAAAGACGACAAAGGGCTTGGCGAACTTGCCTGACCAAGAGGGCGTCTTGGCTTTGGCTTCTGCAACGGTCATTAAGGTGAAACGCATAGTGTTATTGGAACGAGATGGAGGTTGATGGGTTCTCAAACGCTTGTCAAACAAAATAAATTGGCGAGCCGTGTTATCTTAATAAGCCGGTGCAGAGATTGACAGACTCCCACCCCGCCCATACTTCCCTTACGCTATGTCTCAAGACACCCCCTCTCCTGCCCCAACACGACTCATTATGCTCGAAAACGACTTCATCTATGCGAACGAATTGGGCGCACGCCTACGACGCTCGGAAGCGACCTCGGACACCATCCGGGCACACCTGATTATGCTCGCCGCCATCCTGGCCGAGATGGACGAGCTGAAGCACGCAAAGGCGTAAGGTCGGCGGGCGGTCAGAAAAGATTTCTGAAATTAGCGCTCGACAATACTCAATCGTTTGAGCAAGGTGTGTGGACTCAACACCTACCATGCCCAAGAACACCCGCTCTGACTGCGCCCTCCTGCTCAACGCCAAGGAGAACACCATCACGGAGATTGTCATCAAAGACTTCTCCGACATCAGCCGCCTCATCGGCTGCAACTACTTCACGACCGTCCAGGTCAATGACAAGGGCGACACGCTCTACGTTGACGACGAGGGTCTGATTAACGACACGACCGTCGGCTTCACTTACGAAGGCTACGACAGCCCGCTGATGGGTAACGCCATCCTGCTCGGCACCGACCTCCGCACCGGTGACTCCAAGGACATCTCGATGACCACGGCAGAGTTCGCCTCCAAGGTGAAGACCCTGATGCGTGTCGGTCCGATGTTCGCCATCAATCGTGCAGCCCCCAAGGTTGTCGCTTGACATTCTACGCAAACGCCTGCACAACGACACCCTCTCACTATGACTCCTCAAGAAGAAATCCTGGCTCTCCGCGCCGACCTCGCGGCTCGCATCGAAACGGAAACTCGCTTCAAGCGTGCTATCATCACGCTCGACGCTAGTGGCCTATCACCCGAAGCCATCTCGATGGTGGCCGGCCTCCGTCTTGCCTTGCAGGAAAACTACAAGCTGATGGCATCTGCCTGCGAAGAAATCCGTCGCATCAAGGCAGACAACTGTTGGGGTTCCTCTACCCCCGGCTACTACCTGTAATCCTATGAAGCCGCAGACCAAGGAAGAAAAGATTGCTCGCCTTGAAGACCGTAAGGTCGCCCTTGAGCGCATCGTCAAATACATGCTCTCCTCACCGGACGGACGCTATCGGGAGCAGCACGCTGCGCTTGTCGCCCTCGGTTGCGAAATTGGTCACATCGAAAGCCAAATCTACACAACACAACTATGACATCCCAACCAGAACTCGACCTCGTGAACGGCCTACCAACGCTCACGCCCACCCAAGACGGAGATAGCGGACGCTACTTCAAGCTCGCCGTGTCCAAGGACATCACGCCGGCCTCCAACGCCAAGTGCGAGCTCGCTGACCTCTCGATGTCCTCGCTGACCGACAGGCACAGCAACCTTATCATCGCCCTGGACATCCGCAAGGAAGCCGACGAGAAGTTCAATGTCCTAGAAAACCTTATGACCCGCGGCAGCGAGTCGTGGGACGGCGACGAACGCTTTGTTGAATACCGCAAGCACCTCGCCTCCGTAATGAAGCAGGTCCTCGCCAATGGTATGGCTACGCTCCCCGCCGGCTACACGATGGCTGATGTGGAGAAGGCAAAGGGTGTCCGATGGGCACGCAAGGCGGGATGCTCCTGCCCCTGCTCTCCCGGCTTCAGCACTCCGCTTATTCCTACGAAGTCTTATTGGCGTAAGTCTACCCGACGCAACGGTCGTGGTCGCTGGTCCTCTATGGAGGCAGTCAATTGGGTGAACGCTACCCTGGTTCTCAAGGCGGGCAACAGCGTGGCTATGCGCGTGGTTCGCAACGCCGAGTCGCTTGCAGCGACCATCGAGCTGCGACCTATCAACGACGAGAAGTTCGAGAAAGCCAAGGCAGAGATGCCGGCCCTCTACTTCAAGGGAGCTGAATAATTTCTCTTGACTATTCGCAAACGCTTGTTCACCTTGTCCGCATGAACCCAACAATGATGATGATGGCTATGGCTAACCAAAAGAAGCGCTCTGTCCCCACGGACCGCATTACGAACCGCCCTACGAAGGCACAGGTCGCCTGGATTAAGGCGATTGAAGACGACTCCACCAAGGAGGTCATCCACGTCTCCGAGGGTTCTCCGGTTTCCCTCTCCGTCGAGGTTCTCGACCACGCCCTCTCCCTCTCTTTCAATGGGCCGGTCCTCGTGACTGTCGTCCTCGACCTTCTCGCCAACGAGAAGACTGTCGAAATCCACAAGACTGGCGTGCAGGGTCGTCGCCTCATCCTGTGGGCAGACCACGGAGGCCGTGAGCAGACGAACATTTGGCATCCTTACAACCCCTCCTCGCCTGTCTATTGGGACGGCACTGCCGGCCACTACTACAACTGCGTCCAAGACAATGACAGCGGTAAGTCTCTGATTGCTCACACCGAGCTCATCGCCCGCAGCCTGTTCTGCTCCGCAACGAATGGTCGTTCGCCGGGATACCGCGGCTCGAAGCTCACCGCTTCCTCTTGCAGTGAAGCCAAAAAGAAGTTCAAAATCACCGCTTGACAAACGCAAGCGACTGCGTTCTACTACCCGCATGAAAAAGATTACCTTTGCCCAAGTCCTCGCCTCCGTTCGCAAGACCGGTGGTCGTGCGTCGACGGTTTTCGTGCCTAAGAAGCAGAAGGCCAAGTCTGACCGCAACGCCTGGAAGCGTGACTCCGAATGAGCGACTATTTCGATACGAGCCGCCACACGACCCTCCAAGGTCTGTTGGCTTACGCAGAGCTCAACCACGAGAACGCCAAGAAGTTTGCCAAGTTGGGTAAGACCAACTGCAAGGACCACTTTCGCTACGCCGAACTCGCAGTCGAGGACAAGGCACAGCGTTACGCTATCCTACGACGGGCAGAGGAGCTCTCTGCTCGCTATTTGAACCCTGCGTCCGATGAGAAGTCTTGGACGCCTCCTGCGCCCGAAGATGTGGCTGCATACAAACGCATCCGGTCGGTCTGCGACAAGACCGCTATGCTCAAGGTATGACCGCCTTCCTCCTCGCAGTCATCGTCGTGGGCTTCTTCTACCGCCCCTAACACCTTATGCCCCGATACAAATACGAACAGTTTGCCAAAGACCTCGCTGATGGTGCTTACGCCTTTCCTGGCGGATACCCTCGCTACTTCATCACCGCTGATGGTGAAGCCTTGTCCTTTGAGTCCGCACAGGCGAACCAAGCCCTTATCCTAGAAGCCATCAACACGGACGATAAGTCCGGCGGTTGGCAGGTCATTGGATGCGACATCAATTGGGAGGAGAACTACCTCCGCTGTGCCCACTCCAACAAGCTCATCGAGTCCGCTTACGGCGACTTGGACAAGCGCTCTTAATTTCCACCCACAACCAAACATGAAAAACATCAAACGTAAACTCGGCCGGCCTACAAAGCTGGAGAGCGTTGCAATCCACTATGCCCGCAGCATCCGTAAGGAGAAGCCCAAGTCACTCCATGTGACGATAAACTTCACCTCTGGTTCGCAGGAATACAATGAGGTCGCTCCATTCCTTAACGCCCTGCGTGGTCGCCGTCGCGGCATCGTCTCCACCTTCCTCCGTGGAGCTGTGGTCAACGCTGTCAAAGAGGTCACTCGCAAGTCTTGACAACACACGCTCGTGTCGATGGAGTGCCAATCGCTTGCCGCCTAACAACCGGCGGGCGGGTTGACATAACCCAAACACTTGCATACACCACACATGAAACAAACACTTAGAGATACCGAAAAGAACGATGCCCTCAAGGAGCAGGCTGCCAACATGGCCCGCGCTCGCAAGGCTATCCTACAATCTTCGGCAGCTTCACTTATGGGTCGCCTGGGCGGCCTCGCCGGGGTCATTGGTCCCGACGGCAAGATTGCTTCCAAACGCCGGCCTTCCGAAGTCTGTCGTGCCGCCGTCAACAAGCGATGGGATGCAGAGCGTGCCAAGGGCAACAAGAAGGTTGTCTCCATCACGTCCAGGTCCAATAAGCGCTCGGACTAATGGACTGGCTTGATTGGGCGATACGCATCGCCACCCTCATAGGAGGCATCTTTTTCCTGATGTGCTTCTATGTCGGAGCACACTCGCTGTTCACCGCTTGGCGTTCTGAACTTCTCATTTGGGAAGCAAAGCGTCAATGGCTCTCCCTGCAACGCTCCGAAGCCGACAAGGCCAAGGGCATCCAACGCAAACCCAAACCCAATCCCGACGATGACGAAGACGAAGAAGCTGGCTGAAGTAACCGCTGCCAAGGAAGAGCGCCTGAAGGCTGCCTACACCTTCTGGGAAGCCAACCCGCACGTTTTGGTGGACGATTTGTGCAAGAAGCACAAGACGAACCGCAGGGACCTTAGCTCGTGGTTGCTGAACAACAGCAAGGGCCGGCCTGATGGTCGCATCATTGGTAAGGGCTCGCCCCGGCAAGTCGCTATCAAGGAAGCCTATGACGCTGCGGTCAAGAAAGGGCAGACTGTCGGATGGGCAGTCCAGCTCGCACGCAAGTCGGCCAAGAGCATCTCGCCCGGAGACTTCCGCTACTACTCGATGAAGAACAGCCTCCCTGACCTCAAGGAAGCTGCTTCAATGATGCAGGAGTCGCCTAACAAGAAAAGACTATGAGCACTTGGCGACACACAGAGGGCGAGGACATCATCGCTCAATTACGCACCGCTCCCGACGCTATCAAGAGACAGGCGGCACTGGTTCTCCTTCAGAACGGAGCAGAACCCAGGCACATCAGAAAAAAGATAGACATCAGTGACCGGCAACTCAAGATGGTGAAACGCCTGCACAAGGCAGCCAAAGAACACCTATCCGAATGAGCGACCCTGCTAACCAAGACCCTGACCTTTCTGCCGGCGGAGAACACGGCTTCATCGGTAAGGCGGTAGTGCAATACAACATCGTCTTCGACGAGGAGCCCCAGCTCAAATCTTTCTATCGTTTCATCAAGGGACTGAAAGTCCGCTACCCAGAGGTGCGAACCATCGGGGGGCGCATAGACCGTTACCTTGCTGAACAGGTCGTTAACACGCCAGAATGGGCTGCCTATCTCGTTAAGGCAACCTCAGCAGGCAAGACCAAGGACATTGACAAGCCAACCACCTTATGAGCGAACACACATACAAGAAGTCGAAGCATGGCTACGACAAAGAGTTCAACAACCAAGCAGAATACATGCGCGAGTTTGAAACAGCAGAGAAGCCTACGACATGGGGCAGGCTTGTGAGCTGGATGAACACGCCTCTGTCGCTTACGCGCTCGAAGCTTATCTTCATCGGCACAGTCATCGTGTATTTCGCCACCCCGGAGTTTGTTAAGGTCATCATCGCAGCCCAACTGCCGGCCGTCTTCAACTTTTATGGTGCGGCTATCCTAGCATCGTCGGCCATTTTTGTCTTGACTCGGAGCTCCAGGCGGTAATCATCCGTTCTTACGCATTGGTAGCTCAATGGCAGAGCACCTGTTTTGTAAACAGGATGTTGTCGGTTCAAGTCCGTCCCGATGCTCCATTTAAAGGGTGCGTAGTTCAAAGGTCAGAACACCCTGCTCATAACGGGAGAAACGCTGGTTCAAATCCAGCCACACCCATTGGGATTGTCGTCTAACGGTTAGGACATACGGTTTTCATCCGTATAATCGGAGTTCAATTCTCCGCAATCCCGCCACTTTGACCCGGTAGTTCAAAGGACAGAACCGGCGGCTTCTACCCGCCTGATACAGGTTCGAGTCCTGTCCGGGTCACCATTTCAAATAAGGAGCAGCTGAACGCCCAGCGTCCTTCCTCGTCTAATAGGCTCGTGGTGTAATGGTAGCACAAGTGGTTTTGGTTCACTTGGTCGGGGTTCGACTCCCTGCGAGCCTGCCATCAGGCTTATACACCATTCCTGATGACTCCAGTGGCGCGGATTGCGCTCGGCGGTCTTGCGCCTATGGCAATTGGCACACCGGACTTCACACTTTGCCATCTCGGCTACCAAGCTCTCCATTCTTATGTTTGAGGATACTTCGCCAATGTTGAAAAGCTTTGGACCACGCTCAAGCAGGTGGTCAAAGTCCAAGACCTTTTGGTCTTTCTCGCCGCAGTCTACGCAAGGGTGGGAGTTCAGGTATTCAATGACAAAGTAGCGCCTACGCTTCCGGCGCTGTTCATCTTTTAATCTTCGCTTCTCTGGGTGGGCAGCATCAAATGCCCTTAATTCAGTCCTTGTGCAAATCTTGCACCTCGACTGCGGTGTTCCGTATTTCTTGGTATAAAAATAGTCAAAGGGCTTCCACTCTTTGCACATGCTACAACGCTTCATGCCGCATTTGGTATTGACGGTGAACGGATGGCAAGCAAAGTCTGACCTAACATGACAGGACTCACCCAAAGACAGAAGGAATGTCTCAAGGCTATCAAGGTGGCCAAGGCACAGAAGGGCTACGCCCCCTCTTACCGGGAACTCAGCGAAGCACTTGGCTGCATCAGCACCAATGCCGTCTTTGGGCATCTCAATGCCCTTCAGGCGAAGGGATACATCACGCGCGACACAGCCATCGCTCGCTCCATTCAAATCGTCCTACGAGCCGCCTGATGCGTCCTGGCTTCATCAAGGAACAGCCACAGAGGGAGCTCCGCTCAACCCCTTGGAGCATCCTCCGGTATCGCACCGCCCGCGCCGAGAGCCATGTGACCAAGCGAAACATCCTGAACGCCGAGGTCCTTATGCCATTAGGCAAGGCAAGAGAGATGCTCACACAGGCCGATGAGATGAAGAAGTGGGTCAAGCTGTGCTTGGAGTCCGTCGAGGACTTTGACGCCATCATGGCTAACCCAGATTGGCTTGTCACGGACCGAGCAGCTCGCATACAGAAGATAACCACCTCGATGCACGCCCGCCTGACCTACCTTAAACGAACCATAGAATGAGCCGCTTCAAAAAACAGATGGGCATCAGCGTCATAGACGCCGCCAAGCAACGCATCCACCACATCTACGACACCCATGATACGCCGATAGTCCTATTCTCCGGGGGGAAGGACAGTCAGGTCCTGCTGCATATGACTTGGGAGGTAGCTCAAGAGCGCGGGCTGAAGTTCGTCAACTGCGTGTTCCGGCACGACGAGTTCACATTAGCTCCTACTATCAACTTTGTCCGGCACTACGCCGCCTTCCCTTGGGTGCGTATGTATCACCTGTGCATCCCTGAACCTGGTTTGCGTATGGTCTTCGACCGTTGCGTCGAGTTTGTCCAATGGGACAAGAAGCGGGAGACAATGGTGCCTATGCCAAGCTACGCCATCCGGCCCGACGAAAAGAACTGGGAGCGGGATTGGTGGATTGAGGATGTTGAGGAATACCAATGCCAATACTTCGTGGGCAAGGTCGCGCAGCTGAACGGCATCCGCGCCAGCGAGAGTAGGTTCCGTTGGCGTGGCTCTGTGAATAAGTTGGTGGAGAACTACATCAACAAGTCATTGGGCTGGAAGGCGGCCACCC
>Ga0114981_10001933_pt1 | contig 13484 bp, 9 predicted proteins | sample S_140806_MF_Meta_FD_87028 | JGI IMG/M metagenome (GOLD analysis project Ga0114981, IMG submission 87028) | Freshwater microbial communities from Lake Simoncouche, Canada to study carbon cycling - S_140806_MF_MetaG | ecosystem: Environmental > Aquatic > Freshwater > Lake | place: Lake...
TGGTTGTGCTGGTTGTGCTGGTTTGGTTGGTTGTGCTGGTTGGGTTGGTCGGGTTGGTTGTGCTGGTTGGTTCGGTTGTGTTGGTTGTGGGTTTGCACCATCTGGTTCGACATTTGTTTGACCAGTTGCATGGTTTGAATTGTTCATTTTGGCTGTCTGGTTGGTTAGGTTGGTTGGGTTGGTTGAAATGTTTGGTTTGGTTGGTTTGGTTAGTTTGGTTGGTTTGACCCGGTTGTTTGGACCGCTTGGACAGGTTAGACAGGTTGGGCCGGTTGGGCCGTTTGGACCGGTTGGACTAGTTGGGTTGACCTGGTTGGGTTTGATCTGGTTGAAAGTCTGCAAGAGACTTGCACAGATTGGTTGACTGGTTAGTTTGCTTCGCTTGGTCTGGTCAGTATGGTCAGTATGGTCAGTTTGGTCAGTATGGTCAGTATGATTGGTTTGGTTGGTTTGGTCAGTTTGGTCAGTTTGGTATGCTTTTCGTTTCTTGCTGGTGAATCCAGATAGGCCAGATAGGCCAGATTGGCCAGATAGGCCAGTCAGCTGCGAGCCATTCGGTGTGCAGACTGGCCAGCCCAGCAGCTCAAACATGCGTGCAAACACGACTTGCTGCTTTTTGCGAGTCACTGGTTTGTGCACTTTCAGCCAGGGCAAGATGTCGTAGTACTCGCGCCGCGCAGCCAGCTGGGCCACAGTCTCCTCGTAGCTCAGCCAGTTGATGCGTTTCAGCTTGCAGTCAGCCAGCGCCTGGTCAAACACCGAGTCCAAGTGGTCAAAGTCGTCTGTTAGATTAGCCAGCTGCTGGTGTGTCAGTCTGGGCGGCTGCACGTTCTTCAGCAAGCAGTAGATGATGGTCGAGCAGTCGCCGAAATCGCCTTTCTGTGTCTTGTCGGTGTAGCCCAGTGGCTTCAACACCAGCTTCTTGAACGAGGCCATGCTCAGCGACGCCAGGTTGGTGTTGGTCTGCACCAGCCAGGCCTTGATGTCGTCGATCAGCGCGGTCGGCACGGGATGCGGCTTCTTGCCTTGCACGCGCTCCAAGGTCAGCAGGAACATGCCGCGCCGGCGGTACTTGCACGGGTTGGCCGTGGTGATGTTGGTGCCGATCGTCTCGTGGAAGTAGTCTGCACAGCTGGTTGCCTTGCAGAACTTGCAGACTTTCAGGCACTTGTGCACGTTGATTTCAATAGCGTTCTTCTGCATGCAGTTGCTGCACGTCTGGTGGTCAGTCACCAGGTTCTTGACTGGCTCGGCTTGCATTGTGCACAGTTTGCTCAGCAGCAAGTTGATTTGCTGGGCGCGCTTGTCCGCCTGGTGCTTGGCCAGCTGGGCCACGAAGCTGGTTGCTGGCTTGGCCAGCTGGTCGCGCAAACTTGCCAACTCGGCTTCCAGCCTGGCTTTCTGCTGGTCAAGATGGCTTTTCGAAACCTGGTTGTACTCTTCCTGCCAGGCATTGTGCCGGATCTGCTGCTTGTCGGCCTGGTTGCCTGTGCGCCTCACCGGCTTGGTCGGTTTAGCTGGTTTAGTTGGTTTAGTTGGTTTAGTTGGTTTGACCAGCTTTGCCTGCTTGGTCAGTTTAGCTGGCGCAGTCAGTCTGGTTGGTTCGGTCGGTTTGACCAGTTTGACCAGTTTGCCCGGTTTGACCAGTTTGGTCGGGTTGGTTGGTTTGACCAGTTTTGCAAGTTTGACCAGTTGGGCTGGTTGGGCTGGTTGGGTTGGTCCAGCTGGTCCAGTTGGTTGGGCTGGTTGGGCTGGTTGGGTTAGTTGGGTTGGTTGGGCTGGTTGGGTTGGTTGGGCTGGCCGCTTGGCAGGTTTAAAGGTGATATTTGCCTGTGTAGTTTGTGTAGTATGTGTCATCGAACCAGGCTGTGCGGACTCGGCCAGTTTGGTCAGTTTGGTCAGTTGGATTGTGGTATCATCAGGCGAGTCGGCTGGTTTGATGCGTTTTGCAGGTTTAGACAGTGCCTCAGCATGCTGTACAGGCATGACAACGTGGTCTGCACTAACAGCATTTAAACTAGTACTTGGAATTTGTTGCACAAACAGTTTGGATGCATGTGATGCAATTGTTGGGTTGAAACTGGCATGCATTTGGTGTGTTGGATGAATCACACTGGTCACCCAGTGTCGCGGACGGGTTAGCTGTGTTTGAGTTGACCATGCATGCTAGGTGATGGGTGTTGAGGTGTTGAGGTGTTTAGGTGTTTAGGTGTTTAGTTGAATTGCAAAACTAATAGTTACCCTATGCCAACCGCCAACCGCCAACCGCCAACACACCAACCGCCAACCAACTAAACTGAAACATACATATGTGGTTAGTCCAACTGTTTAAACATCTGGGCTTGCGTCGTCTGATTTGTCTTCCTCGGTCGACGAATCATCCGGAATTGTGTACTTCCGAGATGCACTCGCGCCACGATTGCTTGCCGAACTGGACGAGCCAGACGATCCAGATGCGTAGGCCGAGTTGCCCAATCCGCCTGGTGTGGCCAAACTGCCAGACCTGGCTAGTATGCCTGAACCACCAGGTCCGATACCAGTTCGACCAGATTGACCAGTTTGACCAGACTGGCCAAATTGACCAGATTGGAATGTTTGGTGGCTCATCATAGGCAAACTTGTTTGGTTTTTGGGTCTAGGCTGTGCAATGCATTCCAGCATGTCTGCCAGATGAGCAAGCAACGTCTTCATGTTGTCTGACAATTTAAAGTCGCGAACATACACCATATTCCTGCGACTGGGCTGGTGGGTGAACCACACCATGCCGCCAAATTCGTTAAACAAGTCCATTTGTTGCTCAATGTCGCGCAGCGCGCATTCACTGAAATTGTAACTGACTTCATTCGTCAAAATTCCTTGACGACCTGCGCTAATCAAATCCAAAGATGCAGTGTTTGTCTTTTTGTGAGTCAACACCACATTGTTAACTCGGCAGTAAACTCGTGCACCATTAGCCACATTGTTTTCGTAGAGTCTGTTGTGCCACGAATTGTGTATTTTAACATTTTCTGCGGCATGGTTGAGGCCGTTGTATGAGGTCCGGTTGTGTGTGTTGGCAATTTGTTGAACTGGTTGATATGGTTGATATGGTTGAATTTTTTGAGGTGGTTCATCATCAGTGTCCGATTGATCGTCGACAAAGTGCACAAAGTCGTGTTGTTGACGAGCAGAGGCATCGTAAACTGTGACGGAGCGACTGGCACCACCACCACCACCACCGCTGCCACCACCACCACCGCTGCCACCACCACCACCACCGCTGCCACCACCACCACTGCCACCGCTGCCACCGCTGCCACCACCACCGCCGCCACCGCCACCGTCCGGTCTGGCACCACCGCCACTGCCCGGTCTGGCACTGCCACTGCCATTACTGGCACGACCAACATATTGTCCGTCAAAATCAACTTCGTCTGTGTCAGAATCAAAACTGTCAGACTCGTCCGACCCCATATTCAATTGCGAAATTGTAGTGAGCATGTCGGCCAAGTGTGCCACCAACTTGGTCATGTTGTCTGAAAGATGCATGTTCTGTTCAACATAACGTGTGGCTGCATCACTGGCAGTGCCTTCGAACCAAATTATTCCGTCAAAAGCATCAAACATCCGCTTTGTAAATTCTGCAAGTGTGCAGGTCCTGTTGTTGAACGTGACTTTGTTGCTGAGAATGTTCTTGCGACCAGCCTGCCTTACCACCAATTTGGCGGTGTGTTGGTTGTGCACGTCAGTCAACACGACACCTTCCGAAGTTACTTTAACTGTTGCAGTTGGCGCCACATTGTGGGTGTACCTTTTATTAGCCCACGATGGGTGAACAACGACGCTGGAAGTGTTTTGGTTGAGGCCGTTGTACGATTTGGGTGTGGTCGAGCGCAGCGCAACCGAGCGGCTGTCAGCACCACTGCCTCGGCTGTCAACACTACCAAACGTGCCAAACGTTTGGAATGTGTATTGCAATTGTTCACGTGACGGCGACACGGCAGCGATTTGGCTTGTCTTGATGCTGCCAAGTGTAGTGTTGCTTGCCAATTCGTTAGCTTTGCGTTTCAAAGACTGACCACGAACATCCCATCCTGATTGGTTGCGCAACTTGATTGGTTGGTTAGACCCTTCAAAGTATGACTGTGCGCGGTCCATCAAATGCTTGACCAGCTGGCTGACAGATGTGATTGCCAGCGTCGTAAAGTTCAACATCTCGACAGTCAGAGTTGCGTGCAACTGTTTTACCAGCCAGTCCAGGTCGTCAAGTTGGCAAGTAATTGTCCAGTTGGTATTGCGCTGCACACCACACCACCGCGGAAACTCGATTGTTTCTCCGAAATCTGCATCACTTGTCAGTTGCAGATGTGCAGTGCCAAACACGCGGTAGTCTGGCTGTTTTGATCTACCAGATGCTTGCTTTCCAGCCTTGTACATGCGGTACTCTACATCCACCAGCATGTCTGAATTAACAAACTTGTGCACACGCATGACGTCTTCCGAGACTCGCACGGATGTGCCCACAGCCTGTAATAGTGCGCGACTCGACACAAGTGCGGTTTTTGAAACAAACAGGTCTGGCATGTAAGCAAGCAGATTCTGCAGTTGGTCTGGCAAACTAAAAAGCTTGTCGAAATGAACTTTGGGCTTTTGGTCAAAGTCGAAACCGGTTAGTTGATCAAAGCTGTGAAGCATGGTTTGGTAAAATTCATGCGTCGTTTCAACACCAAACACGCTTAGTTCAAAAAACAGTTGGTCAGCGTTTATGAAGCAACTCACCAGCTTGCAGAGTTCCGACAATCGAACCACCAACTCATCACCCAATTCCGACTGACCTGACTGACCTGACTGACCTGACTGACCCGACCGACCACACGCTCTGTTGACATCTGAAATCCAGCGTTTTGCAATGTGATGAAAAGCACCTGGTCGAGCAGTCAGCAGCATGTACGCCTGGTTGTCCAGCTGGTCATTGCTGATCGGCAAGATGTACCGAACTGTGAACAGCGGCGTGGTTTTGGTAATTTGGCAAACATTCGTCTGGCCCACAGGATGAATACTGGCTTGGCATGCTGCGTTGGTGCGGTACAGCATGGCGTGTGCTGTAACGCCAGCCGGCAGCTTCAAGCGCCTGACTGGCACAGACAGTGCCTGGCGTGCTCTGTCTCTCAAATTCGAAGTCTCTGCCAATCTGGGTGCGTCGATGGTCCACACCCAGTCGCCATCTTGGTCGTTAGTCCATTCTGCACAATACAAATGGCTGTTGAATGCGTCGTCGACATGGTCTCCACCTGCAAGGCGTTTGCGTGCATGCGAATGCGAATGTGAATGTGAATGCTGTTGTTTTGCTTTCTGCTTTGCCAGGCAGAACCGCACAAAGTTGCGCAGCAGCGCAGACTGCCGACCTAGCTTTTGCTGTTCAAACAAACGCGCCGCCTGTGCCAGCTTTGACATGTTGGCCAAGTTGGTTTGTTTGGTTTGTATGTTGTTTGGGTTGGCGAATAGTTGTGTATTTTATAAACGTTGGAATTTTTTGTTACTTAAATAACCAAATAACCAAATAACCAAATAACCAAATAACAAAATAACAAAATAACAATATAACAACACAACCATACAGCCATGACGCATCATACTGGTCATTTCCTAGTTTGCTGAAACTGGTTTGCTGGAAATGATATGTACAAAATCATTCATGTTATAAAAACCAACCAAACCAACTAAACCAACCAAACCAACCAAACCAACCAGCCAACCAGCCAACCAGCAAACCAAACCGGCCAGTTAACCAGCCAACCAACCAGCCAACCAAACCAGCCAACCAAACCAGCCAACCAACCAGCCAACCAAACCAGCCAATCCAAACCAGCCAGCCAACCAAACTATCCAAACCAGGAAACCACTTGGCATGCTCAGTCAAGCGACCGCGTATGCCAAGCTGGCTGCGATGCGGAGCTGGGTTGCAGCGACTCGCCTGGCGAGTTTGGACTTTGGCAGTTCGTCCAAGCGCGTGCCGCACTACTACCAGGAGCAGTCGAGCTCGGGCTGGTTGGGCTGGGCGAGCAAGCTGCACGACAACATTGCGGCGTTTGCTTCTCAGCCGACGTTGGTGCTGGACAGCCCGACGTGCAAGCTGTGGCTGGGCTCGGCCATGACGTCGGCGCAGCACAAGACGTACGACCAGCTGGCAGTGTCGCATGTCATCAACTGCGCCAGCAGCAAGGACTGCCTGCCAGTTTTTTACAGCGAGATGCACTTGCAGTATCTGTGCATTGCGATGGAAGACGACACCAGCGAGACTATCGACTTTGTGAGCGATACACGCATTCTGCACGACCTGCACGGCTTTTTATGCCGCGCCCAGCAGTCCGAACGGCCCAACATACTGGTGCACTGCGTGTTTGGCAGGTCGCGCAGCGTGGCTGTCACCATGCTGATCGTGTGGCTGCACCAAGTTTGTCAATCTGGTCAATCTGGTCCAACTGGTCCAACTGGTCCAACTGGTCCAACTGGTCCAACTGGCCAGCCAACCATGCTGCAAGTCTACAACCAGCTGGCTGCCATCCGAAAGTGCATTGCTGTCCAAGAATGCATGTTCAAGTCGCTGGAACGCTTTGCCGAGCATTTCAACCGAGACAAAGACTTTGCACAGTACTGGCGTGAAGTGTTTGCGCGTTCAAGCTAGCTCACAACTGAAACAACCAGCACGAATATGAAACTATTTTAAAAAGTTGTCATGTCGGATATGTCGAATATGTCGGATATGTGTGATATGTGCGATGCACAAGCCGCGCTGCCAGCGCTGTGCCGACCAAGCAAGTTTGGCTTGCCGAGTGTGTCGATCGTCACGGGTTTGCCGTGCAGTCCAACCAAACCATACAAACCAACCAAACCAGCCCAATTAAATACACCAAATGAACCAAATGAACCAAATGAACCAAATAAACCAAATGAACTGGTTGAACTGGTCAGACAAAAGCTACACATGAGCTGCCTTTGCTTGGCAAACCAAGCTTGTCATGATGAAATGTTGTTTGTTGGCTGGTTTGATGGCAAGCTAGGCGGCTTTGTAACTAGGCCCGAAAAGCTGCACCACCACTACGACGTGAGTCCAACTGGGCAATACACTGTCAAAAACTGCCACTTTCAAACCAGCTTGGTTGGTAATCATCACGACACAATCCAGGTCAGTGTGTCGCCTGACCAAACACACGTGCTTGTTGTGCTTGTTGCAGCAAAGTCCGCGCTTGTGCTGCTTCGAATCCAGCACAGCATCAAGTCGTGCTGCCAAGCCACAATCATGCAATTAAAGGCAGAATTTATTTGCCAGTTTGGTTTTTGGGTGGGAAAACACCACTTTTGCTTGTTGGTGCAGAGTTGGGCTGGAATGCTGCGCATGGTCTACGATGTGGACAACTTGGTGGTTGTCGACAGCCAACCAGCCCACTCTGTCAGCGCAAGTTGCAGCCATGTGTTGTGGATATGGTGCGAGTCGGTGCCGAGCAGCACAACCGACTATTCATGGTCTGTTCAAATCGACCACCAAAAACGCATCAAACTGGACGAGCTGGCTGGCTGGTTGGTGTACGCCAAGGCCTGGACGTCGAGCAATCCCGACCAGTTTGTGTTGCTTGCTCGGAAACCAAACCAACCAGACCAACCAGACCAAATGTGGTTGTTTGATGCGTCCAACAACAGTATTGGTTTGATTGATGCATAGTTGTCACAGTTTGCATAGTTTTTCATGGTTATCATGGTTATCATGGTTGTCACAGATGTCATAGATTGCATGGTATAATTAAATGTGTAGAAACTGGTTGGCTGGCTGGTAGACACGCTTGACGCCCAGTGCTTTGGCCAGGTCGTCAGACGTGACAACTTTGCGCTTGGCTGGTTGGTTTGGTTGGTTGGTTTGGTTTGGTTGGTTAGTTTGGTTGGGTTGTCTGGTCTGGTTAGTTTGGTTGGTTTGGTTGGTTTGGTTGGTTTGGTTGGTTTGTGCTTGCTTTGCGATTGTAATCAGGCGCCCAGTTGTGCCGAGTCGAGAAAGCTGCTGTATGTTGTGTTTGGTTTGGAGTTGGTTGGCCTGGTTAGGCTGAGGTGCAACCCGCGAGTTGTCCAGCACGACGTCTACAATCGGCAAGTTGGCCAAATCAGTTTCTTTCTGGACTTCTTGCATGCGCTGAGCAAACATCTTGCGCATTTTCTTTTCTTGCTGCTGCTCCTTGGTGGTCTGCTTGGACCAGACGACTTGGTTGCCAATTCGAAACTTGACTTCTGGGACAGTTGCTCTGTAAAACAAAATAGACTCCTCGACGCTGTCGCTGCCGCCTGCTACGGACTTTTTGACCATGAACTGGCGGTTCTTTGTCAGCATCTTCAACATTACTTGAAAGTCTTTGAGTTTGCCACACACGCCAAAGTATTGCTTGAAAAGGTTTTCCTGGGTGTCTGCGCTGGCAAAGTAAGACGTCATGGCAATGTCGACCTGGTCGCGAATGGCAGCTGGAATTTTGTTGGGGTACTGCGACGCCACAATGACCGTCACGCGTGCCCAGCGGCAGTTGTATGCCATGAACGCCATGGTTTTGGACTTGAGCGACTGGCTGTCGTAGGCCAGGTCGTCCAGGATGACCAGCACGTTGTAGCATGTCTTTTTCTTCTTGGCAGACTCGATTTGAAAGTCCATGATCTTTTGCAAGGCAAACTCGTCGAACTTGCTGAAAATGTACTTGCATGGAATAAAGTCCTGGTAGTTGTTGCCGTATGCAGTTGGCGAAAACACTACTGCCAAGTCGATCCGTGGTGCCAGGGCTCTGCACAGCGAGCGCATGGCGCTGGACTTGCCTGCACCTTTTCGACCAAACAGCGCAACAATGTTGCCAAGCTCAATGTCGAGTTCCGGCACAAAGTTCCTGGCGTAGACTGTTCTGAACGGCGCGACGCATGGCTGCTTGTCTGGTCTGTCTGGTCTGTCTGTCTCAGAGTCGGACGAGCTAGAATCGTGCTTGCGCTTTGGCATTTTGCTTGCCAATCTGTCAATCTGTCAATCTGTCAAAGCAAACTGCATTTTTTACTGTTGAGCAGATTAGCAGGTTTGAAGCATATAAGCTTTAAAAATGCTGCCAACGCAACCACCAACCTCTCATGGTTCAACTTTCACCTTTCACACAACCAGGCAACCAGGCTATGCCAAGTTTGGTTGTTCAAAATGCCTCCAAGCGCAACGCCTTTGAGCGATTGCCTTGTCCATGTTGTCCATGCTGTTGGTCATGCTCATCCAGCTCGCCAAACTGGTCCAGCTGGTCAAAACTCAGCTCATCGACGCGGTGAAGATGAGCAGTGTCGCTGGAGAGCGCCGAGATGAATGCCTAGCAAACCAATCCAACCAAGCAAACCCAAACACCAGTTACAAAACCAAACCAAACCAAACCAAACCAAACCAAACCAAACCAAACCAAACCAAACCAACAATATCGACGAAACCAACTTGCCTTGGCTGCCAGCACGTCGCCATGAGCTGCTCCGCCGCCGGGTTGGTCCAGCTGGCTGGCCAGTTTGTGCATTTGCAGCAAAGCTGGCCCGGTTGCAAGCAGCTTTTCAGTAAACTCCATGTTGCCGCCAAACAACGGTCGAACTTGTTCCTCGGCAAGTAGTTTCTGCCAAACAAACAAACATACCACCATTGTGTCATTGTGTCATTGTCATAAAACTGGCTGCAACAACAACAACAACAACAACAACAACAACAACAACAACATACCAGCATAGATGTCACAGACTTGTCGAGCTGGTCCGAGTATGGCGCCACTGCCAGTGCAGGCATCAGGTCGGCCAGCAGCTTCATCACCGCTTCGGAACTTGTTTGAACGACACGGCTGCTGACAATCTTTTGCTTGGCATCCAGCCAGGCCGTGACCCGGCTTGCGGTTGTCTTGGACAGCTTGCGCACACGCATCAGGTTCGCCTGGTAAAGTGCAAGGTTCTTCAAGGCGTCGTCGAACTGCTGCTTTTGATGGCTAGCAAGCACACCGTGCCGGTCAAAGATGTCGGCCAGACCAGGCATCCACCCGTTGCGAGTCATGTCCAGTGACCGAATGTAGTCAAAGATCGGCTGGTTGTTGATGACCGTCATGACGAGCTGGTCGTCGATGCTCACCACGTTGTTCTCGCACCACCATGAAATAGTCAACGTCAGGTGCCGCCTGGCTCCCAAAAGATGCATGCTTTCTTGGGTTGTCAAGTTGGCCTGACTGGCAGGACTGGCCGAACTTGCCAAACTGGCAGGACTTGCCAAACTGGCAGGACTTGCCTGACTGCCAGATGAAAGCGTCACAACCGGAATGCTCAGAATGGAAATCACTGGAGCAGTCGAGACACGCTTGGAAAAAACGTCTGCTGCGACCAAGCAGGCACTGAGCACTGCTCGCAGTTGACCGACGATAAAAACAGCTAGACCTGCAAATGCCTCGGCGTTCCGTATGTGTTCTGGTTTGACTGGTTTGACCACGCCAAACTGCACACAGACAGACGGCTTGGACGCCGCAACAGGCTTGGACGGCTTGGACGCCATGAAAAGCAAATGCTGAACAGCCAAGCAGCCAAGCAGCCAAGCAGCCGGTGTTGCTGACAACGTGGTTGCTGTTTGTTGTAGGTTGGATGCTCGGCTGGTTGGATGGTTCAAAAAATCAGCAACCAAAAACTGAGCAGCCGAGACGATTTGGTTTCGGTTTGAAATGACTTTGAAATGTGCTCATCGCGGTAAAGTGTGTGCGCTGACAACCATTTTGTACCAAAAACATGCACAACTCGCCGAAATGATCGAAACTTGAATATTTACTTGGAGCAACACATGTCGACTGGCAAGACTGTTGCAATTTGTTTGAACTGCACCGGGTACGCATGGCTCGACCAAACGCTGGCCCGAAAAGCTAGGCCAGGAAAGTCTGGGTGGCTGGACTTGTCAGCATGCTTGATGCGAAACTTGGAATTTTTGTCACCCAGTTGGACTTTGAGCAGCACGTTCTTGACCACCAGCTTGGTAAGCCCGGCCTTGACGTCTGGCAGAAAAAAGCGAAAGTTGGAAATCTGTTGTTTGATTTGGTTGGTTTGGTTGGTTTGGTTGGTCTGGTTGGTTTGGTTGGTCTGGTCAGTTTGGTTGGTCTGGTTGGTCTGGTTGATCTGGTTGGTCCGAAAGGTTGCGTCGATCAGCACCAGCTGGTTGTTGTCGACAAAAAAGCACACATCTTGGCGGTCCAGCCCGTCGCAGTGAATCGTGACGTTGATCACTGCTTTGCTTTGCTTGATGATCAGCGCGCCGTTTGGTGTGCGCAGCAGCTTCAGCTGGCCAGACTGCCAGCGCTGCTTGTCTTGCATTTTGTCGACTTGCTCGACAAACTTGTTGGCATATTGCTTGGTCTGGGTCAGGTCGCACATCATGCCGGGCTGGATGGCCGACTGGCTGAGCAGACACTGGTTCGGCTCAACCAGGCAAATGACCGACTTGCTGACCCAGCCGCGACGAAACACCAGGTCCTGGTAGCCAAGCGCGGCCAGCGCGGTGTAGACTACCAAAAACATCTTGCCGCACGACCCGGCATGAAAAGCACACTTGGCCTTGACCTGCGCCCGGAAGACTGCCGACATGTACTGCACAAACACGTCGGGCATGCTGGAGGTCACAAACTTGCCAGCTTGGTCAGTTTGGTCAGTTTGGTCAGTTTGGTCAGTTTGGTCAGTTTGGTCAGTTTGGTCAGATGCTTTCCGAACCGGCAGGCGCACGCTGTGTAGTTTGGCCAGCAAAGTCTCCCATCGCTGCTGCGCGTTGCACTTGGCGTCTGCTTCGTCGCATCGCCCAAACTTGGACTTGCGGCGCCGCTTGACGATGCCGTCCCAGTCGTTGTCGTCCCGACTGGAAGCAGCTTGGCTAGTTTGAAAGTCGGGCACCAAGCGGTGTTCAAGGCACATGCCGCACAGGCGGCACACGTCGCTGGCCAGCGAGCTAATTACCTGGTGGACACCAGCTGCACAATTTGTCTGGTTGGACTGGTTGGTCTGGCCTGTCTGGCCTGTCTGGTTGGACTGGATGGACTGGTTGGACTGGATGGTCTGGTCTGTCTGGTTGGTCTGGATGGTCTGGATGGACTGGGCTGTCTGGATGGTCTGGTTGGTCTGGAAAGGTTGGTAAGGTTGGTCAAAGAACCAGCTGCGCGGCACACCCAGCCAGGTCGCCAGCTGGTCAGCCAAGTCGCTAAACGCCTTTCTTGCGTTCTTGATGACAAGGTAGACTTCTCGGGGTATGCCCGATTTGACGTTGTGCCTGAACAACTCTGCAAAGCACTGGCTGTCCAACGGTTGGTGCGTGGTGACCCAAAGAGCCAGCACAACCCAAATGGTCAAGCTGGCTGCGCGCAAGTCCACCGTGCTGGTCTTGATGCTGAAATACGAATCCGAGGCCAGCATGTCGACCACGCAGGCGCACAGATGAAAACGCGCATCGCTGGACTTGCCGACCAGCTTCCGAAAGTAGCGTTCGTGGTAACTGACCAAACTGTCCAAACTGCGTTTTCGACGCTTGGACATGTTGACACAAACAGCTTTTTTGGTTGGTTGGTTTTTGTGGTTGGTTTCTGTGGTTGGTTGGTTGGTTTTGTTGGTTACATCTGACAGCCAGATTTCGGTTGAATATCTGTTCTTGCCAAGCCAAACCAAACCATACCAAACCACCCAACCACCCAACCACCCAACTACCCAACTGCCCAACTACCGAACCAACCCACACAAACTCGCCTAGTTGTCAAAACAGCATGACTGGTATTCTGGCTTTCTGGCTTTCTGGCTGGTTTGCACCAATTACACATATGTATACCGTGTGGGCCAGTTAATTGATTTGGTTGAGTTGGTTGATTTGGTCGTATATTATGAGTTCCTTATAAAAACATTTAATCCAACAAAACAAACTACTATACAACCTGGCAACCTGGCAACCTGGCAACCTGGCAACCTGGTAACCTGGTAACCTGGCAGCCTGGCCACCTGGTGCGACCCAGCAAGCATTCCAAGTATCCAAGGCAAGCATGATTACCAACCAGGCCGAGGCTGAAAAAGCAGTCAAAACCTACTACGACAAGTTGACTGGCATGTTAAAGAGCATGATTGTGTTGTACGGCAAGCACTGGTGTGGCTACTGCCAAGCTGCCAAAAAAATGCTGCAAGACAGTAACGTTGCGTCTATTTACGTCGAGTTCGGCCAACCGTCAGATGCCGTTCTACCTGAACATACTGCCATACTTGAAAAAGCATCCAGTGTACCCATTGTGATGCTGGGCAGCAAATTGCTGGGTGGCAGCGAAGAGCTGCAACAATACATACAACAACAAAATGAAATGTTATAAAAAACAACCAACCAACCAACCAACCAACCAACCAACCAACCAACCAACCAACCAACCAACCAACCAACCAACCAACCAACCAACCAACCAACCAACCAACCAACCAACCAACAA
>Ga0114981_10001940_pt1 | contig 13475 bp, 11 predicted proteins | sample S_140806_MF_Meta_FD_87028 | JGI IMG/M metagenome (GOLD analysis project Ga0114981, IMG submission 87028) | Freshwater microbial communities from Lake Simoncouche, Canada to study carbon cycling - S_140806_MF_MetaG | ecosystem: Environmental > Aquatic > Freshwater > Lake | place: Lake...
CTCGAACCCTCCTTCGCGACCAACACCCGATCCTTTCATACCTCCGAATGGTGTACGCAAATCGCGAAGCAACCAGCAATTGATCCAAATAATTCCGCTCTGAATCATTCCAGCTAATTGATGCGCACGCGTGAGGTTGCTCGTCCAAATAGAAGCGGCTAACCCGTATTGCGTACTGTTCGCCATCATCACCACTTCATCAATTGTGTCGAAGGGCATAATAGTCACTACTGGACCAAATATTTCTTCTTGGTTAGTACGACAGTCATAGGCGAGACCTTCAATTACAGTTGGTTCAATAAACCATCCATCTTTCAATTCTCCATCGAGAATAACACGCTTTCCTCCAGTAAGAATGGTTCCGCCTTCTTCTTGCGCGAGCTCTACATAGGAAAGAATTTTCTCCATGTGACCTTTTGAAACAATTGCACCCATTCGGGTAGTCGCCAACGATGGGTCACCGGCTTTCAATTGAGAAGCTTTTTCTACAAACGCGGTCTTGAACTTCTCATAAACTGGGCGCTCAACAAATATGCGCGAACCGCACAAGCAAATTTCGCCTTGATTGGCGAATGAAGATTGAATCGTTGTTTTGATCATTGCATCAAAATCACAATCTGCAAAAATGATATTCGGATTCTTTCCTCCTAACTCAAGCGAGAGCTTCTTAAACATGGGCGCTGCTGTTGCCGCAATGCCTGCTCCGGTTTTTGTTCCGCCGGTGAAGGAAATAGCTTTGATGTCTTTGTGCTCAACAATTGCCTGTCCGCATCTTCCGCCTAAGCCATGAACAATATTTAATACGCCTGCAGGAAGTCCGGCTTCAATACATGCTTTTGATAACATGTACGCAGTCATTGGAGTTACTTCTGATGGCTTAGCAACCACGCAATTTCCAGCTGCAATAGCTGGTGCAATTTTCCAAGTGAACAAATACAAAGGAAGATTCCATGGTGAAATGCAACCCACCACTCCAATTGGAGCGCGCATCGTATAATTGACCGCAGTATCTTCTGTCACGTGCGATTCTGCCGCAAAGTGCATAATGCCTGTTGCGAAAAACTCGAGATTAGAAATAGCACGTGGAATATCAACAATACTTGCCGTATGCTCCGACTTACCATTGTCCTTTGATTCGGCCTTCACAAATGCGTCTAGATCGCGCTCAATGATCGATGCAATTTTTAGCATCACTTTCATGCGCGCTTCAACTGGAGTAACCGACCACGATGGAAAAGCAGCCTTCGCAGCATCCACCGCCAATTGTACATCCGTTCCGTCAGAATCGGGAATCAAAGAATATACTTTACCCGTTGCCGGATGAAAATTGTCGATATAGTTGCCTGCGGTCGGTGCAAGCAATTTTCCGTTGATGTAATTCTGAAGTTTTTCCATGGTTACTGAGCTGATCAAAATTAAGCACTAAAAACCGAATACACATCCGCATACCGGTGAATGAAATCACTTGTCAGCCCGCTGCCGGTTGTGCATTCCACTGCGCAATCGAATAATTTCCTGCTGCTGCGCCTCCAACATCAATCTATCGCGCTTTCGGTTACGACTACCGACAACAATAAACGCAATAGCTGCACAAAGTGAAACAACGGCCACTACTCCGCTCAATAGAACAACTTTCTTGCCCGTTTCTTTCGTCTCGTGCGAGCCCAACTCCAACTCGCCCTTGCGCTGTTCCATTTCCTTTTTTTCTTGCTCAAACCGAGTAGAAATTTCCACCATCTTGATGCTGTTCTCTTCGTTGTAAATAGAATCGCTGTACTTTTTAAAAAGCACTTGATAATTGAAAGCCGACTCATAATCGCCCTTGCTTTGATAATCTGTTGCTAAGCATTCATAAACTCCTCGCAAACCTTCCACGTATCCCATTTCTATTGCAGTTTCTTCTGCTGCTTTGTGCACGGAAATGGCCTTCTCGAATTCTTTTCGCAAACGCCAGATGTTTCCAATATTCATTCCAGCATCAACCATCATCACCTTTTCACTTTGTGCTTCTGCAATGGAATACGATTGCTGATAAGCCTGCATTGCGCTGTCCAACTTACCCAAATGTTCGTAGCACACTCCTGCGTTATTTAACGCCTGAGCCTCCAGCAACGGATCATCGATCTTACGGGCAAGTTCCGCTGTACGATTGCAATATTTCGCTGCTTCCGCATTGTTGTTTTCTGCGAGATAAATTCCACCGATGTTGAGATATACACTGCCCAATCGTGCATCATCCCCAGAGCCTTCGAGTAATTCCATTGCACCCATGTAATGTTGCAACGCAAGGGCATTATTCCGTTGGTCGCTGTAAATATTTCCCAGATTGATGTACGAGCGCGCTACTCCATTGTCATCACCAATATTCTTACGTATGGTTAAGGCCTGCATGTGTGCATTTGTTGCGGCAATCAAATCGCCTTTGCGGTAGTGCAATACACCAATGGTTGAAAGTGCCATTGCTTTCCCTTTATCGAATTTCAATCGCTCTGAAAGTGTTTGCGCTTCACGCGAAATCTTCATCGACTCCTGCGGGTTTTCTGCGCGCAGTATCCATGCCAGGCGCAACAACGTATTCACGCGATTTGTGTCTGCATCTTGTGTGCGCAACACTCCGCGTAAACTGTCCTGCTCATTGTTTTGTGCCGAGATCGATGTTGCAGCATTCAGCAACAAAGCAATGAGCACGATGATCATCTTGCGAAACATGAGCGCAAAGCTAATGAACCGCCAGAAGTGTACATGACATTGATCATAAGCGACACCTTAATCACTGTTTTTCAATTACTTCCGAATTATTTATACAAATTCTAAATAGAGAGATTGACAGAATTATGACAGTCGCAGCGACATTGTGGGGGAAATTTGTCACAGGTAAAATAGAATTGTGCAGCAGGTTTCTCTCATAACGTTTTCACATCACACCCTGGACATCCAGGAGATCGGTAGATTTCACATCGATGAAGAGCGTCGTAGTGAAATTCTCTCTGAAGTAAAATCATCCTGCGGCATTTCTGAATTGATGTATCTGTCGACGTGCAACCGTGTAGAGTTACTTCTAGTTGCAGAACAAGCTCCCGACGAATCATTTCTTCGCAAATTCTTTTCGAAATTACTGTCGACTTCGAATGAAAGTGACATTGATTTCGCCATTGGTAATTCTGCCGTATATCGCGGTGAAGAAGCACTGCGTCACATGTTTCATGTAGCGGCTTCGCTTGATTCATTGGTTGTAGGCGAACGTGAAATAATTACCCAAGTACGCAACGCCTACGAAGAATCACATAAGCTTGGACTTACTGGTGACACCATTCGTGTCATTGTGAAGAAGACCATTCATACTGCTAAGGCAGTTTACACAGAAACAGACATTGCTCGTAATCCTGTTTCAGTTGTTTCGCTTGCTTATCGCAAACTGCGTGCTTTGAATGTTCCATTAGACGCGCGCTTCCTCGTGATTGGTTCTGGTGTAACGAATACTGCTATGTCGCGTTACCTGAAAAAACACGGATACAGCAACTTCGTCATCTTCAATCGAACACTTGCCCATGCAGAAAAGTTAGCTGCCTCGCTACATGGGAAAGCACTTGAACTTTCGGCACTCGAAACATACTCAGAAGGTTTTGATGTGATTGTAACCTGCACTGCGAGTGAAGGTGCAATTATCACAGAAAAAATCTACCGTACGCTAGTTGGCAACGATAAGAAACGCAAATTGGTAATTGATCTCGCTGTACCAAACGATCTTGACTCAGAGATTCTGAATAATTGGGAGATCAATCTTATTGCTGTGAATAATCTTCAGGATATTGCCAGAGAGAATCTGAAAGAACGTGAGAAATCAGTTCAGGCTTGCAAGAACATCATTGAAGAAATGATTACCGAATTCAGAGGAGAATACCGCCAACGTCGCGTTGAAGTAGCCATGCAGACTGTTCCTCAAAAAGTGAAAGAGATTCGCGAAACGGCATTGAACTCGGTATTCGCTCAGGAAATCGATCAGCTCGACCCGCAAACGAAAGAATTGCTGGATAAAGTGATTAACTATATGGAGAAAAAATATATCTCCGTGCCAATGAAAATGGCAAGAGAAATTCTTGCCGGAGAAGCAGCAGAGAAATAAACCGCGTACGCTTCGTCTTAACGGTTACCTTCGTCTGCTTCTAATTTGAATACCTAACGACTGGATACTGTGCAACGCTCAATCACTATTGCTTCACGAGGAAGTGAACTCGCACTTTGGCAAGCCAATTTTGTGCAAAGCCAACTCAAGGAAATCGGAATTCTCTCTGAGATCAAAATCATCAAAACGCAAGGCGATAAAATTCAAAATCTCAGTTTCGATAAACTGGAAGGAAAAGGATTTTTCACCAAGGAAATTGAGGAAGCGTTATTGGCGAAAGAAGCTGATCTCGCTGTTCATTCACATAAAGATCTTCCAACGCAATCGCCAGAAGGATTGGTCATTGCTGCAGTTTCGTACAGAGAAAATCCGTGCGAACTGATTTTGATTCGAAAAAAATCTGTAGAGAACAGAAAGAAGTTTCGTTTGAAACAAGGTGCTATAGTTGGCACTTCATCTGCGAGAAGAAAATCGCAACTCCTCGGATATCGTCCCGATGTGCAGATTAAAGATCTGCGGGGAAATGTACCTACGCGGATAGAAAAATTACGCAAAGGTGAATACGATGCCATTATGCTCGCCGCTGCTGGAGTTGAACGTTTGAATATTGATCTTTCAGAATTCCACGTTGAGAAACCGGACGCGAAGGAATTCATTCCCGCTCCTGCTCAAGGTGTGCTCGCGCTGCAAACGCGTATTGAAGATCACGAATTGATTGCTGTGCTTCAGCAAATTCATCACCCAGATGTTCAGGAGTGCATTGCTATTGAACGCAAAGTCCTGAATCTCTTTAAAGGCGGTTGTCAGCTACCACTGGGTGTTTATTGTGAAAAAGAAGAAGACAGCGAAACGTACAAGGTATGGAGCGTAATGTCTGAAGAATGGAATTCTCCTTTGCGTACACTCTACACGGAAAGCGCCAAACCCGAACTTCTGCCGGAACGCATTGTTTCGAAATTGAAATCGTTCAAGCCCGTATCTGTTTTCATTACTCGTAATCTGCGCGAAGATGATTTCTTCTTCCAGGTGCTGAAAGCGAACGGTTGTGAAACACACGGACTCGCATTAATAGAAACGACACGTATTACTGCTCCGAAAATTCCCGATGTAGATTGGATTTTCTTCTCCAGCAAACACGCTGTTCGTCACTTTATGGGACAAACAAAAGTGAAAGCAGGAACGCGCATTGCTGCCGTTGGAAAAGGCACTTCCGATGAATTACGAAAGTTCAATCTTCGTGCAGATTTCATTGGAGGAAGTAATGATACTACATCAACCGCGAAACAATTTGCCGCTCTTGCAGGAAGAAGTCGTGTGCTGTTTCCTCAAGCGAAAGGAAGTTTGAAAACAGTGCAACAACAATTGCCCGCTGCAAAAGTTATCGATCTTACCGTATACGAAACACTTTCCCGTCCCGCTGATAATATTCCTGCGTGTGATGTAATGGTGTTTACCAGCCCGTCGAATGTTGACGCCTTCTTTCAAGTTAACTCCGTTTCTCCGAAACAGAAAATTGTTGCCATGGGGCACGCAACAGGAAATGCACTGAAAGAAAAAGGTGTCGTAAGTTTTGGCACCACAGATTCATTTGATGATGCCGGATTGGTGCGGGCGGTGATGAGTATGAGTTTGAGTGAAGTGAAAAATTAATTGCAGAAAAATCAGAACGTTATGAATATCCGTCCACGCCGCACCCGGAAAACTGCCATTTCAAGAAACATGGTAGCAGAAACACGATTGAACAAAGACATGTTCATCTATCCGTATTTTGTAACACATGGAACAGGCATCAAGCATCCCATCAAAGCGATGCCTGGCATCAATCACTTTTCCATAGATACACTGATTGAAGATGTAAAAACCGGATTGAAGTTCGGCATCAATAAAATCCTGTTGTTCGGTGTTGGCGAAGAAAAAACAGAAGACGGAAGTTCTGCTCACAGTCACCATAGCATTGTTCCACAAGCTGTCCTTGCTTTGAAAAAAGAATTCGGCGACGATCTGTTTGTCATCACCGATGTTTGCGTGTGTGCATACACGTCCCACGGACATTGCGGAATTCTGGAACACGGCTACGTAGACAACGACAAGTCTGTTGATTTGCTCTGTAAGATGGCGCTTTCACATGCACAAGCCGGCGCAGATATGGTCGCGCCTTCTGATATGATGGACGGACGTATCGGTGCTATGCGAGAAACGCTGGACGATCACGGATACGTGAATACCGGAATCATGTCGTACGCAGTGAAGTTTGCTTCTGCTTACTACGGACCGTTCCGCGAAGCAGCAGATTCTTCACCGCAATCAGGTGATAGAAAATCGTATCAGATGGATCCGCGCAACGGCAATGAAACCATCCGCGAAGCACTGCACGATGAAGACGAAGGAGCCGATATAATTATGGTTAAGCCTGCTCTCGCTTATCTCGATATTATTCGTCGCGTGAAAGACGCCTCCTTATTGCCACTCGCATGCTACAATGTTTCAGGCGAATACACTATGGTAAAATGTGCAGCGCAACAAGGACTGATAGATGAACAGCGCATAGTCATGGAAAACATGACTGCTTTTGCCCGTGCAGGATGCGACATCATCATCACGTACCACGCGAGAGATATTGTCGAGAACGGCTGGCTGTAAATTCACGCATGAGATTTACCGGATGATTCTAAAAAAACATCCGACTACATCCGCCGCATCACTTACCGGCCCTACGCAACAGCTGCGCAAATCTCCGCCATCATATCTTGCGTAAGCGGCTTGTTTAGAAACCCCTTTACTAGGGAATAAGCCTTTGCTTTTGTTCTATCGCCTTCGTCCATTGATGATGTCAGCATATACACATGAGCGTTTTTCACTTTATCAAGTGAAATTTTCTCTAGCTCCGCCAGCAACTGAAATCCATTCATCACAGGCATCTGCACATCCAGAAAAATCACTCCTGAAAGTTCTCCGCTATCGGCAAGGCCCTTGATTTGATTTAGCGCTTCAGTAGGAGAATCATATGCCACCACCTGGCGCGCACATGGAGCAGCTCCAACAATTTTCTCATTTAAGAAATTAAAAATTGGGTCGTCGTCAATTAATATAAAGTCCGTTTTCATATTCATTGATTTTATTTGGTATTGCAACTCTAAAAATACTTCCTTGCCCCGGCACTGACTTAAGGCTGATTTGACCTTCCAGTTTCTTAATCACCTCAAAGCAAATAAATAATCCGAGTCCTGAGCCGTTAGATGTAGTTGATGCGCGATAAAACATATTGAATACCTTCTCCTGATGCTCATAAGGAATTCCCTCGCCATTATCTTCAACAACAATCACACACCAGTTATCATCAGTTTCAATTTTTACTTTTACGTATGATTCCGTATGCCCTTTGCGACTATACTTTACAGCATTTGAAATCAAATTATTCAATACCGACAAGACACGTTTCTGGTCAGAATAAAACACTGTTGAGCCATGAGACTCCTGTGTACAAACGAGTTTAAAAGTAGGCACATAGAATACATTTTCGAAAATCTCCTGAACCATTGCGGAGATGTCAATCTGAGTAATATCCAGTTCGGTTTTTGCATTGCGTGAATACGCCAATATCTCTCGAATTGTCCCGTCCAGTCGATCCATAGACCGCCGCATCATATTGAGGTAAACAACCAAATCCTCTCCGGGCTTTCCCGTTTTCATTGCAAGATCAATTAGACCCATTACCGAAAGTACCGGCGAACGCAAGTCATGCGTTACGGAATAAACAAGGTTATCCAGCTCCTCGTTCAGCTTTTTCAACTTACTGTTTTTTACAATAAGTTCCTCTTTCCCTTTTCTTATTTCGGTTACATCAAAACCATAAGCAAGCAGGTACGCCTTTCCGTCTGATGAAACAAAAGGCAAAATAGTACGCTGCATTATCTTTTCATCCTCCCTGTTTTCATTGTGAACTGTCTCAAAACTGATTCGCCGATGGCTAAGCAGTGCCTGATTGAATTGTCCAGTCATGAAATCAATGAACTCCTGATCTTTCCCTCTCTGCGAATAATAGTCCGTAATGGTTTTTCCAATAAGCCACTTACGAACATCATCAGATTTGACAGCACTCTTATTTAAATACCTGTATTTGTGATCTGTGTCTATCAGAGCAATATCAACCGGAATGTTGTCAAATAGGTTCTGATAAAACGCTTTTTGACGAGCAAGCTCCAAATCCATGTTTAGCCTATCCTCTATGCCCATTCGCTGCGTATTAATCATCTGCAACATGTCCACAACAGAATCGTGAATAGCAAAATCGGAGATCTGGAGATTAAGATTTTGAAAACTTTCTTCCGAAGTAATCCAAGGCGATCCGCAGAAAATCAATTGTGCGTGCGCTTCAAAATAAAGAAATTGGCCTTTGAATTTTATAATTAAACGAGAGTCGCGTGGCTGAAATATGAAAATTTGATCTGCATAACTCAATATGGAGTCAAACGTGTATTCGATACCCAAACCCGGTCTAAGAAAGCGAAATGTCCCACCGAAACTTGCGCCAAATTCCATCAACTTTGCAATACTCTTTCCTGTCCTGACAATGTTCAGATCTTTATCCAAAACAAAGTAGAACGGAAAAAGTTTTTCAACTGCTTTTTCGTCGAAGAAAATGGCTTCCATCAGACAAGAGTAACTTCAAAAACGTCGTGATTGATTTCAGTAACTTTTGATTGAACGTGCTTGATTACGCAAGGAGTACCATAAAATTCTGACAGCCCTTCGATCAGGCCGCTCATAAATCCTGTCAACCCGAGTCGTGTCGAATAATAATGCAAAACAATCACATTTTCACTCTTCTTCTCCACTTTGAATTCGGGAGGGCGGATCTCCGGATAAATGAGCATTACCCGACTGTGAAAATTAGGGAGATTGCCCAAAAATTGCATAAAATTAGAACCGCCAGAGTTCATCAAAGAGCCGTACTTGTCCTTAGCTATTTTTAAAACCCAATACTTTCCGAAGGAAGATAATACATCATGTACGCTCACCTTCAGTATTTCTGACGCCGCCGATGCGAGATCATAAGTGACTTTGTCGTCATAAACTTTATTACTTTCAAAAAAGTCTTCACGCACCCCCGACTTAAGTCTGATTAAATCCCAAGTTTCCTGTCCATAATTATCAACTACCAGTCCTTGAATGGATTGATTCACGAGTCCGTACATAATCTAAATATTTAAGGTGTGGAGGTTTTAGGGAAACATGAATTTTTAGGGAGCGTGAAAATAAGATGAATTTTCGAATTCTCTGCCAATTCTCCGCCAGAGATTTGATTTTAGAAGCTCTGTTACGACAATCTTGACCGGTTGGCTCCAATGTTTCCACTAAATCACCCCCAATAATTGATAAAAACGATTTTCTGCCACATTATCGAAACGGTCTACAATATTTCGACCTTCGGGGCGCCTTATTGACTGAACATTGCAAATATGAAAAAGACAATCCTCATCACAGGCACTTCCTCAGGTATTGGAAGAGCCACAGCAAAACTATTCAGTGAGCGCGGGTGGAATGTCGCAGCCACTATGCGCAATCCTGAAAAAGAAAGTGAATTGAACAAACTTCCCGGCGTGAAGTTATACAAGCTAGATGTAATGGACTCTGCTTCTATTGAAGACGCTGTGAACTTGGTACTGAAAGAATTTAATTCACTCGATGTTGTGGTGAACAATGCCGGATACGCTGCTGTTGGTGCATTTGAAGCGGCAACAAAGTCTCAGATTCAGAAACAATTTGATACGAATGTATTCGGAGTCATGAATGTAATTCGAGAAGTCCTTCCTCACTTCAGAGAAAAGCGCGGAGGAACAATCGTCAATGTCACATCTATGGGCGGACGACTTACCTTCCCGATTTACAGTTTGTACCATGGAACAAAGTGGGCTGTGGAAGGTTTCACCGAGTCGTTGCATTATGAATTGCGTCCTTTGAATATTCGTGTCAAGAATGTAGCTCCGGGTCCAATCAAAACAGAATTCTACGACAGATCAATGGATGTTTTTCACAAAGAAAGTCTGACTGTATATGAAAACTATCAAACCAGAGTCATGAAAAACTCCAACGAATTTGGACAAAATGCACCCGGGCCAGAAGGAGTAGCCAAAGCCATATGGCGCGCTGCCAATAGCACATCATGGAAACTACGCTACACGTCCGACTTTCTTGGCCGACTTACACTCTTTACCAGAAATTGGGTTCCGCTGTCATGGTATTTTGGCGTGATTCGTTTGATGACCGAAAAAGGATTCAAGTACACAAAGTATTAGTTACCAAGTGAACTTAAACCATACAACCACGATATGGTAGCTCCACTGAACATATGCTGTAATGAATAAAAATATTCTTCGTAATCCTGCCTTAACGAGTATTCGCCCTGATTTTCCCGGCAATGAATTAGTGCGTAATCGTTTCGTTAACGAAGATCATTCATTTGGAGCCGGATTCAGCACAGTTCTCCAATGGATGCTTTCTGTAAATCCACAGCGCGCAGAGAAGAAAAGTGATCCGTTTTCTATTTCAATCAAGTGCGATCGAACCATATTTTCAGACGGAGAAGACGCGGTAACATGGTTAGGTCATTCGGCATTTCTTTTTCGAATTTCAGGAAAAAGAATTCTTACAGATCCTTGTTTATACAGCTTGCCCGGAGTGCCGAGAAAATTTTCGAGTCCATTTCCTACCAGTGAAATGAAAGGAATTGATTACATCCTGTTATCGCATTCACATCGCGACCACTTCGATGAACGCAGTATGAAGGAATTGCTTCTTGTTAACCCCGATGCAACAATTTACTGTCCATTGCGCATGGCTCCTCTTGTTCGTAAAGTAGGAGGAAGAAAAATTGTTGAAGCAGGATGGTATCAGGAATTTCCGGAAGACGCAACTGGAATACGTTTTGTCTTTTTACCAGCGAAGCATTGGAATCGGCGTTACATGCACGACACCAATCGTGAGTTATGGGGAGCTTTCTGGATAGGCACAGAACAACAATCGATATACTTCGCGGGAGACACCGCTTATCACTCCCATTTCAAAGATGCGGCAGCCATTCTTCCTGCAATCAAACATGCTTTCATGCCCATTGGTGCCTACAAGCCAAAGTACATGATGCAAAGCTCACACACGTCTCCCGAAGAAGCCTTTCAAGGGTTTTGTGATTTGCAGGCAAGGCAATTTGTTCCGATGCACTATGGCACTTACGATCTTTCCGATGAACCGATTGGAGAGCCTATTCGATTGATCAATGCTCTTCTGCCGGAAGAAAATAATTTTTGCCGACAGGTGATTCCGGGATCGGTCTATGCGTTATAGTGTCCTGATCAACGTTTGACCCCTACCTATCGTCGGTGAAGCCATGCCACTGCGCGTCAAACGCTCTATTTCTAGTAACGATGTCGGCATATCGTTAAGCAGAATTCGCTGATCAACTGTTCGTCTCCGTTCATCGAACAATACCCTGTTAGGGTAACTCATGGTCGCATCTTTGCCCTGTAGTTGCGCATAACAAACCCGAAATGACAGCCCTACTCATCAAAGTCACCGCATTACCAACTCTCATCATTCGCATCGAGTATGCCGATGAGTGTTTGAGTACTCTTGATGATGCACGAGTACTCATCCGAAAAGTATGCGATGAAGAGAACTCTAGACCATTCGGAATCATCCACATTTCAGGGAGGCAAACCTGCGTTGAAAAAGGTGTACGGGAATATCTTTCAGAACGCTCCAAAACCGGAGATGGCGCAGAAAAGTAGGTGATGATGTATTGCCCCAAACTAAATCCCGTTTCTCGACTCTGCTTCCTATCTTTGGCGACCGAATGCATCCCAAAGAACTCTCAATAGCTTCGTTTACGTACGCACTGCCGAATGACAGAATTGCTCAACATCCGCTTGCGAAGCGAGATGCATCAAAACTGCTCATTTACCGCGATGGAAAAATTCAAGACGAGGAATTTTCTCATATCGCCGATCATTTACCTGCTGATTCACTGATCGTGTTTAACACGACTCGAGTAGTGCGCGCACGACTTCAGTTACATCGTTCCACTGGTGCAGCGATTGAAGTGTTCTGCACCGATGCAGCAGATGCATCGAAAGACTTTGCACAGACCTTGCAGCAGAGCAAGGAGGTTGTCATCACCGCATTTGTAGGTAACGCGAAACGATGGAAGAATGACGAAGTCCTCGAATTACATCACGAAGCATTTACACTCCGCGCAACGAAAATTGCACCCGTTCACGATCAATGGCACATTCACCTCTGCTGGACACCAGAAACGCTATCCTTCGCGGAGATCCTAGAACAACTAGGGAAAGTTCCATTGCCGCCTTACATGTCGCGCGATGAAGAGGCTGATGACAATGAACGTTACCAAACCATATTCGCAAAAACCAACGGATCAGTTGCCGCTCCTACTGCGGGACTACACTTCTCTGAAGAAGTCATCACATCCATCAACGCAAAACGAATTACCACAGGTAACGTAACACTTCACGTGGGCGCAGGAACCTTCAAGCCGGTAAAATCAGTAACGATGGAGAATCACGAAATGCATCGCGAACAAATCATCGTGCACCGCGATTTAATTGACTTACTGCTTCATCAGAATAAAAACGGAATTACTGCTGTTGGAACTACGGCTTTACGCACGCTGGAAAGTATCTATTGGTTTGGGCGGCAATTAGTATTGCAACCAGGTCAATTCCGCAGTTCACTCTTTGTAGGACAATGGGAACCCTACGAAGGTGGTCCTGATGTTCCTGTTCCAGTAGCATTACGCGCCATTGCTGAATGGATGCGGGAATACAATCTTCAAGAAGTAACTGGATTTACCCAAATATTGATTGCCCCCGGTTATCGGTTCCGTATTGTAAACCGATTGGTCACCAACTTCCACCAACCACAGAGTACCTTACTCCTGTTGGTTGCCGCTTTCATTGGCGATGACTACCGCAAGGTATATGAACACGCCCTGCAGCATAACTATCGCTTTCTGAGTTATGGCGACAGCAGTTTGCTCTGGAGAAATGATTAATTTCACACGATGAATTTCGGAAAGAAATTGGCCGTTTATTCGGTAAGTATTACAGCGCTCGCAGGCCTGATCATTGTTCTGCTCAATCCGTTCGGCAAAGGTTTTTCCGCTGAACAATTTCACCCGTTCGTTAATCTTCAAAGCAACGACTCTACATTCATAGTCGATCTCGAAAACAGTATTCAAACCGGAATAATTATTCCCACGGTTAAGCAGCTACCCGGAGGTAAGTTTGTTTTTTCATTCAAAGTAAACAACAGCAAAATCGGATCGCGTCATTTATCC
>Ga0114981_10001950_pt1 | contig 13434 bp, 14 predicted proteins | sample S_140806_MF_Meta_FD_87028 | JGI IMG/M metagenome (GOLD analysis project Ga0114981, IMG submission 87028) | Freshwater microbial communities from Lake Simoncouche, Canada to study carbon cycling - S_140806_MF_MetaG | ecosystem: Environmental > Aquatic > Freshwater > Lake | place: Lake...
ATTCCTTTTGAGTCCAAAGTGGTGTCTGCTCACCGAATGCCCGACGATATGTTTGCCTACGCCCAAAGCGCACAAGCGCGGGGACTGCGCGTCATCATCGCCGGCGCGGGAGGTGCAGCCCACTTGCCTGGCATGTTGGCTGCCAAAACCACGGTGCCGGTATTGGGCGTACCCGTACCCAGCAAACATTTGCAAGGCGTCGATTCCCTGCACAGCATCGTGCAAATGCCCAAAGGGGTGCCGGTTGCGACCTTTGCAATTGGTGCTGCGGGTGCGTCCAATGCAGCTTTGTTTGCGGTGGCCATGCTGGCCCATGGAAACCCCGCCTTGCAAAGCGCTTTAGACACTTTTCGATTCCAACAAACCGAGGCTGCACGTGCCATGACCGTGCCTCCCTCGGCGTGAAGCCCTTGTTGCCTGGCGCCACCTTGGGCGTGTTGGGCGGCGGTCAACTGGGTCGCATGTGGAGCCACGCCGCGCAAGCCATGGGTTTTCGAACCGCAGTCCTCGACCCCGACCCAAACAGTCCAGCCGGTTTGATCAGCCATGTGCATGTATGTGCCGACTACCTCGACCCCACTGGGCTGGCCCATATGGCGGCGCAATGCCAAGCCATCACCACCGAATTTGAAAACGTACCTGCCCAGGCTTTGCGCCAACTGGGCTTAACGCTGCCTTGTGCGCCCAGCGCCGAGCCGGTGGGGGTAGCACAAGACCGCGCCCTTGAAAAGGCGCACTTTGTGCATTGCGGTGTGCCAGTTGCTCCGCATTCAGTTTTGCACAACCTTGACGATGTCAATCAAGTGAACACCGCCCTGCTGCCAGGCATTTTAAAAACCACCCGCATGGGCTATGACGGCAAAGGGCAGATGCGTGTCACATCCCCGGCCGAATTGACAGCGGCTTGGCAGCAACTGCAAAGCAATGGCACAACCGTCTGTATTTTGGAAAAGCGCCTGCCCTTGGCCGCTGAATGCTCGGTGGTGCTGGCACGTAGCTTTGATGGTCAGATGGTGCATTTGCCGCTGCAAGTAAATTTGCACCGCGACGGGATCTTGACAGTCACCGAAGTGTTTGAACAAGCATTGCCTGCCGCCACCGAACAACAGGCTTTGCAAGCTGCCTATGAGGTGGCTCGCGGCTTGAACTATGTGGGTGTTTTGTGTGTGGAGTTTTTCGTGTTGCAAGATGGTCCCGATCGAGATGCGCTGGGCCCCTTGGTGGTCAATGAAATTGCCCCGCGGCCCCACAACAGCGGCCACCACAGCATCGACAGCTGCGATGTCTCGCAGTTCGATTTGCAAGTGCGTTGCATGGCCGGTTTGCCACTGGTTCCGCCACGACTGCACAGCGCCAGCGTCATGCTGAATTTGTTGGGTGACCTGTGGTTTTCCAACGGCGCACAAGCCATCGATCCTGCTTGGTCGCAGGTGCTGGCTTTGCAGGGTGTGCACTTACACCTGTATGGCAAAACCGAGGCCCGAATGGGTCGCAAGATGGGTCACCTCACCATCACCGCCGCCACGTCAGCCGCTGCAAAAGAAGTTTCCCTGAAAGCTGCGGCTTTGCTGGGCATTGCTGCGTGGTGATTGATTTTTCAGCCTCGGTGAGGCAAGCCGCGCAAGCCTTGGCGCTAGGCGAGTTGATTGGCTTGCCCACCGAGACCGTATATGGCTTGGCCGCTGATGCTTTGAACCCCAAAGCAGTTGCAACGATCTTCAGCGCCAAAGGTCGCCCCGCCGATCATCCGCTGATCGTGCATGTGGCAAACGCATCCCAAGTGGCTTTTTTTGCCAGCAGTGTTCCGGTTTTTGCAAGTCAGTTGATGGCGGCTTTTTGGCCAGGTCCCCTCACCCTCATCCTCCCCCGCTTGGCAGGCGTTGCTGACAGCGCTGCCGGTGGTCATGCCACGATTGCGCTGCGCTGCCCCTCGCACCCCATGGCGCTAGCGCTGTTGCAGGCGGCGCGCGATTTGGGTGTTCATGGTGTCGCCGCACCCAGCGCCAATTTGTTTGGCCGTGTCAGCCCCACCACCGCTGCCCATGTGCGTGAGGCTTTTCCAGCGTTGCTGGTGCTTGATGGCGGCGCCTGCGATATTGGCATCGAGTCAACCATCGTTGATTGCAGCCGTGGGTCTCCCGTGCTGCTGCGCCCCGGCATGCTGAGCCAGTCGCAACTCAGTGCTGCTTGTGGTTTACAGGTGGTGATTGCAGCATCGCATGTGGCAGACACAAGCCTGGCGTTAAGTCCCGCATCCCCTGGCAGCTTAGCTTCGCACTATGCGCCCCATACACGTTTGCTGCTTCTGAGTGCTGAGCAGTTGGCTTCGCGTTTGCCAACTGCTGGGGAGTCTGTGGCAGTCTGGGCGCACAGCACTTTGGTCGTTCCTTCGGGCGTATGTTGTGTGTGCATGCCCACCGATGCTGCTGCTTGCGCCCACGTTTTGTTTTCTCAGCTCCGCGCCTTGGATGCACTGGGTGTGCAGGAGATTTGGGTGGAAAACCCGCCCTTGGGTGAAGCATGGGACGGGGTTCGTGACAGACTTCAGCGTGCGTCGACTTGATGTTTATGGCAAGTTAATTGGGATCTGACCCTGATTGTTTTGAGCGGGCCAAGAGGTAAATAGTGAGCACAATGCAAAGCGATCCCAGCACGTCCAGCCAGCCAAATTCAACGTTCAACCACACCACCGACAGCAAAGCCGCAGACAAGGGCTCGGCGCAGGCCAATAAACTGGTACGCTGTGGCCCAATGGTTTTGACGGCCAGCAAATAACCATAAAACGGCACCAAAGTGCCAAGCACCACGATAAACAACACGGCCAAATAAGTGCCGCTGTCCCAGATGCCAGAAATATGCCATGGCTGACTCCAGCCCATAAAGGTTAAGCCGCCGATCAGCATGCCCCAACCCACCACCACTGCCGAGTCGTGGCGCTTGAGCAAAGCCACGGGTTGCACGGTGTAAAAAGCCAATGCCACTGCCGAGGACAAACCCCATAGCAAGCCCTCGAGGCTGATTTGCAACACGCCCCATTCACCATGCGTGACCAACAACAGGGTGCCAAGCATTGCCAGCACGATAGCCACAAGTTCACGACGCGCAGGCCTGCGTCTATAGACCACAGCCAGATACACCGCAATCACCGTGGGCCCAAGGTATTGCAGCACGGTGCCGATGGCGGCATTGGAGTGTTCAATAACGGCAAAGTAGGTGTATTGCACGCCCAACATGCCCAGCACGCCAAACGCAAGAACTTGTCTTGCACTGTGCGCCGGTCGCCATACCGCCATCACTTGCGATGGGCGCTGCCACCATGCCAGCAGCAAAAGCAGCACACCTGCAATAAGCAGGCGCACAGTGACCAACCAATCGATGCGTATGCCCTTTTGCTCGAACACATACTGCGCACAAGCACCCGATATGCCCCACAGGCTGGCCGCGAAAACGGCCAGCAGATTAGCGCGGCCCTGCGAGCCTCGCAATGACGCTATCGTCACTTACCCGCCGTCCAGTCGATCAGGGCATCCATCACGGGTCGGGCTTGGTGGGCGTTAGGGTGGTTGACGATGGCCACCAGCACATAGCGCTGACCTTGCGCTGCGTCAACATAGCCGGCCACACCCATCACGTCGCGCAAACTGCCGGTTTTCAAATGCGCCGATGCGGTGCTTTTGCTGCGCTTCAATGTTCCATCTACACCTGTGAGCGGCAACGAGGCCATTAATTCGGGCATAAAGGGCTGCAGCCACACCCATTGCAACAAAGCGGCCAAAGCTTGTGGTGAAATTCGCGCTTCGCGGCTGAGGCCTGAGCCTTTGTCCATGTATGGCGGCTCTTGTCCAAACCGCTCACGCCACCAGGCATCAACGACGGCTTTGCTATTGCCAGCATTTCCTAGCCCTCGCTGCTGCAAGCCCAGCGTTAAAAACAATTGATCAGCCATCACGTTGTTGCTGAACTTGTTGATGTCGCGCACCACCTCGGCCAAGCTGGGAGACTCATGCGACCACAAAGGCTTCAGGTGGGCGGGCATAGCGCCTTCACGCACCGTGCCACTGAGTTGTCCTCCTAGCTGCAACCACATGCCATGAATGGTGCGGGCTGCGAACTGCGGCGGGTCGGCATAGGCCACCGGCCAGACTTTGTCTGCACAGGCCAGCGGGTAGGTGCCGGCAAAAGCGATGCGCAAGGGATTTTGAAAATCCGCTTTGAGGCTGGCGCGGTAGTCGCTGCAATCGGCATTGGAGAGCGGCACGCTAACTTGTAACTGCACCCCTGCCAGCGGGGGTTCAACATGCACCCGCGCCACTTTGTTGGCTGCATCGGGCACAAAGTGCAGCAAAAATGATTTGTAGCCCAACAGCAGTGCATCTGGCGAGGCGTTGTAGGGACGTAGTGGCTCGCCGTCAAACCCACCCGGGTCTTGGTACAACACTTCAAATGCTGAGCGGTCTAAAACGATATCACCTTGAATTTTTTGAATGCCTAGGCCTTGCAAGCGGCGCAGCATCAGCCAGACATGTTCCACCCCGATTTTTGGGTCGCCTTGGCCTCGAACGTGAACATTGCCTTGCAATACGCCATCACGCACAACGCCGTCGATGGCCACCGGCGTTCGCCAAGTAAAAGCTGGCCCCAAAAGGTCCAGCGCTGCACTGGTGGTCACAAGCTTCATCAGTGACGCAGGGTTGCGCGACACCAGGGCTTGGTGCAAAAGTCGTGCTGATTTGGGTGTGCCCGCACCCAAGGGGATGACCACCACACTCAAGGCATCACTGGGGATGGCGAATTGACGTAAAGCTTGTTCAACTTTTGCAGGTAATTGCGCAAATATACTTTTTGAAAATAAAAAACATATTAAAAAACTCAAACCTTGTATAAGAGTTTTAAATTCCTTATTCATTCTTGCTTTATCGATAGATATGTTAATCGCTTTAATTCTTTTCTAGCCATGGTTAAGGATTCGGTGATTAAACCTGTAACTATACAAATAAGACTTGCAGTGCCCAATGCGCCAATTAGGATCAAGGTTGGAAATTTAGGTACTAGCCCAGTTTCTTGGAAAGAGATGAAGATAGGGATAAAGAGCAGTAGCATAGTTGCGGATAAGCTGGCAGAAATAAGACCAAAGAAAATAAATGGTTTTTCACGTATGACCAGAAGCAATATGGCGTATAAAATTTTGAATCCGTCTTTGTAAGTGCTTAATTTACTTTCAGAGCCCTCGAGTCTGTTGGCATATTTTGTATTTATTTCTCTTACAGGCATATTCATTTCTAGCGCATGAATTGTTATTTGCGTTTCGATTTCAAATCCTTTTGATAAACTCGGAAAGGATTTAATAAATTTTTTTGAAAACGCTTTATAACCTGAGAGCATATCGGAAAATTGTGCTGAGAAAATAGATGCGACTAATCCTGTGAGCATCCAATTTCCAAATCGATGACCCTGTCGGTAATTGTCAATATCAGACTCAATTCTTTTACCATTGACCAAATCGCAGCGTTCATTTATTAAAATATTGATCATTTGCGGCGCCATTGAAATATCATAAGTTCCGTCACCGTCAACCATAAGGTAATAATCTGCCTCTACATCACCAAACATTCTATAGACAACATGACCCTTGCCTTGCCTACTTTCTGCGCGAACAATTGCACCCGTTTTTTTTGCAATTTCAGCAGTTTTATCCGTTGAGTTATTATCGTAAACATAAATTTTAGCTTCAGGTAAGAATTTTTGGAAATCCAGTATAACTTGTTGAATTGACAGTTCTTCGTTATAGCAAGGTATTAAAACAGCTATTTCCATTTTATATGCACCCCTTTATGCGACAATATAACCAATTTTACCAATTGGTTTGTTAAAAAAGAAAACAAGCATAATCATAGTTCATAAATTTGCTTCTTTAGTCTTAGTTGTAAATACCATTTTTTGAGACCCTAAATAAGTGAATATCATACTGCAAAGAGAGGCGAAAGCCAGAACAATTATTGGGTTGATTGTTTCAAATTTTTGATTTGTAACAATTAAATAATATATACATAAATTTATACCCCCGCCTATTACTTGTACAAATGCATATTTACCCAGTTCTTGAATAGATTTGTTTCTACTTGTGAATGTAAGTTTTCTATTGATGGCCCAAGTCACAAATACTGCAACTGGAAATGAAACAATCCTTGCTGAAATATGTGAAGCTCCAAAAACAAACACGGAGATTTGAATAATTGCTATTTCTGTTAGAAAGCCAACCCCGCCCGTAAAAATAAATAAAATTATTTTCATTGTACTTTTATTAATTTCATTTCATTTTCATTTGAAATTTTAAAGAATATTGAATCATTTGGCTTGTATTCAATATTCAAATATTTAACATAAAAATTTATAAATTCATCAGAAGGATTAGCCAATAGAAGGTAATCATAGCTTGAAATTTTATTTTTGAATTGCTCTAGCGTTAGAGAGCAAGACCAAGCATCATCTTCATTTTTTAAGAATTGCGGCGGCTTAATAAAGATACATTCGGAATTAGTTTTTCGTGGCATTAAATAATATGAAAAAATAACCCCTTCATCATTGGAACCCTCACTCCAAATTATATATATTTTTGCATTTTCAGAAGTCTTTTCTTTGATATATTTTGACAACGTACTAATTTTCCCAGCAGTATGCAGCGGAGTTTTATTCAATCCAACCCTTATCGCATCTAACGCAATTCTCCCGGTGTTTGGTAAAATCATTAGTGCCGCAATTATTATTAAAAATATTTTTATATTTTTTGTTTTTTCACCTGAATTTGCGTTAATTAAACTACCACCAATAAAAACCAATATGCCCAATATATAAGTTAATGTATACCGGTCTATTGAAGCTAAACGGGGACCTTCATAATCACTAAACGAGAAAAAATACAATAGTAAAAGTATGGACATATATACTGGGAAAATCGCATAAATCGTTATATAAGGTATTATGCTTATATTTATCCTTGAGTTTTTTACAACTACGATTAGTCCACCAAGCATTATTAACGATGTTAAAAACCAGTATGTTGATAAGTGATGCGAGAAAAATAAATAATCGATAAATCTTTTGATCGTTATGCTTTGCCTTTCTGTGGCTGTGGTCGGATTAATAGCACTCAATATGTTGGTTATTGTTATATTGGCTTTAAAGCCTCTAGAAATTTCATGTGTTAAAAGGTGATTTTTCCATGACCATTCAAATACGAGCAATGCGAATAAAATGATCAAAATAATTGATAGCTTAATGTGTGTCTTTTTATTGTTGTATTTTATATAGTCTATCCCTATGATTGTCAGCGCAAAAATTGCGAACAAAATTCCTATCTGTTTAATTTGAACTGTGTACAGGAGCACTGGAATTGTTGCTATTAAGGCTATATTTTTATCCTTCCATCCTAGATTAAAATATATATATAAGCCGATGCCAAAAGAAAATCCAAGCAATAAATCTGCCCATAAAGAATGCAGTCCTAATCCAAAAATCCAAAATAACGAGTAGATGGACAATGCCGTTAATAGAAATATCTTTTTCTTTTCCTTAGATACATAATCTGAAACAGGAATTAGAAGTGGCGAGGAAAAAATAATAACAAGTAGTCCATTTGCGAAAATGGAAATATTGTCTTTATAGCCACTAAAGTGAGTAAAAAAATAATGAAATAGTGCGGCTATTGGCGGATAATCTTTTACACCAATCAAATTTGTATTTATTATTAATCTATTGTTCTCTGCTATAAATCGAGACATCCGTCCCCAATGACTGTAGTCATCAATAAATGGAAAAATGCTGTAGGGCTCTGTTTGACAAAATATATAGAATCCGACTACAGATAAAAAAATATAAACTTCATCTGGCTTGACTTGTCTATTTTTAAAGCTTTGATATACAGCTATTAAGCCTACCCAACCAATTATTCGAATCGTTATAGCTGTTACTTCAAGGTAATTTGATAAAGCCCCAATGTACAGAAGAATAGATGTGAATATTACCCCGTACAATAACGACGTGCTAAATCTTATATTTAAATTTTTTTCAATTGTTAAAGCTATGCCTAGCAACGACAACAGTGATAACAAAATTTGTATGTGTTCCACAGCAATTCCTTCTTAGTCCAATCTTAATGCACTAAGAGAAAATTTTTTATCATGTATATATTTATGAAGCAGCTGCACCATCTGTCACCGCGCACCTTGGGCGCGCTAGCTGCAGTCATCACGGTGGTCATCTGGACCGCATTCATCGTGATTGCTCGTGCTTCTGCCCAAGGCCATTTGCTGCCCTTGGATATCGCTTGTATGCGCATCGTAGGTGCCAGCGTGGTTTTGCTGCCTTGGGGCTATGTGTGGGTGCGACGTATGCGCGTTAGCCAGCCTGACGCGGGTTCATTTTTTGGTTTTTCACCTTTGTCTGGGTCCATCACAGTGCGCTGCGGTGTTTTTGGTGGTTTGCTTTATGCGGTATTGGCTTACAGCGGGTTCTTTTTCGCGCCTGCTGCGCACGGCTCGGTGCTGATGCCAGGCACCCTGGCTTTGTGGGCCAGCTTGTTGGCAATTCCCTTGTTGGGTGAACGTTTGCACCGCAACCGCTTGCTGGGCTTGGCCTGCATCACTGGCGGCGGGTTACTTGTCGGTGGTAGCAGCTTGCTTCATGCGTTGGATGGCGGCGAAGTCTGGAAAGGCGATTTGTTGTTCATGGGGGCGGCGTTTTGCTGGTCCACCTACAGCGTGCTGACCCGCCGCTACGGCTTGCAAGCCATTCCGGCCATCATTGCCATCACCTGTTTTGCTTTTTTCAGTTTTGTGCCAGCTTACGCACTGCTGTGCGCCAGCGGTGTGTTGGAAACCCATTTGTTCAGTGCGCCGATCAGCGAGGTTGTGTTTCAAGCGGCGTTTCAAGGCGGTGGTTCGGTGGTGATTTCGGGCATCACCTTCACCCAAATGATTCGCTACTACGGGCCGGTGCGCTCGACCATGATCACTTCCTTGGTGCCAGGCCTGTCTGCTTTGGGCGCTGTCTGGTGGCTGGGTGAACCGCTGGACGGGCACCTGATGGCGGGTTTGCTGCTGGTGACCTGTGGCATTTTGTTTGGCGTTCAAAAAGCCACCCAAAGGTGATGCGGTGAAACTGCTTGCCATCGATTGCAGCACCGAACGCATGTCTTTGGCCCTGTCGGATAACGACCAGCGCTGGCAACACGAAGGGGTCGGCGGCGCGAAAGCGTCGGCCGCCTTGATTCCCGCCATCATGGGCTTGCTGGATGAGGCGAAACTGAGCCTGAAAGAACTGGATGCGATTGCTTTTGGCAGAGGCCCTGGCGCCTTCACCGGCTTGCGCACCGCTTGTGCGGTGGCGCAAGGCTTGGCTTTGGGTGCGGCCTTGCCGGTGGTGGCTATCGACACGCTGCTGCTGCTGGGCGAAGCCGTGCGGGCGCACTCACCAAGGGTCTTGTGTGTACTGGATGCCCGCATGGCACAGGTGTATGTGGCGGCTTATGAGCACGGCCCTGACGGATGGCGCTGTCTGCAAGCGCCCTCTTTAAGCCAACCCGAGGCCTTGGTCTTGCCCAAAGCGTGGCAGGAACAAGGTTTTGTGCTGGCCAGCAACGCACACGCCATTTACCAAGAAGCCTTTGCCCTTTGTCTAGCCCAAGGCGGCGTGGCCATTGAAGCTTGGCCGCAAGCCTTGGTTTTGCTGGACTTGGCCGCCCAAGCCTACGCACGGGGCGAAGCAGTGAGCCCTGCCGAGGCCTTGCCGCTCTATGTTCGCGACAAGGTAGCGCTCACCAGCGCAGAGCGCTTAGCTGCAAACGTTTCTCGCAGCGCCTAAACTGCCCACCATGCGCTTGAAAACCCCTTTTTCCACCACGCCCGACTTTGACATCGTCTGCCCTGTGCAAATGATGCCTCAACACCTGCCACAGGTGTTGAATGTGGAACAAAGCGCTTACTCACACCCTTGGACACAAGGCAATTTTGTCGACTCCATCGCCTCGGGCTACCACATGCCGGTGTGGTTTCAAGACCAACATCTGCTGGGCTATTTGGTGGCCATGCGGGGAGCAGATGAGTTGCATTTGCTCAATATCACCGTAGCCCCAGGGTTTCAGCGCCGCGGCTGGGGCAGCCATATGTTGCGCACATTGATCGGCTGGTCACGCGAGCGCGGTGTTCACGCCATATGGCTTGAGGTGCGCGCCAGTAACCTTGCTGGTATAGCTTTATACCAAGCCCATGGCTTTGACCTGCAAGGTGAGCGTAAAAATTACTACCCCCTGTCTTCCAAGCAGCGTGAGGACGCGGTGGTCATGGGCTTGCAATGGTGAAGGCTTGCAAATGACACTGACTTTGGATGCCCGACATCGCGCCATGCTGGCCGCCATGGGGGTTCGCGTATGGCAACCTAGCGCTGCGGCCGAACAGCTGGTGCAGCATGCGCCCATCATTCGCGCAGAAACTCCAGCCCCGCCTGTCGTGCGGCCCATGGGGCGAGTGCCTCAAGCTGCGGCCTCGACCACAGCACCCTCTTCGCCCGCCGCAAACACGGTTGCACTGAAAGCTTTGCCTGAGGGTTTGGCCGAGATGGACTGGGCAGCGCTGCAAAATGCCGCCAGTCTGTGCCAAGCCTGTGGCCTGTGCGAAACACGCCAACGCAGCGTGTTTTGCAACGCCAACCCTTGGAAGCAGCCGCCCTCTAGCGATTGGCTCATCATCACCGACCCGCCCAGCGAAGATGAAGAACGCAAAGGCGATGTTTTTGTCAACACCGAGGGCGAGTTATTCGACGCCATGCTGCTGGCTTTGGGCATGACTCGCCAAGCCGCTTCAGGCCAATTCAGCGTTGCGGTGGTGCCTGTTCTCAAATGCCGTGTACCTGAGCAGCGCAATCCCCATCCCGAGGAATTGCAGCAATGCCGCGCTTACCTTGAGCGCCAAGTGGCGCTGCTGCAGCCGCAAGTGATTGTTGCCATGGGTCGCTTGGCGGTGCAAAGCGTATTGGCGGCTACCTCTGCAGAACTCGCCGCGCAACCCTTGGGCAAGCTGCGTGGTCAGGTACATCGCTTTGCCAACACACCGCTGGTGGTGACTTACCACCCACAGTCCTTGCTGCGCACACCGCTTGACAAGGCCAAGGCGTGGGCCGATTTATGCTTGGCGCACAGCCTCACGCGCCGGCCATAGCACCGAGGCAATCGCCACCACAATCAGCAAGGCCGCCACCAGGTCTTGCCAGTGCAGCTGCTCACCCAACCACCACGCACCGCTGAAAGCGCCCAGCACAGGAATGAACATCACGCTCAAGGTGGAGGCCAGCGGCGGCAAATTACGCGCCAAAATCAACCACGCCGGTTGTGCAAAACCAAACACACCGATGGCGTTGTAGGCAATCGCCCACCACACCCGCTCACTGGGCATGGCCCAAGGGTTGGGCTCGAACAACCACGACAAAACGCACATCACCACGGTGGTTAGGCCCGTCATCCAAAACGCCAAGGTGAGGGTGGCCACCGTCGCCGTGGTGTGACGCATGCGCTGGGTGCCATAGCCCCACGATGCGGCCGCTACCAAAATCAGCAGCACACCGAGTGGGTGCCCGCTGAGTACGCTCACCTCGTGCCACAACAGCAACAGGGCAGCCAGCGCCGCACTGGCCACACCCAGCCAGCCACGCAAGCGCAATGGCGTGTGGAAAAAAAGCACCCCCCACAGCGCGGAAAAAATCGGCATGGTGTAGCCCAAGATGGCAGCACGGCCACTTGAGAGCGAGGCCAAGGCCACGATGACCAAACCGTACCAAATGAACATATTGAAAAAGGCCAATGTGAACAGCTCGCGCCATTGTGTAAGCGGCACGGTGAAGGGCACTTTCAACCGCCACAACACCAAGCCCAGGACTGGCCAGCCGAACAAGAGGCTCCAAGTGCGAAAGGTCAGGGGTGGGTAACCGCTCACGCCCATCTTCATAACCGGCCAGTTGCTGCCCCACACCAAGGTGAGAAATACCAGCATGAGCAGGTGTTGGCGTGAGAGTCTAGGCATGGGCCAATGCTACTGGCTGCGCTCTTTCTACAATGGGTCATGACTTTTTTAGAGCAACTCGCCGCCGCCCAAGCCTCGCATCAGTCTTTGCTGTGCGTGGGATTGGACCCCGAACCGCGCAAATTTCCCGCCCACTTGGGGCAAGATGCTACGCATATCTTCGATTTTTGCGCCCATACCGTGGACGCCACCCATGACGTGGTCTGCGCCTTCAAGCCACAAATCGCTTACTTTGCAGCGCACCGCGCCGAAGCCCAACTCGAATGTTTGATAGCGCACATCAGAAACGTGGCTCCGATGGTGCCCATCATCTTGGATGCCAAACGTGGCGACATTGGCAGCACCGCCGAACAATACGCCATCGAAGCCTTTGAGCGCTATGGCGCAGACGCAGTGACGCTGTCGCCTTTCATGGGCTTTGACTCGGTGGCACCCTATTTGAAATACCACGGCAAAGGCGCGTTTTTGCTGTGCCGTACCTCCAACCCTGGGGGCGACGACTTGCAAAACCAGCGCTTGGCAGGGCTTGCGGGTGAGCCACGCTTATTCGAGCACATCGCCCAATTGGCCCAAGGACCTTGGAACCTCAACGGGCAGCTCGGTTTGGTCGTGGGTGCCACCTACCCCGAAGAGATTGCCCGTGTGCGCCACATTGCGCCTACGCTGCCTTTGTTGATCCCTGGGGTGGGTACCCAAGGCGGTGACGCCAAGGCCACGGTCAAGGCTGGCTTAACCCCTACAGGCCCCATCATCGTTAACGCATCCCGTGCGGTGTTGTACGCCTCCCAAGGGGCAGATTTTGCACAGGCGGCTCGCTTGGCCGCGCTCGCTCTGAGGCATGAATTGCAGGCTTAAGTTTAAATAATTGGCAAAAATGCGATTTTCGATAAATATAATTTTTTAAATCACTGTTATCGAAAAAATTGTATGTCTACGACAGGTTAATACGCTATGCCCTGATTTCCAGTATGGTTATGACTTCAGAAAAGTGATATGTCATGACAAACCGAGAGTGTCTTGTGCGATTTTTAGCCAGCGCAAGCAAGATAGAAGAAACGCACTACGAAACTTTGCCAGACAACGATGCCAAATCGTTATTGATGGCGCTAACTGTGGCCCATCAAAATGGGGCTCCATTGAACGTATCGCAAGCCATGCAAATGCGCCGAATTGGTTCCCCGGCCAAAAATCATCGAAAAATCAATGATTTACTTGATGCGGGCATGATCGAATTGGCGTACGACGCAGGCAACCGCCGCACCAAGTTTTTGATTCCCACACCAGCGGCGATGACGATTTTTGATGCGCTAGCGCTTGCCTTGGCGCAAGCCAGCAACCTCAAATAAGCGCTTCAAGTAGCGCCCAG
>Ga0114981_10001951_pt1 | contig 13433 bp, 14 predicted proteins | sample S_140806_MF_Meta_FD_87028 | JGI IMG/M metagenome (GOLD analysis project Ga0114981, IMG submission 87028) | Freshwater microbial communities from Lake Simoncouche, Canada to study carbon cycling - S_140806_MF_MetaG | ecosystem: Environmental > Aquatic > Freshwater > Lake | place: Lake...
CCAGCGGGGAAATAAACAGCCCCACCAGTGTTTACAGCCGCTTGAACAGCCGCAGTGTCATCGGTTACACCATCACCAACAGCACCAAAGTCCATCACACTCACACTCTCACGCAACTTAGCTTGGACTGTTGTGGCGACTGCTCCAGAGCCTGACTGGATAAAGCCCACCAAGGACGAGCCAGAGGAGGACGCTAGTGCGGCTTCAAACGCATAAAAAGGTGCTGGATCAGCGGCTCCATCTATGTTGTCGTAAGTGCCAATGGTGATAAACGCAGAGGTCTTCAAGACAAACTTGTAGCTCACGCCTTGGGTTAACCAAATTTCGGTTTGCACCCGGCCAGCAGAATTTAAAACAATCGGATTGGAATTGGGGACGTTGCCTGCGCTTGTCGTATAGGTGGTCGCAGCAGTCGATGTCCCCGCAAGGTAGGTGTACAGCAGACCCCCAGCCAAAGGAGTCCCGTTGTCAGTAAAGAACTGCCAGCCTGCGCCGCCAAGAAGGGAAAGATTGACGCTCATATCACTCCAGCAAGATCAAGCCGCCATCCTCTTGAACCAAATTGTCGCTGTCTTCGGTCAAAAGGTTACTTTGCACAGTCGCATCCGCATATCCCGATAGAAACGAGATCACGCTGCCTAGCCCGATGGCTATGCCGTTTCGGACTGCAATGCCAAAGCTCATTGGATGTTAATCGGTTTGCAATATATCGTACCATCTGTAGATACTCTAATTGCACTGACACGCCACACTGCACCTGTGCCCTGGGGCACTTTGAAAGGCACTGGGGTGAAAGGAGGGATAGGGGTGCTGCTGGTGGTGGCTGTTACGCCCTCACCCACCAAAATGTAGCACGCCTGATCGGACCAGACCACAACACCTTGAGGGCCAGCAGGCCAAGTGCCAGTCACGCCAGCAGTGCCGGTGTAAGTAATGACTTTGCCGGGGAATGGGCCATCGGCCAGAGGGTTCAATAATTCCACAAGGTTCTCCTTACGCCAAGAAGCGCAACTTATACAGGGTCGAAAGATAAAGCTCAACGATATTATCTATCAGTTGTTGCAATGAAGTGTCGGTTTTTTCGCAAACCTCATAGCGCCCAGCTTCGATCTCTGCAAGCTGGTCTGTCAGAAACTCGATGATGTTGGTCGTTTTCTTAGCGCTCATCAGGCTGATTGGCCCGATCAGGCCATGCCTGCCTTGGTAGGCTTCGGCAAACGCATCAGCAAGGTCAATAATCTCATCGTAGAAGGTATTGAGCGCCATGTGCTTACTAAAGCTGCGGGTGTTCAGATGCACGGAATGTGCAACATCCCGAGCCAAAAACAGCATCCCTACAAAATCATTGCATTTCATTGTGGCATTCCTTGTTGCGGTGCGTATTCGGCGCTTTCAGGCATCATCTCATTTTGCTCACGGCCTGGCATCTCGCCCACCAGATCGCCGCTGGTGATCATTCCATGCACCGTGCCCATGACAATCTCTTGGATTTGCTCTGGTGACATCGATGCCTGCACAGCCGCAATGCGCTTAGTCTCGGCCTCGTATGCCTTGACCTGTGCCTCAAAGTCTTTGCGCTCCATGTCTTGAGCCTCAATCGACTTGCCGACATTCTTGATCATCTCATGCATCTGGTCCATCTCTTGGCCCATCGCTTGAATCTGCTGCTCTGCGGCCTGCAACTCTGGCGACTTGTCGCCGTCTTCCATGAGCTTAGGATCAATGGTCTTGGCAAAGCGCTTGGCCATCTCTTGAGCGCCCGGCCAGTCCATGTTCTTGATGAACAAGTCACCGGCAACAGCCCACAACTGTGGGTTGCCTTGCAGGAGCTGCGCCATCGCTTCCAGCGACTCTTGCCGCTTGGTGGCGTACCCAGGGCCTGTGGTCACGACCACATCGTACTTGCCTACTGCTGGGTTGTAAATCTTGTCAATCGTGATGCCCTGCTCGTCAACGATCCGCTTGACGGGTTCTTGCTGCATGGGGTCAATCTTGGCCATGTCAGTCTCGCCGTCTTCGCCAATGATCCGAGCAATCCGCTGGGTATCGTAAATCTTGGGAATCAGGTCCACCAGTTGGCGGGTCACATAGCGCACCGCACGGGCTAAGTTGTCAACGTAGTGGTATGTGCCGGTGTCCGACTCACGCTGGCGTGCAAGGATCGCCTTACCGCTGCGCTCGTTGCTTGCCATGCCCAAAGATGCGTTGTACTGGCCTGTGGTGTTCTTGATGTCCTCGGCTGCGCCCGACTTGGCCTGCAATAGACCGCTAGAGGCCATCGGCGGCTGCGCCCGTTGGGGTAGGGGCAGCGTTGCGCCTTGGCCATCTGTCACATCAGGGTTGACTTCCAAATACGGCCAGTTGGTCGTGTTCGCTGTCTTCCACTGTGTCTCATAACCCTCAAACTGACCGCCGTAGCCAATGAATGGCGCTTTGGGGGCCAAAGCCAGCATCTCAGCTTCTTGACTCACCCAGTAGTTGTACATCCTTTGGGCATCCTTGGCGTTACGCACAAGGCCCGAGACATATAAACGGCCATCAACTTCAAATTCGTTGCCCACCACCCGCACGACAGGAATGTGTTTGCCCGCCCAGTCACGCTCTTCAAGGATTTCGTAGCCGTTGATCTTGCAATACTTGACCTTGACCCGATCAGACTCACGGGTGCGGCTGGGTTTGCCGTAGATTGCCGTTAACTGTGCATCTTCGGGCGTGCCCTTGAACGCTGTGGCGTTGCCAGGGTAGAGGTTCAGCGTTGCCTTGTCATGCTCGATGTAGTAGTAATCGGCAATCCGCACGGTGTCTTCGTTGAGCCACTGCGACAGATTTTGATCGCCAACACCGAGCGATTGCAAGGTTGTGATCGGGGCCGAGTCAGGATACATCCGCTCGTAGTCTTTCTTGGCCACATCCTCAGTGATAAAGCACCAACGTGCATCACTGCCGCATGGGTCTTGGATCATCGGGTCCATGTAGACGCTAAATGAGTTGCGTACACGGCCAATCTTGATGTCTTGGTCAAACGTATTTGCATCGCAGTATTCGGTCAAGACCCTGATGTAGCCTTCGCCGTAAGACACCTGATTTTCGCAGGCGGTGTCGTAAGCCACATCCGCATCGCTGATGTACTCGATGTGCCGCACGATGCCGTTGAAGATTTCGGCGACTTCAACGTCCCCTTTATCATCGGCTGGAATAACTTTGCCACTTGGCCTGTTTTGGCGTTGGTCATTGGTCACCTGCCTAACGTGCTGGGGCAACTTGTTGATCGTCAAGCACGGGCGTGCGTTGATCGTCTGTCCCTGCACCGCCCCACGGGTTGCAAGCACATCTGCTGGCCATTGCCAATGGTTATCCGGTGAGCCAGCATAGAATTTCAGATCGTCAATCTCGTCTTCACGACTTTCAGATAACGCCGAAATAGCCATTTCCATACGGCTTCTGGCAGTTGCCAAAATGTCGGAGTTGCTTTTGTCTTTGGTTGAGCCGCCGTTAGCGACAGCCCCCGCAGCGGCGATGCCTGTGTAGTCAGCCATTATTTCTTCTTCATTGGTGGTGCTGCGCGTTTGACGCTGTAAGCAATCGCCACGGCTTGCTTGACTGGCTTGCCAGCAGCGACTTCAGCCTTCACGTTCTTACGGAAGGCTTCTGGTGTTTTCGACTTAACAAGAGGCATGATTATCCTTTATGCAGGCAAAACATGAAGAATCGCAAAATTGATTTTAAGCGTATCTGTGTATGCATTGCTTGATACGTTGTCTAAATTGATTGTAAACGCACCATCGGTTACTGTCACCACGGCAATAAGGTACGCAAAGGTGGCAGTAGCGCCCGAGGCAATGTTCACAATAACTGTGTCTAGCGCAGACACTTGGCTGTTAGTGACAATAAACGCAACTTTAGCACTGGGAGCCATTTGTGCGTTGGCTGTTGTGATAGTCCCCGCCGTCTTGTTTATCGTAACGCCAGTGGCTTTGTTGTTTTGCTGAGTAACTGTCCCATAACCCGCATTGGTGTAGCCTAGTTGTGACGCAGCGTAGATCACAGTCGCATTGACCGTATCTGCGCCAATAATGTCTTGGTCAAGGTACGCAACGCCGATAGGTTTGGTAAAGCTCATTTATTTCTTCTTCGCAGTTTTGATACGCTTCACGCACCCATCCAAGATGTGATTGCGCCGCCGCCTTGGGCATTAGGGCGGCGTTTGGGTTCAGTATACTCCCTATGAGCGACAGGAAATGCAAACGTGACGCAAATAGCGTCAGCAGCGTCTGGAGATGCTAAACCCCTAGATTTCATGTCTTTCTTGCTCTCTAAGAAGATTGTTCCGCGTGAATCAGGCTTCATCATAGGCGAGATCAGGTCAGTTTTCAAGAACCGATCCAAAGGAATGCTGGCGCTTTTGATCCACTCACGCATCTGCCCCCACATCTGCGCCCTCATATTGCCGTACATAATCGGGTTTTTAGACTTGTTGCCAAAGTTCACACCTTTGATCTTATATCGCTGTTCTTTGAGTCTGTCAACAATACCAGCCCCCAAGCCCCCCTCGTCGATCACCACCAGCGCAGGCTTGAACTCTTCTATCGCCTCGATCACATAGCCGACCACCGTCATGGTGTCGTCGCCCCTGTGGCGCATGATCTTCACGATGTCCCGCCCTTGGCGCACCGCAATCACCGTGGCATCGGCCCCAAACCGTGCGGGGTCCACGCCGATGATGATAGGCGCAGACAAATCCTTGTACTTGGGCCTTTGCATCGCATCATCGACAATATTGGCTGCGATAAACTGATCATCCCCCGCATCGGGGAACTGACCGTACACCTCAACGTGCGCCTGGGCCGAGTCAGGCCCGTATTCGTCAATAATTTGCTGATAAACAGCCTTATCCGTCCCCTCGACCTGCCTTGCATCGACTACTTTTGTTTGCCAAAACTCCCTTTTGGAGTTAAAACACTCGTAAAAATAGCCGGTATTGCGCCGTGGGTTGCTAAACGCCATCCAAAAGCGGTTTGGTGTGTTTTCCGTGAAGAAACCCGCCGTCACAGCCCAGATTGAGTCATCTATACCGGACGCCTCGTCAAACACCACCAAAACACCGTCGTAGTTGTGTACACCAGCGTAGGCGTCGGGGTTCTCCGCCGACCAAAGCCTGCCCTCGACGCCCCAGTAGCGTGTACCCTTCTTCAAGTCGCGCTCGACCAGCTCGGTCAGCCACTTTGCAGGCATCACCCGTGTGGCGCTTACCTCAAACCAGTGGCTGTTCATCGACATCGCCAGCCACTTGGTGATCTCGGCCCAGGTGATTGATCTGAGCTGGGACTCCGAGTTAGCCGAGATGATGGTTGTCGAGCCTATTCGGGTGGACAACATCCAGATCGTGATCCAACTGACTAGCGCCGACTTGCCAATCCCACGGCCAGAGGAGATCGCCTTGCGCAGCGTTTCAAAGTCCAGCGTGTTCTTCTTGATATGCTCGCTGATGTCCAGCAGCACCTCTCGCTGCCACTTGCGCGGCCCTGCAAAGTTCTCCAGCGGCGTGCCAGCCTGCCCCCAAGGGAACACCAGCATCACAAAATTGAACGGGTTGTCCTTGATTGCTGGCGCCCATAACTGCGCCATCAACTCTACTTCATCTTCAGCGCTGAATACGGTCGACTGCATCTTCTACCACCAATACTTGTGCGTCTATCACCCGCTGCTTTGCAATTGCCAGCGCCCCTGTGATGGATATGCGTTGGTCAACATCGATAGAGATAGCCTGCTTGGCCACCCAACCGTGCTGATGTTTCAAGATTTCTAGCGCCACCTTAGCGTCGCCGGACAGGGCGGCGTCGTGCATCACTTTAGACAAGGCAAGTTCCCCGTCGGCTTTGCCTTTAAGCGCTGCCAACTCAACAATGGGGTCTAGTTGCGTGAGCTGCCTGTACTCGGATGGCAACATGCCCGAGGCCAAAGCCAGCGTGTCGCCTTTGAGGCCCAGCTTGGCAGCGTCGTACACGGCCTTGAGCCGTGATTCTGTCGCCTCTATGCGGCGGGGTGTAAATGGTAGGGACTGGAACAAAAGGTTCTCCATGCAAGGCACGTTCGTGGATTCTATATTTTTTGTGGGTCATGTGGGTAACTTTTTTGGCTTTTTTAAGTCGGGCTGTAAAAAATAAAAAAATTGTTTGTGAACACTCCGCAGCCGCGACCTCTCGGCTTCGGGCCCTACCCACCCCCACCCTCGAAGTTAGTGAGCACTCACTTACATCCACCTGGTTAGTGAGCACTCACTTACAAGTTAGTGACCACTAACATGCTAAGTTAGTGAGCACTCACTTACATCATGTGGGTTAGTGTGGACTGACATTGTGCCATTGTCCACACACCACCACAGGATTAAGTTAGTGAGCACTCACTAACATAGCGTGGTCATGGCGTGGGAGAATTGTGGACAATGTGGACATGTGGACCATCGTTTTTTCGTCGCTGACCTGTAACTGTAAGCATTGTAAGTATTGTAAGCTTGTATACAATTGTGATTATATTATCCTTGTTTAATCTCTCCTATCCACACATCACCACAATCAGCGCAGCACGCATGCTTGCTGGTGCTGCGCGAGGGTCAACCTTGCCAGAATCAGTTGTCCAAAATCGATCCACGCTATCCACAATATGCCGATTTTGCATAGATTTGGCACGATGTGATGTAGTGTGTTACATTACATGCACTGGATCAACCGGTTCAGCAACACTACAGTAAAGGTACAAAATGAAATTAATCTCTAAACAAAACGGTTATGAAATTTGGGCGCAGTTCGACCAGACCGCACAAGTCTATGAATTGTTTTTTGACAATAAAGGTGAAAGCTACACAGGCTGGTATGTTGATTCACTCAAAGATGCAGCCGCTGCAGTAAAGCACATCCTTGCAGACCAAACAACTTAATTCAACCCGGCCGGCATCATGCCGGCCGTTCATTCATTCAAATACAGTAAAGGTAAAACACCATGCAAGTACATCTCACACTCAAAAGCGCGAACGTCAAAACCGGTCCGATCCCCGTATCAACAACAACCCGCGACAGCTGCCCGCCCGATTGTGCGATGCGCGCTGAGTGCTATGCGGCCAGCGGTCCGCTGGCTTTGCATTGGGCCGCTGTCAGTGCTGGCACGCGTGGCACGTCATGGGGTCAATTCTGCAAGACCATCAGCGCGCTGCCCGATGGCCAGCTGTGGCGCCACAATCAGGCCGGAGACCTTCCCCAAATTGACGGGACAATTGACCCGGTCAAATTATGCCAGCTAGTGGCAGCCAATACCGGTAAACGTGGATTCACCTACAGTCACCATCGCGACGCTGCCAGCATTGCATGGATCTGGCATGCCAATAATTGGGGTTTCACTGTAAACCTATCGGCCAATGATTTGAACGACGCCGATTATTTGGCCAGCCAAAATGCCGGCCCGGTGGTGGTGGTTTTACCGTCAACACAAAACGAAAACCTAAAAACGCCCGGTGGCCGTGCTGTTGTGATTTGCCCTGCCACTCAGCGCGACGACGTCAGCTGCGCAACATGCCAGCTGTGCCAGCGTCAGCGGTCCGCTATTGTAGGATTCCCGGCGCATGGATCGCGCCACCGGGTTATCAATTTAAGGCTTGCCACGGTCTGATTCTCAGTGCATGGCCGTCGCAGCGGCCATGCGCGGGTAATCCGCCCGGTAACAGTAAAGGAATATATGACCATTAAAATTATGCGCGCCAAATACCCGGGCACCTGCGCGCGCTCTGGTGCCCGGATAAACCCGGGGGATTATATCGAATTCGACACCATAACGCGCAGGGCCATGCTGCAGCCCGATAGCGACAGCATCACGTTTATTGGGGACCATGGACCTAATACGTTTTACCGTAACCCGCGCGGGCGATGCATCGATGCCCCATGTTGCGGATGTTGCACTATATGACCTACTACACAACGCACAGCGCAGCGCAGGCCCTTGCAGACACTATAGCGGCCACCGAGGCCCACATGTGGACGTATACGGTCCAACAAAGCCCTGCCGGGTTCTATGTGGCCGTTTTTGACGACGACAACTTTTTCATGGGGATATTATGAGAGACACAATTTTAGATGTTCTGGCAGCAGTGGCCATTGGCTTGTCATTGGCCATTGGTGCCCTGGCTTTTTTTGACGTACTTTTTAAATAAGGGGAATTATTATGCAAACGATCACATTAGGGGAAACCCGATATATCATCAGCGACGCGCGCGTTGATATCCTGGCAGCGCATGCAGCATGCACCGGCAAGCATAAGAGGGTCAAAAGCAAGGGGGCCGACCTGCGCCGATTCCCGGCATATTGGGACGGCATGTCAACTGCAGATTATGTGGCCAGGTACTATGAGATTAACAGCAACAGGCGCGAGTTTCCATCGGGTAAGGGCGCGCCATATGGCCATGAAACCACGTTAGCTGGGTTCTATAAGGGTCTGAACACAGCACCAGCAGCGCAGTACACCAGCGCGGACACTTTCGAGGTGCAAGCATGAACCGACTCATTGACGATGCGCTCGACGCGCAGGACACACACGACCTGGACGAACTCGAAGCCTATATACTCGCGCTCGACTTTGCCTGCGCGCATGATGTACCGCTCAAGGTGGCCACCATGCAAGGGGTACACCCCATCATCGCGCAGGCCCTTGCGCCCTGGGCCCCGTGATCTACTTAGCAGCAATTATAATTGCAGCTTTGCTTGTCATTATCCTTGATCTTTAAGGCCCCGAAAGGGGCCTTTTTTTTACTTCACAATTCGCAGAGGGGATGCGCTCTCTTCCACCAAATTGCGCAGGTCGGTCTTACTTAGGGTGACCATTTCAGGTGCGCAAAACACATGCTTTTTAGAGTCGTGCGCCCTTGATTTGATCCGGCCACAGTCAACCCAGCCAGCTTCCTTCAACGCATGCAGCAGGGCGGCCTGGGGCACTTTGGTGCCCTGGGGGGCTGCGCCAGAGACACGATCGCACAGCGGGTGAAACGGGGACCCAATGACACCCCTAGAAAATTCACCGATGCGGCTGCGCATCATCTCAACAAGGAAAGACTCGGCAATGCTCATGCCATGCTCGACTAAATTAGCCTTAAATTCAGTCATCGGAGGGGCTGCGCCGGGGTTGAATGCGCTCACATCGCGCGCATGCATCCAAGCGGCAATGGCGGCAAAGCCTGCGCTGCGATACCAGGCCCACATGCGGGTGGCGGCATCGGGGTCCATACGGCCAGCATGCGACCACACGCACATCCAGCGTCGGTCCTGCGAATCGAGGGCAATCGGCACGGGGTCATTGGAAAACGCCAACACGAACAAACGGTTGGCCATCATGTAGGGGTGCAGGCCCTTACGGTTGACCGACAGCATCTCAGGGGGCGCAGCGATCACGGGTTTTAGCCGGTTGGCCAGCGCGCGGCGCTCCTTGGCGTCGGGTTCTTTAAGCTCATTCAGAATCAGAATTTCAGCCTCAAGGGCGTAGTTGAACTGAGACGACATAGTGTCGTTGTCCAGCATGCCCCGGTTTTTAAGGTGGGGACCGCACACGGCCCATATGAAGGGTGCCCACATCGTGTCTTTGCCCGAGCCTTGATCGCCAGCATGCAGCACGGCATGGTTGATCTTGATCTCAGGGTGCTGGACTTTAAAGGCCATGATGTTCAGCAGGTGGTCAAGCTCGGCGGCATCAGGCACTAGGGCACGGCAATGGGTCATCCAAGGGGTGATATCACCGCCTGCGGCCACCGGGCGCGCATCGCGCCATCGATTGCCGTACACATCGCCATCACGCGCCACCAGCACGGCCTCGCCTGCGGCGTAGGTGATGCCCACCAGCGCCTTGGCACCCAAGTCTTGGCGGTTCTCGTCAAAGCAGATCGACGCCTCGACCTTGCGCCCCGTGTGGCGCGACTGGCACTTGATGTGCCGAAACAGGGCGTTGAAGGTCTGCCGGGATATCTCGCGCCGGTCTTGCATGTCAAAATACGACTCGTCGTCTTGGATGTACGCAAAGCGCCCGTACCAGCCCGCCTTTTCAATGCGCCCTAGTTCTTTGCGCTCAACTTCAGCCTGCACGGCGGCAGCGTCATCGGGAAAGGCAGCGGTGGGCTTGAGCTTACTCAAGGCAGCCTCCATCGCAAAGGTCAAAAGTTCATCCCGCAGGCCGGTGGCATGCTTAGGCCCGCCTTGGTCTGCGACCCATTCAAGGAAAGCGCTAGAGCCAAAGTCCATGCAATGGCCATGCATACAGCAGTAGGCGCGGTTGGCAGGCAGATAGCGGCCCTCGGGGTTGCCGTCCGTGTGCTGCTCTGCGTTAGGGCAGATCACGCCGACCCAGCCTTGAGCGTTAGCGCGGGTCAGCACCAAGCTATTGCCGGACAGCCACGCCAGCACATCGTCAGCGCCATCGTCTGACAAGCGAATGGGCTTATGTACCGACTCGATGGGGCCAGGCACCACGCCCAAGGCGGCGCAGATAGCATCTAGCGCATATTCACGCTCGGGGTGAAACTCGACAAGGCGGGCGGCAAAGTTATCGCGCCCAGGCTTGATGTTGACCGAACCAGGCAGGCGAAAGTTGCGAACGGGGTTGCACGCGCCCTTGTCCGTGTAACCGGCCTCGGCAATGGCGGTGATGGCGGCTGAAAATTCGCCCTTGGTCGGTTGGTCGCTAAAAGCATAGCCCCATTGGAAGGAGCCTTCTGATGTCTCCATGATCCAAGTCGGCGCCAGCGGGGGCGTGTTGGGGGCTTTGTCAGGGTCGCCCACATCGTCAAGCATCATCACCAACACATAGTCGCAGTTGGCTGCGCTTGCGCTCACCTTGCCGTCTTGGAAGCGGTCGATGATGAAGCTGGCCGTGTTGCCGTACCACGAGCCTGCCTTGCGCTTAACACTCGGCAAAAACGCAGGCCAAGTGCATTTGATGGCCCCATCTGCGTGATACATCATCTCGCCCTTGCGCATGACCGGCGATTGCTTGACGATCAGCGCAGTCTCGCCCTCGGGGGCCAAACTCATCAAAAAATCTACGAATTCATTTTCCATATCGCTCCATCACTTTCACATCAGCGGCCAAAGGCAGGCCGTTAGCCCAAGCGGGTGGTGTACACATCACTCGCCTTAATTCTTCTGGGTTGGGGGTGGCAGTCTCGATGACGATCTCGTCATGGATGTGCAGCACTACGCCATCTAGCTGGCGCAGCGCATGGCGCAGCAGGTCATTGGCCACGGCCTGAGTCACATTCTCACACGCAAGGCCCTTCCACAGCCTTGCTCTAGGCCACTCTTTTGCGTCTTGCGCAGGCTTCCATGCCGATTTTGCATAACTGATGCCGTCTTGCTCCAGCTTGGCAAACGGGTAGCACAGCACCCTACCGGACGGCAGCGCATACCACAGGTGCTGACCGTCAAACAAATAGGTGATGCGGCCAGCGGTAAACTCACGCCCTTTGTTGCGCATCGCTCGGGTGTACTGCTCTTCCAGTTCAGACCAAAACGGCACGGCCCAAGTGTTGGCCCTGCGCCAGCCGTCAACCATGCGCCTTGCAATCGGTTCTGGCAGGTTGACCTTGTAGACCCTGCCCATTGCGGCGAACGCGCCGACGCCGCCTGCAAACCCGCAGGCCAACTCTTGCACCTTGCCGATCTGGCGTTGGTCGTCTGTGACATCTTCGATTTGCACATTAAATGTGGCAGCGGCGTTTACTTTATAGACATCTTGGCCTTTGGCAAAGATATCCAGTTTGTCTTGACCACGACCGGAGAGCCAGGGGTTGACACGGGCTTCGATGGACGACCAGTCGGCAACGACAAAGCTGCGCCCGTGAGCTGGGATAAGCGCTGGTCGGAGCATTCCCTTAAGAACATCGGTAACGCGCTCTCCAAACCTTGGCACAATCGCATGGCCCCTAACCATTGCGTGACGGACAGCACTCGGGTCGTCTGCGCACTTGCGGGTGAAGTTGTGGACTTGAGCGCCGTAGGACGATGCGCGTCCTGTTGCTGCGCCGCCTGCAAATACGAACGCTCCTCGGACGCGCTCATCTTCGTCATCTGCCAGAGCTGCGAGTCGGCTGAACTTTGCCACCGAGGACGCCCAGAGGTCGTCGGCGCATTGGATAACTTCTTTGACATCTTCTGGCACTCCATCACAGTTTAAAAGGTTAGCTCTCACGGTCTTGTCGATGCTGATCTTGTCGTCCTTTTGCATGAGCGTGCGGGCCTCTTCACCCACACGATCCCAGACCCATTGACGCATCTTTGGTGACCTGACGCTGACGATTGCGCCCTCGGACACCTCTTGGACGATGGCCTCGATCTCGACAAGCTCGGCAGCAGCGTACTTGATTGCGGCCTTGCACAGGGGCACATCAACCAAGACGCCTCGGTCGTTGATCTGCTCGTTGACATGGTAGTCGGCCAGCTCTTCGTCAGACAGGGGGCGCAGGCCCTTGCTGATGGCACGCATGGCCCTGACGTCTTGCTCGCAGTAAGAAATCATCTCGGCCATCAGGTCAGGCGTGTGCTTGAACGGCGGCACGCACATCAATCGAATGAGCGCAGCGCCTCTGTGGTCTTTTTTCATGCTTGCACCGGCAAAGCGCCCGACATCTTCAAGACTGCCTGGGGCGCAGTTGGCTCGGGCCTGTGTTGCAGTGCAATAAAACTGCTCCAGTTTGAAGTTGATCTGTAAGACATACCAAAAAATCAAGCGCTCGAACGCCGCATTGTGGCTGTAGATCAGGCCGGTGTAGTTGCGCACACGCTCTGGGAAGGGCTGGTCCGGCGTCCATGTGACGACATCCTCCTCGTCAAAAGCGTAGGACATGCACAGCACTTCTGTGCTTGCGTCTTGGGCGTAGTTGTACACGCCCTTGGACCGCAGGTCGCAGTTGGATTTGGTTTCAAAGTCAAGGTAGAGCATTTTCCAAAGCCCCCTGTCACGGGGCTTCAGAAAAGGCTTACGCCCGACGACGACGACCGGCGGGGGCCTTGGCAACTTCCTGCTCGAGAGTAGGCCAAACTGGCCCCTCTTCGGCAGCGGCCTCACCGTCCATGCTCACCCACTCGACAATCTCAAAGACTGGCGTGTAGATTTTGCCGTAGCTCTTGTGGGCGTAGTGGTCTTTCTTCAGACGCACGATGGCCACAGGCTTGGTTTGGTCTTTCTCGACCTGCTCGGCCAGCGCAACAGCCAAGGTCTGAACGCCGCGCTTGCCGCCCACACTTGTGGTCGTAAAGCGTGCTTCCATACCCTTGTCTTCGCCCGATACGCACTTGATCGACATGCCGACCTGTGTCTCCCAGCCTTTCTTGGCTTGAGGCGGGGCCTCATCCAGCTCAGGCAGCGGGTTGCTAACGCTGGTCATCTTCTCGCCAAGCACCTCGCCGTCA
>Ga0114981_10001952_pt1 | contig 13428 bp, 9 predicted proteins | sample S_140806_MF_Meta_FD_87028 | JGI IMG/M metagenome (GOLD analysis project Ga0114981, IMG submission 87028) | Freshwater microbial communities from Lake Simoncouche, Canada to study carbon cycling - S_140806_MF_MetaG | ecosystem: Environmental > Aquatic > Freshwater > Lake | place: Lake...
AACTTGATAAAATTTTAGTTAATATACCAAATTCTATTATTTATTACATTTGCACAGACAATGAACATTTCGAATCATATTTGATGGAAAATAAAATTTATACACTTCCGTATACGTTTATTAAATTTGGTAAAAAAATTAAAAAAGTAATCGGTACACGCACAGAATCGTGTATTAATAAATACATTGAAGAACTATCAGCTATCTAGTTCGGCGTAGATTAAATAATTATTGCTAAAAAAAAAATAGTTTAAAAAAATAAGCGATATTTTAATAAAATACGATGACGGATACTTATAAAAAATATACACAAATAGAACATGTGTTGGCTAGACCTGGTATGTATATAGGAGATACTAAATGTATAACAGCAGAGTGTTGGATAGTTGATATAGAAACTAATACTGCGTGTATGAAAATGTGTAAATGGAATCCCGGCATTTTCAAAATATTCGACGAAATTTTGGTAAACGCTGCAGATGAAGTACAAAGAAATAAAACTGTTAAATGTATAAAAATTGAAATTAAAGATAATTCTATTTCGATTTACAACGATTCTGGAATACCAATTGAAATTCACCCAGAATATGAAATATATATCCCCGAGCTAATATTCGCAAATCTTCTCACTTCAAGTAATTACGATGATACAGTCAAACGCACCACCGGTGGTTTAAATGGTCTTGGTGCTAAACTAACTGCTATATTTTCAAAATCTTTCACAGTCGAGACCGCTAAATCAGGTAAAAAATATATACAAACATTTGAGAACAATTTAAGTGTAATAGGTAAACCTATAATCACAAATTCAACAAAGGAATATACAAAGATTACTTTTTGCCCAGATTTTGAAAAATTTGGAATCAAAGGCCTATCCGACGATACATTAGATGTTTTAATCAAAAGAGTATTCGACATCTGTGCTATTACACCTAAAACCGTAGATGTATATTTGAATGGTAAAAAATTGCCTATTAAAAATTTTTCAGATTACATCTCTGTATACATCGGACAAGTTAAAACAAATCCGAGAGTTATTCAAGAAAACGAAAGATGGAAAGTATCTGTATCCGCCTCGAAAAATGGATTTCAATGTATATCATTCGTTAACGGAATAAGTACATCTGACGGAGGAAGTCACGTAGATCACGTGATTAACCCTATTATTAAAAAACTAACAGAAGTTATTCAAGAAAAACACAAACATTTAACTATAAAACCGCAATACATAAAAGATCACCTGTTTGTTTTTATAAACTGCATAATTGATAATTCTATTTTTTCTTCACAAACTAAAGAAAAACACATTACGAAAGTAGCAGACTTTGGAACAAAATTTTCATATTCTGATGATTTTATTTCACAAATTGCTAAATTAGGAATAATCGAAAGTATTTTGGCTTTGGCGGAAGCAAAAGAAAAGAAGTCATTGCAAAAAACAGACGGTAAAAAAATAGGCAGAATTCTAATTCCAAAACTTGACGATGCGAATAAAGCCGGAACAAAAGATTCAAAGAACTGTACAATTATTTTCACAGAGGGTGATTCAGCTAAAGCCACAGCTATTTCTGGTCTTTCTGTTATAGGAAGAGATCACTACGGAGTTTTTCCACTTCGCGGTAAACTTTTAAATACAAAAACTGCTACTTATTCTCAGCTTGCGAACAACGAAGAAATAAATAATATAAAAAAAATAATTGGCCTACAGACTGGGAAAAAATATAAATGCGTCTCAGAACTTAGATATGGAAGAATACTTATCATGACCGACGCGGACACTGACGGTTTTCATATTAAAAGTCTTATAGTTAATTTTATTGGAGACGGATGGCCAGAACTACTAAAAATTGATTTTGTATCTTCACTTATAACGCCAGTTATCAAAGCTACTTACAAAAATATAGTAAAGCCTTTTTATAACATAAGCGATTACGTTTCTTGGAAAGAGACAAACGATATATCTAAGTTTAAAATTAAATATTACAAGGGACTTGGAACAAGTACAACAATCGAAGCAAAAGAATATTTCAAAGAAATGAAAACGCTTGACTATAAAAATTGTTCGGATGAAGATGAAAAATATCTAAATTTAGCGTTTAGCAAAACAGAATCGGATGCTAGAAAACTTTGGATATTAGAAAATATAAAAAATCCTGAAACACTTGACTACACTATTAGTAAAGTTAATATTAAAACCCTGATAAACAAAGAATTGGTTTTGTTTTCTATAGCGGATAATGTGAGATCTATTCCAAGTTATATCGACGGAATGAAACCTTCTCAAAGAAAAGTAATCTTTGCTTGTATTAAGAAAAATCTTACCAGTGAAATAAAAGTTTCGCAATTGTCTGGATATGTATCCGAGGTGTCTAGTTACCATCACGGCGAAGCAAGTCTACAAGATACGATTATTAATTTGGCTCAAAATTTTGTGGGTTCGAACAATTGCAATCTTTTAGAACCTATTGGACAGTTTGGTACAAGACTCTTTGGAGGTAAAGATTCAGCTAGTCCAAGATATATATTTACAAGCCTTTCCAAGAATTTCAAAGAGTTATTTAATTCCGATGATTTTAATATTCTTGAATATCTAGACGACGACGGATTTTCTATCGAGCCCAGGTATTATGTTCCGAACTTGCCTTTAATTTTGATCAACGGAGCGAGAGGAATCGGTACAGGCTTTTCTACAGACATTCCATGTTTTAATCCTATAGATATCAAGGATCGACTTTTAAAATTAGTTGAAAACGAAGACTGCGAGATTGAAGAATTAATCCCCTGGTACAAAGGATTCACAGGAAAGATAACAAAAGTAGAAACCAATAAATGGACTTCACATGGAATATTTGAAGTTAAAAATAATAAAATAATAATCACTGAATTACCTATAGGTTCTTGGACTGAAGATTATAAAATTTTCCTAGATAAACTTGAAACAGACGAGATTATTTATTCTTATAAAAATAATTCTACAGATTCGAGTATTCACTTTGAATTAAGCTTGCCTCTTGAAATTATAATAGAATGGACAAACAACAGAGAAATAGAAAAAAAACTAAAATTGGTATCACATATTTCAGGAAAAAACATGTACGTTTTTGATGAAAATGATAAAATAGTAAAAATGGAGAGCGCAGAAGAATTAATCTATAGATTTTGGAGAATCAGAAACGAATACTTTTTCAAAAGACAAACTTACATAACTAATAAGATTAAAAATGAACTGGATATAATCACTTCAAAAATTACATTTATTAATGACGTAATTTACGAAAATATTAAAGTTTTTAGACAAACGTTAGATTGTATAAATTCTCAACTTGAGATAAAAAAATATTCTAAAATTGAAAATAGCTACAGATATCTTACAGACATGAAAATACATTCGTTTAGCAAAGACACTATAGATATATTAACAGACAAGATGAATTCTTTAAAACAGGACTATACAAAAATTTTGAATTTCAAGATAAAAGATTTTTGGGAAACTGTTTAATTATAATTAATAAATTCTAAAATTAAAATATTTAATAATAAATAAATGTCTACCTTTAACAACAACGCCCCGCCATTCGTTAACTTGACTAATTTTATCGTGTTAACAACTATAATTACATCAATTGGATTTATTTTTTCTTCGCTGACTACTTTGAGATATGCAAGCACCGGAAATGCGGTAACAGTTGGTTGCTGTAGCAACAACAGCTGTGGAGAGAATGACGTAGACTCTTTTGTATGGAAATTTACTGCGTTATTTGGTGTAATTATGTTAGGATTGTGGTGTGGTTTTATTTATTCAATCTTTTTTTAGAGTATAGCAACTAAAACAACGGGAGCATGATCGCTAGCAAGAGGTATATTTTCATTATTTTCACCAACGTGTTTTAAACATTTACTGGATACTTGATTAATATTCTTAGTAAAGAAATAATCAAGTCTCCAACCTTCGTTCCTATTTCTAGAAATAGACATACCATTTTCTTTAGCACGGCGTGTATCCCACCAGGTAAAAACTATTTCATCATTTTTAATACAATCTCTGTAATCAATTTTTAAAAGACTGTTGTAAAATTCTAGTTCATGAGGATATATTCCGGGCATTGCGATTGTATTTTTAATATCAAAATGTGTGGATACAGCTATGTTTAAATCTCCACAAAAGATAACTTTGCCGGTTAGCGAATTTAAGTATTCAATCATACAATTTATGAACACAATTTTTTTTTCATAATTAGATCCGGAGTTTGGTGCATATACGCTAATTACTGTAAAATCTTCAAAGTGTGCGACTATAATTCTACCTTCATCGTCTTCATACCCTGGTATCTGAATGTTAAATTCTTTAACACTAAGATGTTCTTTATAAAATATACAGGTACCAGAATATCTCTCTGGAGCTCTTGCTCCGATAGATTTTGATTGATTAAAATATGAATTATATCCAGGTATTTTAAAGTTTTCAGAAATTAAAATACTGCATCGCGTTTCTTGAAGACAAATTATATCAGGATCTTGCTCTTTTAAAAGAATGTCTATAGGACTTTTTTCTTGAATCTCCATTAAGGCTCCTTTCTTTAATTTTGAAGAGATTTTATCGTTGAAAATTCTAGAACGAATACCGTTGACGTTCCAAGTAACAACTTTAAGAGCACGTGTTTCTGGAATAGACATAGTGAATCAGTAAATTTTGATACTTAATTCTTATGCTTAATTAAAAAATGAAATAAATTAAAAAATTGAAATTAAAAATTATATAATAAGTTTATTGGACTTCATAAATAATTTAATCTCAGACATTTTATCTGTTAAAAGTATAGGTCTACGCGGCTGAGGGTGCCACAGTTTTATAATAATATTATAAACTCCTGTACAAATTTCTGGCTCTTTAGTTAAAATGGCTATTCCGTGGCAATGTGAATTAAATGTAGCAGTCAAATCAGATAAACAACTGGCCATTTTAATATAAACTTGTAAAGGATAATTATAATTTCCTAAACAATTTTCGAGATTTATATATAAGTGGCATATAAGTTTTTCGTTTTTAATTAATAACCACATTGCTTCAAAAGAAATTAAAAACTCGTCAAAATCTTCTTCTTTGTATTCAAAGTTTTCCATAGTAACACTTAAAATACATTTTTCACGATTTAGAGAAATGTTAAAATTATTTTTTTTCATTTAATTACTACTTATTATTTTAATTTAAAAGAATAAATTGCGTTTTTAAAACAATATTAAAGATAATATAAGTTATTATAGTGTTAAAATCTAACTTATGATCTCAGAAGTAGATCAAATATGGCAAGATTTTGAAAAAATGCATATCGAAAATAATTGTAAACCAGAAACTAATAATATATGTAAACACCTTAAAAAATTTATGGATAATAAAGAAAAATCAGAAATTTGCCAAGATTGTGGTGTAGTTTTTTTTACGTCTATTTTTGAAACGGCTGAATGGAATACATATAAAAACGAAGACGGGACTTTCCAAGGTAGTATACAGAGGGGAGAATTAAATTATTCGGATAATCCATACGATATAGCAGGTACAATTCCTGGAATAAACAGGAACAGTCTCATGATGAGGATACATTATCAACAAACTTTCAGTCATAAACAAAAAACTTTTTGGCTAATATCTGAAAAATTGAGTAATTATTGTACTCGTCTAGGAATAAATATCAGTGTACTTCCTACTGCTAAAAAAATGTGGCACATTTGTATGGAGTCTGGTAAACTTACTCGCGCTTCAGTGAGAAACGGATTGATTTCGGCGTGTTTATATTATTCTTGTGTATTTAATAATACTCCTGTAGATAGACAACAAATAATAGATATCGCAGATGGAAATCAGAAAGGTTTTCTAAAGGGTGAAAAAATATTTATGGAAATAATGGATCAAAATAAGACATACGGACATCTAGGAAAAGAAAAAATAGACATCAAAGAAAATGATACATTCATAAAATTTTGTGGACAACTAGGACTTCCGTATATCACTTATAATCTTTGTAATGAAGTATATTCACAAAATGTAGAAAAATTAGAATCGCTAGCTCCAAAGTCGATAACTGCAGGAGTTTTATTTTATGTAGTAAAGATTAAACTAGGACTTAAACAACCTTCTAAATCGAGAATATCACAGATAGTAAACGTGTGTATACCAACTATTAACAAGGTAATAAATATTTTAGATAATTAAAAATTATATGTTGTATTAATATAAATTACATGCCACCACTTATTTATTCGCAAAAAGATTTTGAATTAATGAGAGAACCCGACGAGAAACCAGAAGTACCTATTAATCCGAACGTTTTAAGTGCTATAGACGCTATTAAAAAGGAAGGTGATAGGCAGTATACTTATGATTTACTAAAACTAACTAGAGAGAGAATAGGAACTTCATATTTATCAGAGTATTTTTCAAAAAAAAGCGCTATTCATCAATCAGACCTTTATAAGAACTTTTATAATTTTTATTTCCCAAAAAAGACTGAACCGGATGTTGGAATAATTTTTCAGGGAGAAGACGCAAATACCAACTCTATGCATTTGATTTTTTTAAGAATTATTACAGGATGCGATGCCGCCCATGATTTTCTAGATGGAGATGTTTTTGGAAAAGCGTATAAAAAAATTAAAGATACCAAAAATGATAAAGACCCACAGTGGTCTTTCTGGAAGCATGATTGGGAAAATCATAGAAGTGATTTTGTTGCTTCTTTTAAAGAAGCTATTATTGACTCAATAATGCAGTCTTGTATTTTAATTAAAGAACCGAAAGATTCTACATATGAAAACTTAGCATATGCTTTAGTTGTAATAGATTATCTAAGCGGCAATATTTTGCCAAATTTTGTACGTGCAGAAGATGAAACAGTGGAGCAATCATGTTATTGGTGCCTCACGGAATTTATAAAATCAGACGACGTATCTAAAAAAATAGTAAAAACAATTACAGAGGCATTGGGTGTAATTTCTACACCTTTATCTGCTATTACTGGAAAAGACCTCACAACAATGAAAGATACACTTAAAATAATGGGCGCATCTAGATTAGACGATGCGGTAAAAATTACAATAGACGCTACTTCAGCTGCAAAAAATAATTTATCTTTGATTACTGGTATAATAAAAGGAGGAGAAGTTCAACCTTATTTTTTTAGTTCAGATCCTGGGTCGTTTGTAGGATACGTTGAAGATACTTTAGTAAACCAGTTTGATCCAGCTGAATGCGGAGTTGTTGAGACGATTGCAAAAGAGGTAGGAAGTCATGTATCTTTTGAAAAACAAATTAAGTTTAATATAAAGTTTGGTTTAAAGGGCGGTCGTGTGCATGATATGCTTACTTCAGTTATTTACAAAAATGCTTCCGGAATAGCCAGTTGCAGATGCGATACATTTTATGGAATACAAATTAATAGGGTATACAATTCAGGTGAAGTATGTAAATCAAAATGTGCAGAATTAATAATTAACGAATATATTAGGTATGGTGATTGGACTAAAAAGAAAATGTATAAAAACATGTTTGAAATATCCCTCGGTAAACAACTCGGAGATTTAATGATAAGTTTAAAACACATAGGAGACCCTGGTTCAAAATTAGCAGTTTCTGTAGATAGAATAATGGCGCAATTTACATCACTCGCAAGCAAATATGTTATAATAGACGGCGGTTCAACTTCGGCTCTTACAACTTCTGTACAAATTTTTGAAAAAATTGCTGATAATATAAGCCGCAAAAAACAAAGAAATGCAAATAAGAGGTCTTGGGGAGCAAAGTTAATCGGATTAGCCGAATCATTGGGTCTTAAAAAATCTAAACCCGGCCCAAGTTCTTTTGGTAACGTTACAAAAAGAATTAAAAAGATGTCTATTTCAGAACTTAAAAATAAATTGAAATCAGTTGGTATCAAAATTACTAAAAATGTACGAGGTAAAAGAAAGTATTTATCTAGAAAAGAACTCGAACATAAAGCAACACTATTTAATAAATTACAAAACACCGCTAAGAGAATGAAAATTAAAATAATGTACAAATCTAAATCTAGAATGTACAAATATAAAACGTATAAACGTCTACAAAAAGAAATAAATTCGAAATATAACATAAATCGTAAGTATAAAAAACCATTGGTTAAAAATTTTAACTTCGGATGACCTTTCGAGAATAAAACATATTAAATAACCCAGTAGGATTCTTAAATGAAGATTTCCGATCAAATTAATTAAAATGTATCGTACTATCTGAGAACAGAATCCAAAATTAAAATATTACATTTTTATAATAATATGGCTTGTTTACAATATTATTATGAAAATCCGGAAGACCGTGAAAAATACAGAATAAACTGTAATGGTAAAATATTTCCTAATTTGTATAACGTAGAAAAATATACATCTAAAGAAATGTATGATTTTATCGACAAAAATTATTCATCTGCTGCATTTCCAGATGCTGAAATTGCTCCGTTTGAATTTAGTGAAAGATACATAGATAAAACAAACGACGAAATCTGTAAAATACCTGATATGTCTCTTACTCCGCAACAAAAATTCATGGGACAAATAATGGGACCAACTTCAAATTTTAATAATATGTTAATTTTTCACGGACTCGGTTCAGGAAAGTCGTGCACATCCATAGTTATAGGAGAAGCTCTTAAAAATTCTACAAATAGAAGGCTTATATTCGCAGTACCTGCGCCACTTGTCGATCAATACTTCGAAGAAATCTCTGGTGAAATTAGAAATGGAAAATACTTTTCATGTCCGTCTTTTTGTTTACATCGTGAAGGAGATGAAGACCGTGACTATTATGTTTCAGATGTTCAGAATGTTATGCTCAATTTGAAAATAACCGAAGTAAACAAGGCTTATGAAATATTAGAAAGATATAAAAAATTAATAGATGAAGGTGATACATCTCAAGCAACAAAAAAATTATTCACTGATCAAGAAAACAAACACCAAACTCTTGTAAAAGAACTAGCCAAACAACAATCGTATTATGGTGCTAATATACTCCGAACCTTTGATATAGTTAGTCATCAGACGTTTATAAATTCGTTATATAAAACAGGTAAGACTGGTGCTATGATTAAAGGAGATCGTCTCTTAAATGAAGACTCTGCATTATTTAGCGAAAATGGATTATTAATAATAGACGAAATTCAAAGATTAGTATCAGAGGGTGGTATATTCTATAAAAAACTTTATGACGCAATTAAGTATTACTTTCATCCTAAATTAAAAATAGCTGTTATGTCGGCGACTCCTGTATATGATAATCCATACGAATTAGCTCTAACAATTAATTTACTAAGACCTAGAATTCCGTTTCCAGTTTCTCAAACAGATTTCTATAAATTTTTTATTGGAGAAATGGACGAGGAAGGAAATTGCCTTGAAAGTAAATCTGGAAGAACGTGGATTTCTCAAAATTCGTGCGTGATTAATAAAAATTTAATAAGTTATTTATGTTCTGGTTATGTTTCTTATTTCAAGGGCGGTAATCCTAATGCGTATCCATATAAACGAACTATTACACTTGAACATCTTTTTACACCCCAACACAAAACTTTGTACATTAGTGCTCTAGTTTCAGATGCTTCTAAAGATAAAAATACAAAAAATATGGATGGGTTTGGGGTATATCAAAACATATTACTTGGAAACTACGATACAACATCCGAAGACAAGGTAAGCGGAATATACGTAACTACACAACAATATTCCAATATAGCTTTACCTCAGAAAGAAAACCAAGTTAATAAATCGCTTACTCAAAAAAAAGAAGCCTTACAAGTTTTTAAGAATGAGTTATTTAAACAAGAACTTGAACAAAGGGGAGTATTAGATTTCGTTACTCAATATTCAAATAAATTTTCAAAAATAATAGAATTAACTTTATTATGCGACGGTCCAGTGTTCATTTTTTCAAATTGGCTTACATACGGAGTTGAACCGTTAGCTATTATACTCGAAGCATGTGGATTTAAGAGTTTCGATTTACACGGTCCAGGGGAAAATCGTTATTTTATATGGAGCTCTGAAACAAAAACTAAAGACAAAACCGGAGCTTTAATTAAAAAGGCTAGAAATCAATTTAATTCTACAGGTAATAACACTGGTAATATGCTAAAAGTAATATTGGGCACCCGTTCAGTTATGGAAGGTGTTTCTTTTAGAAACGTTAAGCAGGTACATATTACAGAGCCTTGGTGGAACGAATCTAGAATTAACCAAATTATAGCAAGAGCGTCTAGATATTGTAGTCACACAAGTTTACCTCAAATCGAACAATATGTAGATATCTATAGGCATTATTCAGTTTTTTCTATTGGGGGACGTAGCGAAGACCGAGAGGCATCGGAAGCTTTAAAAACAGGGAATATACAAAATTGGAGAAGTTTATCCACTGTAAGTATAGATCAAAAAATGGCCATGATGTCTTTAAGAAAATATGCTATAAACACTGAGTTAGAAAATCTTTTAAAAGAATGTTCTATAGATGTAAATATAAATAAGAATGGAAATATATTACGCTTAGAAGAGATGGTAGTTCCTCTCATGGACGGTACATATAATATACATTATAAAAATCCATCTAGCGGAAAGATTTATTTAAGAAAAGGAATACCAAGGAAAGTAAATTTTAATGAAATTTACGAAAGAAAATACTCGTTTCCAAATAAAGATTACGAACTTGAATTCGTAGAAACTGGTCAAAATAAAAACGGAGATTTTGTTACATATAAAGATTCCGAAACTATTACACAAGATTTAATAAATGCTGATTTAAATATGAGAGAAATATTAACTCCGTGGAAAAATGAAGACATAATTACAACACTTGAAATTCAGCGGGATATAAAATTATATTTTATAGATTTAGCCAAAAAATATGCTTTACTGCCTTTTCTTAGAAAAAAATACTTCAATGAAAAGGGTAATAAGTTTATTAAATTTGATCACACTAAAAATATGGCAGGTTCGTTGATGAAATGCATCACTGCACTTTCTACAAATCCTGCGATTCCGATGAAAATAAGGAGAGAAATGATTGAGATGATTAAAAAAGAAAGTGTAAAACAAAAAATAAACGAAGACGTAATTAAATTAATTACTACCTATGGATATCCGGAATCATACTTAGAAGAATTCTTGATACTTGCTGCTAATAATCCAGATGCAATTAAAGAAGCATTAAAAACGTTAAAATAGTTTTGCATTATTTTTAAAAAATTAAAATGTGTTAATATTATTAAATGAGCCAAGAGTCCATAAGTTTTTTTGAAGACAAAACAACCGAACAAATAATAAATTGGATGATCGCACATCTATCCGAAAGTCAATTAAGAGGATGTTTAGAATCGGCTAAAATAACCCCAACATATTCTGCTGGTCCAAGTTCTGCCGGAGCTGGATCTTCGTCTGAACCGCTGCCTCCTATGGGTTCTGTGCCTTCTGTGCCTCCTATTCCCGCGACTGGTCCAAGTTCTACCGGAGCTGGATCTTCATCCGATCCGCTACCCTCTTTCACTCCGCCGACTGGAATAGCGCCTACTCCTAGCACATTTCCAGTATTCGACGTCTCGCCTTATCAAGATACCGAAATGTCTACTAGACAAATTAATCCGATAACTCCGGATAAGCTAAATGAATTAGTAAAATATATCGGATATCAAGTAGAAAGTAAAGAAGACATTAAAAGAGTATTTCCGGTAGTTGAGGATATAGGATTAACTGCTATACCAGTTTATGTATACAGTTATGAAAAACCAATTGTGTATTTTATTGGATTTGCTGTAGGCCCAACTGGGTTATATGTAGTACCATTTCAAGCTGCTACACTTAAAACTTTTAAACAAATAGGATTTGAACTTCTCAGAAGTCTAGATAAAAGCTTATTAGATGGAAGTTTCTCATTACCTCCTGGAAAAACGATAACAAAAGAAATGCAAAGAGTTGCTAAAGCTTATGCATTAGCAAATAATAAACCTGATATAATTAAGAATACATTGAAAATTTTGGACCCCGATTATCTAAAAAATGTTGTTAGACCAGAAATAGAAAGACGGAAGGCTGCAAAATTCGGTTTTACAGAAAATTACAATAACGGAGGTGAATTATTTGAAGACTTAACTTCCGACACATTAGATTATAACGAGTTTGGAAATGAAGATACATTAAATGAAAATGAAAATGAAAATGAAAATGAAGAAGATACAGATTATGCCGGAACCGAATCTGATTACACATCAACTGAAAACGGAACCGAACAGGATTTAAGCGAACCTCCTGAAGTTAAATCAAATATTCGAGTTTACGACATGACCCCTGAACAAAGAAAAGAGCATATGAAAAATAAATTTGGAGAAAAGTTTTCTGAAGAATTTACAGCAGAGAGTTACATCAATTCACAAGGAAAACCTGGTGTAAAATATATAAGAAACGGAAACATATATAAAGAACGAGAGTATGAAGGTCCTATAATAGGAGGATTTGGGGAAGAGTCCGAAGAGGAAAATTTATTTTGAAAATAAATTTAATATGTTATAAATTATATGGAAATTTACAAACCACATATAGAAACATCGTTCAAAAATGCTGAAAACAATATTTCAAAAATTACTGAAGATATAATAAACATAGACTGCATGTGCGGAACTAAAACAAAACACTTCTATAATAATTTGCTAAATATGAAAGACGCTAGATATTTAGAAATAGGCACTTGGAAAGGGGGTTCTGTGTGCGCTGCGATGTATAAAAATGAAGCAAAAATTGTATGTATAGATAACTGGAGCGAATTTGGGGGACCTAAATTAGAATTTTTAACTAATTTTGAAAAATTCAAAGGAAAAAATGATGCGACTTTTATCGAAACATCGTGTTATGAAATGAACGTTTCAAAATTACCAAAATTTAATATTTATATGTACGATGGAAAACAGACAGAAGAGAACGTGTATAACGCATTAATATATTATTATAATTGTTTAGATAATGTATTTATTTTTGTAATCGGAGATTGGAACTCAAAATTTATACGAGAAGAAACTCGGAGTGCTATTAAAAATTTGAACTTAGAAATATTGTACGAAAAAGAAATTATAAATGAACCATATAGACCTTTTTACCTAAATGATTGGTGGAACGGAATTTTTGTTACTATTTTACAAAAAAATAGTAAATTATTATTTATCTAAAGAAAGATCTCTCATAAATTTAAATAAATTTTTTTCATCTTCTTTTGTTGAAAATTTAATTAAATATTTTTCGTATTCAGTCTTTTCTTTAAAATAATTTTTGTAAGAGATATTGAATTCTAAAATCAATTTTTTAAAGTTATCGGTTAAAATTGTACGCCATTCTTTACTTATTTTTTTAAAGTAATATCTCAACTTTTTG
>Ga0114981_10001970_pt1 | contig 13378 bp, 13 predicted proteins | sample S_140806_MF_Meta_FD_87028 | JGI IMG/M metagenome (GOLD analysis project Ga0114981, IMG submission 87028) | Freshwater microbial communities from Lake Simoncouche, Canada to study carbon cycling - S_140806_MF_MetaG | ecosystem: Environmental > Aquatic > Freshwater > Lake | place: Lake...
ACAATTGCTTAATAAGCTCAGGGCTTACCTTTAAATCCTTAAATGACATAACAACCTAACGAGACATGATGCGCGTCTCGATGGTGAGTATAAATTAAGACTCGCAAGACCTCTGAAAATACAGAGGCTGGATTATTATGAGAAGTATAACCTAGATTAAATCAACAAATTACCACTTACTCAAACTTGCTTAGAAATGCTGCCTTCTTTTCTAAATATCTTGCATTTGATTTGGTCCCAGGAATTATGACTCTTTTTTCTAAATCATAACGATCCCATCTTTCATCAATCAAAGATTCACTTCCTCCTTTAACACCCATCTGAAGTGGTACAACAGCACTAAAACCATTTTTGTTAACAAACCAAGCTGCCCACATTGAAAAAGTAGAGTTACTCGCCACTAATTTAGCTGCTTGGCAAAGTAATTTAAAACTCTCGATATCATTTAAACCAATCTTTTTATCAATTACTTTGTCCACCCTTTTGATTAATTCTGGATAAAATTTCCTTACCTGTTCTAAATCTTCAGCAAATAACCAAATTTTTTCATTATTATTTAATCCTAAATGTTTAAGCGAATCTAGAAAATAGTTTTCTGGCAATATCGAGTAAATATCTGGAAAATTTAGATAATCTCCTAAGCGAACATGAACAAATATTGGCTCACTTTGTTCCGCGTCCTTGGCTAGATTAAGATAGATAGAACTTGGGTTATTTAACCTAAAATCAAAACTAGAATTTTGCTCATACACATAATCTACATAAAGCCAATCTTGAAAATAACCTGAAAAGGTTTGTCCGGTCTTGAATTTGAAGTGAGGTGCTGATTGAGTATCTTCGCTAATTACCTTTTTATTTAACTTAAAAATTTTCCACACTGTTTTTCGTAAAACTAAGTTAGGCTTTTGAAAAAATAACTTAAACAGCTTGTTACTACTAAATTCTATATTAAAGCCTTTAAATGTTAAATTTTTGATTTCCATTCTTCTAGATATATTACTGCCAAAGCTAATCAAGCTATCGTCAATAACTAATTTAGTTTTTAGCTGCTTACTTACTGCAAGGCCAAATACTAAAACAAAAAGTTGATTCCCTATTCCCCCAATTGCTTTGACTTTAGTAAAGTTTTTCATTTTTTCCGATTTTTGCACAAACACATTTTATAATTTGAACTCTTGTATTAATCATATTTGATTTTTCCGAACTTTATTTCTAAGCACTTGCTCTTTATATAACAATTTAATCGCTTGAAAATTTGATAGGTTCAAGGAGTGTTTTGGAATGAATTTTATTAGAAGATGGCGAATTTTCTTACTTATTTTTGTGTCTACATAATTACTTTTTAATAATCCGAGTAAGTCTCTAATCATCAATAACTCTCTTTCGTTTTCATATGGGTGCTTTTTATAGAGCTCAATAACAGATTCGAAGTTTTCAATTAAATTAGCAATGTTTTTCGAGTTTATACCGATATCTGCTAATAATTTGTTAGTCATTTCTTTAGCTTCATTCCTTCTTGTTCCAGTAACAGAACCAGCACTTAATCTGTAATGTAGAAGTGTCTTAGGAATAGAAATTAAATCTCCCAATCGGCTCATCCGCAGCCATAGAGATAAGTCTTCTGCGGGGAAATCTGCATTTCTGTATCCTCCCGCATTTATTACAGCTTCTTTACTAAAAAGTATTGAAGGGTGCGCGGTTCTCTGGCTGTATATAAGAGACACAGCTACTGCATCAGCATCTATAGCGCTTGGCATTGTTCCTAAAAAATTATGTGATTCTGAAAAAAAGTCGTAGTCTGAAAAAATGCCCACTGTGTTTGCCTGCAAGTTTGCTCGTTGTATTTCAAATCGATTTGGATCATATTTATCATCAACATCAACTCTGGCAATCCAACTATTCTTTGATTCAATAATACCTAAGTTTAGTGCGCCAACAATCCCCGGTGAATTGTTGTCAATTAATCTTATTCGGGAATCTCTTTCTAAAGTTTCCAATACACTTTTTTTTGTATCATCTTCTGAAAAATCATCTATAATTATTATCTCGTCATTAAGTCTACAAGCTTTTGTGAGTTTTTCTAATGATTTATTTATAAACTTACTGCCATTTTTAACTGGCAATAAAATAGAAATGTTATTTTCCATTCGTGAATATCTTATTTTATTGATTTAAAAAAATTTTAGAATGATAAGTTCTTGAAAATATTAAGAAAATATATTTAATACAAAAAATATAACTATTTATTTTATTTTTCATATAGTGAATCATATATGATCGTTAGGTTTAAATATAGCACTGCTCAAGGTGTTACAGATTTCTTTTGCTAGGTGATTCAACACAGTGTTACCATACCAATCGTTGGAAATTGAAAGAATGGCCTTGCGCTGTTTTTGCATTAATATGAATTGTTGTTCAATTGGTAAATTTTGGATTTCAATTATTTTAGAGTTAATTGCATTAGCATTTGCACTGACTTGTATAGCTGCGGCTTTGGGGATTCCGTATTTATTAATATCTGCTCCTACGTAAATTACTATTGCAGGTGAGCTATAAGCATCAAATAATTTTTCACTGATATAATCTAATGAGTTTTCAATAACTACAATTATTCTATAATTTTTTGATGTATTCGCTTTATTCGCACTTATACCCAAATAATTACTATAAGACTTGCCAATTAGTGAAAAGGATTTGATACTAAGTAAATTTATTGGTGTAGAAAAGAATTTCCTGAAGTAATTAGAATATTTGTAGACCATATTGCTGTTCCATTTGTCACCAAATATATCCATTGTTTTATTTTTACTGGTAATAAATGCAGTTTGCCGGCGCAAAGTGTATAATTCTCCTTTTGTGGCAGAAAATTTATTCGAAAGTATCATGACTGCTCGATTGTGCATTAGTGACCAATTAGAAATTGAGATAGATTCTTCTGCAAGTTTCAACTGAGGCCAGTTAAAAAATTTTCTTTCGTTACCAATAGCCCAGTCCAAAGATGGCGAAAAAACTGTTCCGTAATTGCTCAAAGATTTTCTTGAGTGGCGCTTCCAATCAACAGTTTTCGGCTCCCAAAGAATGATTATCATTTTACTTTTTGGTACTTTATTTTTTTTGCACTCATTAACTATATAGGTTGAGTGATTATTTGCTATAAGGGCGTCAAAATTACCGCTGATGCGAGAATTAACAATTTGATGTCCATTTTTTTCAATTTCTTTAGTAAATTCCCGCCATGGACCGACTGGCCCTACATTCATGTCCATATTGCCAAAATGTCCAATAAGTTTAATTATCATTTTTCCCTACAACTAGATCGTAAATGCCTACAGCCATCCCGAGCAAACTTGTTATGCTTCTTTTTGGGTATCGAAAAACTGATATTACCAATATGATAGTTTTTCCTAAATTGCACCAATGGAAACCGGGGTAAAATTTTCTATTTGAAAGCTTTTTTACAATATAATATCTATTTCTAACCCACATCCTGTTAAAAGTAAAATAGTTTGGTCTGTTAATCAAAGATTCTGAATGAGATAAAATAGTTTCTGTATCTACAAATAAATTGCCGAGCTTGCTGGCTTGTAAAGAAAATAGAACATCTTCACCTAGTGATTGCCCGTAAAATCGATGATCAAACCTTATATTTCTTATTTTCTGAAAGTCCCATAATGCACACCCAATTAACCAATAGGCATGGATAGCGCCATTAATATTTCGATTTTTAATAACTGGAATATTCACCCCACTTCGCAATACATTTCCACCTTTTTTAGAATCCAGCATAAAAATGCGCTTTAAATTAAATGCTAGCCCGTGTGATTTTCTATTAGAAGTATTTGTGGTACTGACTGCTAGTCCAGAAACTCCAATAGCTCCTTTTTTGTTTAATACACTTATCAGTTGTTTAAAATAATCAGGATCAGGTAATACATCATCATCTAGGAATGCCAAATATTTAGATTTATCGTTTACTTTGGACATGCCAATATTGCGTTGAATAGCTGCTGATTTAATATTGGTATGATAATACTCAATCTTTATGTTTACATAATTATGGTTTAAATCTATTAGATTATCCGAAGAGTCAATCACGATAACTTGATTTATTGCCGTGTTGATTTTGTCCAACCGATTTAAAAGTGAATTCAACTCTAATTTTCTGTTCCTGGTGGGAATCACTACCGCAAGCATTATTGATCACTTGCATCTAACTTTGACTTAAAAAATTCTATAGTTCTGTGCAAACCTTCTGCTCTATTTATAGTTGGCTTCCAATGAATTTCACTAATAGCTTTTGAAATATCAGGTATTCTGTTTATAGGATCATCTGATGGTAATGCCTTGTTAACTATTTTACTTCTTGACTTAGTTAACTTGAGTATTTCCAACGCAACGTCTTTAATGCTAATGGGGTCAGGGTTTCCCAGATTTATCGGTGCAAAGTAATCCGCTCTAAAAAATAATTTAACTAGCCCATCAATTAGATCATCTACATAGCAAAAACTTCTGATTTGGTTGCCATTTCCATATATAGTTAGGTCATTTTGTGTTAGTGCTTGCACTATAAAATTACTAATTACTCTCCCATCGTTAATAGCCATTTTTGGTCCATAAGTATTAAAAATTCTCGCGATTCGTATATCAATTTTTTTCTCTCTATGAAAATCCATAAAAAGTGTTTCTGCAGTTCTCTTTCCTTCATCGTAACAAGACCTAACACCAATCGGATTTACGTTGCCCCAATAAGCTTCTTCTTGTGGAGAAACTTGTGGGTCACCATAAACTTCAGAGGTAGAAGCTTGCAGAATTCGGGCTTTATTTATTGTTGCAAGCTCAAGCAAATTACACGAGCCTATGACATTGGTTTTTATAGTGTGAACTGGATTATCTTGATACATTGGAGGTGAAGCTGGGCAAGCTAAATTAAAAATTCCTTCTACGTCAAAGTTTCTATATTCAATAATATCATGATTAATAAACGTAAACTTTTTATATTTCTGTAAATTAGATATATTTTCTGCACTACCTGTCAACATATTATCAACTGCAATTACCTCGTGATTTAAATTTAGAAGTTTTTCGCATAAGTTTGAGCCAAGAAAGCCGGCACCACCAGTTACTAGAATTCTCATTTATTCATAGTATCAATTTTAGAATCAAATTGCTTATATCCCAAGTAGTCTGGCTTGCAAGTCAAAATTAGGTACATTTTTCCGAACTTGGTCAAAAGTGCCAATAGAAACTATTCTTCCGTTCTCTAAATAAGCTATAAGCTTTGATTTCTTTACAGTACTTAAGCGATGAGCAATAATAATAATTGTCACGTCTTTGCCGAGATCAAAAATGGATTCAGATATTTCTAATTCTGTTTGACTGTCAAGCGAACTAGTGGCTTCATCTAATATCAACAGTTTTGGTTTTGTAATCAACGCTCTAGCTATTCCAAGTCGTTGCCGCTGTCCGCCACTTAGCTTTGACCCTCGATCGCCAATTAAAGTTTCTAATTTATTAGGAAGTTTGTCTACAACATCAAATATCTGTGCAGTTGATAATGCTTCCCATATCTCCTCATCCGAAATTTCGTTATTGTTAAAGCCAAGGCAAATATTTGATCTTATTGAACCATTTACAATAAAAATGTCCTGAGGCACATACGCAATTGCACCTGGAAAAATATTGGGGACTTTTGGAGAGGCTAAATTTGAGATTTTTACTTCTCCAACTTCAGGGCTTAGTACTCCTATAATAAGATCAGCTAAAGTTGATTTACCAGACCCGGACTTCCCAACTAATGCAAGAGTTTCTCCTGGATTTACTTCTAAATTTATGTCTACAAGAGTTGGTGATGAATTTCCCTCGTATGTAAATTGAACATTTTTTATATCTACCTTAGGCAAAAAACCATTGTGATATCTGGTAAATTGATTTGGTTTGTCTTTTATAATTTTTTTATCATTTAATCTGTCAATTAAAATTAGTGTTGGAGATGCGGCACTTGAAGAGCTTTTGATTAATATTGCGACCTGCTGAATTCGTAAAATTGCAGGTCCGATTCTGGTGCTGCTAGCCAAAAAAATTGAAATTATAGCAATTGAACGAGGTGCATTATTTTGGCTAAACGTAACTGTACTTATAATTAGGAATCCTAGGACAATGGTTATTTCTAAAACATACTTGCTTATTGTTGGCAAGAAGGATAACTCAGCCTGACTTCTAGCTAGAACACTTTGGTGTTTTCCTATTGCTTCTGAATAAAAAGTTCGCCGCCCGCCTACGACAGCCTGCCGAAAGGAACCAATAACTTCGTGAATCATTTCAATGCTCCTGATTGAAAGCTGGGTTTGTTTAATCGTTAACATTTTGGCTCTAACTTGTGTAAGTAAATAGAGCATTAAAGCGATCCCGCCAAAAATAAGAATTGTTAATATTGTGACAAGTGGGTCAACAAAATACAAACCAATCAACATTGTAATCAGCAAAAATGAATCTGCTACCAGCGAAATTAATGAGGCAATGATTCCGTTTGTTATGCTAGTAACTCCACCTGATACTAGATAAACATTTTCTTGTATCGATCGTTTTTGAATTTCTTGTAATGATTGATTTAAGAGTTTATAAATTAACTCCTGAGTAATTAACGCAGCCCTGTTCCCCAAGAAGAACATAGTTCTTCTTGTTAAATAGATTGTGGATAAAGTCTTACTTACTAATAAAGTTGCGGCAAATATCCCTAATACAGCAACTTGTTTTGTTAACGAAAAGTTATCTATCTGTAATATCTCAAGAAGTCTGCTAACTCGATCACCTGGTTGTTGTGACGAAGTTCCGTTTATGGTCAAAGCCCCAATCATTCCTATTGCAGCTACGCCTGCTAAGTCAAATAAACTTAAGCAAATTTGAATTAAAACCAAAAGAAGAACTTTAATTCGATCATTTTTGGTAAGTAGCTTCAAAGATTTATAAATGGCGCCGCTGTAAATATCGTTTAATATTGTTTGTTTATTCATAACTACAAAGCTTTCATTTGATTGTTGCCATTTTCTAATAATTTACTAATTTCTAGACCGCATCTTTGTTCTGCCGAAACCGAATTATCAAGTACATTTTTCCACCAAGATACAGTTTCTACTATCGCTTCTTTTTGTGTCCACATAGGGCTCCATCCAAGACTATTTCTTGCTAATGAAGAATCGATTTCAAGCGAATTTGCTTCCAATAAATCAGTACTTTTGTTGAAGATAATTCCAGAATTACTCTTCCAGTAATTATTTGCAATTTCAACTACTTCTTTAACTTCTAAGCTTTTTTCATTAGGACCAAAGTTTAATGTATCTAAATCGTTCCCTTTTAGTACATTATTAATCATTAGTAAATACCCGCTAATGGGGTCTAATACATGTTGCCAAGGTCTTGTGCTTGATGAATTTCTAACAATTAACTCTTTATCTGTATTGAAAGCACGAACTAAATCTGGGATTAATCTATTCTTAGAAAAATCTCCGCCCCCTATTACATTTCCTGCACGAGCTGTAAGTAATTTAGGGCCCTTGTTTATTTTGCTTAGCGCTCTCCAGGCAAAAATGACATTTTCTGTTGCTACCTTACTCGCGCTGTAAGGATCTTTCCCCCTAAGTGAATCTTTCTCTGTAAACATTTTACTTCCGTTATTATTTTCATAAACTTTATCAGTTGTTGCAGTTAAAATAATCTTAGTCTCGCTTGATTTAAAAGCAGCTTCCAATAAATTAACTGTTCCTTGCACATTAACTTCAAAAGTATATTTTGGGTTGTTATATGATTCTAATACTAAGGATTGTGCTGCTAAGTGAATAATTATTTTAGGTTTATATATCTCGATAAAGTTATTAACAAGTTTTGAATCTCTAATATCAATAAACTCTTCCTTAATCTTTCCGGTTCGGCTAGTCCTAATGTAAAGAGATTCTGGATCTGGCGGTAGTGATAATCCGATAACCTCTATATTAAGTGACTCTAAAAGAAGTGTCAGCCATGTCCCTTTAAAACCTGTATGGCCTGTTACTAGAATTGGCCCGTTAATCGCTTGAATGTGCGATAATTCTTTATACTTCATAATGTCAGAATACATGAATTTGGTAATTAAAGAGAATACATAGTGGCTGGAGATAAGTGGAAAAAGTAGAACAACGAATTTCAGAATTGGTGGCAAAAGAGTTTCTCTCTAGACACCCAGTGTTAGAGTTTACTCCGGGTCAAACACCCATACCTGTAACTGGAAAATTCTTTGGAGTTGAAGAAATAGAGGCTGCCGTAAATGCCAGCTTAGATTTTTGGCTTACCGCGGGGCCTTACACTGAAAAGTTTGAATCTGACTTTGCAAAAAAAGTCGGAATGCGACATTCATTTATGGTGAATTCTGGCTCTTCTGCAAACCTTCTAGCTTTGTCATCATTATTAAGTCCCAGAATGGGAGAGCGACGATTAAATACTGGTGATGAAGTAATTACTGTTGCAGCTGGTTTTCCTACAACAGTAACTCCAATTTTGCAAAATAATTTAATTCCTGTTTATGTTGACATCGATCTTGAAACTTATGTTGCAAATGAAGAACAAATAGAAGCCGCTATCTCGCCAAAAACAAAAGCTATTATGATGGCTCACACATTAGGCAACCCATTTAACTTAGATTTGGTCGAAAGATTAGCTAAAAAATACAATTTATGGTTAATCGAAGATTCTTGTGACGCATTAGGTGGAACTTATAAAGATAAAAATTTGGGTTCTTTTGGTGACTTTTCTACATTTAGTTTTTATCCGGCCCACCATATAACTACTGGAGAAGGTGGCGCCGTACTTGTTAAAAAAGCAGCACATAAAGTAATTGTTGAATCACTTCGCGACTGGGGTAGAGATTGTTGGTGTGCACCGGGTTGCGATAACACTTGTCTAAAAAGATATGAGTGGCAATTAGGGGAACTACCTGACGGATATGACCATAAATACACATACTCTCACCTTGGTTACAATTTAAAATCTGGAGATATACAAGCAGCTATAGGCCTAGCACAATTAGACAGATTAGATACTTTTGTAAAAAAACGAAAAGACAACTGGGTATATCTTTATAAAAATCTAAAGGAATTAGAAGATTTTATTGTTTTACCTAAACCAACTGAATTTAGCGATCCGTCTTGGTTTGGTTTTGCAATAACGGTCAAAGATAATTCACCAATTTCTAGGAATGATTTGGTAAAAAATCTAAACGAAAAGAAAATTGGAACAAGATTACTTTTTGGCGGAAATCTTTTAAGGCAACCTGCGTTTATTGGCACCCCAAGAAGAGTTGTTAGCGATTTAAAGAACTCTGACATTGTTATGAACAATACTTTTTGGCTTGGAGTATGGCCAGGCTTGACTGAAGAAATGTTGAACTATGTAATAGAAAACATTTACTTGCTTTTTGGGGTTAAAAAATGAAAGTAGTTATTCTTGCTGGAGGATTAGGTACTCGTATTTCAGAAGAAACGAATAATAAGCCAAAGCCGATGGTTAAAATTGGTCCGCTTACATTAATTGAACACATAATGAATATTTACTCGAAATCTGGTATCACTGAATTCATAATTGCGACTGGTTATATGCATGAAGTAATAGAAAATTACTTTGAAAAATTCACAAAATATAGTGTTACTCCCTTTTTTACAGGGGAAAGTACTCAAACAGGCGGAAGAATTAAGAGGGTTTTTTCAGAATTTTCTGATGAGACTCTGTGTGTTACATATGGTGATGGGTTGAGTAATGTTAATATCGAAAAAAGTATAAATTTTCACAGCGAGCACAAATGCTTGGCAACTGTTACCGCTGTACAACCCCAAGCCCGGTTTGGCAGGTTAGAAATTGTAAATGATTCAGTAATTAAATTTGGCGAGAAAATTCAATCTAATGAAGGTTGGATTAATGGTGGTTTTTTTGTTCTTAATAGACAGGTAGCAAATTATATTTCAGGAGACGATATGCCGTTTGAGAATGATCCGCTAGTAAAACTATCAAGTGAAGGTCAATTAAAAGCTTTCAAACATAATGGTTTTTGGTCACCAGTTGATAGTCTGCGAGAGAAACAAGATCTTGAAGTGCTTTGGAATAATGGTAAACCTCCTTGGACGCTGAATTGATTAAAGTTGGTATAACTGGGTCTGGCGGGTTTATTGGTGGAAACTTAGCATCGCATCTGAAAGCAAAGGGCTTTGATGTTCGGGCATTTACTAGTAATGAAAATAATCAAAACCTAATTTATTTGAACTGGGAGAATGAAAAACAGATTGTATCTGAATTTAATGATTTAGATGTTTTGATACATTGCGCTTGGCTTGGAAGTGATAGAAATAGTAGGGTGAATCCAGAAATACAAAAAAAGAATATTGCAATAACTAATAGTATTTTGAAAATACAAAGACAAGTTAGTATTCCAAAAATCATAGGTGTTGGCTCTCAGGATGAGCTTAAAGATGGAGAGCAGCCCTGGAGTGATCATGCAAAAATATCTCCAATGAGTGAATATGCAAAAGCAAAGTATCAAACGTTGAACATGTTTAAAGAAAATATAGATAATTTCACTTGGGCAAGATTGTTTTCTGTTTATGGTAAAAATGATAAACGAGATTGGATCATTACTAATGCAGTTAAAGCTCTAAAAAATAATTCAAGTGTAACTTTTGGTGAATGCTCTAAATCTTGGAGCTTAACTCATGTAAATGATATTTCTACTGCATTTGAGACCATACTTAATAAAAATGTAACTGGAATAGTTAATATTTCAGATATAAATGCTCCGTCATTAAGAAATCATCTTGAGTTATTACAAAGATTGGCCAAGAAAGAAATATTTAATTTCAAACCTAATAATATTAATGAGCGTGAAATTTCGATATCTAGTGGTATTCTAGAAAATGCAGGGTGGAAAGTACGCACAAACAGAGAAGAGGGCTTTCTTGAGCTCCTTGAGTGAAAAAATTATCAGTGCCCAGATGTCTGCTAAATATATTCGAGTTAAATCGCTTAAAATGGTGTCGGCTGCTAATTCATCTCATATTGGTTCTTGTTTATCAGCAGCTGATTTCATTGCGGTGGTGCAATCTTTAGTTCAAAATAATAAAGGTGAATTAATTTTTTCAAAAGGCCACGCTGCTGCGGCACTATATGCTTCGTTAGCAGATTTAAAGGTAATTTCTGAAGATTTACTTGAAACATTTGGCGGTGATGGATCTGAACTAATAGGTCACGTTAACCATATGGTTGAAGGAGTAAGTTTCTCGACTGGCTCACTCGGGCATGGATTTCCCTTGGGTATAGGAATTGCTATTGCTTCAAAACATAAGCATGTATATGTGGTAATTAGTGATGGTGAGTTAAATGAAGGAACGACGTGGGAATCTTTTGCAATAGCCAGTCAACTTAAATTGAAAAATCTAACATTAATTATTGATGCAAATGGAATTCAGTCTTTTGGTAACACGAATGAGATATTAAATTTAGAGCCTTTGAGAGAAAAGTTCTTAAACTTTGGGTGGAGTTGTCACGATATAGACGGCCATTCAATTCCACTACTTTTTGAGGCGTTAGAGTCCAATTCAATTAATAAGCCAAAGGTAGTAATTGCTAGAACAATTAAAGGTAAGGGTGTGAAGGAAATGGAAGGCAAGCTTGAGTGGCATTATAAATCTCCTAAAAATGAAGATCTTGAAAAATTTATAATTGAAGTGAGTAAGTAATGCGTAAAGTATTTATTGAAACTATTTTAGATTATTCAAATAATAATCAAACTCCTTTTCTACTAACAGGTGATTTAGGCTATTCAGTTCTAGAACCATTTAAAGAAAAGTATCCAGATAGCTTTATTAATGTTGGCATTATGGAACAATCTATGATGTCTATTGCGGCTGGAATTTCATCGCAAAATAGAAAGGTTTTTGCGTACTCAATTACTAACTTTGCTACATTTCGAGCCTTAGAGCAGTTACGCTTAGATATTAGCTATCACAATTTAGATGTGTGTGTGGTTGGGGTTGGCACTGGTTTTCAATATGGATCTGCAGGTTATAGTCATTGGGCAGTTCAAGACTTAGCAATAGTATCAGCGCTAGAAAAGTTTAGAATTTTTTCACCTGCAGATGCCATCTCTACAAAAAATACAGTAATAGATTTTTTAAGTAATGGTGGACCAACATATATTCGCCTGGGTAAATACACTAAAAATTTATCTGAAGTATATGACTATGAAGAGTTTGGGCTGCATGTAAGACTTTTTGGTAGAGGTAAAAAAATAATTTTATCGCATGGATCCATAGTAATAAAGATTCTTGAATCAGAGTTATTTAATACTGATCATTATTCTTTACTGGTATTCGACGAAATTCCGGCGGTATTAGATAGCTTATATTTGAAGGTTTTTAACCAAGCCACCAGTATTAAGGTGTTAGAAGATGTTGTGTACACAGGCGGCTTAGGATCCAGAGTGGCTAGATTTCTGGTAGAAAATAATTTAAATAAACCCTTTAAATGGGTAGGAGTGAATGGAAGAAATATTAGATCAGCGGGAGGTTCAGAGGAGTATTTAAGATCTCGAGAGCTAGGCTTTAATTACTTAGAAGGTTTGTTTAAAGATTAATCAATTACTACTCTACTTCCGTTAAAATCAAAAGATATCTCCTTAATTCCTGAACCTTCAAAGTCAGATTTAATAAAATTAAATTTAGTATTTTGTAATACCACTTCTTTAAATTCATTTAAGGATTTAAAGATGGAACCTTCTTCTCCAACGATAAATAACTCTGAAAGATAAGCGTGTGCAATGCCATCACTTGATGGATGTTCTTTACTAACCCATTCAATATAAAATGGTTGTTGCGAGTCTTCTAATATATCTAGAACTCCCAATTGTTTCCATTGCAATATTGATCCGTTTGGTTTTTTTCTTTGCCCATCTACCGCTTTTCGGCCAAGGTTTTCTTCAACTTTTGAAATATTGTCAGTTGCTAAAACCCATGTCATCCAGCCGCCGCCTTCATCTGCTTTTTTCTTAACAGCTCTACCAAATGGAGTTGAATCTGTTGCTGGGTGATCCATCGGACAAACAACCTCGATGTATTGACCGTTTAGCAATGGTGCGGTGAAGTTTCTTGTTCCAAACTTTGGGTGCATGCCACCATCAACAAAGGCAGTTCCAATTTGGGAGCCAATCCGATTTACAACATCAGATATTTGGTCATGGGAGGCGACATAAGAAACATGGTCAAGACGCATGAGAGTATTTTGCCCTATCTCTTGGTGTGCTAATTACCACTTGATCACCATAATTCACACATAAGTGACTCAGTTGTAAGAAGTGGGGCGGCATTAT
>Ga0114981_10001973_pt1 | contig 13364 bp, 10 predicted proteins | sample S_140806_MF_Meta_FD_87028 | JGI IMG/M metagenome (GOLD analysis project Ga0114981, IMG submission 87028) | Freshwater microbial communities from Lake Simoncouche, Canada to study carbon cycling - S_140806_MF_MetaG | ecosystem: Environmental > Aquatic > Freshwater > Lake | place: Lake...
CAGTTCGACGGCCTTGTCCTTGTAGCCGTCATCGAGCACCGGGCCGTTATCGGAAGAATAGATCACGAGCGTGTTCTCGGCGAGGCCGTGCTTATCCAGTTCGGCCAGGATGCGGCCTGCCTGATCGTCGAAGGCCACCACCGCGTCGCCGCGCGGGCCGAGCGGAGTCTTGCCGGCGTAGCGCGGATTGTGCACACGGGGGACGTGGTTCTCGTGCGAAGCGTAGTAGAGGAAGAAGGGCTTGTCCTTGTTCTGTGCGATGAAGCCGCAGGCTTTGTCAGCGAACGTGTCGCCCATCGTCTCGTCGTTCCAAATCGCGGCCTTGCCGCCCCTCATCCAACCGATGCGGCCGACGCCATTAACGAGTGCCATATTGTGCCCATGCGACCAATCCATCTTCAGCTTCGCGCGCTCGGCGTCGGTGGTCAAATCAGGGTCACCCGGGTAAGCCTTCTTATAGCTGATCTCGATCGGGTCCTTCGGGTCGAGCCCGACGACGGAACCGTCCTCAACGAAGACCGTCGGCACGCGGTCGCCGGTGGCGGCCATGATGAAGGAGTAAGTGAAGCCGATCTGATTAGGCGAAGGGTTGATCGTCTTATTCCAGTCGACGTCGCCGGAGCCGAGGCCCAGGTGCCACTTGCCCACGACGCCGGTGGCGTAGCCCAGCTTGGCGAGGCTGGCGGCCATCGTCGGACGGCCGGGTTTGATAATGAGACGGGCATCGCCGGGCAGGACGCCCGTGCCTTGGCGACGCCAGGCGTATTCGCCCGTCAGGAGAGAGTAGCGCGAAGGCGTGCATGTCGCGGAGGTGCAATAACCCGACGTGAAGCGGGTACCCTGCGCGGCCAGCCTGTCGAGGTTCGGAGTCGGGATGACCTTCGATCCGTAGCATCCAAGGTCACCCCAGCCGATGTCGTCGGAGTAGAGTAGGACGATATTGGGCGGGCGCTTATCCGCCGCAAAGACGGAGAGCACGCAGGAAAGGGCAACCAGGGGCAAGAGGCGCATAGGCATCATGTAAGGCTTTCGAGAGGAGAAAGAAAGCAAGCAGTTGGACCGCCGCACCCCTTGCTTGCAAAACCTGCCCATAATGCCCAATCAGAAGGCGAACATGCGTTTCGCCAAATACCACGCCCTCGGCAACGACTACCTCGTCCTCGAGCCGAAGGACTGCCCTACCCTCTTTTCGCCCGAAGCCATCCGCAAAGTCTGCCATCGTCATTTCGGCCTAGGCTCGGACGGCATCCTCTTCGGCCCGATTGAACGCACCGACGGCACCTTCGGCCTCCGTATCCTCAACCCTGACGGCTCCGAGGCCGAGAAGTCCGGCAACGGCATCCGCATCTTCTGCCGCCACCTCCTCGAGACCAAGCGCATCCAGGAAGGCCAAGAGTTCCGTCTGCACACCATCGGTGGCATCGTTCGCTGCGAAGTCTTCGACGGCGGCAACCGCATCCGCGTCGAGATGGGCAAGGTTTCCTTCCGCGCACCGGTCATACCGCACGTCGGCGCCGACCGCGAAGTCCTCGGCGAAGAGATCACCGTCCTCGGCAAGACCTTCAAGTACTGGGCCGCGACCGTCGGTAATCCGCACTGCGTCATTCCCGTCGACGACCTCACGCCCGACCTCGCCAAGACGTACGGACCGCACCTTGAGGTACACCCCAATTTCCCGAACCGCACCAACGTCCAGTTCATGAAGATCACCGACCGTAAGAACGTGCGGATCGAAATCTGGGAACGCGGCGCTGGTTACACGATGGCTTCCGGTTCCTCTTCTTCGGCTTCGGCCGCCGTGGCCCGTAAAATGGGCCTGGTTGACGCAGATTTGACGGTAAATATGCCCGGAGGTCAGATTATCATTGGCATCGGCGATGATTATTCCATCGTGATGACAGGCCCGACGACCCCCGTAGGCATCTTCGAGATGCACCCAGGAGTCCCGGTCCAAGACGTCGCCGTCTAAGGCGAACCGTCTTCCCACTAGGTTTATTTTCCTTTGGCGCGTCCTTTCGGACGTCGCTTTTCACCGCACACCCTCACCATGGCGCCGCGTCAGCCGTTGCCCAACATCTCCGAAGACGATCTCATCGATCTGGCTGGCGGAGCGACCGTGCTTCTCGCCAAGGAGCTGGTGGCCAAGGGCAAGGTGAAGAAAGCCCTCTGGACGCCTCCGGTCGCGGAAGCCCTCGTCGACGACGGCACCGAATCCCGCGAAGCCCGCTGGAACCTCCGCTCGGTGACCTTCCAGCGCAACGAATGCGGCTGCGAGGTTTCCGTTGGCCGAAGAAAACTATGCGTGCACTCCGTGGCGGCTTACCTCGTGCTCGCGACCAAGGAAGGCTTCATCAAGCCCGAGACAATGGCGCCGCCGAAACCGGCCGCGCCGCCCGGTAAACCAGCGACGGCGACCACGACGAAAGAAAAGACGGCGGACACGAAGAAGGAAAAGTTAAAGGAAGCGGAAACGACCCCGGCAGGACCCCGGCTCAAATCCCTCACTCTCTCGGAAAAACGCGGCACGCCCATCGAGGTGCGCTTCATCATTCCTCCCAACATCGTCACCGCCGCCGCGCGCGACGAGATCATCTGCCGCCTCGAGCTCCGCGTCGACGGCGCCCAGGTGGCCCCCGAGAACCTCGACCGTAGCAAGGCCTGGACCATCGAGCCCGATACGGTCTTCTTCCTGGCGATCCTCGAGAACCTCTGCCACGGCAAGCTCCAGGGCATCCTTCCCCTGACCCGACGCCATCTCCGCCAGCTCCTCGCCATCGGCAAGGGCCTGAAGATCTTCCGGATGGCGAACGCCGCCGAAACCCCGCTGGCCTGGGACGGCGACCAGCTCGACAAGGTCCACGAACACCTCGACGAGCCCGTCTCGACGCCGCAGACCAACGCCGCAGGCGAAGCCCCCGACGACGGCCCCGAAGAACAGGAAGTCCGCTCGCAGGAACGCGGCCGCGACGACCGCCCATGGGTCGACGGCTCGATGAAATGGCTGCGCATCCGCCTGCCCCAGCAATCTTCCGGACCGGTCGCCGAGCTACGCGACATGCTCCAGCGCAGCGGCTTCACGCTCGAGACCACGACCCGCGAATGGTACCTCGCCGGCACGATCCAGGTGCTCAACTTCCTCGCCCGCCATCACAAGCTGCTGATGACGGACAACGGCGCGTTCTTTACCCACAACCTGTCGCACTCCCTCCGCAACGTCGACCTCGCCAAGGCGAAGTGCGACGCGTCCGAAGAGAACGACGGCTTCCGCTTCGCCATCGGTATCGACCCGGAAGGCAAATCCCCCAAGGTCATCCAGGAGGCCCTCTCGAGCGGCCGCATGTTCTTCTACACCGACCAGGGCCCGCGCCTCATCACGCCGGAGCTGATGGAATCGATCCGCAACGCTCAGCGTCGCATCACCGGCGAATCCAAGCGCGACGTCGACCTGGACCTGAACCTGAAGATCGGGTACGCGGACCTCGCCAGCGCCGACGCCATCGCCGAGGAACTGCAGGCCGCCTTCGCGCCGCCGGAGACCTGGAGCAAGCGCTCCTCGGCCATCCGCAACCTTTCGAAGCTGCAGCCCGCCCCTATCCGCGAGGAACTGAACAAGATGCTCCGCATCTACCAGCAGGTCGGCGTGGCCTGGCTCTGGCATATCCATAGTAATTCCCTCGGCGGCCTCCTCGCCGATGAAATGGGCCTCGGCAAGACCGTGCAGGCCTTGGCCTTCATGGAGGCCCTGCGCCAGCATCGCCCTGAAGACGGCCCTTGCCTCGTCGTCTGCCCGGCCTCGCTGGTCGAGAACTGGCGCCGCGAAGCCCGCCGCTTCACCCCTTCGCTCAAGGTCCTCGCCCACCACGGCCAGAATCGCTTCACCGCCCAGGAATACCTGCAGCGCTTCGACCTCGTCATCACTTCCTACGGCACGCTCTCGCGCGATATCGCCGCCTTCACCGCCGTGGCCTGGGGCGCGGCGATCTGCGACGAAGGCCAGAACATCAAGAACTCGCGCGCCCAAGCCGCCAAGGCCGTCAAGCAGCTCGTCGCGAAGGGCCGCTACATCCTCACCGGCACGCCGGTGGAGAACTCGCTCGAAGACCTGCGTTCACTCTTCGGCTTCCTGATGCCGGGCTACCTGCCCAAGCCCGAGGAACGTATCCAGGCCGAAGAACGCAAATGGCACGACGACCGCCTCCTGCAGATGGCCGCGCCTTACATCCTGCGCCGCTCCAAGGTCGCCGTCGCCCCGGAGCTACCGGCGAAGATCGAACAGATCGTCTACTGCGACTTCGAGGATAACCAAAAGAAGATCTACGACGAGTACCTCGAGTCCACGCGCAAGGAGATCTTCGAGATGGAGATGGGCGGCGCTACGCAGGCCCGCATCCAGATGGCGGCCTTCAACCAGCTCCTTCGCCTCCGTCAGATCTGCGCCGATCCGCGCATCCTCGACCCGAAGATGGAAGAAGCCGATTCCGCGAAGCTGCAGGCCTTCCTGGAGCTCGTCGAAGAATCCAAGGACGCCGGCCATCGCATGCTGGTCTTCTCGACCTTCGTCACCGCGCTGCAGCTCCTCAAGGAAGCCCTCGAGGACCGCGACATCCCCTACTGCTACCTCGACGGCTCCACCAAGGACCGCCAGGGGGTGTGCGACACTTTCAATTCCACCCCCACGATCCCGGTCATGCTCATGTCGCTCAAGGCGGGCGGCACGGGCCTCAACCTGACGGGCGCCGACACGGTCATCCATTTCGACCCCTGGTGGAATCCCGCGGCCGAGGCCCAGGCTACCGACCGCGCCCACCGCATCGGCCAGACCCGCACGGTCACGAGCATCAAGCTGATCGCCGCCGGTACCATCGAAGAACGCGTCATGGAGCTCCAAAAGTCCAAGTCTGAGATGTTGCGTAAGCTCCTGACCGAATCAGACTCCGTCTCGTCCGGCCTCAGCCTTGACGTCATCAAGGACCTTCTCCGCAAGGAATAACCCCATGCTTTCCACCCTCATTCGCCGCAACAAGCCCAGGAGCGAGATGTCGTTCCTGGAGCACCTCGACGACCTCCGCATCTCCCTCATCCGCGTCGTCACCGTGTTCGCCATCGGCATGGTGATCGCCCTGGTCTTCTATCGCGAAACGCCAGCCCTGCTCAGCATGCCGCTCGAATGGGCCAAGCACCCCGAAACTTCTCCGCTCGCCTTCGCCCTCAGCCAGCCCGGCCCAGGACTCGTCAACATGGGCGAGCTTAAGGAGTTCACGTTCATGGGAGTGTGGAAGGTGCTCATGTACGCCGCTTTCGGCGTCGGCGTAGCCCTCGCTTCGCCCGTCTTCCTCTACGAGACCGCACGCTTTGTCGGCCCGGCCCTGACTGACCGCGAAAAGTCCGGGCTCGTCCCCTTCTGCGGAGCCGCCCTCATCCTCTTCCTCATGGGCGCGGCGCTGGCGTTCTACTGGCTCAGCCCGATGTCCATCCAGATCTGGCAGCACTTCGCCGAAGGGATGAAGATGGAAGTCACCTGGCAGGCTTCCGACTACTATGCCTTCGTGGTCATGATGTGCCTGCTGACGGGCCTGACCTTCCAGTTCCCCCTCGCGCTGATCGTCCTCATGTGGCTCGAACTCGTCCGTCCCAGGACCCTGCTCAAGTCCTGGCGTGGAATGCTGGTCGGCATCATGCTGCTGGTCGCGCTGATCACCCCGATCGCCGAACCGATCTCGCTCATCGTGATGACCAGCGTGCTGTTCGGCTTCTACCTCGCCGCCGTCGCGATCGGAACCGTGATCGTCCGCCGCAAACGCGTCGCCCGAGGCGATAAGCCCAACCCGGAAGACGACGACCTGCCGGACGACGATGAGGATGACTCCGATAATGACGATGACACCCGAGCGAAGCCCCGGAAGCCGGTGACGCCGTCCGATAGCAGTCCGACTCCGGCCAAGCCGAAATCCACGCCTCCGCCTGCCGAAGGCGATCTTTCCTCCCTCGACTAACCCCATGATCCTGCGACTGCTTCTCGCCCTTCTCGTCTCCACGCTCTGGGCTTCGGCCCAGACGAACGCCGTCGGCAACAAGTCTGCGGACCCTTCCGCGACGTCGAGTACCCCCAAGATAGCGGATGAAGAAGAGGTCGGCGTCATCATCACGCCCTTCCGCTCCCTCACGCTACCCGAAGCCAAGACCAGCCGCACATTCCAGCTGTCCAAAGTGAACAAGCTCGGCTTCACCGAGACGTCCAAGGAATTGCAGCGCCTCTATTCGGCCTTCGCCACTCAACGCATCATCGACGGCTCCCCGTCCGGCTCCAGCAAGGCCACGGGCTACCTCACGACGGTGAACTACCTCCTCGTCCAAGACTTGGGAGACAATCGGTTCCTCGCCAAGGCCGCCTGGCCGGCCGCCGGCCCCAACGAAGTCCTCGCCGCTGGCGCGGAGACGATGGCCATCCTCCTGCTCGATAAGCCCGCCAAGGTCGGCGATGCGGGCAACGTGACCGGCATGCACGTCGGAACGGTCGCGCTTCGCTTCACAGCGAGCTACGCGCCGCTCATCGGCAAGCGCCTGACCCTGCGCCGCGAAGCCTTCGTCGAATGCGCCACCCTCGAGGATTCCCCCGCCGGACTCCAGAAGTTCGTCGAGGCGATCAACGCCGGCTCAGAAATGAGCGTGACGACCAACGAACAGATCGCCTGCAAGAAGTGCGGCGGCCTCGGCTTCACGCGCGAGGCCCAGAAAGGCCAGCTGCTTGATAAGCGCATCCCCTGCGTCGAATGCGCCAGCACCGGCAAGGCGATCATCTCGGTCGAGACGAAGTTCGTCCCGTAACCCCGCCTTGGGGCGGACCCCCTTCATCCTGCGCTTGCGCAACGGCTTTTTCGTCCGCACATTGCGGCGTGTCGACCCCGCTACACGCCGGACTTGAAGCCCACTTCGCTGCGCTGGAGAAATTCCTCGCGGCGCAGGAACTCGTTTTCGAACCGGAGGTCCGCCCGATGGTACGCGACGTGCTCGCCCATCCCGGCAAGAGGCTCCGCCCGCTGCTCGCCTTCGGCTCCGGCGCCGGCGGTCCGCCGCCCGAAGCGCTCGTCCGCGGGGCCGGAATCATCGAACTCGTGCACCTCGCCACGCTCGTCCAGGACGACGTCCTGGACGGAGCCGCCACCCGTCACGGCAGCGACACCCCGAACCGCACCCACGGCGCCCACGCGGCCGTGCTGTTCGGCGACGCCCTCTTCGCCCACGCGCTCGTCCTCGCCGCCGACCACCCGACGCCGGACCTCTGCCGCATCGTCGCCCGAGCCTCCCGGGAAGTCTGTTCCGGTGAAGTCTGCCAGACTTTTTCCCGCGGTCACGACGACCTCTCCCTCGAAGACTATTATCGACACATCCGCCTGAAGACGGCCGAGCTCTTCGAAGGCGCCTGCCATGCCGGAGCCCTCCTTGCCGGCCGCCCGCCGGAGCATGTCACGGCCTGCTCACTCTTTGGCCGCCACCTCGGCATCGCTTACCAGATCTACGACGACCTCATCGACCTGCTCCAGGATGACGCCAAGGCGGGCAAGACGCTCGGCACCGATGCCGCCAGCGGCAAGCTCACCCTGCCCATGCTGCTCGAGCGCGAGCGCTCGGGCAAAGGCTTCCTGACGCAGCTACGCGCCGGCGGCGACGCGCGCCGCCTCATCTCCCCTGAAGCCTGGCGCGAATGCTTCCGCCGTCTCGACGCCGAGATCGCCGCCGCAGAACAAGCCCTTGAGCCGATCGCCGGCAGCCCTTCGCCTTTCTTCCTGCTGCGCCTGACGGCCTTCCTACGCGAAGCGGCCGCCCGACTCGCCCCGAAAGCATGAGGATCTTCCGCACGACCGCATCAGAGCGGCTGGCGCTCGCCTTCGTGCTGGGCTGCCTCGCCGTCGCTACGGGTCTGCTGCTGGTCTGGCGCTCGCTGTGATCAGGGAATAAACCGCTTCGGATCGAAACCGCGGGCCTGCAAGGCGGACCGCATGTCGTCGACGTTCACCTTATCGCCAGGCTTCACGCCGAAGTGACCGAACCACCCTGCTCGCATCTCGATGGCGAAACGTACCTGATCGCTAACCGATGACGTAGTCTCCGTATCCCCGGCGCTCATGGTCCGGACCTCAAGGACGGTCCCATCCCGGGAGATGAAGGCGATATCGAGGTCGAGCGGGGTATCCTTCATCCAGAAGCTCATCCTCGTCTCGGCTTCATACATGAACGCCATGCCCTCCTCATCCGTAAGCTTGGTGACGCCCATGAGGCCGCGCGCCTTTTCGAGATCGGTGGCGGCGACGCGCAGCTGGGAAAGGACGAAGCCCATGCGCACCGGAAAACGCGTCTCGAGGCCGAGCTCGGCCGACGGGGCGACGGCGGTCTGACGACCGTCGCAGGCGACGAGCGCCAACGCCAAGGAAAGGATGAGCGACCGAATCATGCCAGTTAGTGTTCCTGCGATTGCCTCGGTGGCAAGATTCGCTTGCTTCACCCCATGGAACGCGACCCGCAGGCCCATTGGCTCGAGACCGAGACGGCGCTGCACTATGCCCGCGCAGCCGTGCGCGTGGGCATCTGGGCTTCCGAACGGTCACTCCTCGAACGCCACTTCACCAAGGATCAACGCATCCTCGAACTCGGCTGCGGCGGCGGCCGGGTCGCCCTAGGATTGTTACAGTCAGGCTACTCCGACGTGGTCGCGACGGATTTTTCGCCGATCATGGTCAGCCTCGCGCGGGCGGTGTTGGCCGACCATGACGAGGCCTGGGAAAAGTGCGTCGAGCAGCAAGACGCCACCACGCTGACCTACCCCGAGGCTTCCTTTGATCGCGCGATCTTCGCCTTCAACGGACTGATGTGCCTGCCCACCAAGGCACACCGCCTCGCCGCGCTCCGCTCGATCCATCGCGTGCTTAAACCCGGCGGCATCTTCCTATTCACGGCTTCCGACAGAGAAAAAGGGGCCAACGCGGCCTACTGGGCGAAAGAAGAACCGGATGACGATATCCCGGGCGACCGCTGGCACGAGAGCGACACTTCTCCGGTCTTCATCCATAGCAGCACCGAAGCAGAAACCCGTGGCGAGTTGTCGGAAACAGGCTTCACGGTAATCGAGTGTCCGCTGAGCACCGAGGTCGCGGCCGATGGCCCCTTGGTCCGTGAGTTCGCCGGCGAGACACGCTTCTACGTCGCCAGAAAGTCTTGAGGGAACCGCCCCTTCATCGGACCCCGCTGATCACTTGGCGGGCTTCGGGTTCTCCTTGAAGAAGCGGACGATCAGTTCCGTCGAGCCCTTGGCGTATTCGTGGCCGCCCGTATGGATGCCCGTCACGAGAGGCGCACCTTTGGACGAAGCGAAGATCGTCGCCTCCAGCACGCCCTCCTTGGCCCATGGCTTACCTTCGTCGGCGCAACCATTGAAACGCTTCACCGCGGCGAACGTGGCTTGCTGCCAGGTGAATTTGACGAGCGGGTCTTTTTCACCGGCAACGTGGATGACCGGCATCGGTGGCAAAGACTTGGAGTCGGCCCGCAAGCCGCCCGCGACGGAGCCGACCGCGGCGATGATTTCCGGGCGGGCCTGCCAGAGCAGATAACTGAACGCCGCTCCATTGGAATGGCCCATGGAGTAGATCCGTCGGTCATCGACCGCATACTGCTTCTTCAGGTCGGCCACGATGGCGTCGAAGAGATGGATATCGCGGTCGCCTTCACCGCCGACGGTCGTCTGCCAACCCGGCATACGGCCTTCCTTGTCGACAAGCGGCGAGACGGTCGGCAAGCCCTGCGGGAAGACGAGGAGCGAGGTCTTATCGGCCTGATCATAGCCCCACTTAGCGGCGGAATGGGTGGAGCGTCCGCCGTGGCCATGCCAGCAGAAGACGACGGCGACCTGACCGGTCACGGCGGCCGGCACGCGGACCAAAGCCGTCCGCTTGACGCCATCGACCGTCCAGGTCTTCTCGACAAACCCTTCCGGAGCCTTGGCCGACAGCAACTCGCGGAACTTACCCTGAGCGGACAAGGAGACCGCACCGACCAGGGAGAGGCAAACAATCAGGAAAAGTCGCATAAATAAAAAGGGCTCCCCGATATAACACCGGGTAGCCCTTCAAGGTTGCTGAAAAATCCGGCTTAGTCGCGACGACCGCCTGCGAAGAAGCGGATGACGTAGAAGAGCAGCGTGACGAAGGACGAGAACAAAATGAAGGCCGCGGCGACATGCTGGTCGGTCTCCATGGTGTTCTTGATCTCGTTGGTCTGGTAGAGGATCACCGTGGCCATCAAGACGATCATCGCGATGGAGAACCAGGCGCCGAGGCTCAGGCCGGCGATGGCGGCAACGAGCACGATGGCGAGGGCGGCGAAGCTTCCCAGGATGATGGCGACCTTAAGGAAGGAGAAATCGAGATTCGTCATGAACACCAAGGCGGTAAGGCCCGCGATCATGCCTCCGGTGACGATACCAGCCGGGACGAGGACGCTGCTCGCGTTACCTTTGGTGGAGAGGATGACGTAACCGATGAGCGGGACGAAGATGAGGGCCTCAAGGATTACATAGAGGCCGAGACCGGCATACTGCGAGGTACGGGAGGCGCGATTGAAGGCCAGAGACTGGGCCACGGTGGTGGCGCCCCAGAAGGCGAGCATGACGAGCAGGATGCTCCATCCGCCCAGCGAGCTGATCATGGAGCCGAGGCCAGTGAATACCGCGAAGGCGATACCGCTGCGCTGGTCGAAGCCGACGAAGAAGATCGCCAGCAAGGCCGCGAAGGCGGCGAAGCCGATGGCCACGAGGCCGTAGGTACGACGGAAGAAGGCAGCGCGGTCGGCGGCCGGGGCGTCAGCGACGATGAAGGGATTGGATTCCATACCCTACATCTTAGCCCTTTTCCCCGCCAGTCAAGTCCGCCCCGCCGTTCACCGGTTACGAAAACGTACCGAAATTATCCGCACCCGCCTGCCCAATCGGGCCACCGGGTGCGCTTCAGCCACCCGCTGGATGATCATCTCGCAGACGCAACTGCCTCCCTGCCCTTCCGCGCGGCCGATGACGCTGAACGTATCGCCTCGAGCCGTCAGCACTGGCGCCCATGCCTCGAGCAGATCTTCAGCACGCAGACGGACCGGTAGCGTCGGGTCGAAAGAAGTGAAGGGTCTATCGATATCCGCCTCCTCCAAGGCCTGTGCCAATAACCCAGACGCCGCGAAAGCCTCCAGGGAGGGATAAGGCCAACCCTGCTTGGGCTGAAGTTCGACCATCTTATGGGCGAGCTTCGCCAACTTCGACTCTTCGAGTTTCCGGACCGCTTGTTGGCCCGCCAAAGCTTCGAAGGCTGGCGACAAGAAGGTAGCCGCCGCGCCGTCTGATATGTCTACATCGGTCAGCGACCCCCACTTAGGCGAGGCTGCTCCCGATGCACGCGTGAAGAAAAGCGCCCCGCGGAGTTCCTGCGGCTCGAAGGGGCCTCCGGCGTCAGCCCTCCATCCGCCGGTCGCATCCCGCAGGAACGCCTCCCAAGCCTTCGGGTCACGCGAATTGATATTGAACGGGCCGACAACCTGAAAGCCTCTTGCCACCTCCTTCGAACCATCGGCCGGCACGTCGACTGGAATCAGAAAAGGATGATGCGAGACGACTCCCGCTTCGGGAACGCCCAACGGTGCGCTGGAAAAACCGGTGTCCAGATACTTCTGCCATGCCTTCGATCCAGCCGGCTCCAGATGCCGCAACATCCCGATCGAGAGCCAAGGCCTAGCGGGGAAATCACGGAGCCGTACCGCCGCGAAAGCACCGACCTCGGAGGCCGCATGGCGATTAGGATGCAAGTCCCATAATGGGCCGACCAAGGGAGACGCATCCTGATCCACGACATCCAGCGCCGAGGCGAGAGGGTCTTCGACAGCCCACTGAGAGGCATCCTCGGGCAGGTCGAAATCCCATCGCGACCTCGTGAGTTCACCCGCGGCGGCGGCCGACCACAGCTCACCGGCATCCCTCGGGCGCAATCTGACCCGCAGGCACGCACGACGCTCCTCGATGACGTAGCCCGAACTGTCCTCGCGTGAATAATCCTCCCCCGTGGTCGTCACGCGTAAATCGGGAAAAGCGATGTTCTCCAAGGTGATGACGGGCTTGGCCGGATAGTCGGCGATGACATCGTCACGCGAAGGCTCCCCAGCGTAAGGATGCAAGCGGATGCCGACCTTGCCTCTGAACCGCAGTGCGATCTCGATTCGGTCTTCAGGCAGAAAGACCGTGGGCTCGGGGCGCTTCCAGCCCGGAGCATGACGAGTCCGGTCCATCTTCCATGTCATCTTAGTGAGGATGCGGGCCAAGCCCTGCGGCTGGAGAGCCGGGTCAGGCCCGACCAAGGCACTAACCGCGCCTGGCAAAAGGCCGCGCCCATCCATCCCCAAGGTCGAAGCATCCGTCACTTCCACCCAGAACCATAACCCTCGCTCCCGCATGCCCTGTCGGATGATGCCGAAATCTTCCTGCGGGCAGTCGTCCAGGTCGGTCACGAATGCGCTCGACGTCTCCAGATTGGTGACGGTCACCTCAGGCGAGCCAACGATCTCTGCGAGGAATATCTTTCCGCGAGGGCCGGCGAGCACCGGGACAGTCAAAGGATTCCATAACACCACCGTACCATGAAACCGCAGACGATGTCGGCCATCGCTACGCGAATTGAAGAACCCCAGGCTGAGTCGGAAATCAGACAGCACCGGGAAAGTATTGAGCGACCGCAGCCCCTCATCGACGCGCGCGAGCGGATAACCCTTCGTTGGAGTACGAGAGAATAACGGATCCAGCAACTTGTCGGCGATCGGCCGTCCGACGGCAGCGACGAGCGGGCCCTCGGCGGAGAGATCCTGCCTCCATCCTCCATGGACGTTATCGGTCAGCAGCCCTCGCACCTGCCACGAAGTGCCGGCCTCCGCCGGCAGGCCGAAGAATTCACGCCCGCCTGCCGCTAATGCACGGGACTGGGATGCCGTGACCGACTCCGCCAAGGCATGCGGAAGCTTGGCCCTGCCAGCAGGGGTCTTGGCCCATGCCGAGGCCCGTGTGGCCGCCACATATCGGGCGGCGACATCATGGGACAAAGACAGGTCCCTCGCCTCCCAGCGGGCTGAAATGGACCCATCAACCCAGACGCCTGCCAACTGCGCTTGGCCAGCCGAACCATTGACAGTCAGGACCCCCGGGGGATCTTCCCAAGTCGATACGATGTCTGGCCCCAGGCCTGACTGTAACTGAGCAAACCCCAGTAACGCCGCGTTTTCCGCAGCACGACGAAGCTGCGCCCGACCCAAGACCGCCTCCCCCTGCCTGAGCTCCAATATAACCA
>Ga0114981_10001974_pt1 | contig 13359 bp, 15 predicted proteins | sample S_140806_MF_Meta_FD_87028 | JGI IMG/M metagenome (GOLD analysis project Ga0114981, IMG submission 87028) | Freshwater microbial communities from Lake Simoncouche, Canada to study carbon cycling - S_140806_MF_MetaG | ecosystem: Environmental > Aquatic > Freshwater > Lake | place: Lake...
AATGTTAATAAGGAATTGGGCCCGGAAATGAAAAGTACAGGAGAAGCAATCCTGTTTATCAGCGACTTACAAGACGAATTCTTTGTTAAAGCATATAGCGAAAGAAATCTTTATCTTTCAAGATAAAATTCTGGTATAGAATTTGATTAACGATTAATACATGCGTCTGAAAGAATTGATAATTCTACTCCTGTTTTTGGGGTGTTCGTCGGGCAAGAATGCCCTTGAAAAAGGTAATTACACGGAAGCGTTGTATAAAGCGGTGGAAAGGCTCAGAGCCGACCCGGACAATACCAAAGCGAAGGAAACACTTGCCGAAGCTTTCCCACTTGTGTATGAATATTACAATTTACAGGCTAAACAGTCTTTAAATGATAATCTGAAGTATAAATGGGAAAAGGTAGTTTCCTCATATGAAACCTGGAATTCAATTCATGAAAGGATTTTTTCTGTTCAGGCGGCTAAGGAAATTGTACCTCAATCTATACCTTATACCAGAGAACTTCAGGATTCAAAGAATGAAGCAGGTACAGAAAGAGAGCAGGATGGCGATGTTTTCCTTGGTAAAAATACCAGGGATGATGCAAAAACAGCCTACAGTAATTATGGTGTTGCATTGAAGTACGTTCCAGAACGTCAGGGACTTAAACAGAAACAGGATAGCGCATTGAACCGCGCCACTTTAAGAGTTTTGGTTACCCAGCTTTTATCCAAGGATCCAGTATTTCAAACCAAAGTTGATTATATCCGAAGGGAATTGCTGTTAAGCCTCAACGGAAGCAACCGACCTTCCATCTTTGTAAAATTCCTAGGGAAAGCCGAATTGCCGGATAATTATCCCTATCCAATGGATCATCAATTAGACTTCTCTTTTGAATCCTTAAATCTGGGACAGTTGGCCACTACAAAATCAGAAAAGGAAATAAAAAAGGACAGTGTAGTGGTTAGCACTATTGATAAAAACGGAGTTAAAATTCCTGTTTATGCCACAGTTTCTGCAAAAGTTATCCGCTATACCAAAACAGTAACCAGTACCGCACAATTGGTGCTGGTTGCGAAAGACAAAGCTTCAGGAAGCATATTGTACAATCAAATGGTGAATCCGGTTTATATCTGGAGAGATGAATGGGGAACCTATTCCGGAGATGATAGAGCCTTGACTAAAGAAGAAAAAACTTTTTATACAAAGAAAGAAAGTGCAGTACCTGAACGTTATAAACTTTTCGAAGAGTTGTCCTCTGTAATGCAGCAACAGCTTCATGAAAAAATTGTTTCGTTTTACAGGAATTACTAAATCAGCATGACAAAAAAATCTACGTTATTTTTACTTTTTATTATTTTCGCTGGACTTTCTGTTCATGCGCAGCTTGGCGGGAAAAAGTTCTTTGAGGGTCATTTGCAATATTCCAATGTGGATATTCCAAAGTATGAGACCAAAGGTCCGCAGCAATATCCGCTAACATTTGATTTATATCTGAAGGATAAACGGTTATGTTTTATTCGTGAATTTTATAAATGGACGGATTCTTATATTATCCTTCCAGATTCAGGCATTGCATATGAAACAGATGGTAGAAATGGCAGGGTTTTTAAGCTGCCCATTAAAGAGTATGCTGTAAAACCTATGGGGCGTTCAGTAAGAGAAGTAATTCAGTACGGGGATACTTTTTATATAGATTCAATAAAATGTTCTAAAATGCTGGTGATATCTGATATTGCTGCAGGAGTGGTATATGATACTTTGTATATGACCAATGAAATTCAGTTGAATGTGGAGCCTTATGTGTATCAGAAATTAATGATGTTTCCATTTATGGATGTGCCACATGGCGGTATTCTTGTAAAAGATGTCATGGATGGGCCAACTGTAAAAAGGATAACAAAACTCGAATTGGTGGAACCTACAACACCGAAAGAGTCTTATTTTTTACCAAAATAACAGTGATGCAGTATCCGCTTATTTCCCTCGAATATTCCGAGCGAAAACCCTTTGATGGATTTAACCTGCAAGGCTATATAGGAACACAACTCGAAGTTATAGGTGTTCCATCTCCAGTGTTACGAAAAATGCGTTCTGACTATGAATCAGAATTAAAACCGGAAGAAAAATTTTATTTTTGGCAGGAACAATGGTTTAATCATCCAATATTTGAAGCTAAAAGTCTGGCCTTATATTTTTTGGAAACACTTGCCGGAAAGCGGAATATTGAGTTGTTACCTCAAATTCAAAGTTGGACACCAATTTTAGATAATTGGGCACATGCCGATGCTTATGCTTCTATCGTAAATAAGCGTTTGAAATTTGAACTTGAAGGCGTGCTTGAACTTGCAGAAACCTGGCATAAATCAGAATTTCTTTGGGAAAAAAGACTTTCCCTGACAGCTTTGATGCCAAGACCAGCGATTACAATGGATTTAACCGAAATCAGGGTTCGGTATATTCTGGATTTTTTGGATGAGAAAAATCCATTTATGCAAAAAGCAGTAGGTTGGTTATTGAGGGAAGCAAGAGAAAGAGAAAAGGCCATTTACGATGACCTGATATGGCAAAATATCCATAAAATCTCAGCTACAGCATTTTCCTATGCTACAGAAAAAATGGATAAAAGTCAGAAGGAAGAATTAAAAGCCCTGAGGAAATCAGGTCGTAAAAACAGGTAGTTTAATTACCAGTTTAGATTACATTCTAATGAATTGTAATAGTTTTTCCTGAGTTTCGTTTTCTTTAAATTTTCCGCGAAATTCTGAAGTAACAGTTGCTGAATTGAGGTCTTCTATTCCTCTGCTGGATACACACAGGTGAGTTGCATCAATAATTACTGCAACGCTTTCTGCACCAAGCACTTCTGACAAATAATCGGCAATTTGTACTGTCAGTCTTTCCTGAACCTGAGGTCTTTTGGAGAAATATTTTACTATTCTGTTAATTTTACTTAATCCAATGACCTTGCCATTCGAAATATAAGCTACATGTGCTTTTCCGATAATCGGTACAAAATGATGTTCGCAATTGGAATACAAGGTAATGTTCTTCTCAACAAGCATCTCAGAATAGTTGTACTTGTTTTCAAATAATTTTACATCAGGCTTGTTTTTAGGATCTAATCCGGAGAAGATTTCCTCAACATACATTTTGGCAACCCTATATGGGGTTCCTGAAAGACTGTCATCTTCCAAGTCTAGCCCAAGGGTAAGCATGATTTCCCTAAAGTTTTTTTCAATCAGGGCGATTTTTTCACTGTTCGAAAGCACAAATGCATCCGGGCGAATAGGTGTTTCCCTGCTGGTGGAAACATGCATATCTCCCAGTTCTTCGTGTTCTATTTTAATTCTAAGTTTCTCCATTCAATCATCCTTATTCAGGATTTCTTATTTATACGCAGGTTAAAGATAGTCGTTACCTCTATACTCTACATAATTCCTTTCGGTCTCAAAAAGTTTCACCGAGAACAATTTTCCCGAAGGGATATGCCCTTCCAATTGATTCCAAATGGCTATGGCAAAATTCTCGGATGAAGTTAAAATCCCTTCCATAAATGGAACATCGAGATTTAAATTTTTGTGATCTACTTTGCTAATTACTCTTTCTTCAAGTATCTCTTTTAGAATTTTAAGATCTACAACATAGCCCGTTTCAGGGTCCGGAGCGCCGGAAATGGTTACTTCCAGCACATAATTGTGTCCATGCCAGTTTTCGTTGGCACAACCTCCAAATACTTCCTGGTTTTTTTCTTTACTCCATTTGGGGTTATACAGCTTATGCGCTGCATTGAAATGGACTTTTCGGGTTACATATATCACAATTGACGAGCTTTCTCTTTCCATAACAAATAAATGAAAAATGGAATTCCAAACAAGGCAGTTATTATGCCAATTGGTAAACCAGCCGGTGGTAATATCATCCGGTTGAGCAGGTCGCAGGACGCTAAATATGCACCGCCAAAAAAAGGAGCCAGAATTAAAGTTTTACGATGAGAAATTCCAACAAGGCTTCTGCAAAAATGTGGAATCACAAGGCCAATAAACCCAACCGGACCTGTAAAAGCAGTTATACTGCCGATGCACAAAGCGCAGATAATCAATATGTTAGTTCGGATTCGGTGAATAGGCACGCCAAGTGCGTGTGCGGAGGGTGTTCCTAGCAATAAAATATCCAGTTGTCTGGAAACACGAAGTCCATATAGAGTGATTAATATTGCCATAACTGCGGCAATAGAAACCCCTTCCCAGGAACTTTTGTTAAAACTCCCTAAGGTCCAAAAGATTACTGCCCTCAAACTATCGTTTTCTGCATAGAGATAGATCAGTAAGCCAGAAAAAGCAGTAAAAAGCGAAGACAATGCCATTCCTGTAAGTAAAACGGGATAACCCCCTGAATCTCTATATTTTATACTGGCCCATCCAACAGGAAGGGCACTTAACAAGCTACCCGCAAAAGCCGCTAATGGCAAAGCAAACCAAAAGGTACTTCCAACAGCATAAAATCCTGTTAATAAGAGGTTTGCGCCCAATCCTGCGCCAGATGAAAGACCCAAAACATATGGATCTGCCAATGGGTTTCTAAGCAATGCCTGCATGAAAATACCTGCAACACTCAAAGAAGCTCCAGTTAAAAATGCCATCAGCATCCTTGAGGCTCTTAAAGATAGAATGGTGGTTTCGCCGGGCAAAGATGTGTTCGTCAGCCAATTAACCAATAAACCTGTCCCAGATTCATGGCTGCCCACACTTAACGAAAAGAAAAAAATCAAAGTAATTCCTCCCGCAACTGCAAGGCCTATACCCAAATCCCTAGATTTCATAGGGAAGAGAAATGCCTGCGTGTAGGATTTTCGTTAACTTAATCAGACCTATAAATGTTCTTGGTCCTGGACGTAGAAATAAGTCGGCTTCAACCTCAATAATATGTTTTTGCTCACTTGCTCTAAGATAAAATAATCCGGGAAACCTGGAAACCAAACGACTGAAAGCCTGTACATTATCACCAGGAACAAGAATAAATTCTGGATTTTCCCTAATTAAAAATTCTGGAGAAACTTCCGGATAACTTCTGTCAAGTGAAGTTCCAATATTTTTACCCCCTGCCAGTTTAATCATTTCCTGGATAAAACTTTTTTTACCAGCAATCATAATTGGTTCGTCATTAATTAAAAATGCCACAGGGTATTTTATTTCATACTGGGTTTTTTCCATGATGGTTGAACATATTTCATCTAAGGAGTCGGCAAGCATAACAGCTTTATTTTCATTTTGTAACAGTTTGCCCAGTACACGAATATTTCTCGTTATGTCGCTCAGTTTCTGATATTTTTGTATATAAACTGGAATGCCACTTTGCTTAAGTTTTTGGATAATTTCGGGTGAAAACAATTCATCTGTTACCAGAATAAGGTCAGGATTCAAACTGATAATGGCTTCTAAATCTGTTTCTGGAAAGGTTTGAATGACTGTGTTTTTGGTCTGAGCCTCAGCAGGATAGTTACAGGCCTGAGACACTCCTGTAAGTTTACTTTCTCCTCCAATTGCATATATCATTTCCGTGATATTTGGTGCGAGGGAAAGTACACGTGTTGGAATGGAAGGTAGATTTATTTGTGCTCCGGAGTCATCGATAACGGTTACCGAAATCATGGGAGCATCCTCAATTGCCTTGTCTATCGAACTGGTACAACTTAAGATTGAGGATAGACATCCGCAGATTATTACAGAAAAAAGTGAAAAACCGAATTTCAACGGTATTTTTGTCAACCGGTACATTTTCTGCAAAATTAAGGAAAACCCTACCCATTAAATGGAAATCAAGTTGCTGGATTATTTTGAGTCTAAGTTGGAAGGTGAGGGATTGCCTGCAACCAGACTAAAAGATCTGCTTACATCAGATAAAATCGTTATTCTGCATTTTCTAAGGCACTTAGGATGTGTATACTGCAAAAATACTGTTGACCAGCTAAAAATCATGGTTGAGCAGAATCCTGGATTTCCTCCTATTTATTTTGTTCATCAGAGTTCTGTTCAGGATGGAAAGGATTTTTTTAACAAGCGTTTTCCTGATGCCCGCCATATCAGTGATCCAAAACTGAAACTTTTTACTTTATTCGGAATCAACCGGTTAAAAGGGCTTCATCTTTTTGACCCAAGGATGATTTTAAAAGGATTTAAATTGGTTTTAAAAGGGTACGGCAATCAGTTTGGCAAAGGAGATGTTTTTTTATTGTCAGGCACCTTTGTCTTTTTGAACGGAAATCTGGTTTGGTCACACCGTCCTAAGAGAGCAGGGGACGATCCTGATTTCAGGAAATTGGCTAAAATCAACTGATTGCAACTCTTTTGCTTTAATTTTGCGGCTCATGCCTATCGTTTTAACCAAAAAGTTCACTTTCGAAGCAGCTCATTGGCTTCCTTTTTTTCCGGAAGGCCATAAGTGCAGACGCTTGCATGGGCATAGTTTCAGGGTAGAAATTCAGGTGAAAGGCGAATCCAATGCCGAGGGCATTCTACTGGATTTTGGGGTAGTTAAGGCGATAGTGAAGCCTTACATAGATTTATTAGATCACCGTTGTATAAATGAAGTTGGTGATGAGCGCCAGGATGAATTGTTAAAAAACCCAACATCAGAGAACCTCAGCAAGTGGTTTTATGATCAGCTCAAACCTGAATTACCTGACCTGGATTCAGTATTAATACATGAAACCTGCACCAGTTCCTGCTTGTATTACCGGTAGGGTTTAGCTTTCAGGAAATAAAATTTGAACTATGTAAGTCAGGTAAATGTTTAGCTGAAATGAATTCATGGGTTTAATCCCTAAATTCATAAAATTAATATTATGCCAAAAACTGTTACAATAATTGGCGCCGGTTTGGGGGGCCTAGCAACAGCTTTGCGCCTTACTACATTAGGGTTTAAGGTCAGAGTTGTTGAAAAGGACAGTCTCCCCGGTGGGAGATTAAATAAAATTGAAAAAGATGGTTTTACCTTCGACATGGGTCCTTCGTTTTTTTCCATGTCTTATGAATTTGAGGAGCTTTTTGCTTATTGCAACGAACAGAATCCATTACAACTTGAAAGATTAGATCCTGCATATCAGGTGTTTTTCAAAAACAGGCTTGAGCCGATCCGGATGTTTAATACTCCTGAGGAGTTAGAAAAGGAGTTCTCCTTTGAACCTGATTTTAAGTCAAAATATATCAGGTATATCAAGCTGGCAGAGCGTTTCTTTAAGGATACAGAGGGCCCAATTGTTAAACAAAATTTCGATTCTCTGCTTGGGTATTTCGTGCAGTTTTTTAAAGTACCACTGGGTCACACTCCTTATTTGGTTAAATCTCTTTGGAGCCACTTGGATGATATTTTTGAGAATGAAAGAACTAAAATTATTTTCTCATTAGTTGCATTTTTTCTGGGATCAACACCATTTCGTACACCAGCAATTTATTCTCTGCTAAATTATACTGAGATGGAAAATGATGGCTACTGGTCAGTAAGGGGAGGGATGTATGAAATTGTAAATTCCATTATGCAAATGCTTCAGTCGAGAGGAGTGGAATTTGTTTTTAATACTGAAATAGTTTCTTTGGAAAGTAAAAATGATCAGGTTATTTCTTTCAGGGATCAGAATGGAAGAAAATGGGAATCTGACATTTTTGTTGTAAACAGTGATGCAGCTTCTTTTAGAGGAAAAATTTTATCCAGAAAAGCTTTCTCTGAAGAAAATCTCGATAAAATGGAATGGACTTTAGCTCCATTTACAATTTATCTAGGCATAAAGCATAAAGTTCCGGGATTGCTCCATCACAATTATTTCTTAGGGGACAATTTTCAAGAATATGCCTCCAAAATTTTTACTTCGTCAACTGCTCCACAGAAACCATATTATTATGTGAATGTTGCGAGCAAGAGTGACCCGTCCTGTGCCCCGGATGGTATGGAGAATATTTTTATTTTATGTCCTGTTCCCGATTTAAGATTTAAACCGGAATGGGAAGATAAAAATCAATTTGCCAAGGATATCATCCGAGATTTTGAAGAAAGAATAGGCTTTGAAATATTGGCAAATATTCAGACTAAAATCGTGATGTCTCCTAAAGATTGGGCGGATAAATTGAATTTGTATAAGGGATCAGGACTTGGATTATCACATGGAATGCTTCAAGTGGGAGGGTTTAGGCCCCGGAATTATGACGAACAATTTTCTAATCTATTTTATGTAGGAGCATCGACAACACCAGGAACGGGCTTGCCGATGGTTGTGATTGGTTCAAAACTTGTAACAGAAAGAATTGAAAAATCCTATGTCAAGGTATAGATCAGGGAATTACAGTATTGCCAGAAAAATAACGAGGCATTATTCTACTTCCTTTTCATTGGGTATTTCAAGGTTAAAACCTGAAATAAGAAATGCGATTTGTGCTATTTATGCCTATGTCCGATATGCTGACGAGATAGTTGACACGTTTCATTTTTCTGATAAAAAATCCTTACTCCTGAAATACAGATCTGATACCTGGGAAGCACTGGAAGGAAAAATAAGTTCAAATCCTGTTCTTGATGCATTTCAGGAAACAGTGCATAATTATAACATTCCAGCTCATTACATTGAATCATTTTTGGATTCAATGGAGACTGATCTGGAAAAGAAGTATTTTTCCAAAGCTGAACTTGACCTTTACATTTATGGGTCTGCTGAAGTGGTGGGTTTAATGTGTCTCAAAGTTTTCGTCAGAGATGATAAAGAGTTTAACCAGCTTGAAAAGTCTGCTAAAGCATTGGGTGCGGCATTTCAAAAGGTAAATTTTCTAAGAGATATTAAAAGTGATTTTGAAGAAAGGGGAAGAGTGTATTTTCCCTCTGAATTTTATACCGGGGATGAGTATTTTACCAATATCTCCAAGCAAAAATTTGAATTGGAGATTAAGGAAGATTTCGCAAATGCAAGGGTAGGAATCAAACGACTGCCTTCTGGTTGCAGAACGGGTGTTTACCTTGCCTACACGTATTATTATCAGTTGTTTAATAAAATGCAAAAATATGACATTGAAGATTTACTAAAGTCAAGAATTAGAATAAATAACTTTAACAAAGCATTTTTATTTGGACGGTCAATCCTTTTGGAAAAAATTACTATGTAATTAGAAAAGTATGAAAGGAATAGTGGTTATTATAGGATTTGTTTTTTTATTTTCTTTTTCAGCTAAAGCAGAAAATCCAAATAGTTTTGATTCATTGCTTTTAGAAACCAAAAAGTTGGAAAAAAGAAAGCAATCAGGAGCATTGAGTATTGCTGAAAAGAGGCAGCTTGGGAGATTGTATTTTTATCTGAGTGTTGAGGAAAAAGATTTTATCCATCAGGGAAAAACTTATTTATCTTCTTTAGGATTATCTGTTGAATTTTCAGGATTCAGGGAAATGTATATGGCTGGGCTTAAGGCACTTGAAGCTAAATATGCTTTATGGCCTTTGGAAAAATGGCAACTTGCAAACGAAGCATTAAAAGAAATGGATTACATCGTCAAAAATCATTTAAAGGATCCTGAAATTAGGTTTATTCGTGCATCAACTTGTTATTATTTGCCCTTTTTTTTTAATCGTCAAAATCAGGTTAAGGAGGATTTTCTTTTCATTTCGAAATGTCTAATAGAACAAAAAGACATAAACACATATCCGACCCATTTATTAAGAAATATTTGCACTTTTATTTTAGATTCTGGGATTCTAAAAGGTAAGGAAAAAAGTGATCTGATTGCATATTATAGTTCCTTATCTAAATGAGTCATAAGGTAGTGATTGTGGGCTCAGGGATTGGAGGATTGGTTGCAGCAATCCGGCTTGCACATTTCGGTTATAAGGTTCAGGTTTTTGAAAAAAATGAAGGGCCAGGTGGTAAAGCGGGTATTTGGCATCAGGATGGGTTTACCTTTGATACAGGACCAAGTCTATTGACCTTGCCACAGGTTTTTACAGAGTTGTTTACCGAAGTAAAAGCTAGCCCTAATGAGATCCCAAAGTTCATTCAACTGGAAGAAATATGCAGGTATTTCTTTCGGAATGGTGAAATTTTTCATGCTTGGTCTGATAAATCTTCTTTTCAAAAAGAAATTGAGCTTTGCTTTCCAAAGGATAGAAGTAATATTCAAGAATATTTTCAATATTGTAAAAGAATATATGATTTAACATCTGATATATTTCTTTTTAGTGATTTATTAAATCTAAAGCACCTAACCAATCCATTGGCATGGAAAACATTAATCAGCCTTAAGAAGATTGATCCTTTCAGGTCTGTTCATGAAGCCAATACTTCCTTTTTTAAATCGCCTGAATTGCTCCAGATTTTCGATAGGTATGCAACATATAATGGCTCAGATCCTTTTCAGGCTCCGGCAACATTAAATATTATTCCTCATGTAGAATATGGAATTGGAGGCTATTATGTCTCTGGGGGTATATTTGCTTTGATTAAAGCTTTGTTTACCATTGCCTCCAGAAAAGGTGTAGATTTTCATTTTAACCAGCCTGTAAGAAAAATTCTTCATGGAAATGGAAAGGTTAATGGAGTACAATTAATGGACGATTCTGTTATTCCTTCTGATATTGTCCTAAGTAATGCTGATGTCCATTTTACATATTCAGGATTGCTTGGTACACTTCCCAAGAGATTCAAAAAAGCTGAGCCGTCATGCTCCGCGATGGTTTTTCTTTGGGGAGTAAAAGGGTTACTTCCAGAGCTTTCGCATCATAATTTATTTTTCTCTGAAAATTATAAGAGAGAATTTTTTGAAATATTTAAGGAAAATAAAGCACCCTCTGATCCAAGTATTTATGTTTCCATAACCTCGAAACATTCTCCTGAAAATGCACCTGAAGGTTGCACCAATTTGTTTGTCATGGTTAATATGCCCTGGCTTATAGAACCGGAGAACAGAGAAAAACTCATTTCCGATATGAAAGCCAAAATACTTAAAAAGCTTGGAGCATATGGAATGGAAATTAATAAAGAAGCTATTTTAGTTGAAAAAGTTCTTACTCCCGGAGATCTTGAATCTGATACGAATAGTTACAAAGGAGGTATTTATGGATTTTCATCCAATTCAAGAATGGCAGCATTTTTGAGACAGCCAAATGAATCAGGAATGTACAAAGGTCTTTATTTTGCAAGTGGAAGTGCCCACCCTGGAGGTGGTATGCCTCTGGTTGCATTGGCGGGTATTCATGCTTCAAATGCGATAATTAAAAAATATGCTTAGGCCAAAACCTAATAAAATTGCTGCATGGTTTTTTGATTTATATCTTAACCGAATAGTTAAGTCTGATTTTAATTCATGGCATATACTTAGATATCCTGAAAATATAGATGCTAAAATACCTATAATATTAACTCCAAATCATATTTCCTGGTGGGATGGTTTTTTTGCATGGAAATTGAACAATTTGCTTTTTCATAAACCATTTTATTTGTTGATGCTGGAAAAGGAATTGAAAAAAGTAAGGTTTTTCCAAAAGCTGGGAGCTTTTTCTATCAACCCTGATTCTCCAAAAAAAATACTGGAAGCACTTTCTTTTATTGGTGACCTGATGAATGAAAATGTGCTTTTGATTTATTATCCTCAGGGAAAAATAACTGCCACAACCAGAAGCATGATTATAAACAGGGGATTAACAAAAGTATCATGTTCTAAGCCTGTTCAGATTTTACCCATGTTTTCAACTATTGAACCCCTAAATACCCGTAAACCCAATGTGTTTTTTACATTTGGTAAAACAATCATGTTGGAAGAGTATAAAATAAATCCTGAGTTACTTTTAAGGGAACTTGAAGATTGTAAAACGTTTGCAACAAGAAAAATTGAATCCGGTGAATATGGCACATTGATATTTGGACATGAACTGGTACTCTGATTTAACAATACAACTTGTCCTATGGGGAGGCATTACCTTTTCACTTTTTGTTCATTTTTTAATCGTATTGATGAATTTTTTTATTCTGAAAGATTTGAAAATTGATTCCTCCGATGCATCGGAGGAAAAAGTGAGTATGATGATTCCAATGCGAAATGAACAAAAAAATGTGAATGAAGTGATGAGTTCCGTATTAAGTTCAAAGTACAAACCAATGGAAGTGTTGGTTGCTGATGATCATTCAGAGGATGAAACCTTTCCTTTGTTGTTGTCGTGGACATGGACACATCCTGAACTTACTTTATTAAAAGTTGATGTTTTGCCCCAAGGATGGACTGGAAAAAATTATGCATGTGCTTCCTTATCGGATAAGGCAACAGGTGAGATCCTGATTTTTATGGATGCAGACGTTCGTATTTCTGTTGATGCAATTTCAGCCTCAGTGTCATTTCTTAAAAAACATAGTCTTGACTTTTTGTCAATTTTTCCTGAACAAAAAAAGCCGACCATGGTTGAGCGAATTTGTCTTCCGGTAATGGATTTTTTCCTATATGCTTTTCTTCCACTTTTGCTAATGGAAAAAACAGGATTGCCTGCATTTGCTGCAGCAAATGGGCAATGGATTGTAGTTAGAAAGGAAGCTTATCTTAAGGCAGGAGGGCATACAGCCATACGGAATAATGTTTTAGATGATATGGCATTGGTTCGGTTAATAAAGCGGAATGGAGGAAGGGTGGCTTTAGCTAATGCAGCAGGGAAAATTACCTGCAGGATGTATGAAAGCTCAAAAGATTTATTGTCCGGATTTGGAAAAAATGTTTTTGCAGCTTTCGGAAATAATATTTTAATATTTGTTCTGTTTCAGATATATTTTGTAATGATATTTGTATTTCCTTTTGTAGCAGTATTTTTTGATGCTTTATATATTATTCCACTTTCTCTTGTCTTTGGCATTAGGGTTATTTTAGGCCTACGTCTTAAAAGCACTCTGATAGAGACTTTATTGTACCACATCCCAGGTATTTTTGGTGCAATTGTAATAGGATGGTATTCGGTATGGTTAACCTTATCAGGAAACAGGACGTGGAAAGACCGAAAAATCTGATAGGTAACCGAAGTTTTTGGTTTCATTCTATTATTTGGATTGTTTATTTGGCAGGAGCCTTATGGCTAAAACTGGGGTGGTTTACTTTCTTTATGGAGCAAACTGCTGGATATCTGGTTATTAGTGCTTCTATTATTGCATTTATTTTATTTTGTAAGAATGAAAATAGTAAAAATAAATTATTGCTCTGGTATCTTCTTTTTCTTGGTCTTGGCTTTACAGTTGAGTGGCTTGGTGTACATAAAGGCATCATCTTTGGAAATTACAGATATGGATCTGCACTTGGAATAGGGATTGATGGAGTACCTTTAGCCATTGCTTTTGCCTGGCCGATGGTTAGTTTGATGTCCATAAATTTATTTTC
>Ga0114981_10001976_pt1 | contig 13358 bp, 10 predicted proteins | sample S_140806_MF_Meta_FD_87028 | JGI IMG/M metagenome (GOLD analysis project Ga0114981, IMG submission 87028) | Freshwater microbial communities from Lake Simoncouche, Canada to study carbon cycling - S_140806_MF_MetaG | ecosystem: Environmental > Aquatic > Freshwater > Lake | place: Lake...
CGTGCCGCACGCCGAGCGCGACCGCGCCCGAGTGCATCGTGTATCCCGTGATGTCGTTGAGCGCCTGCTCGCCCGCGCAGCGGAACACGGAAAGCGCAGGAAACTCCGCAAGAATGTCGCCAAGCCGCTCGAGCGCGTCGGGCGTCACGAGCAGCGCATGCGGCTCGAGAGCGGGCGGCATCGGATGCGCGCGCCGCCGCGCCGCTGCGGTGAGAAAGCGCCGCACCACGCGCTCGCTCTCGATCGCGTGCAGCCCGAGCGTGCCGCGCAGCTCGCGGTCACGAATGCCGCGAAACGCATCGAGCCTCGGGTCTTGGACGTCGACTTCGACGAGCTGCATGGTGCATCAGCTCGCGCCGCCGACCATCAGCTCGTTCGATTCGAACCGCTGGCACGCCGCGAGCAGCTGCTCGATCTGCGCGTGTGGCGGAACCGCCATCAGCCGGCGCCGCAGCGCGGTCACCGTCTTGAACTCGCGGTCGGGCATCAGCAGATGCTCCTTGCGAGTGCCGCTCGCCGCGAGGTTGATCGCCGGGAAGATGCGCTTCTCGGAGATCGACCGGTCGAGGATGAGCTCCATGTTGCCGGTGCCCTTGAACTCCTCGAAGATCACCTGATCTGCGCGCGAACCGGTGTCGACGAGGCAGGTCGCGATGATGGTCAGCGAGCCGCCTTCCTCGCACTTGCGCGCCGCGCCGAACAGCTGCTTGGGCACTTCGAGCGCGCGCGAGTCGACGCCACCCGACATCGTGCGGCCCGACGAGCCGTACCTGCGGCTGTTGTTGAACGCGCGGCCGAGTCGCGTGAGCGAGTCGAGCAGCACGACGACGTCCTTGCCGGCCTCGACCATGCGCTTGGCGCGCTCGATCGCGAGGATTCCGAGCGACAGATGCCGCTCGAGGTCCTGGTCGTTCGAGCTCGCAAGCACATGCGCGGGCACGTTGCGCTTGAAGTCGGTGACTTCCTCGGGGCGTTCGTCGATGAGCAGCGCGACCAGCTCGACCTCGGGATGATTGCGCTTGATGCCGTACGCGATGTTCTGCAGGAGCATCGTCTTGCCGGCCTTTGGCGGCGCGACGATGAGTCCGCGCGTGCCGAAGCCGATCGGGCAGAACAGGTCGATCAGGCGGCACGACGGCGGGCAGCCCTTGTATTCAAGCGAAAGCCGCGGCTGCGGATCAAGCGCGGTGAAGTCGGCGAACGACTTGCGCTTGGCGTACTCCTCGGGCGGAATGCCTTCGATCGAGAGGATGCGCGTGACCGTCGCGCGCGTCTGGCGCGGGCCACGGCGCTTGCGCTTGGGCTTGCGAAGCACGGCTTCGGCCACGATCCGCTGCGCGTGACGCAGCGTGTACTGCTGCGCGAGCGCGAGCGGAACCCACGGATCGTTGCTGTTCTCGATCAGGCCGTCGCCAAACTGACGGATGCGGCCTTCAGCGTTGCCGGTCCACTCGAGAATGCCTTGGCACTCGAACGGCGGTGGCTCGGGCGCCTGCGGCTGGCCATGCTGTTGCCCATTCTGTTGATTGGGCGCGCCGCCCTCGTCGGTGTCATCATCGCCGTCGAAGTCGTCATCGGGACCGTCGTAGTTGTCGCCTTCGTCCTCGGCAGCGTTGGGCGCGGGGCCGCGGCGCTGCTGGTTGTGCTGCTGTTGCTGCTGCGGGTTCCGCTGCTGGTGTTGGTTCTGGCGCTGCTGCTGGTTGTGCTGACCACCGCCATGCTGCTGCCGCTGGTTGCCGCCTTGTTGCTGACCGCCACCTTGCGGCTGCTGCTGGCCGTTCTGCTGACCGCTTTGCTGGCCTTGAGGGTTGTTGCCGTCGCCGCCACCACCGCCGCGCCTCCTCCGCCGACGGCGTCGACGACGCTTGCCGCCGCCCTCGCCGGGCATGCCGTTGCCGTGGTCCTGACCGCCGCCTTGCTGCGGCTGTTGACCGTTGTTCGGTTGATCGGGTGTTTGAGCTTGGTGCTGCTGGAGACCGTGATTCTGGCGCTGCTGCTGATCGTGTTGCTGCCGCGGCTGGTCATCGCGCCGCTGCTGATGATGCTGATGGTGGTGGAGCTGCTGCGCGGGTGCCTTGACCTCGATCACGATCGGTGCCGACGGCGGCGCGGGCGGAGCTGGCGGCTCGACGCGCGCGACGGGAACAGGCGCAGGGGCGGGGACCGCGGGCGCGATCGCAGCCGAAATCTTCGGCGCGCGTGGTGCCTTCGCGGCGGGCTTCTCGGTGGGCTTTGCGGTGGGCTTTGCGCTCACGGTGCTCGCTGCGGCGGGCTTCACCACCGCGGGCTTCGCAACAGGCTTCGTCGCGGCCTTCTTGGCAGCGGGCTTTGCGGCCGGCTTCGGCGCATCGACGGCCTTCGAGGCCACCTTCTTGGTGACCTTCTTCTTCACCGGCTCGGCCTTGTCAGGCGTTGCCTTCTTGGTGGTCGTCTTCTTGACGGTCTTCTTTGATGCGGACTTCTTGGCAGCCATCTTGTGAACCATGTGCCGATCGACTTCGCGCGACGCGGTGCGATGGACGGATGTCCCTGCACGCGCAGCGCGGGCCGAGGCGGGGGAGCGCCGCGGCGTTCGATCGAGGATGTGCGGGGCTTCAGCGCGGATGTCCCGGACGGAGGAGTCTGGTGCACGGTCTGCGCTCTTCGCGCGGTGCGGACTCCCTCAGCGTGGTCATCGGCGTCGGGGCGAGTGCTCGCCCGCGACAAAGGTACTCAATCAGAACGGGATGCGAGTGTCAAGTCAGTTGGCGTCCCGCATTTGGGACGCGAGCGCGTGCGCCACACGCGCGCCGACGCGGGCGTTGTGGATGAGCACGGCGAGGTTGGTCGCAAGCGATGCGCCCTTGGTTGCGCGGGCAACCGCCGAGAGCAGCACAGGCGTGACCTCAGGCCCGTGCGCGCCAGTCTTTGCGCACTCGGCGAGGCCGTCGGCGATGGCGCGTTCCATCATCTCCGCAGGCAGCGCGTGCTTTGCCAGCGGCGGGACGCAGAGCAGCGCGCCGCGATCGGGATGGAACGCCTGGTGCGCGGCAAACACCGCGGCGGCGTGGCGCTCGTCGGAGACTTCGGCGTTGACCAGGAGCTCCGCGTTGCCCGCCGAGAGAAACCGCGGGAAATACGGGGTTCCCAGCCCAAGCAGCGGGACGCCGAGCGTGTCGAGCATCTCGACGGTCGCGGGCAGGTCGAGGATCGACTTGGCGCCCGCGGTGATCACCATCGTTCCCGTGTCGCGGATGGCGATGAGGTCAGCGGAAATGTCGGGTCGTTCCGCGTAGCCGCGATGCACGCCGCCGATGCCGCCGGTCGCGAACACGCGGATCGGCGTGGGCGACGCAAGCCGGCATGCGAGGAGCGTTCCCGCGACGGTCGTGCCGCCGGTACCGCCGCGCGCTGCGACGAGCGCCGCGTCGCGCGCGGAAACCTTGTGCACCTCGCGCGCATGTGCGATCTCCTCGAGTTCCGCCGTGGTGAGGCCGATCACGAGTTGTCCGCGCAGCATGCCGACGACGGCAGGGACCGCGCCTTCCGCGCGTGCGGCTGCGGCGAGCGCGAGCCCGAGCGCGAGATGCACGGGCGTCGATGCGCCAAAGCACGCGCGGATCGGCGCGGGCGTGGTCTCATCGCTCAGGTACGCAGGCATCGAAGCGAGCGGCTCGCGCGGGAGTCCATGCGTGACCGCAGCAGTCTCGAGCGCCACGACGGGGCGGCCCGATGCAAGCGCATCGGTCACCTCGGCCGAGGTGCGAACGAAACCCGACTTCGTGGCAGCGTGCACCGTCATGCGATGCACTCAGCGGCGGTTCGTGCGCACGCGACCGCCGAGACGGCGACCGGGCAGCGCAGCAGGAACGATGCCGTCGGGGAACATCGACGTATCGACGACCTCCGCAACGGGGACTTCGGGTCCGGCGCTACGGCTGCGCGTGACCTGGAGGTCTTCCTTGCGCTTGGCCTCGTGCTCGCGCATCGCAGCGACGTCGGCGGGCACGGGCCCCGGCTTGAAGTCGTCGTACTCGGTCGTCGGGATCTCGACGTTGGCGAGCATCTCGATGTTGGTGAGCATCTCGCCCTGGTCGGGGGTCACGAAGCTCCACGCCACGCCCTCGCGACCAGCGCGCGCGGTGCGGCCGATGCGGTGGATGTAGACCTCGGGATCCTCGGGCATGTCGTAGTTCACGACATGCGAGATGTCGTCGACGTCCAGACCGCGCGCCGCGAGATCGCTGGCGACGAGCACCTTGAGGCTGCCCTCGCGGAGCTTGACCATGACTTGGTCGCGCTTCTTCTGGTAGAGGTCGCCGTGCATCGCCTGCGCGTCGATCTTGTGCTTGTTGAGGTACTCGGTGACCTCGTCCACGGCGCGCTTGGTGCGGCAGAACACGACCGCGAGGCCGGGGTTCTCCTTCCGCAGCAAGTGGAGGAGGAGGCGGCGCTTATCCCAGCGCTCGACGGCGAAGTAGCTCTGCTTGACCTGCGAGACGGTCAGGCTCTTCTCGAAGGTCACGATCTTCTCGGGATCCTTCATGTAGCTGCGGGCGAGCTTCTCGATGTCGGGCGAGATGGTCGCCGACACGAACATGGTCTGCGGGACCTTCTTGAGCCTGCCGAGGATCTTGCGGATGTCGTCTCGGAAGCCGATGTCGAGCATGCGGTCGACTTCGTCCAGGATCGCGAAGCGGAAGTCGCCGAACGGCAGGATGCCGCGCTCGGCGAGGTCCATCACGCGGCCGGGCGTGCCGACGATGATCGGCGGGCGCTTCTCGAGCAGCTTCTGCTGCGTGTTGATCGGCTGGCCGCCGTAGACGGCGACGGTCTGGACCTTGGCAAAGCTGCCAAGCTCCTGGAGTTCCTTGGCGACCTGGATCGCGAGTTCGCGGGTTGGCACGAGGACCAGCGCGGAAAATCCGGCGGTCGTGTCCAGCATGTGGAGGAGCGGCAGGCCGAACGCGGCGGTCTTGCCGGTGCCGGTCTTGGCCTGGCCGAGGACGTCGCGGCCCGTGAGCGCCACCGGGATGAGGGCCGCCTGGATCCGAGTCGGGTGCTTGAACCCGCGCTTGGTCAGGCCCTCGAGCAGCGCCGGCCGGAGGCCGAGGTCTGCGAAGGTCTTGTCGGTGACAAAGGTATCGAGAGCAGATTGGGACATTGACTCTTTCTTCGCGTCTTCGCGTTTCGTGTAGAGCGCTGATGGTAGAGGGTTTGGGAAGTCGATACAAATGCCGACGCGGAAACGCCTAGGCCAGGAGGGCTGATGGCGCTCCGCAGGGCCAGAACGATGCCGCGCACGCGGCTCGGCAGGTGACCACCGGGTGACACCGGGTGACAACCGAAGGGCAAGATGCCATGCAGGACACCAGCGCCATCGACATCGACCTCTCTGCGATCGACCACAACATGTCGGTCCTGCGGCGGCTCGTGGGTCCCAATTGCGCGCTGTGCCCGATCGTGAAAGCCGATGCCTACGGACTTGGAGTCTCCCGCGTGGCGCGCCGCCTGGTCGGCGCCGGTGCGGAGATGCTCGCGGTGTACTCGCTGCGGCAAGCGATCGAGACTGCGGCGGCCGTCAACGGCGCCACGCCGGTGCTCGTGCTGATGCCGGTGACCGACATCGCCCGCGAGGATGAGCTCGTGCGTTTGATGCACGCGGGCCAACTGCATCTCGTCGTACATGACGAGGCGAATCTCGCCGCGCTCGAGCGTTGCGCGCAGGCGGTTGGCGCGGAGCTCCCTGTGCATGTCGAGGTCGACGTCGGCATGAGCCGCGGTGGCGCGAGCCCCGATGAAGCGGTGCGGATCATCCGTGCGGTCGCTTCGTCGCGACGGCTTCGGCTGCGCGGCGTGTTCGCGCATTTCTCGCAGGCGCGCACCGATGCGACGCTCACGGCGCGTCAGCTCGAGGCGTACGACTACGTGATCGCTGCGAGCGAGGGCTTTATTCCCCACGACGTGTACCAGCATGTCGCGAGCACCTACGCGCTTGCGCGCGATGCGCGCTACCACCGCTCGATGGTGCGCTTTGGCCTCGCGTGGCTTGGCTACGGTCTCGATGAACTCGATGCCTCGAATCCGCTGCTGGCGCGCGAGGATCTGCGCCCCGTGGTGCGCTGGACCTCGAGCATCGTGCAGGCCAAGCAGATCGCCGCGGGGACTCCCGTTGGCTACGGCGGCCGCTGGATCGCGCAGCGTCCGACGACGGTCGCGCTCGTGCCGATCGGCTACGCGGACGGCTATCCGATGCCGCGCAACGCGCAGGGCTCGAGCGGCGCGTGCGTGCGCTTGCAGTCGCCCGACGGCCGTATCGCGCATGCGCCGGTGATCGGCGCGGTCAACATGGACCAGATCACGATCGACGTGACCGGGCTTCACGCGGGCGACATCCACGACTGGATCGGCTGCGCGGTGGAACTCGTGTCGCGCGATGTGAGCGCGCCCACGCATCTGCCGCGGCTTGCTGCGGAGTCGGGGATGATTCCGCACGAGCTGCTGACGAGGCTCAATCCGCGCATTCCGCGCACGACATCGATCTCGGCAAACGTGCTTGAGACTGAGATTGTCGCGAGCACTCGTCCCGCTGCGATGGACGCCCCGCGGCTGAACGCCGCGGTCGGCTGAGCCGCAAGACCGAGAAATGCCGCGCGGAATGGCGCTCTCCCTTCGCAGTCGGCGAATCGCCGTAACAAGCGGCAGCTGATTGGCCGCTTCCCGCGAACGAAATCACTCCGAAGGCGTAGTTCCGCGCGGTTCGCCGTCGACGCGCTGCGTATCTCCTTTAGACTGACTCCAAGCCGAATCGCATGCCACGACGAGCCGCCTACAGCCTTGCGACGATCCGAGCGCTTCCCGCGCAGACGATGTACGCATCGGGCGACGCGACCCGTCGGCAGGTGCACGCTGCCGAGGAACTCATCCCGACCATCGACGCCAAGGCCGACTACGCGCTGAGCGACGCGCTACAGAGGATCTTTGGTGCACAGGTGGCCGCGGCAGCAGGCGAGATCGTCAGTGGTCGTGCGCTGCGCGCGGACCTCGTCACGCTTGTCCTCGACCTCTCCGCGCGTTGCGCGATGCAGTCGGATGAGCGCGCGGGTGGCGCGGTGACGCCCGAGGAGCTGGCCCGTGAGATCGGCGTCGCGTCCAAGACGCTGCAGCGCTGGCGCCGCGGCGGGCTTTGCGCGCACTGGGTGCTGGATGCCAGCGGCAGGCCTCGCGTGGCGATCTATCGCGCGTGCCTCGAGCGATTCGCCGTCGAGCACCCGACCGAATTCGCGCGCGCCAAGAGCTTCCGTCGCTTTGGCGCGGATGAGCGCAGCACGTTGCTCGAGGAGGCTCGCGCGCTGCTCGCGACGGGCATGACCCACAATCTCGCGGCCAAGGAACTCGCGGCGCGCCACGGTCGTTCGCACGAAGGCGTGCGCCTGCTGCTGCTGCGCGAGCTCGGTGTGCGCCCTGTGTCGCGCTCGGGCGCCGGCGAGCGCATGGCTCGGCTCGCGGAGCGCGCGTGGCGCATGGGCATCGAGCCCGCGCGCATCGCTGCGCGTGTTGGACGCAGCGAATCACTGGTGCGTGCGCTGGTCGATCGACGGCGCGGCGAACTCCTGCGCGGCGTGCAGCCGTCGTGGGTTGAGTTGCCGACTTTCGATCTCCCCGGTGCGGATGAGACCGTGCTCTCGGCGCCGTCGGTGCGCAAACTGATGCCGCTTGGCCTGGCCGACGGCGAGCTGCTCGGCATGCTCGCGTCCGCGCGCGCGCTGCGAAGGCTGTTTGCCCGCGATGCACGCGCCGCCGCGGAACGCGATGAAACCCGAGCCGCCGCGATGCACTTCGTCTTGCGCCGCGCCTCGAGGGCGATCGACGCGATGTCGCGTTGGCCCGACCGTGCGAGCATCGACCAGGCCGAGACCGATCTCCGCGCCGCGCTTCGCATCCGTGCGCTGCTGGTCGAGCGCGGAATGGTGATCGCGCTCGGCCGCGCGGATGCGGCGTTCGAGGGCGGCCCCGAGCGCCTGCCGACCGACGAACTGCGCGCGCTCGTCCGCGCGCTTGCGGTCGCGGTGAAGGACGTCGTGGGCAACTTCGATCCTGCGCGCCAGCGGTTTGACCGCGCCATCGCGCTTGCCGCGGACTACGCCATCGCCAAGATCACGCCCGCGCGCCGTGGCTCGCGCGCGGCGGCGCGCCATGCAATCGGGATCCCGATGTCGGTGCTGCGCGAACTCGCGCAGTGGCAGGGGACCGTCGATCCGTTTGCGCACCATGCTGGCTTTGTCGCCGAGGCGATGCCGCGCGGACCGCTGTCGGCGGCGGCGCGCTTGGTGGCGCGTCGCCACGGCTTCTGCGGCAACGCGCCGCACACCGTTGAGGCGCTCGCCGCCGAGGATCGCACGACCGTCGCCCTGATGACGAAGAAGCTGCGCGAAGCGGAGAACGCAGTCCGCGTCGCTGCCCGCGCGCGCGGCTAGTTCGCCGCGAGACGTTGCGCCCACTCAAGCGAGCGAAATCGAAGCGAGTCGCGAACGACACGAGCTTGCGACAAAAACAAAGAAGGCCAGGCTTGCGCCTGGCCTTCGGTATTTGCTGTTTCTGCCACCACAGTGAGCGAAAGCGAAGCGAGTCGCGAACGCCCAAAGCCGATCAGCGCTTGCTGAACTGGTAGCGACGACGGGCGCCGGACTGGCCGTACTTCTTGCGCTCGACCTTACGGGCGTCACGGGTGAGGAACGCGTTCTCGCGCAGGATCGGCTCGAGGGTCGCATCGAAGCTCATGACCGCACGGCCGAGGCCGAGGAGGGTCGCGCCGCACTGGCCGGTGCTACCACCGCCGCAGGCGTTGACCTTGACGTCGACCTTGCCCTTGAGGCCGGTCTTGTCGAGCACCGCGAGGATGATCTGCCTGTCGCGCTCCTCGACGAAGTACTCGGCAAAGTCCTTGCCGTTGACTTCGATCGCGCCCGAACCACCCTTGACGCGCACGCGGGCGACAGCCGTCTTGCGGCGGCCGGTGCCCCAGTACCAGCCCTTCTGATCGGGGCCGCGGAGGATGCGCGTCGAGGTCGTTGCGGTCGTGGTCGTGGTCTCTTCGGTCATGGCGTCTTTCGTTCAGTTCGCGCAGGCTTCGCTGCGCGCAAGGTGCTTGCTAGCGTTCGGAGGTGTTCGTTTGGATTACTTCGCAACGCGCTTGTTGGCGCGACGGGGAGCGCTCTTGAGACGAGCGGCCTTGATGGTGCTCGCGGTGGGGTTGTGCTCAGGCATCACGTGCGCTTCCGAGCCGACTGCGAAGTCGACCGGGTTCTGCGAGGTGTGCGTGTGCGACGCGCCGGCGAACACGCGCAGGCGCGAGTGCAGCGAGCGACCGAAGCGGCCCTTCGGAACCATGCGGAGGATCGCCTCGCTCACGAGACGGGTCGGGTTCGACTCCATCTCCTGGCGGTACGAGCGAATCTTGAGACCACCCGGGTAGCCAGACCAACGGCGGCGCGTCTTCTGATCGAGCTTGCGACCCGAGAGCAGGACCTTCGAGGCGTTGGTGATGATCACCGCGTCGCCCGAGAGGACGCCGGGAGTGAATTCGGGGCGGTGCTTGCCCATGAGGACCGTCGCGACTTCGGTCGCGAGACGGCCAAGCGTCTTGCCTTCGGCATCGACGTGGCGCCAAACGGTCTTGATCTCACCGGGCTTTGCAATGTAGGTCTGACGGGGCATGTTCTGTCCAAATCGTTCAGCGCGCTGCGGCAAGAGCCAGAGCGTGCAGTCAAAGGTGTGCACGGAACGCCGTGCGGGGAATCGGCGAGGATACCACTACCCCCGTTGATGTCAAGATCGCAGCGCGCTCGAGGTGGGTCGGGCTCCTGCTTTGGGTGTGCTTCACGCCTACTTCGGACTGCGACTATGGTGCACGCCCTCGCGCGATTGCCGCGCGTCAACGCAGTTGAAGTCCAATAACAGGCATTTCATGCTCCCAATTGAGCGCTTGCGCATCGTTCTCGTGTGGTTGGTGATCCTCAGCGTGGCCGCGATCGCGGTGACGCTGCAGCGGATGCGGCAGGGAGGCGACGAGGAGACGGCCGGCGGAGGCGAATCCGCGCAGGTGGAGCATCAGCTTGTGCCCGTGTCGTTCCAGAACGAATTGCTCGGCAAGATCACCGTCGCGATGCACTCTTTCGCGCCTCAGCTCGGCGGCGAAAAGATCCTCGAGACCGCGAAGCCCCTGCACGACGGCGACATCGCCGACCAGCTCGGTTACAGCGTGCTCGTGGGCGTCGTCGAAGGCTGGGACGCCGGCGCGAAGGCCGCGCGCGCGATCGATATTCCGGCCGACGCGCCACGCGTGGCGGGCGAACTGCGTGACGACATCGCGAACGCGATGGAGAAGCACGACGCGCTTGCCGCGAGCGAAAATTCCATCGAGCTCAAGGACGCGATCGCGCGCACCGAGCCGATGCTCGGATATTTCGCGCGCGCGCTCGGCGAAAGCGGAGCGAGCGAAGGCGCGGCGCTTGTCGGCGTGCTCCTCGTGGTCGTCGTGTGGTACGTCGGTGTGTTCCTGCTCGGGCTCGTGGCGATCGTGGTGCTCATGGTCATGATGTCCACGGGCTCGATCAAGCCGCGATTCCAGCTGCCGCATGCTCCACACGCCTCGATCGTGCTCGGTGAGACCTTTGCGATGTGGATCACCGTGTTCCTGTCGCTCTCGGTCGTCAGCTCGATCGTCGGTGAGTGGCTCCCGCATACGGCGGGCACGGCGGCGCATCTCGTGCTTTCCATCGCGGCCTTCTTCGCGTCGCTGACGGTGCTGGCGTATCCGCGCCTTCGCGGCGTGCCGATGTCGGAGCTGCGCGCCCTCATCGGTCTGCACACAGGTCAGGGCGTGATCAAGGAGATTGCGCAGGGATTCCTGTGCTACGTGAGCGCCGTGCCGCTGCTCGCGATCGGTCTCGTGGTGTTCGCGGCGCTGAGCGCGGTGAGCGAGGTGCTGTTCGGCAAGGCGCCGTCGCCGTCGCATCCGGTGGTCGAGATGTTCCACGGCGCGAGCAGCCTCGACGTCGTGATGCTGTTCATGCTTGCCAGCGTGACGGCTCCGATCGTCGAGGAAATCGTGTTCCGCGGCCTGTTGTACGGGCATCTGCGCGGCGTGGTCGCGCCGCGGATCCGTGTCGTTTCTGCGATCGTGGCGGCGATAGGCTCGAGCTTCATCTTTGCCGTGATCCATCCGCAGGGCGTGTTGTTCGTGCCCGCGCTTGGTGGGCTTGCGGTCGGATTTTGCCTCTATCGCGAGGTGCGCGGGAGCCTCATCGCACCGATGGTCGCGCACGGCGTCAACAACGCGGTGACGTTGCTGATCGGGCTCACGCTGCTGTCTTGAGCGCGTGAACGGCAAGCATGTGAACGGAGAGAGCGGGTGCCCTTCGTCCGGCCCGTCGCGGGCTGCGGTGTCGCACGTGTTTGGTCGGGGCCCAGTCGACTCGGCTCGCGCGATCGATCAGGCGCGGTTCATGAACTGCTCGCGGACGATGCGGCCGTCCTCGACCGTGTAGACGCCGCACTCGTTCGATTCGATCTCGGTGCCGTTGGCCATGCGCACGCGACCGCTATAGATCACGGTGAATCCGTTCGAGCACACGAACGGTCCCTGCGCCTGCATCGAGAGCACGGTGAAGTTCTCCTTCCACCACTTGCCCTTCTCGACGACGCCCTTCCAGCCTTCGAACACGGTGCCATCGGCCTCGATCGACTCGATCTTGCGGTGGTACCAGGTCGACTCGGCCTCTTCGCTCTTGCCGGCATTGAAGAGCGCGACCAGCGACTCGCCGATTTCCTTCGGCGTCGGGCCCTTGCCGCTGTTCAGCTTCTTCTTGCGGATGTGCTTGAAGGCGGGCGCGGAGGACTTGGGCTTGCTGGCCTTCTTGGATTCCTCTTTGGATTCCTTCTTTGCGGCCTGCTTCGCTTCCTTCTTCGCTTCCTTCTTGGCTTCCTTCGCAGCAAGCTTTTCAGCTTGCTTGGCGGCCTTCTTCGCCGCCTTTTCCGCCTTCTCTGCGGTGGCGGCGGTGGTGTCCGTGTCGGAGTTCTTGCTTTGCTTGACTTGCTTCTTCGACATGGTGGCCTCGGTGGGGAAGGGAAGGGCGCGATGCTAACCCGTGTAAAAGAACGGGCACCGCGGAATCGTGCGGTGCCCGAGATTCTTCACATGAGATTCGGACGCGGATCAGTCGTCGCTGAGCTCGACCGTCCAGTACGCCTCGTCGAGGAAAGCCTTCCACGACTCGTACTTGGGTGAGCCGAGGCGCAGTGAAATCGCGGGATTTCGCTTGGGCTTGACCGGCTCGCGGATCAGTCGCACGCCAGCCTGCTCGGGCGTTCGGCCGCCCTTGCGCGCATTGCACTTGACGCAGGCGCACACGAGATTGGTCCACGAGTTGCCGCCGCCCTGCACGCGCGGCTTGATGTGGTCGAGCGTGAGTTCCTTGGTCGTGAACGTCTTGCCGCAGTACTGGCAGCGATTGCAGTCGCGCGCGTAGATGTTGCGGCGGTTGAGCTTGACCTGTTCGCGCGGAAGCCGGTCGTAGCCGAGCACGCGGACGATCTTGGGCACCGCGATCGAGATGCGCGCGGTGCGGACCCAGTCGTGCTGCGCGATCTCGAACTCCCTGCGGAACTCGCTGAGTTCGGTCCACGTGGTGAACGGGTACGAGACGTATGAGCCGTCCTCGACGGCGACGACCTCGGCGATTTCCTTGGCGAGAAGCACAAAGGCGCGACGGGCATCGATCACGCGAATGGCGCTGTAGTAGCGGTTGAGGACGAGGACCTTGGCGTCCAAGCCGCTCATCGCTCCGTCTGAAAGTCCGTACGCCGAGCCATTGATTGCGGCCGTCATCGACTCTCCATGTCGCGGATTCCGTTCCGCAGACCTGAAAAGTCTACCCCGTGCGCGTGTCGACGCAACGCGAACGTGTGGATTCCGTTGGGGAAAGCCTGCGTATCCGCTACAGACCGAGCAGGTCGCGCTGCGATTCGACGGCGCCAGGGAGCAGGATCACTGGTGTTTCCGCTGGAACGTGCTCGGCGAGCAAGCGCGCGACGAGCGGCATGGGCAGTACGCCTTCGCCGAGCCGGCAGGGGGAAAGCAGCCCGTTTTCCGCGGTTTCCGGCGTCGTGGCCACGTCGAAGAGCAGCACCGCCGCGGCGACCGGACCGAGGTGCGCGAACATCCGCACGAGGTGGTCCTCGATCTGCGGCAGCATCGACGGGGCAAGCATGTCGCCTGGAGAGAGCAGCACTTCAAACGGTCCGCCTGCGCGTTCACGCAGGAGCTTGACCGAGGCGTGCACGTCGCCGACCACGTGGCGGTGGTGCGGTCGGAAGCA
>Ga0114981_10001977_pt1 | contig 13353 bp, 12 predicted proteins | sample S_140806_MF_Meta_FD_87028 | JGI IMG/M metagenome (GOLD analysis project Ga0114981, IMG submission 87028) | Freshwater microbial communities from Lake Simoncouche, Canada to study carbon cycling - S_140806_MF_MetaG | ecosystem: Environmental > Aquatic > Freshwater > Lake | place: Lake...
GTGAATTTCGTGGCTCTTTTTCAGACGCAAGTCGTAATGAACCTCGATAGAGCCACGAGGAGAATCCTCGAAAAAAGTACACACCGGTTCTTTCATGAGCTGAAATACGCGCTCGCGATTGAATTCCTCGGCGAACTCCATGGCGTAGATGTTTGGATTTTTCAATACTACCGAAATGAACTCTGGAGTGGGGTAGGGCAAACGTCCGTTTTCGCCTACTTCCGATACCTCAACAAGCCCGTTGGTCTTGATCATTTTTTCGGTGTAGGGTGCCGCGAAACAGAAGAAGTTGGTAAGTCCGATTTCTGCCATTACGGGTATAGCTGCAATGCACAGCAGCGGTGTAAGCCCTTTGCCGAATACTTTTTTCGCGCTCCATAGGCCGCAAGCCTCGGCAGTGCCTTCGGGTAGTGTGGCATGTATTGCAGGAAGTATGCGCGGGTCCTGTTCTTTGATTGACTCGATGATGGGCAGTGTGGAGTCCTCCGTATTGAACCGATGTATTCTTAGACCGGCTACAACTTCCTGTTCGTTGTCTATCGCAATAAGTACAAAAACATTGGGGTCGCTCATCCAAGAGGGTTGAGCCGAATTGAGATTCTTGATGCCCAGCTCGGTTAGCACGCCCGTGTGTCCGTTGTGGAAAAGCGCACAAAACTCCGGGTGCTCAACTGCCTGAAAAGCCTCTATTCGATATGAGCCCAACACATCAGACATGCTTCACTTGGTTGGTTGATTGATAGTTGGCGGTTGATTGAAATTGTTCAAGAATATCCATGCGGAAACGTCCGGATGGTATGGCATCACCCAGCAATATCTGGCGAACAATCTTCGCGGCAAATGCTCCGCCCATAGCTACATCGGTTGCTAGTTGAGGCCAAGTTGTGATTGTTTTTCCTATTTCGGCCAATGAGAGCTGCGCACGCTGACTTGCTTTGGTTGGCTCGATGATTTGAGCCAATACTTGCATGCGCTGCTGAGGGTTGTTCCAGTCGATGGTTGCTTCTTCGTCCATAAGGCCATGAAAAATGGGACGGTTCGGTTCTAAATCGAAGCGCTCCACGTCGAGCATCAGCGAATCGCTGGTATCCATAACCACGGGAATGCCGCGCTCTCGGCATGCTTTTCGGAGCATGATTTTCATTTCCAGACTATCACATTCGTCAACGACCAAGTTGAGCCCATCTAGAAAATCATCCATATTTTCAGGCTGAAGCCCTTTGTCGTAACAACTTACTTCTACAAAAGGGTCTATTTCAGCAATTTCACGCGCTACCACGGTTGTTTTGAGTTCTCCTTGGTGAATCATGCTGCTGCGAATACGGTTGAGATTGGCCAATTCAAGCGTATCGAAATCTGCTATGCGGAGGCTAGCACAGATGCGCTCCATAACCAGTGAAATGGCAACCGATTGACCAACGCTGAGTCCCACTATACCCACCTTGCAAGCAGAAAGGTGATCTTGTTCTTCCTCCGTTATTTTGTGCAAATTGCGGATTGTGCGAACGCGAATGAATTCTTCTTTCGCGAGGCAGTGCACCAGCTTATTTCTCCAGGGGTAGTAAACCCAGGCACCGTTTTTTTCATCGTCGGTACTATCGCTGTGAAGCGCAATTTGTTCTATTACTTCTTCTTCTGAAAGGGATTTTCCCGGATGTCCGGCTTTAATCCATTCGCGCAATTGTTGGCGATAGACGTCCACAATTTGAATCGACGAGGACTGTTCGCGAAGGTTGTGCAGCACTGCTCTTTCCAACGGATTTTTTCCGCTGAGAACGAGGGCTTGACGGGGCGCCTGTAGGAAAGATTGAGCCATCAGAACGGGTGTATATTGCTGAGCATCCAAACGGAATGCGCAGTATCCTAAAAATACCCGTCATGAGCAAGGGCGAAACCGTGACTTTTTAGCTCTGTCAACAACCCAATGTTGATGTCTCTCTTTAATGTTCTACAATCCCTGAATAAATGAAGTTTAGTACTTTTTCCGGTATCGGAAGGAGGCCAAGCGAACGTGCAGCTTGCACCGCTTGCACATCGCTTTCGAGATGGCACAGGTCAACGGCTTTTCGGAACTCCCAGGCATTCAGAGTTTGCTCCATGCGAGGGCGAATCGTTTTCGCAAAACAATCGGCCACGGCCTGTTCTTCAAATTGAGCTTCAATACCGGTGCTGCGCATTACGTGTTCGTTGAGTCGAGCCGCAATGGCTTTATTGCGATCCACCAAGCTTCGTTCGTGCAGGTACAGCAGGTATTGAACCGGAAACTGAATCAGTGCGGCGTTGAATAAGTACAGCACCGCGTTGAGGTGTCCTTGGCGGTCGAGCGAGCTTATCCAGCTGGGTCGTACTTGGTTAAATTCCGAGCGGTCATATATAAGCCACTTATCGATGTGCATAGCTGGCAGGCAGCCTTCATTCGTTTCATCATTGTACAGGAAGCAAAGCTTTTCGAGCGTTATAAATTCATGCGCGCGGTAAGAGGCGATGTTGCTTTTTTGAGTGCGCACGCGAAAGCAGATGCGAAACTGATCTTCCATAGAGCTCCACCGGAAAATGCGCGCTGCCACCATCGATTGTGCGAGGCACGCCCAACGCAACATATGGTAGTGATCGCGCGGATGAAATATGTGGGTGAAGGAATCTTTCTGCATCAATGCTGGAACGTTGAAGTCTTCAGGCTTCAACCCTAACAATGCATCGAGCTTGCTATCCATTTCACGGTATTGGGCTGTGCGCAAATCGAACACTGCGTAAAACTCATTCGGACGCACGGGCATGGTTTTGAATTGCTCCAGCACCTCTTCAAGATTGCAGTTGGAAGTGTATGTGCTTTTATAACTGGGGCTATGCGAAAAGAGCAGTTCTAGGTTGCGTGAAAGTATGATTTCGCGCAATACTCCGAGCTCATCCACGATACCCCGGCAATCAGCAGAACGTGAGTCGAAATCATCAGTGTTTCCAGAGCGTGCATGGTCGAGTAAATCGCTCATAACAGCCTTCCAGCTCGGAAAGTGAAGTTTGCTTTTAGATTTTTTTCGCGGCAAGGCATGTTCGAATGCGATACCTTTTTCGGTGGCATTATACAGCATAGCATAAGATTTAGTAATTCAAGACTAGCAGAAATATTATGAAACAAAATAGGTTGTTGAAATCTTGAAAAACGGTTGATAAACCTCCGTTTTATGCCATATTCCTCTATATGATTTTGTTTTCGAAAAATTCGAAGCCAGCGTTTCAATCCAATTCAATGCTACCATGTTTGCCCCGTAACATTCAAAACAAAATAAAAATGAACAAGTACCCTAACATCAAAGTGTTCCGAGTGCAGAACAATTACAAGCAGGAATTTGTAGCTGATATTCTGGGTGTAAGTCAGCCCGAATACAGCAAAATCGAAAATGGCACTCGTCGCATCGATGCGTTTATGATTACAGAGCTCTGTAAGCTCTATGATGTGAAGATGGAAGATCTGCTCAAACGCGACTACCCCGGAATGACGCATGCCATGGCAGGCGAGCCCGTGATGGTCGGGGGGGGATATGGGCAGACCGTCAATCATGAATTGCTGTCCAAGCTCATTGACAACTACACCGTCTTGATTGAAAATTATATGAAGCAGCAACAAACGACGGAACGTATCATCAATCGTCTGTTTGAACAGCAGCGGGCATAAACCTTCGGGGCTTTTTTGAAGCGAGTTGTAACCCTGAAGTCCAACTACGCGTTACAAGGCACACAACTTAAACTTCAAGGCTATGAATCAACATGCTGATGCACTTGTGCAAAACGATGCACTCGCCGGTAAACCGAGAGTGCTCTTCCTCGACGACGATGAGGCCAACTTGGTTGCGTTCAGTGCGAACTTCCGTAGTCAATTTGAAATCTACACCACCGTCTCGCCGTTTGAGGCATACAATCTCATCGACGATATGAATATCCAGGTTGTGTTGGCAGACCATCGCATGCCTTCCATCAGTGGTGTTGATTTCTTAGAAACAGTAGCTCACGACTATCCCGGTGTGCAGCGCATTCTAGTCACCGGACACTGCGATTTGAGTTTGCTTGTAGAAGCAATCAACAAAGGAAGGGTAGGAGGAGTATTGTCGAAACCGTTCAATCCACTCGAAATTACTGACGTGATTAGCGAGGCATGGGGCCGGTTCCGGGAGGTCTTCGAGAAGGAGATTGTAATGAAGCAACTGCGACGTCAAAATCAGCAGTTCGAATTTATGCTACGACAGCGTTTACTCTCTTAAACTGAAAATAAAACGACTTGGATTTTCATTGTTTTTTGTGATTTGGATGAGACCGGCTTGCCTTTGGGCGGGCCGTGTCTTTTTAGAGCCAGCGCTTTTTGCGGAAGTATATGAGCATCCCGCAAACGAGTAGAAACATAAATCCAAGCACCACGAAATAACCGTTTTTGCTCCGCAATTCGGGCATGTTGTCGAAGTTCATTCCATAGACTCCCACTATGAATGTAAGCGGAACGAAGATGGTAGTGATGATAGTTAATACTTTCATTACCTGGTTCATCTTCATGCTCAGATTGCTGTGATACAGGTCGAGCAGGTTTACGATTGTTTCTCGATAGGTCGATAGATTTTCTGACTCAAATATGATGTGGTCGTATAAATCTCGATAATACTTGGCCATATCATCGTCGAGCTCGCGTATCATGGTGTTGATGGCTTCCTTGAGTGGGTCTATGTTGCGTTTGAAATCGAGCAACTCTTTGCGCACAGCCAAAATACTCTGCATGGTACGCTCATTGGGCTTGCGCAATACCATGCTTTCGATGCGCTCTAAGTGCCGCGCAAATTGTTCGCTCACTATGATGTAGTTGTCAATCACAACGTCTAGTATCATGTAGGCGAGGTAATAAGCATTCTTACTTCTCACTTTTCCTTTCGAAGTGCGAATGCGTTCGCGAATGGTGTTGAAGCTGTCGCCCGGCCGCTCCTGAAACATGAGCAGGTATTTATCGGATAGAATCAACGATAACTGTTCGATATTCAATGCCGAGGTGCGCTGGTCGAATTCCAACATCTTCAATGTAACAAATACGTAGTCATCGAAAATTTCAATCTTCGGTCGACTTGTGCTGTTCATGATGTCTTCCAGCACAAGCATGTGTATGCCGAACTCTTTCCCAATCGCTTCCGTGACTGTTGGGTCGTGTATGCCGTCGATATCAAACCAGCTGACGGTTTCTGAATGCACATAGGTAGCGCATTCTGAAATGTTGATCATGTGCTTTTCGCGCACTTCGGCCTGATCATAATCGATGAGTCGCACACTCACAGGGGTGTCTTTGCGATCGCCTACGTGCATGAGCACTTCCGGTCCTACGCCCGATTTTGCGGAGCGAGCTATTTCTTCTGCTTTCGGTGACATGTGTACACGAGATTACGGACGAATGTAGCATGGGGTGTTTTTTTTACGCGAAACATTCAACAGGTGCAGGCTCATAAACAGGCGTCATAGACGCCGAGCTAGGAGAGTATGTCACCAATTTTCAATCGAAATAGTTAGCATATGAAAGTTCACTTAATTGCCATTGGCGGAAGCGCCATGCACAACATGGCCATTGCCCTGCATGAGAAGGGTATCGCTGTTACGGGCAGCGATGATGAGATATTCGAGCCGAGTAAATCGCGCTTAAGCAAGCGTGGATTATTGCCTCTCGAAGAAGGTTGGTTCCCCGAAAAAATCACAGCCGATTTGGATGGCGTCATCGTGGGCATGCATGCCCGCAAGGATAATCCGGAGTTGCTGCGAGCGCAGGAATTGGGCTTGCGCATTTTCTCGTATCCCGAATACATCTACGAACAAACGAAAAATAAAACCCGAGTGGTAATAGGCGGCAGCCACGGCAAAACCACCACAACCGCCATGATTTTGCACGTGGCCAAGCATTGCAACCTGGAATGCGACTTTTTGGTAGGTGCTCAACTCGAGGGCTTCGATTGCATGGTTCGATTCACGGAAAATGCTCGTTTTGCTGTAATCGAAGGCGATGAATATTTGTCGTCGCCCACCGATTTGCGTCCGAAGTTTCATTTGTATCATCCGGATATTGCCTTGTTGACGGGCATTGCTTGGGATCACATCAATGTGTTTCCGACTTTCGAAAATTATGTGAGCCAGTTTGAAATTTTCCTCGATAAGATTAGTCCGTCGGGTGCTTTGGTGTATTGCTCGTTGGACCCTGAAGTGAAGCGAATCAGCGAATTACACGGCGGCGATTTCGAGAAAATTCCATACGTTGTTCATCCGCATGCGGTTCGCGACGGCGTTACCTACCTAACAACACCGGCTGGCGAAGTGCCGCTCATAATTTTCGGTGAACACAACTTGCAAAATCTGCAAGGAGCCATGGAAGTGTGTCGGTTGATGGGTGTGAGCGATGCTGATTTCTATGAGGCGATGAAATCCTTCAAAGGTGCGGCTCGTCGCCTCGAACCCGTGAAGGAAACTGCGGACTCTGTAATCTACAAGGATTTTGCACATTCGCCTTCCAAGTTGAAGGCTACTACTTCCGCGTTTAAAGCACAGTTCACGGGCAGGCGTTTAGTAGCCTGTATGGAGCTGCACACGTTTTCGAGTTTGAATGCCAATTTTCTGGGTGAATACAAAGACTCCATGAAGGCTGCCGACAAGGCGTATGTGTATTTTAATCCGCATACCATCGAGCACAAAAAATTACCCCCTATTTCGCCGCAACAGGTAAAGGAGGCTTTTGCTTCCGATAATGTGGAGGTCTATACCGACTCTCGCGAGCTTATGCAGGAACTAAGGTCACAGTCGTGGCAAAATGCCAATCTCCTGTTCATGACTTCGGGGAATTTCGATGGAGTTGATTTTGTGAAGTTGGCTGATGAGTTGATACCGTCAACCTAATCCGACATCGAGCAGCATCATCACCAAAAACCCTCCGATGAAGCCTAGGGTGGCAACGTCGGTGAATTTGTCTTGCTGTGTTTCCGGAATTACTTCCTCAACCACTACGTAAATCATAGCGCCTGCGGCAAATGCAAGTGCGTAGGGGAGTATGGGTTGAAGCTGCATAACCAGCAACGCTCCGGCAACACCTGCGATGGGCTCAACGATGGCCGACAACTGACCATACCAAAAACTCTTGAATTTACTGAGGCCTTGTCTGCGCAGTGGCATCGAAACGGCAAGACCTTCGGGAAAGTTTTGCAACCCAATTCCTATTGCCAGTGCCACAGCACCACTAATGGATGCCTCCGGAATACCTGCCGCCACACCTCCAAACAAAACTCCTACAGCCAAGCCCTCCGGGATGTTGTGAAGAGTAATGGCTAGCACGAGCAGCATGGTGCTGTGCCATTTAGTCTTTACTCCTTCTGCCTTATCCTCAGGGAAATTGAGGTGCAGGTGAGGCAGTATTTTGTCGAGTCCAAACAAAAACAATGCACCCATTGCGAAGCCTACGGCTGCCGGCATGGCTTTCACGAAACCCTCACCAGGGCTCATGTCGATGGCGGGAGCAAGCAACGACCAGAAGCTGGCCGCAATCATAACGCCACCGGTAAAGCCAAGCATGCCATCGAGCACAGAGCGACGCATCGTATTGAAGAAAAAAACCAATCCTGCGCCTGCTGCCGTCACAAGCCAGGTGAAGGTGGTCGCAATGAGAGCGCCTGTTACGGGGTCTAACTGTTCGAAGAAATGAAGAATACTCTCTTTCATGCCGATTGGATTTGCACGGGGGCTATGCTGAATGAAATCTGCAATTCGGACATTCAGTTGTCCGTGTGTAAATGTATTGCATCTTGAAGTGAAATTTTCAATCCTGCTATTGCTTAGGTTTGCGCCATGCCTAAAAAGTTATACTTGGTTCGACATGCAAAGTCGGATTGGTCGCACGAGGGAATGTCTGATTTCGACCGGCCGCTCAATGAGCGCGGCATGCGCAATGCGCCATTCATGGCCGATCAATTCGCGGAGGCAGCTCATGCGCTCGATTTCATTCTGACCAGCCCTGCCAATCGGGCCATTACCACGGCCGGCTTTTTTAAACGTCGCCTCGGGTTGAGCGAAGAGCAATGGGACACCGAACGAAAAATATACGAGGCCGATGCAAATCGACTGCTGACTATTGTGAATGGTCTTGACGATACGCGTGAAAGTGTAATGTTGGTAGGGCATAACCCCGGTTTATCATCGCTTGTGAACCTGCTCACCGGCGAATGGGTGGTGATGGCCACATGCTCGATAGCCGAAATTGAGGTTCCCTTCAACTCGTGGTCGATGGTAAGCGCAGGAACCTGCAACTTGCTTAGTTTTGACTTCCCTAAACGCTATGTTTAACATGAAGAACCTCAGTCAGAACTGGAAGATAATTTTTACCCTGGCAGCCGTTGCGTTGCTTATTTCCATGCTCTGGCTGTTTAGAGTCATCATTGCCTACATCGTAATTGCAGTCGTTATCTCGTTTATATGCGAACCCCTTTCCGATGGAATTGCGCGCTTGCGCATTCGCAAATGGCGTTTCCCCGATTGGGCGCGTGCAATGGCGGCCCTGAGTAGTTTTTTATTGGTGCTCGCTTTGTTGGTGGTGTTGTTCTCACCGCTAATCACAAGCGAAATCAGGATTATCAGTGAAATAAATTCCGAGGAACTTTCGCTCCGAATCGATGAGCAGGTGCAACGATCCGGTTACGACATGTCGAAGTACACAGCGGGCGAAAGTCCTACGCAATATGCCGTTCAATATCTTCAGCGGATATTTAGTTCGGAATGGTTGCAGGCAACATTCAATGATTTGTTTGGAGTGGTGGGCAATGCCATCATTGGCTTATTTGCTGTTCTATTCATTTCCTTCTTCTTTTTGAAGGATGGTTTTCTCTTTTCGCGCATCATTCTTACTCTCACCCCCGACCGGCAAATGAGCAAGATAAAGGTGATACTTACGCACAGCCATGGTTTGTTGCGCCGCTATTTTTTGGGAGTGGCCCTGCAGAGCATGATCATGTCTTCTATGGTTGGTGTTTCGCTTTACGTGTTGGGTGTGCAAAATGCATTTCTCATTGGGTTGTTTGCGGGAATGGTCAATGTCATTCCGTATCTCGGCCCCTTGCTCGGAGCCTCTTTGGGTATTCTAATTGCGCTAACCACCTCGCTGCATCTCGATTTTGAAGCGCAGCTGTTTCCTTTGCTTTTCAAAGTGGCTCTGGTGTTTGTGTGTGCGCAAATTATTGATGCGTTTGTAGTGCAGCCAACCGTACTGGGCGGCAGTGTGAAGGCGCATCCGCTCGAAATTTTCATTGTGATTTTGATGGCAGGCACCATTGGCGGTGTATTAGGTATGGTAATCGCTATTCCCGTTTACACCATACTGCGTGTAATTGCCCGAGAGTTTTTGTCGGAATACAAAGTGGTTGAAAGCCTTACCAGGCCGCTCCGAGAAGAAGATTAATTGCGACGCTTCAACAAAATGGAAAACTTGTTGAGGATGTGCTACACCAATTGATTTACTTTTGTATCCCGTAAGTGCACTTTCGCACGTTTCATACGGGTCATGTCAGAAAACATCAAATACATCTTTGTTACCGGCGGTGTAACTTCATCGCTTGGCAAAGGAATCATCTCCGCTTCTTTAGCCACACTCCTTCAATCGCGAGGCTATCGCGTAACCATCCAGAAACTCGATCCCTATATCAACATCGATCCGGGAACCCTCAATCCGTATGAACACGGTGAGTGTTTTGTGACCGACGACGGCGCAGAAACCGATTTGGATCTTGGTCACTACGAGCGTTTTTTGAATGTCCCTACTTCGCAGGCCAACAATGTGACCACAGGTAGAATCTACCAAAGTGTCATTGAGAAGGAACGCAGAGGCGAATACTTGGGAAAGACAGTTCAGATTATTCCGCATATAACCGATGAGATTAAGCGTTGCATTCAAATACTCGGCTCTAAGTCGGAATACGATTTTGTAATCACGGAGATAGGCGGCACAGTGGGCGACATTGAATCGCTGCCCTACATCGAAGCAGTGCGTCAAATGAAGTGGGAAAAGGAAGACGATTGTCTTGTAATTCATCTCACACTCATTCCGTATTTGTCGGCAGCAGGAGAGCTTAAGACGAAGCCCACACAGCACTCAGTGAAAATGTTGCTCGAGAATGGAGTTCAGCCCGATATACTCGTATGCCGCACTGAACATGAGCTTTCTCCTTCCATTCGCAACAAGATTGCGAAGTTTTGCAACGTCACACCGAACGCCGTTATTCAGAGTATCGATGCGTCCACGATATACGATGTACCGTTGCTCATGCTCGAAGAAAAGCTCGATCAAGTGGTTCTCGAAAAACTCGGAGTACAACCCAATGCAACGCCCAATCTCGAAAAGTGGATCGATTTCTTGAACCGATTCAAACATCCGAAGAGCAAAACGACTATTGCTCTTATTGGCAAATACGTAGAGCTGAAGGATTCCTATAAGTCGATTGCTGAGGCGTTTAATCACGCCGGAGCGGCCAACGAAGTGGGTGTAGAAATTCGCTGGATTCATTCCGAAGAGCTCACCCCTAAGAATGCGATAGAGAAATTGCAAGGTGTAGATGGCGTTTTAGTGGCACCCGGCTTTGGTTCTCGCGGCATGGATGGAAAGCTCGAAGCTATTCGTTATGCGCGCGAAAGCAAGATTCCGTTTTTTGGAATTTGCCTAGGCATGCAGATGGCGGTCGTTGAATTTGCCCGCAATGTGCTTGGCTTTGCCGATGCGCATTCAACCGAGATGAAGGAATACACCGCTCACCCCGTCATCAGTTTGATGGCCGAGCAGAAAACAATCATGCACAAGGGAGGCACCATGCGCTTAGGTTCTTATCCATGTCGACTGTTGGCCGGAAGCAAGGCAAGTGAAGCGTATGGCGGAGTTGAGCGTATTGAAGAGCGTCACCGTCACCGTTTCGAATTCAATAACGAATACAAAACGCAATTTGAAGCTGCAGGAATGAAGTGCACGGGTATTAACCCTGACAGCGGATTGGTTGAAATTATCGAACTGCCAGGTCATCCATACTTCCTCGCAGCACAATTCCATCCTGAGTACAAAAGCACGGTGATGAATCCGCATCCGTTGTTTGTTTCATTTGTTAAGGCGGTCAAGGAGTATCATGCGATGCATGCTTCGCAAACTTCACGGCTGGCCGATGCAAACAACTGAGTCTAAAAACCGCGTTTGATTTTGGCGAATATCAAAATCCAAAAGCTGAAGAATACAATTCCGGCCTGAACTTCCAGAAACGACTCAAAGAGAAAGTTCATTCCGCACAGTAAGGCAAATACCTGCGCTACGTGCAGTCCAGTGCTTATTGAAACAAAGCGAACCAGCGCAAACAGCAGAAGTATGAGCACGGCTAATCCTGGCCAGCCATGTTCGGCGCCGGTTTGGAGAAACTGATTGTGTGAGTTGAGATGGTGTTCTTCTGCAAACGTCTCACCCTCCATCAGGTAAAGATTGTCCAGTATTTTTTGCACGCCACCGGTGCCAGCTCCAAACGGATGAGCCAGCAACACGTGCCACGAAGCCTGCCAAGTAACCAGGCGAAGTTGTGTGCTGGATAGTGAAACGGTGTGCACCTCGGATGCTCCGGTAGTTGCGCCCGTGGCTGTTGGATTTTCGGTGACATGTAAATCTTGCATCGCCATTTGAACGCGATGCGCCGATTGCGGCAAAACAGCAGTGGTTGCTATCACGATGGTCGTTGCCGCAAAAGCACCAGTCATGATTTTTCCGAATGCAATTCGTTTTTGAAATGCTTTCCATGAGCATAGCGCTATTGCGATGATGGCGCCGATTAATCCCGCCTTAGATGCAAGCAGCCCGATGAAGATAAGCATGCACGCCATTGCGATAGCATGCAAGCGCGGTTTGTTCAGTAGATATTTCTTTTCAAGCGCTGCATCCGCGAGCAGATAGATACCGAAGCTCTGATAGAGCGCGGCATAGGTGGGGTGAATATACCAACTCAGATTTTCATAACTCATGAAGTATAGGTCATGCGCCTGAAAACTTATGGCGGCCGCTCTGCTGATAGTAATGATTAGAAAGGCAAGACAGCCCAGCACAAACGATTGAGATATTTTTCGGTATGATTCCAAACCGATGTTAGGAAGCAACCATGACAGCAGCGGGAAAATTAAAAATGAAAGTTTTATTTCTAGTTCCATCAATCCTCTCTCCGGTTCATCGGTATAGCAAAGGCCTCCAATCAACAACGCATAGAGAATCAGCAGGCCAAGCGGAAGGCTTATCCGCTGCGGTGTTTGAAGTTTCTTGAGTCGTATGGTTCGGGTGATGGCGACAATGAATACGATACCAATTACCAGAGGAATCAGTTTTTTAGCACAGGGAATGGCAAAAGCCAGAGCCACCAGCGCATTTTCTGACCAGTTGTTTTGATGTGTTTTGGGCAGATCCATTATGCGTTCCCGCTTATACGAGCAACTTGTGGAAGATGGTGCCGTAAGTGTGCATCCATGAATTCAAGCGCATGCAGCACAGTGAGCATACCTGCGGCGGGTTGTCGAAAGACCAATTTGTGAAAATGCTCTGGTTGGATGTGAGAAACGAAATCAAGCAGTTCTTCGCGCAAGGCATTCCATTTTTCAATGAGGTCGTTCAGTGCAATGGCATTGCTGGGTTCAGGGAGAACATCAGGCGCTTTGTAACGCTCGTCGCTCTCAAGCCTTGCGTTAATGGCTGCGCTGCTTGCATGATGATCTTCGCCTGCATCCTCGAGGGCATCCCATCCGCCTGAACTTTTCTTTTTCATATAGCCAAGCGTGCCGGTTTCTGATGCCAGCAGGTGTTCTACCAGCTGTGCCAAGCTCCACTCGCCTTCACGACCAACGTGCGGGTCGCAGTTGGCAGCGGCAATGGCTGCTTCCAAGGTGTGCTTGGAGGCGTTCAATTGTTGAATGCGTGATGCGATTTCTGAATGCATAGGTTACGGTTGTGTGTAGAGCATTTCCATGTGCGGGATGTCATCTTCGAGGTATTCTTCGCTCACTCGAACGAATCCGAACTTGGTGTAAAAATCGTGAAGATAAGATTGCGCAGAAATACGCACAGAAGAAATGCGATGCTCATTGAAATACGCCATACACGAACGCATCAGTTCTTCGCCGGCACCTGTTCGACGCACTCGAGGTGAAGTAACCACGCGCCCTATTGACCAATCTTCGTAAGAAACGCCGGGCTGCACCAAACGCGCGTAAGCAAACAGCTCACCGTTTTCCGAATAGCCGCACACGTGCAGACTCTTCAAATCTTTCCCATCCACATCTTGATACGGGCAGTTTTGTTCA
>Ga0114981_10001979_pt1 | contig 13346 bp, 15 predicted proteins | sample S_140806_MF_Meta_FD_87028 | JGI IMG/M metagenome (GOLD analysis project Ga0114981, IMG submission 87028) | Freshwater microbial communities from Lake Simoncouche, Canada to study carbon cycling - S_140806_MF_MetaG | ecosystem: Environmental > Aquatic > Freshwater > Lake | place: Lake...
AGCGGCCTTGTGCGGTGGCGAAAGCGCATAAAGGGAAAAAGGCACTTTTGGTACTTTTGTTGCCGGAGAAAAGTACAAATAATTAGCAATTCCGTGAAAGACAAAAAATTGACTAAACCCTACCTAAAGGCATCTACCTCTGGCAGGTGCAGAGTAATGAGCATACGCAGAATGGGAAACTTATTGTAGAATAATTAAAAGTTAAAAGCATGCACTGAGCGAAGTCGAAGTGTGAAAAGTGAAGAGTGAAAAATAGATAGAAATAATTTATCAGTAAAAACCAAAAAAAACCACCTTTTCGGGTGGTTTTTTTGTATTTGAAGATTAAGTTATTCTCCTCTGCGGTTGCCTAAAAAGCGTAGCAGAAACAGAAACAGGTTAATGAAATCTAAGTACAAAGTCAGGGCGCCCATGATGGCTCCTTTTTTGGCTGCATCGCTTTCGGCATCCACTCCCATTCCTATTTGGAGAATTTTCTGGGTATCGTAGGCTGTAAGTCCGGCGAAGACTACCACTCCAATAATGGAAATGATATAATCCATCCATCCGGATTTTAGAAACATATTAACCAAAGTAGCGATGACAATGCCTATCAGTGCCATCATCAGGTAAGAACCCATTTTGGTGAGGTCCATCTTAGTGGTAAGCCCCACCAGCGACATCGCCATAAACATACCGGCAGCAACAAAAAATGTAGTGGCTACCGAACCTGGAGTATAGACCAGAAAAATAAAAGAGAGACTAATGCCGTTAAGCAGGGCATAAGCACCAAAAAGGAGAGTTGCCATACCATAACTGATGCGATTTATTCCAAAAGATAGGATCAACACAAAAATTACCGGAGCGAACATAATCAGGTACACCATAGGCGGTTGCACAAGATTGAGGTATTCCGCTTTTACGGGCAGTTCGCCTGCACCATATCCGGGATTGGCTATCATAGAATAGAAAAACCAGGCCATCAGTCCGGAAATGGCCAATCCGGCAGACATGATGACATACACTTTGCGTAAAAAAGCATTGGTAAGTGTGCCAGGAATCAACTTGAGAGATTCGTTGTCCCGGTTCCAGGAATTTTGAAATAAGTTATTCATTTATGCAAGAAACTGAATACAGAGGGCAAATATACCTTGCGCTCAGTAAGAGTTTTACGTTTTTAGCGTAAAAAGGTTGATAAGGGCATACAAGCTAAAATAGGTTTATCACTAACTTAGCGTCGTTTTTTAAATATGCGTGAATTACAGTTCCGCGAAGCACTTCGCGAAGCCATGCGTGAAGAAATGCTTCGTGACAAGGATGTTTTCCTGATGGGAGAAGAGGTAGCCGAATATAATGGTGCCTATAAAGTAAGTGAAGGAATGCTGAAGGAATTTGGTCCTGAGCGCATTATAGATACGCCTATTGCTGAACTTGGCTTTGCCGGAGTTGGCGTTGGGGCGGCAATGGTTGGTCTCAGACCGATTATTGAATTCATGACCTTCAACTTTTCCCTGGTTGCAATTGACCAGGTGATCAATTCTGCTGCCAAAATCATGAATATGAGTGGCGGACAGTTCCATGTGCCCATTGTTTTCAGGGGAGCATCCGGTTCTGCGGGTCAGCTTTCCAGCCAGCACTCTCAGTGTTTTGAAAATTGGTATGCCAATTGTCCGGGCTTGAAGGTTGTTACTCCAAGCACGCCAAGGGATGCTAAAGGTCTATTGAAAAGCGCCATCCGCGACAACGATCCGGTTATTTTTATGGAAGCCGAGCAGATGTATGGTTTCCGGGGAGAAGTTCCCGAAGAGGATACTTTCCTGATTCCGATTGGAAAAGCAGATATCAAACGTGCTGGCTCAGATGTAACGGTTGTCAGCTTTGGCAAAATGGTACATGTTGCTCTTTCAGCTGCTGAGGAACTGGCAAAAGACGGTACCGAAGTGGAAATGATTGACCTGATGAGCCTGAGACCGATTGATTATGATACGGTTATACAATCTATCCGCAAAACCAACCGTTGTGTATTGGTAGAAGAATCCTGGCCTCTGGGCAATATTTCGACTGAGTTGGCCTATATGATTCAGCGCAAAGCATTTGATTACCTCGATGCACCTATAATCAGGGTTACAGGCAGAGATGTACCGCTTCCTTATGCACCAACTTTAATTCAGGAATATCTACCAAATAAGGCAAGAGTTATTGAGGCTGTAAAACAAGTTACTTACAAGAAGTAATTTAAAATAATTTAAATAGGTGAAATTGTGTCTTGAAACATAAAACATGTGATTTTCGTTTTAAATTAGAGTCATAGTAAAAAAAATGAACAGGAAGCCCAAGTTCAGAACAAATATTCTATTTCAAAGAGCATCCTTTTTTAAAGGGATGGGAAGTATTTTAAATGTTTCTGGAAATTATTATAGATTTGATTATTCCGAAAGTGATTTAATTGCAGATGCAAAAGCTATAAAGTCTGATTGGGGCGTCACAGGCGAAGACATTAATCTTGCTCTTCAACACTATTTGCAAAAAGCTAAAAGGTAATTTGCTTGACGAGTAAGAGACCAATTAAAGAAACCGATAAATTAGACTTGCCGTCTGATTTAGACTTGCCTGAAGATATTGAGACAATATTGAATGATTCAACTATTTCTAAAGAAGCTAGGGAAATTATATTAAAAACAATTACCACTATTGCAGTTAAAGAATCATTTAGCGGACCCTTGCCACCGCCCAAACTGTTATCTGATTATAATTCTGTTGTTGTTGATGGTGCTGAAAGAATAATAAGAATGGCTGAAAATCAATCTAACCATAGAATTAATTTAGAAAATCATGTAATAAAAGAGGAGTTGAAGCAAAGTAGAATTGGGCAATATTTTGGTTTTGCTCTTGGAATAACAGGTATGGGAATTGCTGCTTGGTTGGCTGCAATTGGGCATGATACAGTTGCAGGTATATTTGGCGCAACCACAGTTGTTGGTTTAGTAACAGTATTTGTAATAGGGAAAAAATCAAAATAATTCATTTATATAAAATGCATTGTTTGCAAGATATAATAGTGATTTTGATTTTTTCCCAAGGCTAAAATTACCGTTCCGAATTCAGTTTTAACCTGTGAGGCAGGTTGGCAATTTCATTTGTTGTCCTGAAAATCAGTTTGGTGATTTTGGAAGCTTTTTCAAAATCAATTTTATCCCAGTCGTCGGTAGATTTATGATAGTCGGCGTGGGTACCATTAAAATAGAATATTACCGGTATGCCAAATCTGGCAAAATTGTAATGGTCGCTGCGGTAATAAAACCGATTGGGGTCATTTTCATTGTTATAGGTATAATCCAATTCCAGGCCACAGCATTTTTTGTTTACTGCTTCTGAAAGTTCATGCAACTCCTGACTGATTTTATCTGAACCAATGAGATAAATGTAGTCTTTCACATTTTTTTGTTCGTGTGCCGGATCAATTCTGCCAATCATATCTATGTTCAGATCGCACACAATATTTTTCATTTGAAAAACCGGATTTTCAACAAACCAGGAAGAACCCATCAGGCCTTTTTCTTCTCCGGTGAAGGCAATAAAGGCAATAGAGCGTGAAGTGCGATACCCTTGTTGTGCAGCATTTGTAAATGTTTCGGCCAAAGACAACAAGGCAGAAGTTCCGGAAGCGTCGTCATCGGCACCATTGAATACTTCGCCATTACGAACGCCAAGGTGATCATAGTGCGCTGAAATAACGATAATTTCTTCTTTTTTATCCGTTCCTTCTATGAGTCCAATTACATTTTCAGAATCAATAAAATGCTGTTCGGTTCCGGGTAAAAAAGTAAGACCAAGGCTGCTTTCTTTTAATTGACCTTCGGGAGTTCCGGAAGGGCATTTGCTAAGTAGCAACGCGTTGAATTCGGTAGACAGGAAAATAAGAGGAACTTCTGGTTGCACCACTTTTACTGAAATCAGATATCCATCTCCATACATTCTTGAAACAGCGCGAGTGCTTTTCAATTCTTCAAAATAGAGAGGATCGGGAGCCCAGCAGATCATGGAAAATGGCAATTTTCTAAGTCTTGCTAACATGGTATCTGTAAGTACACCAGAAACTAAAACAGCTTTTCCTTTTGCATGTTCTGGGGATATTTTCAGATCTTCTGGTTTTGTTTGAGCAGTAAGGTTGAGAAGGGTCAGTTTTCCGTTTACAGGATCAAGGACGAATTCTGTAGTTAAATAATCTTTTCTTGGCTGAGGGGAAGATTTAATTCCTTTTAGCGTTAGTTGCTGATTTTTATACAAAAATCGTGAGAGTCTAAAAGTCTGAAAATATCCGGTTGTTTTATCGGAAGGATTTGGGGCTTTTAATCCACATTTAATAAACTGAGATTCGATGTACAATGCTGCCAGTTTCTGACCTTTTTCTCCGGTTTCCCGACCTTCAAGGGCATCGGATGCCAGAAATTTAATATGACCTGAAATGCGTTCAGGAGTAATTTGTTGCGCAATCGCTTCAATACTCGGTTGGGCCAATAAATTGCTGGCAAAAGGCAACAATATCAGAGCCCAAAGGCATACTTTAATTTTGAGGTTCATCGTTGTGTTTTAAAGCGGGAGGAACAATTTTATTCACTCTACGCAAGTGGCGACCGCCTTCAAAAGCTGTTTCTAGAAATGTTTTGACACAAGCGAGTCCGGTTTCGGTGGAGATAAATCTTGCAGGTAAACATAAAACATTGGCATCGTTATGCTCTCTGGCAAGTTTTGCCAATTCTTCGTTCCACACAAGTGCTGCGCGCACATCAGGATATTTATTGGCTGTCATGCAAACACCATTTCCACTACCACAAATCAGTATGCCTTTTGAGAAATGACGTTCCTGAATGGCAGCGGACAGAGGATGCACGAAGTCAGGATAATCCACAGAATTTTCTGAGAAAGGTCCAAAATCCATAACTCCATACTTTTCGGCTGCCAGCCAGTCTTTTATTTCTTTTTTAAGAGAAAAACCAGCATGATCTCCTCCGATTGCTATTGTTGGTTTCATACATTATTTAGTTTTTCTAACCTTTTTTCTTCTTGCTTATTTACATGCTTAACCACCAATATACTTACTTCATACAAGAGAAGCAAAGGCAGTGCAAGTCCCAATTGACTGAACACATCAGCCGAAGGGGTGAGTATTCCGGAAACGATGAAAATGACAATTACTGCATGTTTACGAAACTGAGATAATGTTGCAGAACCCAGTACACCCATTTTAGCAAGGAAATATGCCAGTACTGGCATTTCAAAAAGCACTCCCCCAGCAAGGCAAAGCATCACAACCAGAGAAATTACTTCGCCGATTTTCCAGATTTTTACAATTTTTTCAGACAAGCTGAAGTTGGATAAAAAACTTATGGTAAAAGGGGCAATGACATAATAGGCAAATAGCAGTCCGCTGAAAAACAGGAAGGAAGTTGCCAGCACAAAGCCTCGTGTGCCTTTACGTTCATGGGGGTGTAGGCCTGGTTTTACAAAGCGCCAAATTTCCCAACACAGATACGGAAAAGCAATGACTAATCCACCAATAAAGGCAATGAAAATGGCGCGCATAAATTCTTCAGACGGATCGGTTGCCTGAAAAATAATTTGTCCGCCAGTAATATGCTGCGCTCCCTGAGGGTTTACTTTATTGTTTTCAAAACAGAAATCTGGACTGAGTTGGCAGATGTATTTGTAGGTAGGGAATTCAGATGAATAGGGTGCCAGAATAATTTCATCTGTCACGAAACGTATATTGAAGAACATCACAATTACTGCAACCAGCAATACACACACGCTTCGGATCAGATGCCATCTAAGTTCTTCGAGATGATCGAGGAAGGACATTTCCCCGGATGCCCCGGATCGGTTTCTGAAATCAAAAACAGCCAAGATCAGTAATTCAAAGGATAATCAGCCATCAGGCTGTTTACAGCACTTTTTACTTCTGCAAGCACCTGTTCTTCAGTTGGATGGTTGATGACTTTATCAATCAACGAGGCAATGGTTTCCATTTGAGGAGCTTTCAGGCCACGGGTTGTAATTGCTGGTGTGCCAATACGTATGCCACTGGTGGTAAAAGGAGACTCGGTATCAAATGGAACCATGTTTTTGTTTACAGTTATATCTGCCTGAACCAGAGCTTGTTCCGCAGCCTTGCCGGTAATGCCTTTATTTCTCAGGTCAATCAGCATAAGGTGATTATCTGTTCCTCCTGAGATAATCTGGTATCCTCTGGAAACCAATGCAGCAGCCAGAGCTTGTGCATTGGCAATAATTTGTTTGCAATATTCAGTGTATTCCGGCTGGAGCGCTTCGCCAAAAGCTACTGCTTTTGAGGCGATTACATGCATAAGTGGACCACCCTGGGTTCCCGGAAAGACAGCCGTATCCAAAATGGCACTCATTTTTTTAACAGCACCTTTTGGTGTTAGGTCACCCCAGGGGTTATCGAAATTTTTTCCCAGCATAATCATCCCACCACGAGGACCTCTTAGGGTTTTATGCGTTGTAGTCGTAATAATATGACACCAAGGTAAAGGGTCATTGAGCAGTTTTGTCGCAATTAGGCCGGAGGGATGTGAAATATCCGCAAGCAAAAGCGCTCCACATTCGTCAGCAATTTCTCTCAGTGTTTTGTAGTCCCAATCTCTGGCATACGAGCTGGCGCCGCAGATAATCATCTTTGGATTGGTTTTGCGGGCGATATCTCTGATTTTGGTAAAATCAATTATGCCAGTTTCTCTTTCAACACCATAAAAATGAGGCTGATACAAGATTCCGGAAAAATTTACCGGACTGCCATGGGTGAGGTGTCCACCATGTGAAAGGTCAAAACCAAGAATGGCATCTCCTGGCTTAAGACAGCCTAGCATTACTGCTGCATTTGCCTGAGCCCCGGAATGAGGTTGTACGTTCACCCATTCGGCACCAAAAAGGGTTTTCGCCCGTGAAATGGCCAGTTCTTCTGCTTCATCGACAAATTTGCAGCCGCCATAATATCTTTTTCCGGGCAAGCCTTCGGCGTATTTGTTGGTCAAACAACTACCCATAGCTTCCATAACGGGTTTGCTGACAAAATTTTCAGAGGCAATGAGTTCTATGCCTTCATTTTGCCGGTGGTATTCCTTTCGGATTATTTCAAAAATAGGATCCTGAATCATGAGGTGTAAAATTAAGCAATCAGGACTGTTTGCAGCAGACAAACCTGAAAAGCAGGAAAAAAACATCCGATTAAATACTTTTAATGTTGTATGTTAACAGTAAGATGTAATTTTGGACTTTAAATTAAGGGAATGAATGCGCTTATCTTCTTGCGACTTAGCGGTCTGTTGGTTATATCGGCTTTTTTTATTTTCATTTTGCCGGTTTTGATTTTGTTTTTCGACCCAATGAAAACCAATAATATACCGGGATGGATATTAGCCGTTTGTATCCTGTGTTTGGGAACCTTGTATCCAGCATTTATTAGCTTGATTTACAGGTCAACCTCCAAAAAAATGAGTGTCAGCAAGGCCAGAGGCATTTTATTGAATGCTTTATGCCTGATTTTCCTCCTGATTTTCGCGTATATCATTAATACCCAAGAGGGTGTGGCGACAGTCTGATTTTTTCAGAAAAAAAACGGTTCCCAAAGGAACCGTTTAAGTAAAGAAATTAAATTTTTAGTTGTGAATGCACCGAATTGAAAGGCCAGCTCCTTTTTGCGCGTTGTCTTTCACCAATTTCTGAATGGTATATTTATTACCGAAGGAGTTTCCGATTTTCTCATTGACTTCAGTTGAGGACCACCAAATAGCTGCCTTACCAATTCCTGAAAATGCACCAGTAACATACCTTCCACCACCTGGAAGGCTGCTGAATCTCATCGTATTGCTGCGATCACCGACAGATTCTGCTGGCCAGCCCTTGTCGTTGCGGATTGCAGCTCCGGCAATTTTTTCGTTTCCGGCAATGTGAATGAGCTCTTCCCATTCAGCGACTGTTGGAACATGCCATCCATTAGGTGCGATTCCGCGGGGATCCATGAAGGCATACCAATTATATAAGTATCCATAAGTTTGGGCATTGGTAGCATCATTGGCGTTACTGCAATAACACCCTTTTTTTTCTGCAGCGCATTTTTTCCATTCTTCCTCAGTCTTAGCCTCTTGAATCGGATCGCCGTTTTGATAGGTTGTTACGTTCAGATTTTGAATGGCCCATTGTTGTTTACCAATACGTACAGAAGGCAGATCAACCGGACCTTTGGTATTTTGGCTAAAACCTGCTAACGCTAAAGAACCTAAAAGGAGAAAGGTGAATAATTGTTTCATGAAAGAAATTTGACTCAAAATTATAAAATAAATGCAAACCCAATAAGGTGTTGAAAGCAGGAAGAGTAAAATTATTTACTCAGGAAAATGAATATGAATATTCGGATTAAGTTGTTTTTTTTGTATAAATAATCTTAATAAGGGCAAAAAGTGATACTAAAGTCCATATTCCTTCTAAAAGTATAAAAGGCCAATATGCCAGACGAATTGAAGCATAGCAAGCTATACCAGCCCCCAGAATATTTAATCCCAAATACAGAAATGAATTATTTGTTTTGTTTATCAGGGTTAAAAAATAGGCTAGCAGTAATATACCGACACCTGTGAAGCCAATCCAGTCTGTTATTGTCATTAAAAACTAAATGCTTTTTTAAAAGTAGTTAAGTCCTCAAGTAAGGAAGGTAACGGATGTTGTTCGGGAACGCAAATTCTAGCATCGGATTCCACTTTCAGGTTGCGCATTTTCATATTTTGATTTACAAAAACGCTTTCGAGGTCAGGATACATTTGCTGTAACACAGCTGCAATTTCATTTACAGAATATATACTTTCTGTGAGGTTATATATTCCTGAAGTATAATTTTCTGTAATCAGGTTCCTTAAATAGTTGGTTAATCTTTTAATATGAATAAACGTTCGGTATTGATTACCATCTCCAAGGATTTTTATTCGATTGGAAAAATGGGCTTCAAACAGGAATTTATTTATTACTGAATCAAATCGCATACAGGGATTATATCCATATACATTGGCGCATCTGAGAATCAAGATTTCTGTTTTCCCGCCTATGAGCCTCTGAATATGATCTTCACCTCTAAGTTTTGAAATGCCATAAAAAGTTCCAGGATTGGGAATTGTAGCTGCACCAGAAATTTCATCTGAAGCACCATAAACAGAAATGCTACTTAGAAAAATAAATTTTTTAACATTTGAATTTTCAATCAGGTAGGTAAGACCTGCAGTACCCCAATTATTGACCTGGTCAAATTCATGGGGATTTTGATCTGCAAAAGGCGTACTTACTTTTGCAGCAAGGTGAATAACAATGTCAGCTTCATCAATTGCCTTGCCCAGTTTTCTGGTATCCAGCAGGTCTCCTTTGATAAAGGAAACAGAACTTCCTGAAAATTGAGAATTTGCTATGAAAAAGTTATAATTATTCCGACTTAGGTTGTCATACACTGTTATATGTTCTATCTCTGGAAGTTGAACAAGAGCTGATATTAGCGCATTCCCAATGTATCCTGCGCCTCCGGTAATAAGTAACTTCATAAAATTATTTGTTTTTTACAAGGTCTGTATGGAGTCCACATTCCGTTTTTTTCATCCCAAACCATCTTCCATTCCTTTCATCAGAAAATTCAAATTTTCTAGTACAAGGTTCACAGCCAATACTCAGGTATCCTTTGCTTTCAAGCGGATGTTCAGGCAGATTGAATGTTTTACGATACTGGTAAATATCTTTAGCAGTCCAGTCCAAAACAGGATGAAAGCGAATGGCTCTAAAGGGTGTAGCTTGTTCTACTGCCATTGCTTTTCGTTGTGCACTTTGCTCCGCACGTATGCCATTAATCCAGACGTCATGGGATTTCAAATAGGCTTCAACCGGTTGTGTTTTATTTAAATAACAACAGTAGTCGGGATCTGAGATAAAGTAAAACTGTTGTTCTTCATCTCTTTGCAGAATTTTGGGAATATAGGACTGTACGTCAGTACAATTCAGCTTTAATAAAGCAGAAATTTCCTGTTTAAAAGTGAGGGTTTCCGGGAAATGAAATCCGGTATTTATAAAAAGAATTTCAACTGGAATACCCGATTGCTGAACAAGATGCAACAAAGGAATACTATGGGTTTGGAAAGAGGAAGTCAGGAACATTTTTTTTCCGGCTTCTCCATATTCCTGCAATTGTTTTATAATTTCCCCGACCTTCATATGTTGTTTATTCGTGGTAGAATACCACAAAGGTAAGGTACGATTTCAGTTATGCAGGCAATGATTCCCATTTATTAAATGGTTTATTATGAATTGTTTAGGAAAAATAAATATTATCTGAACTTACTCTGTGTAATTTTAAGACTATGGTTCAGAAAATTCCTGATCACAATGTATTGACCATCGTTGGCGCAGGTCCGGCAGGTGCTACTCTTTCTTTGTGGTTATCGAAATATAAAATTCCCCATGTATTGTTAGATAAAGCTGTCTTTCCGAGGGATAAAATATGTGGCGATGGGTTGGACCTAAAGGTTATGCGTGTCTTGTATAATCTTAATCCGGATTGGCTGGAGGAAATACTGAACGACCGGGAACATTTTCATCCCTGTTATAAGGTGAAAATGATTTCCCACAAACTTAGAAAAGATCAGTTTGGCATCGGAATTGAGGAGTCAAGACAACCTTTTTTTACAGTAGCAAGAAGAGCCTATTTTGACAATTTTTTGGTCAGAAAATTAAATCCTGAGTATGCTTCCATTTTTTTTGGTACAGAAGTTACTTCGGTTCAGCGACAAGAAAAAGGTATTGCTGTCACCGCAAAACATTCTGATGGAACTGAGCAGACCTTCACTACCGATTTGCTCATAGGAGCAGACGGGGATCATTCAACAGTATTGCGTGGCTTGGGACTAAGAAAAATTGACCGGAGTCATTATGCAGCTGCCTTGAGATGTTATTACACCGGAATAGAAGGCATTAATGAATCAGGGGCATTGGAGATTTATTTTCCTAAATCTTTGGTAAAGGGATATTTTTGGATTTTTCCAATGGCGAATGGTGAGGCCAATGTTGGACTTGGAGGGCCATCAGAGGTTATAAGTCGCAGGAAGCTTAATCTCAGAACCATTATGGATGACCTCATCAAAAATGACCCTTTTCTCGCTCCCAAATTTAAACATGCCAAACCATTGGAGGAAGTTAAAGGCTGGGGTTTGCCTCTTGCCTCTGCAGGAAGACCAACCTCCGGTGATAATTTTCTTTTACTTGGTGACGCTGCAACCCTTGTTAATCCGTTGACAGGGGAAGGGATTGGAACAGCTATGTTTTCTGCCTCAATAGCCATACATTTTATTCAAAAAGCTTTAAAGGAAAAGGATTTCTCAGCCAAAAATTTTGAAAAATACGGAGCCGAAACTAAGCGTCAGATACAACAGGAAATTAAAATTTATAACTTCCTGAATAAACCTCGTTTTGATTTTGGCATGAACCTGATGATTGATGCTTTATTGAGAATGCAAATCGGAAAAAGATACTTTCAGAAAAATACACCAGGGTATTTTACAACTGTTTCAAAGCCGATTGACGTTAGTTTCTAAGTGAAAAGTGAAAAGCGCTGCACTGAGTTAATTAGAAGTGTGAATTTATTTTTCTGAGGCAACTATTTCCTGTACTCCTTTTTTGTAGGATGTAATTTCAAAAGGAAACCTTTTCATGAATTTGGAACTGTCAAAGAAATAGGTGCGGTCGTATTGATACATCATCTCAGGCATTTCTTTCATAAAAGGAACAAACCAGCCTATCATTTTAATCATCCAAATTGGTAGCACCATAAGACCAGATTTTGTTTTCAGTTCCTGTGCAAAAAGCTCGGTCCATTCTTTTCCATTTAAACTTTCCGGATCCGTTGGTAAATGCCAAACCTGATTATAGGCATCAGGTGTGTTACCCAATAGGGCAGTGGCTCTGGCAGCATCTGGAGTATAGGTAAAGGAATGTTTTTTACCTGCATCAACAAACCAATTTGCTTTTTTACCTTTTTTCAGATTTTTGTATACGGTTTCAATAAGGAAACTTTTTTCATTCGCTGGACCATAGAAGTCGGCAGATCGGGCTATAAGAGCTGTAAGAGCCCCATTCTTAACCTCCTCCATCAGTATTTGAGCGATATCCCGTCGAACAGCACCTTTGAGGCTCGGTGGATTAATGGGTGAGGACTCAGTCATATGTGGAATAGCCTGAATATCATAGAGATATACATTATCAAAGAAAACGAGTTTTGCCTTATGCTTAATGCAAGCATCCAGAGTTGCGCGCATTAAAGGAGGCCATTGGTTTCGCCAAACTTTAATATCGTATTCAAACCCCACCAGCAAGTAGACTATTTCGGAACCTGCAATGGCGCGATCAACTTGTTCAGGGTCAGAAAGATCAGCCTTAAATAGTTCATCACTTTCGTTGATTTTTTTAGGATTTCTTCCAACAATCCTGATTTTATTTGTGTAGCGGGTTAGTTCTTTTGCCAGTACCGACCCTATTGTTCCGTTTCCGCCTAATAATGTTTGCATATATAAAATTGATCAGGATTAAATCAGGATTTTGACTCCGGATTGTTGAACGGGAAGTAAGTAGATTTGGTTTTGTCTGGAAAGGATAATTTTATACCTTTCCTTTCTGAAACTGTCTAAATGAAATTTTTTTTCAATTCAGGCTTAACAGCATTTTTTCTGGGCATAATTACATTGGCAGGAGTTTCCTGTTCAGGCCCAAAAGAAAGAGAAGTATCGTCAGAGATTTCAAGCTTTCCGGAAGAACATGTTGAAAGTGGTGATGAGCAACAGTTTGGAAATATTCCAGTTGCTTATACAGTTGCTGACGAAATATCCTTTTCCAATCCAGAAACCAAGGATTCATTTATTTTAAATCTTAGCGGTTCCAATTTTCTGGAATCGGAGTGTCAGTTTCTCATCCTATCTTCTAAAAAGGACACACTATACAAAGATTCCTGGAAGGGACATGAACTGTTGGATGCAGGAATTGAAGGGCGGGCGCATGAGCATGATGCAAAAGAATATATTTTGCACCACATGAACCGATTCCTGGATAAAGTCAATTTTTTATCCCCGGCTATTCGTAAGGATGAACCCTTTAATCCGAAGCACTCTGATAGTGAGACCTGGAATGATATTCGTTCGGTGAAAAATGCAATTGGTTTTCACTATGTGCTGAATGAAAAAGAAAGCAGGCGCATTGCCTATGATCCCAGAAAGAAAAAAGTATTAGTGTATTTTCATTGTTGTAAATAGTTTTTCGGTGAAATTAATTGTACT
>Ga0114981_10001980_pt1 | contig 13341 bp, 16 predicted proteins | sample S_140806_MF_Meta_FD_87028 | JGI IMG/M metagenome (GOLD analysis project Ga0114981, IMG submission 87028) | Freshwater microbial communities from Lake Simoncouche, Canada to study carbon cycling - S_140806_MF_MetaG | ecosystem: Environmental > Aquatic > Freshwater > Lake | place: Lake...
CAAGTGTCGAAAGCAGAAGAATTTGAAAATAAAATAAGAGAACAAAGAATATTAGAAGCAACAAAAAAAGGATTGATGGGACAAAATGGAAAAATAGCAATAGTGTTGCGAATGATGGGTCAACCAATAATAAGCCAATCAGAAGGTGGATATTATGTAGATTCAAACTATGTGGACCTATATGGTTTTGATAATAAGCAAAAAGATCTTTCTGACATCTCGGACTCAATAGAATTAATGAAAAGCATTCCAATAATGGATATTCAAGGATCCAAAAGGCCAGATTCAAATGAGTGGACAACTGACATGCCAGATCCAATAAACTACGGTTTAGATACAATTGGCTTTCATTTTGATGGATTGAGTCGAGGAATGCATTTAGAAATAAAATATGAAGAAAACACTTCTGAACTTATTGTTTATTACAAGGGTCAAATTGTTTATAAAGAAATTAAGGGAGAACTATTAGGTTATGCTCCTATTGGGGATTGGGAAAAATGGATAGAAATTCTATACAAAACAGCAAAAGAAAAACAAAGAAACACAAAAGAAAAAGAATTCGAAGAGTCTATCAAAGAAAATGAAAAAGAAAAAAAATATTGGTGGGATAAAATAAAAACAAGATGGGGCATTAATTAAATAAAAGCCCCAAACTCCAAAAGGGGCTTTGTATTTGTTATTTATTATTTATTATTTATTATTTACATAACCAATAACAAATAAACCAACCCAACTAATTGCGCTAATATTAGTCCGAAAAAAAGAATATTTGTTGTTGACACTTTTGGCTTATTGCTAATTTTTTCTTCAACAAGTTTTTCCATAGAAGATTTTCCTACTGGGGCTTCTTCAAATGTTGAAGTATCATCGCCAGACACTTTTTCAATAACTTTATTAATTATTTCGCCAGTGTTTTCATCAATAGTTTCAATTTCTCTTTCACAAACGCAATATTTTTCTGTGATTCTTTTTGCCAGCTTTTTTTCAGGCTTTGGCTCTACGTAAATTTCAATTACTTTTGTTTTGCCTTGGTCTAATTCAATTTTTTCAGCCTTTCTGCCGTCTTCAAATGCGAATTCTTCAGACATACTTATTCTCCTTGTTTAAACTATATATGAATATAGTTATTATTTTACTCTATTATACTCTATGACATTATCCATACCAAATCTAGGTGAAATTAGATTATTAAAATTAATTTTAGGCAATACGAAGCCAACTTCTTTAATTTTACATTTATATTCAAATAATATTTATTTAGGAAATAAGTCTTTTACTACAAATGATTTCTTAAAAGGAGATCAGATATCAGATGATTTGAAAGTAGGAAATGGATATTCTCCAATAGCTTTAAATGGAGACAACTGGACTGTTCGGACTTCAGGCGGATACACAGTGGCAGAATACAACTCTCCTGTAACTTTTACTTTTACAAATAATGCTGTTAAAAAAATATATGGATATTTTATAACAGCTTCATCAGATCCTGAGTTTGAGTATTCGGATTGGATCGATGTCGATCATTTAGATGATATAGTAGGCGCACCATTATGGGCTGAAAGTTTTGATAACGGGGCCTTTATCGTACCGAGTGTCGGTGGCAAAATAACAATAAATCCAAAAATAAGGCTAGGTTCTGCGGTGTCTCTAGTCATGACGGCTACGCCTACAAGAACATTAACAAGCACTCCAACCCTAACGCCTACAATAAGCTTAACGCAAAGCCTTACTAATACGCCAACATCAACTCCAACCCTAACATCAACATCAACATCAACTCCAACACCTTCTCCAACAGTTAATTTTAGTAATGTAGTTGAAATTATTACTACACCAACTCCAACCTTAACATCAACTCCAACTCCTTCTCCAACAGTTAATTTTAGTGATGCAGTTGAAATTATTACTACATCAACTCCAACACCAACTCTAACGCCTACAACTACACCTTCTCCAACAGTTAATTTTAGTGATGCAGTTGAAATCGTCACAACACCAACACCAACTCTAACGCCTACAACTACACCTTCTCCAACAGTTAATTTTAGTGATGCAGTTGAAATTATTACTACTCCAACTCCAACTAATTAAGTTTGGTAAAAAAAACAACATTTATAATTTTTATTAAAAATATATAAACGTAAACAAGGAGGTAAAAATGAAAAATGATATTTCTGCACAGACTAGCATCCCAGTAAATACAGTAGGCATAACTTTTTCACAACCAAGTAATTTTAACGTATATTATAATTATGGATCTGGCATTGAGGCCACTCCGGTAATTGTGATACCAAATCCAACCACATCAACTTGCACAGTGAGTATTGAAAATTCTGATGTGGCACCAAGCCTAAAATGTGAGTACTATGATGGAAGTTCTTGGATAAACATCAACACAACAAGCGGAATATTTACAACATCTTTGGTGGACTCGGGTGGGAGCAATCCTCACATTTGGACATATACTATAAATTTAAGTCCATCAGCAGATTTGCCAACATGGGGAAATAGATCTTTTAAAGTTGAACTAGCAGCAGATTTTGTAGATGGAAGCAAAAATGTCTTCGTGATGAATGCTCTCCCCTTTGAATTTAAGACTAATTTAGGATTTCCTCCACGACCGGGATTCACAGAGCAACCAGAAAATTATTCTTTGACTCCAAGCGGAGCAAGTTTTACAACCCGATTCAAATCATATAATTCTTCCATAAGAGGAAATTGGCAATATAGTGATAATTATAATGTTTCAAGTCCAGCGTCTGCAACTTGGACTAACATTACCGAATCTTCTGTGGGGATGAATGAAACATTCTCCATATTGATAAGTGATTTACTTAAGTATGGAGGTGGAGGTGGATTCGGGTTATCATACTCAGTACTCTCATCTACTTTAGAAGTAAGTGTTTCTGCTTATATAGCAGGAAGAAAATACAGATTTAAAGCTGTCGCCGTGTAATTAAATAAAAACCTGCCTAACCTAATTTGGGCAGGTTTTTTTATTTAATTATAAAATATATACTTATTATTCAGACAATAAAAATTTTTAGGTGACACTGCAATGAATGATGCGGTTATAGTGAGCGACATACATTTAGGAAGTTCCGTTTGTCAATCAAAAAAAATATTAGATTTTTTAAGGCACATTGAAACTGGCGTTGTTGAAACAAAAGAAATTATAATCAATGGAGATTTGTTTGATAGTTGGGATTTTAGAAAGCTTCGCGGTTCTCATTGGAAAGTTTTATCTAAAATGAGAAGTCTTTCTAAAAAAAAACATATTGTGTGGATAAATGGTAATCATGACGGTCCGGCAGAAATAATATCTCATCTAATTGGTGTTGATTTTGTAGACGAATATATTCTTTGTAGTGGAAATAAAAAAATATTAATTTTACACGGTGATAAATTCGATAAATTTATAGTAGATCATCCTATTTTCACAAAGATAGCAGACTTAATATACAGAACTATACAAAAGATAGACACTAGTTTTTATTTAGCAAAATTGGCTAAAAAAAGCAGCAAAACATTTCTAAGATGTTCTGAACAAATTATGGAAAAGGCCAAGATTTATGGAGAAAGTAAAGGAGTTGATATAGTTTGTTGTGGCCACACTCACATGATTATGGAAAATAAAAAAGATAAGGTTTGTTATTACAATAGCGGCTGTTGGACTGAGAATCCTTGTCATTATATATTAATTACTAATGGCCAGGTCCGCGTAGATCAGTTTTGAAATTATCTAACAAAATACTAACAATTAAGCATAGATATAATAAAAGAGGGAATTTTATGCAAAATTTTAAATTATTTTTAAGATGTTTATTTTTCGGATGTTTCACTTGTTGGATGGTAGTTTCCATGATGAGTACAGAGTTGGAAATACTAACTAACAGTAGTTTTTCTGAGACTATGGCAAGGGATCTTCATTATGGATATTTGAGTGTGAGATTATTTTATGAAAACATATTTTACATATCAATAATTTCTTTTTGTTGGGGATGTTTGATAGGATTTTTTTGGAAGCCTAACACATTTAATCCTTGATGTTTAAATATCTAATCCACATAATCCTAATGATTGGGATTAATATTTCTATAGTGATTATTCCAATTAATATTAATTGCATTTTATTTTAAATAAAAAAACCCACCCAAAATTAATTGGGTGGGTTTTGCTTATTCCCTTATCAAGCACCAGTCGCGATTAGATCAACAATTGAATGCTTTGTTAAGGTGGTCTTGCTTGAGTTCTTCGAATTCTTCGAAGAAGAACAAACTTGACCTAGACAAGCAATTTCGCTCTTCTTGAAGGATTGAATTTTTGCATCCTGAAGTCGGCTGCAAACTTCGTTCCCTCTACGAAGAACATAACCGGTTACAACATTTGGCGTGTTGCTAACAACAGCTAAAGTGGTGCGAATCGGCTTTGAGTGACTACCCTTATAAAAGAACTTCCAAACTGGAAGGTTTCTGACTAACTTTACTGACATGTTGAACTCCTTTCTAAGAGTTTTTGGTTTCAACGAGATATAATATAATCTAAACTAAACACTGAGTCAATACTAATCAACTATTTTCAATCATCATTCTAATATTATCTGCATCTGCCCTACTATCCGATATCTGATCTTCTAAGAAAAGTTCAATATATTTTCCATCGATTTTGTCATCGCCACCATTTTCTTGAAGCTTACAAGCATCTTCAATTCTTTGTACGTAATTCTCTACAACCTGATCTTCCATTCTTAAAGCCTCAGACAATATTTCTTTAGGGCATGAAATATTATTTTTAAATTCTGCAATTTTGGTTGGAACAGATTTTTTTAAGTTTCTTCTTTTTATTAGACCATGAAGAACTCTTTTAAATTGTTCAACATGCTCCATTTCCTCTTGAGATTGCTTTAAAAGAAACTCACCTATTTCTTCTCTATGCAAACTGGTGATGGAGGTCGCAGATTGCAGATAAAAATTCCAATGACTGTATTCTCTGCTGAGATCTTGCGATAGAAGATCGAAAATTTGATCTATATTCATTTGTTATTTGCCTCAAAATAAGGGTCGTTGTTTTCATCAAATCCAGTAATCTTTATATTACCATATAGAAAATTTTTAATCAATATGTTTCCTACATTAACCATTGTTACCCAATTAACAACTCTTGTTATATCACTTATTTCGGATATTCCTTGAGTAACGCAAGCTAATATAATTTCATCTAGCTGTTCTTTGGAAACGGACTTGTATTCCATCTCTTCTTCGTACCAGTGCAAGTCATCCGCTGGTATTATTTTATTAATTATATCTTGTGGATTCATTTATTTAATTACTCACTTTCTTAAATAATAGTATACAAAAAAAATTGCATTAAACAATTTTAATTAGGCGATATGTTATTTTTTCTTGTCCCAATCCTCTAATTTCTTTTTTGTAAAAAAAGAAACAGCGGCTTGCAAAATTCCTGCAATGATAGCCTTTACTATTAGGTCTAAAGTTAGAACTGTGGTTATAAATTTTTTCTTTATTTTCATTTTAATCTATATATTATAGATTATATGGAAGAATCAAATAAACTACCAGAAAATTTAATTTACCCTAAAATATCATTCGAAGAGTTTTACCATAAATTCAAGACTGTTCGAGAAATGATCCATGATAAAGAATGGAAAGAAGTTTTTTCCATATATTATGAGCTTGAGGAGTCTGAATTAGAAATACCAGTTGGAGAATCAACTAATGATCTAAACTCTTTGCCCCCCGAAAAACAAATAGAAGAAGTTATTAAATGTGCTAAAAGCTTTTTTTATTGGTGTCACAGGTATGTTAAAATATTACATCCAACGTTTGGAACAATACCATTCGTTCCTTATAAGTACCAAAGACAAGTTATAAGAGAATACGAAAATAAAAGATTTAATATGATCTCTAAATTTAGACAGGGAGGCATTACAACCTTGACTGTTTTGTGGGGATTGTGGAAATGCATGTTTCAAAAAGATCAACAAATATTCGTTCTATCAAAAACAGATCGCGAAGCTCTGGCAGCAGGAGAAATTGCAAAAAGAGCTATGGATAATTTTCCTTATTGGCTATATGACCAAAATAATAGCGACATCACAAAGCATGAAAAAAAGTTCGATGATATAGGATCGAAAATATGTTTCTATACTCCAGAGGCTGCTCGTGGTAAGTCAGCTACATACATCATAATTGATGAAGCTGCTTTTATTGACAAAATGGAAGATCACTGGAAAGCTATGTATCCAGTAATCGCAACCGGAGGACATATAGAAATAATCTCTACTGTTAATGGAATAGGAAATTGGTATGAGGAAACCTATCACGAAGCAGAAGCTGGAAGAAATTTTTTCAATATAATAAATTTAGATTACTGGGAACACCCAGTATATGCCAATCCTGATTGGGCACAGGCTATGAGAGCCAACTTGGGAGAAAAAGGATGGGAGCAAGAAGTTCTTAGAAATTTTCTAGGATCCGGAGATACTTATGTTTCTTCCAAAGTAATTAGTCAACTAGACAGATCTACCAGAGGAAATTCACCAATAAGAACAGCATTTGAAAAATGGACAAATGAAGAACAGAAAAGAAACAATCATGACTCAGGAGCCTTATGGATTTGGAAAGAGCCTTTGGATGGGCATGAATACATTATAGGAGCCGACTCTGCTGAAGGAGTTGGTCAAGATGGAGACAACTCTTGTTTTCAAATTATAGATGCAATAAGTTTAGAACAAGTAGCCGAGTTTTATAGTAATTTGGTGCCTCCTCATGTTTTTGCTCAAATTATTAATCAAATAGGAATTTATTATAATACTGCCACCGTTGTTGTTGAAAGCAATGCAATCGGAGGAGCAATATTAAATAGTTTAACAAATGATATGGCGTACGAAGCAATATATTATGAGCACAAAAAAGGGATAGCAAATAAGCCAGGAATAAAAGTGGGTTCATCTAATAGGCCTTTGCTTTTAGAATGTATGCAGCATCGTCTTGTAAATCAAACTGTAAAATTAAATAGCACTCGTTTAGTAAATGAATTAAAAACTTTTATATTTAGTCCACAGAAAAAAAGAGCAGAGGCAATTAAAGGAAAGCATGATGATGCCATTATGTCTTTTTGTATAGCTCTTTACATAAGAGATGAAAATATAAGAGGAATTCCGATAGGCGGAGACACAGAAGATATGGTAAAAATATTAAAAAATAATTCTTATGATGAAATAAAAAGAGAAGTTTTAGAAGGAGGGGTTGAAAATTGGTTCAATGATGAATCTGCTCAGCCTCCTATCGAATATAGTGCTCAATTCGATTTTGAAATAAAAAGACAAAATGATAAAATACTCAAAGAATTTGGTTGGTAAAATTATTAGTTTATTATGAGAAATATAAAAGAAATTAAAAAATTGATACAACAATCTTTAGATCTATTGCCACTAGAAATTACTAGTAGACATATTCGAAGCCACTTGGAAATGGCAATTAAAGAAATTAAAGAAATTGAAAAAATAAAATTTGGAAAAAAATAAAAAATACAATAAAATAAAATATTTAGAAAAGAATATATAATTAAGTAAAAGGATTTTTACAATACAAGGAGGTTATAGAATGAAGGACTCATTAGATTCTATTAGAAAAGCAAGAAATAAATTAAAAAAACTTTCAATGCGATCTTCTTATGGGCCGGATACTTTTACGACAATCAATGTGAACGGTAGCTCGATCCCAGAAAGATGGTGCCCAGAAGTAACATCTAAGGTAAGATTAAAAGATCTTCCAGACATTATTTCTGAGAAAGTTATAAATATTAATGGCGGAACACCTTAATTTAGACAATCAAAAAGGAGAAAAAGAATGGCAGTAGAAACATTGATTCAGTTCAGAAGAGGATCAGCAGGAACATGGACAAGCGTAAATCCAGTTCTAAGTGCTGGCGAACCTGGTTATGAAACAGACTCAGGCAAGTTTAAACTTGGCGATGGAACAAAAACTTGGACACAATTAAGCTATGCTTCAGACGCAACCGACTTGACACATGGCGGAGAAATCGACGGAAATCTAGTAATCACCGGAGACTTAACAGTCGAAGGAACAACAACAACAATCAACAGTACAACTGTTACTGTTGATGACAAAAATCTTGAATTAGGAAGCACAGGAACTCCAACTGACGCAACTGCTGATGGTGGTGGAATAACTCTCAAGGGAAGCACAGACAAGACATTCAATTGGGTAGACTCAACAGATTCATGGACATCAAGTGAACACATGAATGTTGCTTCTGGCAAAGTTTATAAAGTAAATGGAACCGAAGTTTTGAGTTCATCAGCATTAGGATCAGGAGTAACATCTTCATCACTAACAAGTGTTGGAACAATAACAAGTGGAACATGGACAGGCTCAACTATAGCTGTCGCTAATGGTGGAACAGGAGCAACCGATGCCGAAACTGCTAGAACCAATCTCGGTGTTGTAATCGGAACTGACGTTCAAGCTTATGATGCAGAATTGGCTGCTTTAGCAGGACTTGTTAGTGCTGCCGATAAAATGCCATACTTCACAGGAAGCGGAGCCGCTAGTCTTGCTGATTTCACAAATTTCGGTAGAACTTTAGTTGACGATGTTGATTCATCGGCAGCTAGAACAACCCTCGGTGTTGTAATCGGAACTGACGTTCAAGCTTATGATGCAGAATTGGCCGCTTTGGCCGGTTTGACATCTGCTGCCGACAAGCTCCCATACTTCACAGGAAGCGGAGCAGCTAGCGTTGCTGATTTCACAAATTTCGGTAGAACTTTAGTTGACGATGTTGATTCATCGGCAGCTAGAACAACCCTCGGCGTTGTAATCGGAACCGATGTTCAAGCTTATGATGCAGAATTGGCCGCTTTAGCAGGACTTGTTAGTGCTGCTGACAAAATGCCATACTTCACAGGAAGCGGAGCAGCTAGTCTTGCTGATTTCACAACCTTTGGTAGAAGTTTAGTTGACGATGTTGATTCATCGGCAGCTAGAACAACTTTAGGCGTTGTAATCGGAACTGACGTTCAAGCTTACAATTCTACATTGTCTGATGTTGCCAACGGCACATACGTTGGTGATGATAGCATCACAACCTTAGGAACAGTTTCAACAGGCACATGGCAAGCAACAACCGTAGGCGTTGCTTACGGTGGTACAGGACTAAGTTCCTACGATGCTGGCGATTTGGTCTATGCAAGCGGTGCTACAACCCTCAGCAAACTAGCTAAGGGAACAGCAAAGCAATTCCTCAAGATGAATGCTGGTGCAACTGCCCCAGAATGGTCAAACAGCTTGGACGGCGGAACTCCATGAGTTCAGCTATAAAAGCTTAGGTCTAAATTAAAAAATTAAACCCTCCTGAGCAGTCGGGAGGGTTTATTTTTTAAATTTTCAAACAATAATTACATTGTATTTTACTACTATAATTATAGTCGTAGATTAAAATTATTTTATTAGAACTCTCTATTTATGGACTAGAAAATGCCAAGAGAAAACAACATACAACTAAGAAGAGGATCATCAGCAAATTGGACCTCAATAAATCCAGTTTTAGATTCTGGCGAAATAGGCTATGAATCTGATACGGGGAGATTTAAGATAGGTAATGGGTCTAGTTCTTGGCGAATTTTATCATACGCATCACCTAAAAATTTAAGTGAACTATCAGATGTGGCGATTAATAATTTATCTAGCGGTCAATTTCTAACATATAATTCTACCAGTAGATTTTGGGAAAATAAAACAATACAAACGGGACTAATAAGAAATAATGATAGTTCACAAGTAGGAATCTACTCTAATGCTGGAGGTAGTAATTGCATTGCCGTGGGGGATTACAGCTTAGCTGTTGGAGGCAATGTAAATACTTATGGCGATTATAGCGTAGCTTTTGGGTATGAATCACAAACCAATTCTGATTATAGTTTTGCTTTCGGCAAAGGAGCTAAAACAAGAGTTTATGGACAACAAGCATCTTCTTCTGGGTATTTTTATAATTTAGGAGACGCTCAGTATTCCAGATACCACTTGAGAACAGAAACAACAAATGCAACGCCTAGGGAATTGACCGTTGATGGAGCAAATGCAAATTCATCGAATAGATTATTCATATCTCCCAAAAGCTCCTGGACTTTTGAAATTAAATTATCAGCATACAATTACACAGATAATTTAGGAGCTTCATTTATTATTAAAGGTTCAATAAAAAGAAATGATTCTAATTCAACTACATTAGTAGGATCTGTTTATACAGATCAATTTTATGATAACGGAATGAGTTCTTGCTTGGTTTCTGTCGAGGCAGATGACACTAATGAATCACTAAAAATTAGCGTCACAGGAATAGAAAATAAAAATATCTTGTGGTGTTCTGTTGTAGAGTCTAACGAGGTAAGGAAAGCTACCGTAGGGTTGGATGATGATTATGAATCTGTTTGAAACTAAATAATAAAAGTTTACTATAAATGTCTAGAGAAAATAACATACAATTCAGAAGAGGCTCGTCAAATTCCTGGAAATCTGTCAATCCAACACTAAATGACGGAGAAATAGGCTTTGAATCAGATACTTTAAATTTTAAAATTGGAGATGGAAGGTCAGATTGGAATTCTTTGTTATACGCTGTTTCTACAAAAAAAATACAAGAATTTAAAGATTTAAATATAAATTCAAATAATAATAATCAAGTATTAGTTTATAAAAATAATATTTGGAAGCCAGGGGTTGTTGATGGATTGATTAGAGCTGAAACAACTCCCCAATCAAACTATTCGAATGCAGGTGGACAAAACTCAAATTGTTATAAAAATAATGGGTTGGCAATAGGATATGGATCGAATTCAAATGGCAATGAAAGCTTTGCTTTAGGATTAAATTCAAAAACAAACTCAGAATTTAGTTTTGCAATTGGAAATTCATCAAAAACAAGAATCGCTGGGCAGTCTTCTTCGTCCTCTGGCCATTTTACAAATTTGGGGGATGCTCAGCAAGCTAGGTGTCAACTTAGATTGGAAACAACTGATAGTTCGACCAAAGAACTAACTGTAGATGGGGATTTTCCTTCACAGAATAATATTTTAATTATTTCTCCAAGAACCACTTGGGTTTTTAAGATAAACATATCAGGATACGAACAAAATTCTGCGTCTTTGATATCTTTTAGTTTTTCAGGGTCTATTAGAAGAGATAATTTGAATGAAACAAAAATTTTAGGCTCAGTAATTAAAAATAAAAATTGCGACATCTCTTTGGATTCTTGTGATGCGAATGTTTTTGCTGATGACGAAAATCAATCATTAAAAATTGAAGTTAATGGAATTGATGAAAAGCAAATACTATGGAGTGGCACAGTTGATATTTGTGAAGTTAGAAAATCAATCTCAAGTGAAAACTTCCAAGGAGATAATGATTTTGACTTGAGCACTCAAGTGATTTCTATCACTCCCACCTTAACAAAAACACTCACAAAAACTCCAACTCCAACTCGCACCATAACATCAACGAAAACCCTAACTCAAACTATAACTTCAACTCGCACACCAACCCTAACCTCAACACCAACCCTAACCTCAACCTCAACACCAACCCCAACCTCAACCTCAACCTCAACACCAACCCTAACCTCAACCTCAACGCCAACACTAACCTCAACCTCAACGCCAACACTAACCTCAACCTCAACGCCAACACTAACCTCAACACCAACACTAACCTTAACCTCAACACCAACACTAACCTCAACACCAACACTAACCTTAACCTCAACACCAACACTAACCTCAACACTAACCTCAACACTAACCTCAACCTCAACGCCAACACTAACCTCAACCCCAACACCAACACTAACCTCAACCTCAACGCCAACACTAACCTCAACGCCAACAGTAATGCCAACCGCGACAACCACCAAAACGCTCACACAGACACAGACCCTCACACAAACCAACACCACAACCGCTACCGCCACGAAGACCGCAACCCCCACCATCACGCCCACACAGACGAACACCCCGACACTAGTCCAATACTTATCTCCATTGAACCTGATAGGAAGCACGGCCTACACGAATCCCGGAGAGGTGGAACTGAGATGGATCAGGCCAAGCATATCAGGCATAACCGGCTATCTTGTCCAATATCAACTAGACGTTACGGTTGATTCTTTAGGCTGGAGAAATTGGACGACAAGACCGGGAGCCAGTTCCATTTCCACGAAAATATCCGGACTTCCCTACGGGAATAACTTCAAATTTAGGGTTGCACCGACAACCTCTTCCGGCATTGGCGAGTTCAGCCCGTATGCCTATGGGGAATTGATCGATCAATACACAGGCCTGCCGTTCTTTATATTCTACAATTCCGTAGGAGGGAATGGTTTGGATGTCGCCGGAACAGGCATATCTGCACCTACAAACTTGATCGGCATTCCCGGCAACAACAGGGTCATAGTGACGTTTGACAAACCGACAAATGACGGCGGAAACCTTATATTTTACCTGCAATATGAATATTCGACCAATTCCGGATCTACATGGCTGTCTGCAACCAATGACAATCTAGTCCAAGTCGGTGATCCCAATTTCATCTCTTTCCCCGCCGCTAACGGAACCAACTACTCGGTCAGGATCAGGCATCTCAGCTCGGTGGCCGGAACCAACTTGCCGGTTTACGGGGACTGGGCAGTCGTGAACAACATAACCCCGAGATCAAACGTATCACCGAACATAGTCATTAAGACTCAACCCTACACTGAAGCCGTCTATGCCAAGGCGCTGACGGACCTTGGTGGGGAAATCGTCTTCGAAGCCGGGGCCTACGCCACCAATTCGAGCGTAACTTGGACTTGGGAGAGTTCCTTTGACGGCGGCCAGACGTGGGCCGAAGTGCCAGCCAGTGACAACTACATTCCTTTCCCGAACAGCAATACTTTGAAATACAAGTACTACTCCTTTAATTTAGACAACAACGGCCGGGGGGGAGAAGGCTGGACAATATTGGCTTTCGATGACGTCACCCTGGAGGATAACGGAAGGATGTTCAGGGCCAAGGCATCGGCACCGGATTGCTCGCCGGTGTACTCCAACCAAGTCGCCATCAAGGTCGTGAATATATACAACTATTACAACTTCACCCCCACCCCGACGCCCACCACGACGTTGACGCAAACCTTTACCAGCACGCCAACACTGACCAAGACGCTCACCAGAACCCCCACCCTGACCAATACGCCTACCCTGACCAATACCTTGACCAATACGCCTACTCTGACCAGGACTCTGACCACTACGCCTAACCTGAC
>Ga0114981_10001982_pt1 | contig 13329 bp, 14 predicted proteins | sample S_140806_MF_Meta_FD_87028 | JGI IMG/M metagenome (GOLD analysis project Ga0114981, IMG submission 87028) | Freshwater microbial communities from Lake Simoncouche, Canada to study carbon cycling - S_140806_MF_MetaG | ecosystem: Environmental > Aquatic > Freshwater > Lake | place: Lake...
GAGTTCAAAGTTCTGATGCATGAGCTAAACGAGGACTTGGCTACCTATCTTGCTGGGCGCCCAGGCGAAGGAGTCCGTAATTTGCAGGACGTTGTGAGTTTCAATTTAATTCACCACGATGAAGAGATGAGGTACTTCGGGCAGGAGTATTTCGACTCAGCGTTGCAACTAGGTGGTCGAAATTCCTATTATCAAAAGTTACGCCAGTCCAACTTAGATTGGGCGATAGGGAAAGTTTTGAATCCCGCCTTTGAGAAATTCGATATTTTAATCGGAGCAACTTATGCCCCGTCTTGGATCAGCAATCTTGGGGGAGGCGATGATTACAGCTCATCGTCTTGGATCTCAATGGCGCCCGCTATTGCAGGTTCGCCAATCGGTTGCCTTCCAATGGGTCTGGTGGATGGATTGCCAGTCGGAGTAGGCGTGGTTTCCCGCGCCAACCAGGAGGGGTTATTGGTAAATGCGATGGCAAGGATTGAGAAGGTCCTCAGCTTGGGAATTCTGCGTCCCACATTCACCAATAGTTAACTTTGCAAAGTTAACTGTTTTATTCTTTAGCCCCAGGACTTAACTGGTTATTCGTTTAGCTTAATTAACTTGCGCTAGTGGGAAACTCTCACCCCATTGATGGGATCGCAAGATTGGGCACTTATGAAAACTAGATACAAAGTTGGGGCTGCCATTGCTGTCGTAGCGGTTGCTGTTTCCGGAGGCGTTGCCTATTCAGCATCGCTAAAACCAAACTATATTTTGCCAGTCGGTTCTGGTGTAGAAATCAAGCCAATTGCATACACCGGTGACAAGATCACCAGCACTACCGTTCGCGGGGTACCAGATGGTATGGGTGCTTATAAGAACGCAGCTGGAGATATAACTCTTCTTTCCGTTCACGAAATTGCAAGTTATGCACCTCTCGCGCAACTTTCTAAGTCTTCAACTTCTCAATGGGGCGTATCGATCACTGAATTCAACTATGCAACCAAGACGGGTCGCATAACTTCAGCTAAGAATTTCATTCAAGATATCAAATACTTTAATTACAACACCGGCGCTTACGGAGATACACCAATCGGTGGAGCACCAGCGGGTACAACTAAGGGGCTTGACTGGAATATCTCGCGTTTCTGCTCAGCGACCCTGGTACAAGCTGGCAATCTTGCTTTCAAAGATGGCGCGACAACATACGGTTACGAGGGTGGAGTATTCCTGAGCGGTGAAGAAGATGGCGATAGCGGATACGCACGCGGCTTTGCTTTCGACATGGACGGACACGGGATTCAGTTACCTCGTATGGGCCTTGCATCGTGGGAAAACTTGATGCCGAATCTAAAGCCAGGAATCAACACAGTTGTCATGGGCAACGAGGATGGTTCCGCTACGGATAGCCAGCTATTCATGTACGTTGGCAAGAAGACAACAACTGGAACTTTTGCTGACAAAGCGGGCCTAACAAATGGCGACCTTCACGTGATGAGCATTCCTGATATCGCAAACGACAACGCTTTCCGTGCAAAGTACGGAAAGAATAAGGCTGTTGCAGTTGACTTCAAGAAGACTATCTGGAACGCAGATATCACAACTCAGCAGAAGGATCATGCTGCACAAGGAACTGAAATGACTCGCGTTGAAGATGGCGAATGGGATCCTTCGAATCCAAACGTTTTCTACTTCGTAACAACTGAATCAAATAAGGATTCCGCGGCAACTAAGCCAAATCCGGCTGAGCCAACATTCTCACGTGACGGCGGAGCGCTATGGCGTTTAACTTTCGCTGATGGCCAAAAGCCAGAACTTGGTGCAAAGATCGAGTTGTTGCTTGATGGATCTGAAGTTCCATATTTGAGCAAGCCCGACAACATCGCAGTTACAGCAAATGGAATCGTTCTTATTCAGGAAGATCCAGGTAACAATGGTCACGTGGCTCGCATCGTGGCAGTAAGAGGCTCCGATTCAAAAATCGCAGTGGTTGCAGAATTCAACAAGGAATACTTCGCGACAGGTGCTGAGAAGTTCATGACAATTGATGAAGAAGCCTCCGGAATTATCGACGCAACAAAGTTGCTCGCTAAAGATGGAGATAAGAATACGTACTTCTTCTTCAATGCCCAGGTGCACACAACTGGCGCAGCAGCAGCGCGTCCAGATCTTCCATCAAAGAGTGCACCACGTAAGGCAGCAATCGATAAAGCCACTATCGAAGGCGGAGCGTATTACTTGATGACGATTACTGACTGGAACGCAGTATTTTCTAGTTAAAGGGACAGGGCAAAAGCTGGGTGGGATTCGAGGCCCCACCCAGCTTTTCCTTTTTAAATCTTTAAAAAGCTCCCGTGTAACCATTAATTGCAGGTTGACCGCCAAGATGCGCATACAGAACTCGTGATCCTTCTTTGAAATATCCCTCGCGAATTAAATCGATCATGCCGGCCATAGATTTACCTTCATACACCGGATCGGTGATCATTCCTTCCAGACTACCGATCAAGCGAATCGCCTCTATCGTGCGCGGACCAGCAACCCCATAAATTCCATCGTGCCAGCGATCCAGTAAAACTATTTCCGAATCCTTTAATTCGCGACCTAAATCTATTGCAGCCGCTGTTCGTGATGCGATTCTCTTGATTTGATCCCAAGTCTTCTCAACTGTTGCAGAAGCATCAATGCCAATTATGTTTTCAGCACGATTGGAGTGCGCAAAACCTGCGATCATTCCGGCCTGTGTTGATCCCGTAACAGAGCAAACAATTACATTATCGAAGTAGATTCCCAACTCTTTCTCTTGGTCTTCTACTTCAAATGCCCAACCTGCAAAGCCATGACCACCAAGTGGATGATCTGATGCCCCAGCTGGAATTGCATATGGCTTGCCGCCACGCGCAATAACATCTCCTATCGCCTGCTCCCAAGATTTCCTAAAACCAATATCGAAACCTGCTGGATCTAAGCGAACTTCGGCGCCCATGATTCGACTTAATAATATATTTCCAGTTTTTTCGTAGTTGGCTTCTTCCCAGTCAACCCAATGTTCTTGTACCAATACACACTTCAATCCAAGGTGTGCAGCGACGGCTGCGACTTGTCTTGTGTGATTGGACTGGACCCCACCAATTGAAACTAAAGTGTCACAACCTGTAGCCACCGCTTCTGCGGCTAGATACTCAAGCTTGCGTGTTTTATTTCCGCCGTAAGCGAGACCTGAATTTACGTCCTCACGTTTTGCCCAAATTTCAACTTTGCCGCCGAGATGTTCGGTTAGCCGATCAAGGCGTTGTAGGGGAGATGCCCCGAAAGTTAATTTCTCTTTAGCGAAGGATTGAAGTTTTGCTCTAGTCATTTATGAAGTCTCTCATATCTATTCAGCTAATCTGGCTTTGACCATCTGCACAAGCAGCTTTGAATCAACTTCCCAATCGCTGGGGATCTGAATGGTCTTCTTGTTTACTTTGTATTCAGTTAGCTTGGGACGAAAAGCATCGAGCACATCGGTACTCCAAGGAGCCATAAGCAAATAATTCTTACTGGCTGAAACTCCGAAAACGTATTTTGTACCTTCGCGAAGCATTGGTTGGTTCCAAGCAATAACCAACTCAAGTTTTGGATACTTCTTTTGTATGGCTTTCATAATCGCTTTAACTGTCTTGGACTGCTCAGGCGGTATTGACTTGAAGTAGTCGCTCGGGGAGTTAAATCTTTGCGCTGATGTCGAGCCACGTGAATACATGACCAGAGCGTTGGCGTGGGCCTGCGAAAAACCGAAATTCTCACGTAGATGAGCAATTTGCTCTGGGTATTTCTTGCCTTCTAGTTTGGCCATAACGCCAAACCAATACTTCATTTTTTCGCCATACTTTTTTTCGATTGCCGGAAAGTGCGATTCGCGGCTGGGATCCTTAGTTGACACAGTTCTGTTTATTTCTGTCGTTTATCTCGCATATTTGAAAAGGCCACATAACCGAGAAAGAGAATGACCGACGGTGGATAAAAATAAACTGGAACTACCATCAAAATGACCGCGACTATTTTCATTTTCGCAGACAGGCCATCCCATTCACCGAGAAATCCCTTGCGAGGTTCCTTATCTTCCACATGGACTCCTCTAGTGCGCCACTTCACTTTGGCTACGTGGACGATACTGGGATCGAACCAGTGACCCCCACAATGTCAATGTGGTGCTCTACCGCTGAGCCAATCGTCCGTGTCTGTATTTTCGGTATCTATTAAATTGTTGGGAAAGTATAGCCGAGTGATTTAACGCCCGAAATCGTCTTCAATACGCTCGATATCGTCCTCGCCAAAGTAAGTGCCTGTCTGAACTTCAACGAATATCACTTCTTCCGTTCCAATGTTTTCGATGCGGTGTAAATCTCCGACCTCAATATCAATCGAATCTCCAGCGCCCATCTCGAAATTATCGCCGTTTAACGTAATGCGAGCATGGCCTTGAACAATGAACCAGTGTTCAGCACGTTTTTGATGGCGCTGATATGAAAGACGTTTTCCCGGTAAGACCCAGATAGTTTTTACTTTGTACGAATCGCTTTCCTGCAAAATTTCATAACGCCCCCAAGGACGTTGTGACTCGTCTTTTGCCATCTGCTTCTCCCACGTAGTTAGTTCTTTTTCATTACCTCTTGGAGGTCGGAACGGGATTTGAACCCGTGTAGAGGGATTTGCAGTCCCTTGCCTCGCCTCTCGGCCATCCGACCAAACTTCGTTTCTATTCTTATATAGACAAACCGCCACTTGCGAAATTAATTTTGAAAAATTAATTCCAAAGCGGCGGTAAATCCGAGCGGACGACGGGGTTCGAACCCGCGACCTGAACCTTGGCAAGGTTCCGCGCTACCAGCTGCGCTACGTCCGCATTTCGTGCGTGGGCAAATCTATCGCAGCAGGGGGCTATCCGCCAAAGCGAGCGATTTCACCGTAGCGTTAGGGCATGGATTTGCGTGATGACTCGTTCTGGATGAGCGGGCGATATGCCAGATCGCTGATTGAAGTAACTGATGATTTATCACGTTTAGATGATGGCAATTTCTGGGCAGTTAGTGTGGGCTTTGAGGGACAGGTTAGATTGGCGCGATTTAGACAAGTCATGAAAGCCCGCTTTCCCTTCAGTGGATCGGCAACTGGATTAATTTCTGGAAATTGGAAGACCTCACTAGATCAAAGCGCGTATTGCAATTACGTAACAAAGATAAAAGAGGCAATCGCAAGTGGATGGGTCTATCAGGTAAATGCCTGTCGAGTATTAACAACGGATTTTTCTGGAGATGAATTGGCTTCACTTTTCGGGTTAATTCTCAGCTCGAATCCTGCGCCTTATGCCGCGTATTTATCTTTACCAGAGATAGCCATCGCCTCTGCTTCACCCGAACTTTTCTTAAGACGTGAAGGTAATAAGGTGATCACATCGCCAATAAAAGGAACACAAACTCTGGATGAAAACGGGTTTGGCGAGAAGGATCAGAGTGAGAACATAATGATCGTGGATTTAATGCGCAATGATCTTGGGCAGATTTGTCGCGATGGGAGCATTGATGTGGCCAGTTTGCTTAGATCTGAAGATCATCCTGGCCTTCGACATTTAGTCTCTGATGTAACAGGTGAATTAAAGGATGCAATTACTTGGAATGAGATAATCACAGCGCTACTTCCAGCTGGGTCGATCAGCGGAGCCCCCAAGAGTTCTGCACTTCAAGTGATCGCAGAGAATGAACCCGTAGAACGTGGGCCATATTGCGGAATTCTTGGTTGGGTCGAAGGAGATCAGGCGGAATTATCGGTTGCCATCAGAACTTTCTGGACTTTGCGTGACTCGCAACTGCGTTTTGGAACGGGTGCGGGAATTACTTGGGGGAGTGACCCAGTATCTGAATGGGAAGAGACGCAACTTAAAGCGCGGAAATTGATTTCGATTGCCGGAGGAAATCTCTGATGCAGATTTGGTTAAATAGCCAGTTAACAGATTTTGTAACTGCCGATGTCAGCGTTGATGGCTGGCCAAGTGGCGAAGGTGTTTTTGAAACGATTCGCACGCAAGATCGTGAGGTCTTTGAACTCGGGCGCCATATGCGTCGGGCCTTAGAGGCTGCAACGGCCAAGGGATTTTCATTACCTAACGAAGAGGTTGTAAGGACAGGGATACATTCAATAATAACTGCGGAACCACAGACAATTGGGCGACTACGTTTACTTTTTTCAAAAGAGCGATTTATTGCTGTTCATCAAAGCTATGAAGAGATAACCAAACCAGCAAAAATAGCCGTAGTAGCAGATTCGGAACTTGTTGAATCTATAAGCCTTAAGACTTATCCATACCAGCATCGATTAGTACTTTTAGAACAGGCACAACAGAGCGGCTTTGATGAGATTATTTGCATTAATGAAAGTGGCGAAGTTACTGAAGGCGCCGTTTCAAATTTCCTCTTCCGCATCGATGGAAAGTGGATTACGACCCCATTATCTTCTGGCGTTCTGCCGGGAATTCAACGGGGGATAGTGATCGAAAGATGCGGGGTATCGGTTAAGCAAGTATTGAAATCAGATTTGGATAGAGTCGATGCGGCATTCGTAATCTCTAGTTTGAAAATTGCGCTTTCCGTTGCATCGATTGCTGGAAAACCCTTACAAATAGATGAAGATTGCAAGGCGCTGGCCGCGAATATTCGGGCAAACACACATAAGCATTCGGTAGGCTAAGCCCATGTCTGCGATAGCAATCAAGGTCGATGGAGTTTCGGTATCAGTTGAAGCCGAAATCCGTCCAACACAACTATTTGCTGAGCGCAAGGAAATCATCGTCTGCAAAGTCAATGGAGTCCTAAAGGATCTCTGGACCGAACTGGCAGATGGTGACTCCGTCGAAGCTATTTCAATTTCATCACCTGATGGCCTGTCAGTACTTCGCCATTCAACGGCGCACGTCATGGCACAAGCAGTGCAGCAAGTATTTGCACAGACTCAGCTAGGAATCGGTCCACCAATTACCGATGGTTTTTATTATGACTTTGACCCCGAGAAAGCATTTAACCCAGAAGATCTCGTAAAGATTGAAAGCGCAATGCGCAAGATCATCAAAGATGGTCAGCGCTTTCGCCGTCGAGTTACAACTGAAGCTGATGCTTTAAAAGAGTTAGCCCACGAGCCGTACAAGTGTGAATTAATCGGTATCAAATCTGGCGCAGGAGATGAGGCCAGTGTTGAGGTCGGCGGAACTGAACTAACAATCTATGACAACTTAGGTCGCGATGGACAACCTGTTTGGTCTGATCTCTGTCGTGGTCCGCATCTGCCATCGACAAAACATATTCCGGCTTTCAAATTAATGCGCACAGCCGCTGCTTATTGGCGAGGTTCAGAAAAGAATCCAATGTTGCAACGCATTTATGGCACTGCTTGGCCTTCCCAAGAAGAACTTGATGCTTATGTTGAACTACTTGCCGAAGCTGAAAAGCGCGATCACCGTCGTCTTGGTACAGAACTTGATCTGTTTTCTTTCCCTGAAGAGATTGGTTCGGGACTAGCGGTCTTTCATCCCAAAGGCGGAATTATTCGTCGCGCGATGGAAGATTATTCTCGTAAGCGCCACGAAGATGAAGGTTATGAATTCGTTTATTCACCGCACTTAACTAAGGGTGCGCTCTTTGAAAAATCTGGACACTTGCAGTGGTACTCAGAAGGTATGTACCCACCGATGGTTATGGATGAAGAACTCCATGCCGATGGCACAATTAAACGCGCTGGTCAGCAGTACTACATGAAGCCAATGAACTGTCCATTCCATAATCTTATATTTGCCTCTCGTGGTCGTTCTTATCGCGAGTTGCCGCTGCGCCTTTTCGAATTTGGAACTGTCTACCGCTACGAAAAATCTGGAGTTGTGCACGGACTGACTCGTGCTCGCGGTTTCACACAGGATGATGCCCATATTTACTGCACCAAAGAACAAATGGTTGGCGAGCTAGATTCGCTACTGACCTTCGTACTCAATTTACTCCGAGATTATGGCTTGGAAGATTTCTATCTGGAACTTTCCACACGTAATCCTGAAAAATCAGTCGGTGAAGATGCAGATTGGGTGGAAGCCACGGAAGCGTTAGGTAAGGCAGCACTCGCGCAAAATCTTGAGTTAGTACTTGATGAAGGTGGCGCAGCGTTTTACGGACCGAAAATTTCAGTGCAAGCGAAAGATGCAATTGGTCGCACCTGGCAGATGTCGACTATCCAGGTTGATTTCCAATTGCCACAACGATTTGAACTCGAATACTCGGCAACAGATGGAACACGTCAAAGACCGGTAATGATTCACCGCGCATTGTTCGGTTCCATTGAAAGATTCTTTGGTGTACTTACCGAGCATTATGCAGGCGCCTTTCCGCCTTGGCTTGCTCCGGTACAAGTCACAGCCATTCCGGTAGCCGAAACTTTCGCTGATTATTTATCCGGAGTTGTCAAAGAATTTAGAGCTGCGGGAATCCGTATCGATCTTGATTCTTCGGATGATCGCATGCAGAAGAAGATCCGAAATGCCCAGATGCAGAAGGTTCCATATATGTTGATCGCTGGTGAAGAAGATCAAGCCGCGGGTAAAGTTTCGATTCGCTATCGCAACGGAGAGCAGAAAAATTCCATTGCAATCCTCGACGCAATAGTTGAAATTCAATCAGCAATCAGTGATCGCAAACAGGTCTAGCAAGTGGTTTCACCTGATTTAGGAATGCCAGATCGTTGGGCTCGCATTTGGGCACCGCACCGAATGGAATATTTAAAGGGTGAAAATCGGCCTCTTGATAAAAATGAAGTTGAATGTCCATTCTGTCGAATTCCGACCCTTTCGGATGAAGAAGGTTTAATTGTTTCGCGCGGTGAATTCGCTTACGCAGTCATGAATCTATACCCGTATAACGCAGGACATTTATTGATCTGTGCTTTTCGCCATGTTGCTGATCTAACCGATCTCACTAAGGGCGAACGCGATGAAATATCTGAGATGACTGCACACGCAATGGTTACTCTTCGCAAAGTTGCAGCACCGGCTGGTTTCAATCTGGGAATGAATCAAGGGGCGATTTCCGGAGCTGGAGTTGCCGAGCATATTCATCAGCATGTTGTTCCACGCTGGTCGGGCGATGCTAATTTCATGCCGATCATTGGTCAAACAAAAGTCATGCCAGTCTTACTTGCCCAAACTCGCGCTGAACTTGCTGCGGCTTGGTAGCCAATTAGTTTAAAGCTGCAAATTTAATTCAGTAAATCGAGATAACTCTTCACCACATCTATCCCTAATCCATTCGAAATCACGATTGGAATTGCTGGGAATAAAAGTCCCGCAGCAAATGCACCTTCGCCGGCATTTTCAATCTCGGCTAAGTACTCTGCGCGAAAATCCGCTACCAGTTCTTGGTGTTCGACATCGCTAGCGCGCACACTTGGGGGATTGGTGGTGTAATCACGAATTTCCAAATTTTCCAGATTGATCAGTGCAATTGGCTCACCTTTATCGCCATGTAAAACTAGGAAAGGTGTCGCGAGTTGATCAAAGACACGGTTTCCCAACATGATGGCATCTTCGAAATCTGAATCTGATCCGTCTAGTTCGTTCACAATTACTAATCGAGGTAATTGATAATCGCTCAAGGATTGCCATAAATCTATAGTCGGTTGATCAATTCCGGCTGAAGGATTTATAACAAAGATTGCTAGATCACTATCCGCGACAGCAGCGTTGGAAACTTCTGCGCCAAATAGATTGGCGATGGCTTGGGGTTGAGCCGAGATATGCCCGTAGATATGGATGCGTTTTGCAGAAGTCACAGGCGTCAGAATAGGTGAAATTCCGCCCTTAAGCCTACGATGGTGGCGATGTTAAGCGCTTCTTTAAAGCCAGCCGTAACCCGCGCCATCAATCCAATTGCGCGTGGGGCGCTTCGTGTTGGGCTAACACCAAATGCTGTTACTGCTGTTGGCGCCTTTGGCGTAGTTTTCAGTGCGCTTTATTTTTATCCTCAACAACAATTTTTCTGGGGCACAGTTGCAATTTCGATTTTTGCGCTGAGTGATCTTTTTGATGGCGCAATGGCGAGAATTTCACAGAAAGGTGCCAGTCGCTGGGGCGGTTTTCTAGATTCGACAATTGATCGAATTACGGACTCTGCGATCATGGTTGGACTAACTATTGCATTAATAGAGATTGATGATCCGCTCGCTCCAATTGCACTCGCAGCACTGGTAGCCGGCGGGCTGGTGTCCTACGTTCGCGCGAAGGCAGAATCTTTAAATATCGAATGTTCAGGTGGCATTGCAGAAAGAACTGAACGACTAATTCTGGCTTTAACCGCGATTGGTTTCGAGGGTTTAGGGGTTCCCTACGCGTTAACCATTGGAATTTGGCTCCTTTTGATTTTGGCAGTTGTCACAATCGTGCAAAGGATTTTGATTGTGAAGGCTGCGATCTAACCCCATGAATAAAGATTTCTTGGCGGCTTTGCCATATTTTGTAGGATGGCGATTGGTCCGCGCGCTGCCGGAGAAGATCGCTTACTCATTATTTGAAAATATTGGCAAGATCGTCCTATCTCGCAATGGTGCCAAGATGAAGAGGCTGCGCAGTAACTTGCAAAGAGTTGTCCCTAGCAATAGCCCGGATGCGATGGATCGACTTATGCGCGCTGCAGTCTCATCGAGCATGCGGTATTGGTGTGACACTTTTCGATCCTCAGATTGGTCGAAATCGCGCATTTCAACGACAGTTACGACAACACAAGAAGAACTGCTAACCGAGCCGATGAAGGATGGGCGTGGCGTAGTTGTTGCCCTGCCACATGCAGGAAATTGGGATCATGCGGGTTTCTATTTTTGTGGGATGGGATTTCCTCTTGTAACGGTTGCCGAGAAAGTTAAACCTGAAGCGCTTTTCAACAAATTTCTCGAGTACCGCCAAAACATGGGCATGGAAGTCTTGCCACTTGATGGGCGTTCCATGGGAACTCTTTTGCAACGCGCACGCGAAGGTGCACTTATCGCGCTGGTTTCAGATCGCGATTTATCTCGCAGCGGAGTCGATGTGACTTTCCTCGGACATCCTGCACGCATGCCAGCAGGAGCCGCCTTGTTAGCAATACGCACTGGGATACCTTTAATAACCGCCTTTGTTTCTTACACGAATTCCGGAATTCACATCGAATTCAATAGCGTGCCTGTTCCCTCGCATGGAACAGAGGCAGAGCGAATAACAACGGTGGTGCAAGCGTGCGCAGATCTATTTGCAAAGGGAATCATTGCGCATCCTCAGGATTGGCATATGTTGCAACGCATCTGGGTTGATGGCGACTTTCAAGAGAGAACGAAATGACTCTGCAAAAGTTAAGAATTGGTCTCGTATGCCCGTATGGCTGGGATACACCTGGTGGAGTACAAAACCATGTTCGCGACTTGGCGGAATATCTCATTGCAAAAGGACATTTTGTTTCGGTGTTAGCTCCAGTAATTGATGAAGCGGCTATCCCGGATTATGTAGTGAGCGCAGGAAAGCCAATCTCGATTCCTTACAACGGCGCAGTAGCGCGAGTTCTATTCGGTCCTATTGCATTTTCACGAGTTCGTCATTGGATATCCGATGGAGATTTCGACCTACTGCATCTGCATGAGCCAGCCATTCCTTCAATTTCATTGTTAGCCTGCTGGGCCGCCGAAGGTCCATTAGTGGGGACTTTTCATGCGGCAGCAAAGCGACAGAAAGCGATCTTTGCAATTGGTCCAATCCTTGAACCGGTGATTGAAAAACTTACGGCACGTATTGCAGTTAGCGAGGCGGCACGTGAGACTTTAACTGAACATCTAGAAACTGACGCCATCGTTGTACCAAATGGGATCTATGCAGACCGATATCGTGACGGTGAAGTACGCACCGAATGGAGTGGAAATACCCTAGGTTTTATTGGTCGCTATGAAGAACCACGTAAGGGTTTATCAGTACTGCTTGAAGCGCTGCCAATAATTGCTCGCTTCGCACCGGATGTTCGCGTCTTGGTTGCTGGGCCCGGAGATAGCAAGGAAGTACAAGATCAGATTGATCCGCAACTTAGACATCGCTTTGAATTTTTGGGACGTATATCCGAGAAAGAAAAGGCAGACTTTCTCTCGTCCGTTGCTTTATACGTTGCCCCAAATACGGGCGGTGAATCATTTGGAATAATTCTTGCTGAAGCGTTGGCAGGAGGTGCAGCGGTTGTAGCAAGTGATATTCCAGCTTTTGATTCGCTTCTCGGCAATGGTGAATATGGCGCCTTATTCCAATCTGAAAATCCGCAAGAATTAGCAAAAGTGGTTATTGATTTATTGAGGGACGAAGATAAGCGAAAGTCTCTGGCCCAACGCGGCAAGTCGTATGCCCAACGCTTTGATTGGGACGTCGTGGCCGAAGATATTTTTTCAATTTATGAAATGGCGTTGGTAGGTGGCAAAGGCGTAACCCTTTCTTCGGAAAATCGCGCGTGGAATCGCTTTTTGGGAAGAGAAGGAAATTGATGGAAAAATTCTTAACCATTGCTCTAGTTGTAATCTTCGTAATTTGGTATCTCTCTTATTCAGCAACACGTTTGGACAGATTGCATCATCGCGTCGAAACTAGCTGGGCGAATTTAGATGGTCTGTTGCAGCGACGTGCTGCCGTCGCACTTGAAATTGCCAAGAGTGATATCGCAGATCCAGCATCGGCTTTACTTTTAACTGCGGCTGCCCACCAAGCCAGAGATGCTCAAATGCAGACTCGCTCCCAAGCCGAAAGCGGCTTGTCAGGAGCGCTCGGACTTTTGTTAAATGACGGCCATCTCGTAGATGGATATATAGAAAAAGACTTGTTGCGTGAGCTCTCAGAGTTAACTGACAAGATTCGAGTAGCAATTGCAATGCATGTAGATGCGGTGACGCGAACTCAGATGGTGCGCAAGAAAGCGGTTTTTAGAATTTTCCGTCTTGCAGGCAGCGCGCCACTGCCGGTCACCTACGAATTTGAAGCTGATGTTCTTTAAAAAAGCGTTGGCGACTTTAGTTGGTCTTCTTTCAGTAGCCATTGTAATCGCGGCAGCATTTGGTTTTTTAGATGTAAAAGAAATTACTCAAGTGATAAAGAAAATTGTGAAAGAGGAAAGTCGAAATTCATTAAGTGGCCGTGTAGGTAGTAACGGACCGATTTTGGTAGTCAAAATTGATGACACTCCTGCGGCGCATCCTCAAGCAGGGCTAGAAGATGCCGATGTTGTCTATATCGAACAAGTAGAAGGCGGATTGACCCGTCTCGCTGCGGTATTTTCCTCAAAGATTCCA
>Ga0114981_10001984_pt1 | contig 13325 bp, 9 predicted proteins | sample S_140806_MF_Meta_FD_87028 | JGI IMG/M metagenome (GOLD analysis project Ga0114981, IMG submission 87028) | Freshwater microbial communities from Lake Simoncouche, Canada to study carbon cycling - S_140806_MF_MetaG | ecosystem: Environmental > Aquatic > Freshwater > Lake | place: Lake...
ATAATAAACGAAATTGATGACACTTACCAAGAGTTAATTGATAAAAATCTTTCCAGAAAAACTTTGATTGTTGAGGCAATAGAAAAAGGAGCTTTCTTCTTATCGGATATGCCTTAAAATTACCTTTGCGATTTCTCAACAAAGTAAAGGTGGAATTGATTTACCACCCGATTTCGCAAAGATTAATTAGTTTGTGTTACCCCCCCCGTATCAATCTTCAGCCACCACGATTATAAAGTCGTCTATGCTAAAGGTAATAGAGTTTGATTTTACGGGGTTTATTTTCACGCCAAAATGGTTTTCAGAATCTGCACTTTGTGCTGTAATGCGGTACCCAATGGCTGTTTCATTTAATTGAGCTGCGCTTTCCAATACGGTATAAAAATTAACTGTTTTATTAGGTTTTATATTTCTTGTTATTGGAATTATAAATAAATTTCGAATCTTTTCATTTCCTTTTTCCTGCAAAATGAACCTTAAACTTACCTTGATTTTCGCCTTCATTTGTTTAGTTTTTTCTTGCTCATCCACCAAGCCATCTGGCGGATCAGCAGAAACGAATAAAGAAAAACCTAATACAGCCAAACAATTCAATGGCGACACTGATAATGGGAAAACAGTTGAACTCACCGTAGGCGAAACCTTTGATGTCACTTTTTACAAAGAATGCGTTGGCTGTGCTGAAGTTTGGCATGTTGTTAACCGTAACGAACAGTTAATTGACCTTAGTGGTCAGGAAAATATTCGGACAAAAATGGATGAAAAAATGGTGGGAGGTAGTTCCACACATGTATTTCATTTCAAAGCACTGAAGTCCGGTACCTCAGACCTTACTTTTTCCTATTTTGAACAAAGTTTTACGCTCAAAATTTTAGTAAAATAAAATTGATTCATAATCTAATCTTTTTTGAATGTTCACGTTATAAATATGTTTTTAGTTTTTAGCTATTGCTAATTTCTTTATAATGAAAAAGGTGTCATTTTTTCTGATTTATATTAGATTAACGTTGTTTTTAATTTCAATTCTTGGATTGTTTTCCTGCCGGGATGCAGCGCCCATTAAACCATTTAAAAAAATAAAGCATCCTGTTATAATTGATAAATGCGATACATTTTCAGTTTCTTTTAGCAAAGACATTTTACCCCTAATTGAAAAACATTGTTGGGAATGTCACAGCGCAGAGATAAAAACCCATGGCATCGCTTTAGATTCCTATGACAATATTGTAATTTTCGGTCAGGAAGGCTCATTGTATGGTTCAATAGTTCACGATTGGAATTACGCCCCAATGCCTTGGCAAAAACCAAAATTGGATACTTGTTCTATTACAATGGTAAAAAAATGGATTGCCGCCGGGATGAAAAATAACTGATTTAGTGAATGTTCTTTCTAATATTTATTTAATAAACCCATTGAACCCCCTTTTTTAACCATTCTGGCATATTGTGGAGTAAATTGTTTTAATAAAATTTAGTTTTGCAGTTGGAGGATTGTGTGTTTGCCACTTTCCTGCCAAAGATTCATTCAGTTTTAGAATATTTAAAGCGACTCAACGTATATGTCAAAGGTTTTCAGGCTGTTACTTTTATTTATATTCCTTGGATTTGGAACAGGGGTATTTGCCCAAATGGGTAGTATAGCTACGTCAAATGCGGTTTATTCAGGACCAGCATTGGTAGGCGGGCCCAATCAAACCCCAACCACACAGCAGAACAATGGTTTTCTGGGTCCTGCGTATGCTAAAACGGCTTGTGGATTGTCTTATGTGTATACTTCCGTGTACATGGCACAAAGGTATTCCCCTGCAGCGCCGGCACAGCCTACCACGTTTACCATATCAGGCTTACCTGCCGGATATATTCTGGAAGATGCGTACCTGTATTTTGGCGTTGAAGGCACACCAAGTACTACTCCAACAGTTTCCATCACCAATACTTCCAGCAACAATTTCTCTATTGCCGCCACCCAAATTGGAGCCTGGAGTTCCAGTAAATGTTGGGGATATAACGGATCGAATGCTTATAAAGCAGATATCACTACAGCCATTGATGGAAATGGCAACTACAGTATTAGTGGCCTACCAGGCACTGCCGGATCTGCAGATACTGATGGAGCAACCATGATTGTTATTTATCGCGAACCCAATGTTATCTGGGAAGGTAGTTTATATATGGAAGACGGAATTATAGTAAACAGTTCCGGCGGTAGTGAAACAGATACCATTTCAGGGTTTAGTGTATGTACCACTCCATTCATGGGCAACGGTTTCTGGATGGGAGGAGATATGCAGAACAATATTTCTCCCAATCACTTTTTCTCTGCAAACAGCAATGCACAGGCTGCTATTCCCCAAAATTTCTGGAATACAGACAGTCAATCTGTTTCCTTGACTACTGCTCAAACTTCCTCTATTTATACCATTAACGCCCCCGGCGATTGTTACAGCTGGATTTGCTCTGGTTTATACTGGCGCACCAATGGCTGTGGAGGATGTTGCACCTCACCTCCAGTTGCATCAGCAAGCGGTACCGTTGCGATTTGTTCCGGTAGTTCTACCCAGCTTTCTGCTTCAGGTGGCGTTTACTATACCTGGACACCAGCAGTTACACTTAACAACGATACCATTGCCAATCCATTAGCGACTCCAACCAGCACTACCGTGTATCAGGTTGTTGTTGCCGATTCAACTTTATGTTCGGATACCGCTTATGTTGCTGTTATTGTGAGTGAGCCAATGAACCTTACTTTTCAGGTGACGGATGCTACCTGTTATGGTTTTACCAATGGAAGTATTGATGCGACCTTAACTGGTGGAATTGGACCATATCAATTTGCCTGGAACACTACTCCAATTACTTTTTCGGAAGACCTTTCCAATGTTGGTGCAGGAACATACATACTGGGAGTTGCCGACAGTGTAGGCTGTTTGTACAGTAATTCCGCAACTGTAAATGAACCAGCACAGGTAAGTCTTTCGACGCAAACAACCAATGTTTCCTGTTTTGGAGCATCGGATGGAACTGCATCTGTTACCATTACCGGAGGAACTGCACCTTATCAATATGCCTGGAACACGTCGCCCCCACAATTTAATGCTCTTGCTACCGGATTAACTGGAGGCACTTATACAGTGGTAGTTCTTGATGCAAATAACTGTTCCTATACGACTTCAGTAACCATTATTGAGCCTCCTTTACTGGTTGTAACCCAGTTAATAGCAGTGAATGCGAATTGCGCCAGCACAACAGGAAATGGTTCTGCATCAATTGTAACTTCTGGTGGCACAACCCCTTATTCTTACTACTGGAATTCCAATCCACCTCAAACAACTCAAACGGCAATCAACTTGCCAGCTGGAACTTATACTGGTATTGTAACGGACAATAATGGATGTGTGGTTTCAGGAACTGTAACTGTTCTGATTGATCAGTATCCTGTAGCAGATGCCGGACCAGATATGTCTTTCTGTATTGGTACCGGTGGTATTCAGGTAAATGGTTCTGCTTCTGGTGGTGTGTCTCCCTACATTTATGTTTGGGCGCCAAACAATGGATCACTTTCCAATCCGAATGTGGAAGATCCAATTGCAAATCCAGATTCTGCGACAACCTATTATTTCTATGTTATTGGCGCCAATGGTTGCATGAGCAACATTGATTCCATGATTGTTACTCCAGTAGATTTACCAGTGGTAGATGTTGGTGCAGATGTATGGCGTTGTGAAAACGGCCCGGGTAATTTTATTACTGCAACTGTAGTTAATCCAGTTGGAGGATACAGTGTACAGTGGAATCCATCTCTTGGATTGTACTGCGATACTTGTCTCACAACCTATGCTACTCCCGATACCACAACTGTATATTGTGCAGTTGTAACTTCTTTGCTTACAGGGTGTTCTTCTGATCCAACAACGCTTAATTCGTTGAGTTGCCTCACCTACACCGTACGTCCACGTCCGGTTGCTGATGCAGGACCGGATTTTGAAGTATGTCAATATGATTCTATGTCAACTTGTGGTATTGCCACATCGGCTGGACCATTGTATGATTTTGCATGGAGTCCAAACTTTGGTGTGAATGACTCTACACTAGTTTGTCCTAATTTCTCGCCTCCATTTACAACTTGGTACACTTTGGTGGTAACCTCCAATGGCTGTCCTTCCTATGCAGATTCGGTACTTGTTACTGTTCGTCCAACTTTGATTGGAGATGCTGGTCAGGTACGCACGATTTGTGCTAATGATTCCACCCAATTGGATGGTCAGTATAATGGCGCATGGCCTCCGACTGCTTTCCTTTGGTCGCCTTCTGCCGGGTTAAGCGATTCTACAGCTCAAACGCCAATGGCTTCACCTGCAAGTACAACGTGGTATTATTTCACAGTGTACAATGGCCTGTGTCCTTCGATACCAGATTCGGTGCAGGTGATTGTAAATCCACTACCAATTGCCAATGCAGGACCTGATTTACAATTGTGTAATGAAGGAGATTCTATTGCTATTACCGGTGCAACAGCTACTTCTGGCTTACCACCTTACACTTATCTGTGGCAACCGTCTTCTGGTTTGCAGGACGCTACTTTGTTAAATCCAAATCTGAAACCAGATACCACGACTTTGTATACCCTGACTGTTTTCACAGGCACAGCACCGAATGTGTGTACCGATACAGACACTATGCTGATTGTGGTAAAACCTGGTTTGAATCTGATGGTGGATGTTGATACCAACACCATTTGTCAGGGACAATATGCGCAACTGATGTCAACGGCAGGTTCCGGATCTGCCGTGTTCACCTGGTCGCCTTCAATAGGTTTGGCCAATCCGAATGCGGCTAATACTTTGGCGAATCCGGACACAACGGTTACCTATTACCTCACCGCTACGGAACATGGATGTACCAGTACAGACTCCATTCAAGTGCGTGTGCTTGACACACCTGATGCAGCCTTTGTTGCATCCTCCACGCAATCTTGCGGGGAGCTAAGCGTTGCTTTCTTAAACCTCTCTGCTGATGGTTCTGCCTATGAGTGGACATTTGGAGATGGAACGATCAGCAACCAGACTTCTCCGGTGTATACGTACACTCAACCCGGAATTTATACAGTTACATTGGTAGCGCTTTCTCCGGGTGGTTGTGCAGATACTTTGATTATGAACAGCTTAGTTTCTCTAAGCGATCCTGGATTGGCGGATTTCCGTTCTACTCCAGAACCTCCAGTAGAAGTGTCGTTGCCAAATAACAGCACCATTTCTTTCTACGATCAATCAGAATTAGCTGTAAGCTGGACTTGGGATTTTGGGGATGGCGTTTCATCCACCGACCGCAACCCGAACCATACCTTCGTGAATCCGGGTGTGTACTACGTTACCCTCACCACCAAAACAGCAGATGGTTGTGAAAACACGTTGCGCAAAGGGCCATACTCTGTCTTCACTCCTGAGTTGTTTGTTCCGAATGTATTCACGCCAAACAACGATGGTATGAACGATGGCTTCTTAACCAACTATGGTGGAGACGAGGCATTCCTGTTGCAAATCTTTGATCGTTGGGGAACGAAATACTTCCAAACCACGAACAAGAACGAAGCTTGGCAGGGAAATAACCTCAATGGTTCTAAAGCTACCGATGGCGTATATTTCTACACGCTCAGAATTGGGGACAGAAACTACTCTGGTAATGTGACGCTGATGAGGTAGGCAAGTTATAGTTGTATTAACATCGAAAGCCTCCTATAGGAGGCTTTTTTATTGCCTTTATTGTTAAAAGGGATCTGAGAAATTTTTAAATTATTTTAAAATAAATAATTTATTCTTTTTTTTATTTTTATTTTTTTTACTTTGTCTAAAACTTAAACAAAATCAAGTGAAAACAAAGTTACTTTTCTTCTTCCTGGGATTAATTTCCCTTACTACTCTCCAATCAAATGCGCAATGCACTAGTGGTACCTTTTATGGAAACCTGGGCTGGTTTGATGATGGAAACTTGTCAGGTGACTATACAAACAATGAAAATTGCTCTTGGCTAATAGAATCTGCCATGGGTGGGCATCCAATTGTTGGCTTCTACAACTTTGATACAGAATCCGGATATGATTTCGTGGATATTTATGATGGTGTAGATGCAAATGCTCCGCTCATTGGACATTTTTCGGGAAATACAAATCCAGGACAAATTTCCGCAACAGGTAATTACATGTATGTTGTGTGGACTTCTGATTTTTCTAACGTTGCTCCCGGATGGGATGCCGTTTTTTGGAGTTATGATGCGACCTTTACAAATTGTGCACTGACTGTTTCTGATGGTTATTATGATTATCTCGACAACCAGACCTTATCCTGGCTTATACAGCCCTATGGAGCTGACGCAATCACATTTGACTTAAATACCATGGACACTGAAGATGGCTATGATTTTGTGAGAGTATATGACGGAGTTGACGCCAATGCTCCTTTGCTTGGAAGTTATTCTGGCACACAAACCGGAATAGTTACTTCAACAGGAGGAAGCTTATATGTAGAGTTCACTTCGGATGTATCCAATGTTGCCTCTGGGTTCTCAGCAAATTATACCTGTTCTACCTGCTCTGGCCAAACAACTCTGACTGCTCCAAGCGGGTGGGTAGGCGATGGAAGTGATCAAGGAAATTATGGTAATAATGCAAATTGTACCTGGTTAATACAACCAACTAATGCTACCAGCATTCAAATTGACTTTGCAGGTTTGGACATTGAAACATGCTGTGATTTTTTAAGAATTTATGATGGAGCAAATAATTCAGCACCCCTTTTAGGAAATGTGACATTAGCAAACCAGTCAATGACTACTACAGGTGGAGTTGCTTTCGTTGAATTTACTTCTGATTATTCCATAAATGGTCTAGGCTGGGAATTTAATTATAATTCGGCTTTAACTGGCGTTGAAGAAACAGCACTGTTAGCACACATGAGTATATCTCCTAACCCAAATAATGGAAGTTTCCGTTTGGATTTATCCGGATCTAAATTCAGCAATGGCGCCCAAATGGACGTTCTTGATTACACTGGCCGTATTGTTTATTCTGAAATGGTAACTAAAACGATTTCCAATATCAGTCTGGGTACTCTGGCTTCCGGATTATATCTTGTTCGGGTGAATATTGGTGGTGCAATTGCTACAAAGCAGATTGTACTTAACTAAGGATTGTTCCCCTTCGAATTAAAAAATCGAGTTATGTTGATGCGGTAGGCATACTTAACTTATAAATGTACAAGAGGCTGTCTCAAAAGGGCAGCCTCTTTTTTTTTCCTGGTAAAAAATACTTTTGTTCGTTAAAATGGGTATTCAAATATAGGTTGAACTGCTTTTAACAATGAAAAAGGGTTGATTTTGATTTATTGCTAATTTTGACAAGAATTAAAATACCTATGAAAACTTTATTGCTTCTTTTAATCACCCTTGCAGGGGTATTAAAGCTTAATGCACAATGCACCCCACCTGTGGGGTCTGTTTCTTGCAATCCCAACATTATTTATTACGGTGGTGGCAGTTGTACCTTTTACGATTCTCTTTGTACGTTTTTGATTACGGTTCCAGCAAACGAAGCTGCATGGTCGTGTTCACCGGCACAAGCAAAATGGGTTTTGGTAAATCCTGTTTCGGGTGGATATTATGAATTTCCGAATTATACCAGCACCGCACCTCAGATTGATTTCAGACAATACATGAAGCCATTCTGGAATACCGATACCATATTTAACGAATTGATTTTGCTTACTGGACCTGGCAGTTCAGCTTCGTTAATGTTCCAGCCACAGCAAATATTGTCGGTAAAAAATTACAATTACCAAAACTCCTATTCTTCGCCAGGTGATTATTCTTTGAATGGACGCACCCTGACCCAAATTTCTGCAGGTATGTCGGCAGATTATTCAACAACCTTTGGTTCCGGCCTGGAAAATGTGCAACATACTTCCTGGACAAACGTAACCTATATACCCGACCAAAGTGATTGGGGTGGCGATAGCTTAACTATTTACCGAGGGGCTGATTTGCCGAACACTATGGCAAAGTTAAATGCCCAGCAGGATATCATTATTCAGTCTATTGGCATGAGCATCACAGCAGGATTAAACGTGAGCGGTTTTGCTGGGGACCCCAATAATTTTACTCCAACTACTCCTTTCATGAAAAGTTATATTGAAATGTTTGCCGAACAAATCAGAAATACCTATGGAATAGGCGTAACCTTATATAACAGTTCATGCGGTGGTAAAACAGCCGAATGGGGTGATGAATATTGTATCCCACTGGTTAATCTAAACCAACCCGACCTGGTACTCATTGATTTTGGAATGAACGACATCTGGGGCAATACAACCAATGCGCAATTCAATGCTTATATCCAGTCTATAATGAATAAAATTCGTCAGGGTAATCCTAATGTTGAATTTATTTTAATTGCAAATATGTTGCCTGATGTAAATGGAATGGGTGCGCCTTCGAATGGCGATGTGCTGATGAAAGGATTTGCAAACGAATTGCTGGTAATGGAAACTACCGGAGTGGTGTGCTTTAACATGACCACCTTAAGTGACAGCATTTATCAGAGAAAAGGCGCAAGCCATTGTACAGCAAATGCCTTACATCCAAACGATTACCTGGCCCGCTGGTATGCTCAGGGATTGTACGAATTGATCCGGTACCAACCAAGTGTAGGGTTTCCGGGCGATATCCAATCTGTAAGCACGCAGTTGACAGCACATCCCAACCCCTCTCAAGGTTCGGTGCATATTCAATGGAGTGGATTTTCGAAAAGTCAGCCTGTACAACTTCGTTGCATAGACCTGAAGGGCAATATTTTATATAATGAAAATCATTTAGGTAATGAGACAACATTAAGTCTGAAACAACTGAATTCAGCAGTAGTTTTAATTTTTGTGGAGCAAGGTGAAAAGCGGGCTGTTCGTCGCTTAAGCATTCTTAATTGATTTTTCAGGATAGATTAAGACATAGAAGGACGAAGCAGCAGTTATGCCCGTACTCCCAATTCACTTCCAGAAAAGCAAAAGGTTTAATTTGAAAAACTAAACAGCGAAAGCTAAAAACAAAAAATCCGGCTTAAGGCCGGATTTTTTATAAAATTATTGTACGTTTCGATTATTTTGATTGAAACATTGGAATTTGTTCGTACAATTCCATTCTAGTTCCAACAGCAATAACATCTTCAACCTGATAAAATTTTACCGCAACTTCAGTTGAAACTGCTTTCTTAACCATTGCGTAGTATTTTTCGCGAATAGCCACTTCTTTTTTCTGAATAGCAATACTCTGCTTTACAAGATTATCAGCAGAAGTCTCATCCATTTTATCCATTTTTTTAACGTATTCTGAGATAAGGGCGAATCTTGGTGTTCCAACACTATTCACTCTTTCGGTTTCATATTTTTCATAAATCGGCCAGAATTTTGCGGCTTCATCATTGCTGAGACCAATAAACTCTGCTACTGCTGCCTTTTTTTCGAGGCGAAATGCACTGCGAACCAATTCTGCTTCTGTTTGTTGAGCGAAACCTACTGCTGCAAGGGCAATGAAAAGTAAACTAAAAAGTGCTTTTTTCATACTTGTTTTCTTTCAGGTGCAAAGGTACAAAAGTCCTTTAATAATAAATCTGGATATGTTTTTCTTTATGTGAATCCTATTGAATCCGCCTTTTCGCAGCCTATCGCCTGCCTATTCGCAGAATCCAAATCAAACCCCTAATTTTAAAGAATTAAGAACAACACAATGAGACACGACCTGGAAGTAAAACGTTCTGTACTAATTGACGCTTCAATTGACACCGTTTGGGAAGGCTTAACTAACCCTGCAATCATCAAGGAATACTTATACGGCACTGAAACTCTAACCGATTGGCAGCCTGGAAGTTCCATTGTTTTTCAGGGAGAATATGAAGGCCAATCCTACAGAGACCATGGAATAATTGAGGCTTTCGTACCAAAGTCAACAATTTCTTATAGTTACTGGAGTATTTTTTCGGGATTGGAGGATATTCCTGAAAATCATTCAAAAGTGACTTACGAACTCAAACAGTTAGGAGAAAACAGTACTGAATTAACCTGGATACAAACTGGTTTTGCGGATGAAGAAAGGCAAAAGCACAGTGCTGAAGGCATGGATGCTTTTCTGCAAAGTATTAAGGCAGTAATTGAGAAAATATAACAGAATTAGAGATTTTCTCGCATTTTATGGAAAGAATTTATTCTGTTGATGTTGAATGGACAGGCAACAATGGTACGGGCACCAGCAGGTACGATGCTTATGGAAGGAATCATATAATCCAAGGCAAGGACAAACCGGCAATTATGGGATCTGCAGAAGAGTTGTTTAGAGGGGATGAAAGCAGATATAATCCGGAAGAACTGTTGGTATCCGCGCTTTCAACCTGTCATATGCTTTGGTATCTTCATTTGTGTGCCGATGCAGGAGTCATTGTTCTTTCTTACAAGGATACTCCTGTTGGTAAAATGTTTATTCCAGATACAGGTTCAGGACATTTCACGGAGGTCACTTTGAATCCAATTGTTCAGGTTGCAGAAGAAAGTATGATATTTCCAGCGATGGAATTACATGAGGCTGCAAGAAACCGTTGTTTTATTGCGAATTCGGTCAATTTTAAAGTGAACCATTTGCCAGAAGTAAAGTGCGCTGAATAAACAAAAAAACCTCCAAATGGAGGTTTTTTTATATTTCGTTGATGTCAGAATTATCTGATCACTTTGATAATTTCGTTATAATCCCCTGCTTTCAGGTTGAAAACGTACAAACCAGAAGCAAACGAACTTAAATCCACCATAAGGCTTTTGTCCGTAATATCACCGGAATAGGTATTGATTTCTCTTCCATTAATATCCGTAACAGTCAAGTTCCAGCTATGATTAACTGCAGGAAGTGTAATATTAAATTTACCAGATTCCAAAGAAGCGACTTGCAATTCATTGGTTGAAGCCAATTGAATGATACCAGTTGGTGTCAAAGTAACGGTGATGGTGGTATCCTTCACATAGCAGTAATTCGAAGAAGTAAGTTTTACATTGTAATTACCCGGGTTTGTGTAGGTATGTGTTGGATTAATTGCTTGGGAGAAATTTCCATCATCAAAGTCCCAATCGTAGAATTTGGCACCAACAGAAAGATTAGTAAAGTCTACAGTATTGTTAGAAGTGTTATTATAAGCAAATTTTGCAGAAGGAAGAGGTTGATTACCTAAGAAAGAGCCGGCATTTAGAAATACACCTGAATCATATATTGCATCACTTGCATCAGCTATTGTAATTTTAAAATGGTAGGTAAGTGATGGCGTAACAGGGGAAGATAAAGTGATTGGAACCGTATATCCATCCAATTCAATTAAGCTACCAAAGGTATTATCGACATAATATGAAGTATTGACCTGATCATTTACAGAATCTATAGAAATCGGAGTAGTACTATTGGGCAGTGTAGCCAGATTAACGGTACCATTTATTGTTGGTCCGGATATATAAAATCCAAAAACATCATTAAAAGAAGACCACACAAATTCAGGATATTCTTCAGAACCGAAAATAAAATTACAGGCAATAATCGTATCTGCCTGAGGGGTAAAATCGAACTCTATTGTAACTGCATCATAGGTTGGATAACCACATAAGGTATCCAAATCAGGATCACCAGGTGAATTGAACCCGTAGGAAGTAGATGTGGAAACATTAGGCCCTGGGATACTATACACTAAGCCGGTGGATAAAATCAATCCTGAATCTATTCCTAGTGTTCCAGTTGTGTCTCTAAAGAAACAAATGGCATTTGGATCACCAGTAAAGGTCAAATTTGTAATGTCCACACACCCACCAAATAAGACGTTTTCGATGGATAGCGTGATATTATTTATTGGAACAATCTCAAGCCCAGAAGAAGCTGTACGATCATTCGATTTGAATGTTGGAGTTCTTTGCTGAGGTGTTTCAACTTTGTTCTGAGCAAACAGGTTAACGCTCAATGCTATGCAAAACAATGCAATGAACAATAGTTTGAAAAAATTTGACTTCATTTTGAACTTTTAGTTGTTGAATATACGTAAAAAATAATCAACAGAACTGGAAACTAATTTATTTACTTTACGGTATAAACGAAGTGGCTGAAGCGAAAACATCAAACAAAAGCGGCAATATCCTTGATCTAAAGCTAATTTTTAGGATTTTCGGTTATGTCAGGCCCTACAGGAAACAGTTTACTCTGTCTCTGATTACAACCCTTTCCCTAACTTTTTTAACTCCGATAAGGCCTTACCTAATTCAGTATATTCTGGACAAACCGGTTCCTGCAGGAGATAGTGTTATGGTCAGGAACCTGATTTTACTATTAATTGGTTTAACCCTGATTCAAGCTGTAATCCAATACTGGAACACCTATATAACAGCTTGGCTGGGACAAACTGTAATGCGTGATCTAAGGAATATTGTGTACAAACATATTCTTAGGCAAAAACTAAGTTTTTTTGACCGCACCCCTATTGGCACTTTACAAACGCGTACCATTTCGGATATTGAAACACTTAATGATATTTTCTCAGATGGATTGGTTACCATAGTTGGAGAAATTCTTCAGGTAATTGCGCTGGTTGGTATCATGGCGTATACCGATGTAAAACTTACAATCATTACATTGTTGACTTTGCCATTAATGCTCCTCAGCACCTGGGTGTTTAAAGTTAAAGTAAAGGCTTCTTTTCAGGAAGTAAGAAAATATGTATCTTCCTTAAATGCTTTTTTACAGGAACACATCAGTGGCATGGCTATTGTGCAATTGTTTGGCCGAGAAAAAGAAGAACAGAAAAGATTTTCAGAACTCAATAAAAACCACATGGTAGCCAATCTGAAATCGGTGATGTACTATTCAGTATTTTTTCCGGTAGTAGATTTGATTCTTGCACTTGCCACAGCTTTGCTTGTATGGTATGGCGCTGGTTCGGTATTAGAAGGAGAAATTACCTTCGGTGTGCTTGTTGCATTTCTGATGTACATCCAAATGTTTTTCAGACCTATCAGGATGCTGGCAGATCAGTTCAATCAACTTCAAATGGGTATGGTAAGTGCAGAACGTATTTTCAAAGTATTAGATTCTGAGGATATTATTCCAGATACGGGTACCTTTCAGGATCAATTACCTGAGAAAATCGAAATTAAGTTTGATGATGTTCGCTTTGGCTATAATCCGGATGAACCTGTGTTAAAAGGCATTTCATTTACTGTTGAACCTGGCACAGTGACAGCAATTGTTGGCGCAACAGGTTCAGGTAAAACTAC
>Ga0114981_10001986_pt1 | contig 13320 bp, 10 predicted proteins | sample S_140806_MF_Meta_FD_87028 | JGI IMG/M metagenome (GOLD analysis project Ga0114981, IMG submission 87028) | Freshwater microbial communities from Lake Simoncouche, Canada to study carbon cycling - S_140806_MF_MetaG | ecosystem: Environmental > Aquatic > Freshwater > Lake | place: Lake...
ACCAATGGGATGCCGCTACCAACCGTGGATGTAAACGGAAATCCCATTATCATCGCCTAATTCTGCGGGAGCTTGCTCCGGTCAACAATCTTAGGGGCATCCGCTGGACCGGCAACCTTTTCGTATTTGCCATCCCCAATATTTTGGTACTTCGTCATCCCAGAACGGTTAAGCTTGGCATCCGTGATCTCGCCATAACGGCCCACAGAGATCTGCGGGACACTAATCGTCTTGACGATCGGCGCTCCACAATGCGGACATTCTGTCTTGTTCGGCTCCGACATCCCGTGGAAAATCTCAAGCGTGTCGCGACAACCATCACAGCACAGATCCGTTTTCGGTCGATACGTATACGTAGGCATATCCAATTATCACCATTCAGCGGGCAGAATCAATGAAATTGACATTGCCATGATGCACGCGCATCGGTAAGTTAGAGACATATCGCACACCGGATGCATTGAATCCGCGTTCGAAACCACTAGGAGCAGACGACGATGTCCATTACGATTTACCGCCCGGGTACCGCAGGCGAACCATCCCTTGCTGAGCGCATGGGCTACAAGAAAACGGACAAGCTCCTGATGATCCACGCGGATGACATCGGGATGTGTCATTCCGTAAACGTCGCTACTATCGAAGCCATGGAAAAAGGTGTCGTATCCAGCGCTGCTATCATGGTGCCTTGTCCATGGTTTCCTGAGATTGCTGAGTATTGCCGTAAAAATCCGGATGCGGACTACGGTCTCCACCTGACCCTGACCAGCGAGTGGCGTAACTACCGCTGGCGTCCACTTCAGTCCCGCCAGCAGGCGCCGGGCCTTTACGACAAAGAAGGCTTTATCCACCGCTCGGTGGAGGACACGGTTAAATACGCATCTGCGGATGAAGTCGAACGCGAAATGCGTCTCCAAGTGGCACGTGCACTGGAATTCGGCATCAAGCCAAGCCACATCGACTCGCACATGGGCACGCTGTTTATGGGTAAGTTCTATCCACGCTACGTAAAGGTTGGTAAGGACACGGGCATTATGCCGATGCTTCTTTCTCCGACCCCTGCACGTATGAAGGAAGGCAAGGACGTCTTCGGGCTTGATTTCCAAACGGAATATAACGTCACCAAAAAGCAGAATTTTGTACACTTAGACATCCTCAAAGAGGACGCGTACGGTGACACATTGGCTACGCGTCGTGCGCATTACTACGATGCATTCCGCAAGCTTCAACCGGGTGTCGTTACTGAGTTCATTTGCCATTTGTCTATGGATGACCAGGAAATTCGCAATGTGACGGGGAACTGGCTGGCCCGCTACAACGAGTATTTGATTATGACGGACCCGAAGACCCGTGATCTGATCGACTCGCTTGGGATTAAGTTGTTTGGGTATAGGGACTTGCAGAAGCTGGCGTTTAAGCCGGTTTAGTGGGTGGGGGAGTTTCTTCTTTTTTCAGACAGGGAGAATGACGGACCCGAAGACGCGTGATCTGATCGACTCGCTTGGGATTAAGTTGTTTGGGTATAAGGACTTGCAGAAGCTGGCGTTTAAGCCGGTTTAGTGGGTGGGGGATTTTCTTCTTTTTTCAGACAGGGAGAATGACGGACCCGAAGACGCGTGATCTGTTCGACTCGCTTGGGATTAAGTTGTTTGGGTATAGGGACTTGCAGAAGCTGGCGTTTAAGCCGGTTTAGTGAGTTAGGGTTTTCCTTTTCTTATTTGTGAGAGGGAGAAACCAGATGTCGAAGTCCCATGACATGTTTAGGCTGTCGCGGGACGAGCTAAGGTAGGCATGTAAATGCAAAATACGGTAATCGGATTTGGGGAGCTCCTCTGGGATATGCTCCCCGCTGGCCGCCAGCTCGGCGGAGCTCCCGCCAACTTTTGCTATCACGTCCTGCAACAGGGCCTCCCCGCGCTTCCGGTCAGCTGCATCGGAAACGATGACCTTGGCCGCGATGCCCTTACCCTCCTCCGAGACGCCGGTCTTGAAACGGCTGGCATCGCAATCTGTAACCACCCCACGGGAACCGTTGCGGTCACATTGGATGACCGTGGCGTGCCCGAATATGACATTTGCGAAGGCGTCGCCTGGGATTACATTTCGCTAACTGCAGCGGCCATCGATGCTGCAAAATCCGCCGCCGCACTCTGCTACGGAACGCTCGCCCAGCGCTCTGAACAAAGCGCCGCAACCCTGCAAACGCTGTTTGAGCTGCTGCCTGCGGGAGCGATTCGCATCTTCGATGTCAACCTTCGCCAGCACTACTACTCGGCTGACATCGTCAAGCAGGGCTGCCACCACGCGGACATCCTCAAGCTCAACGATGATGAACTTCCAATCGTCTGTGGGCTCCTCGGTATCGCCGCGCCAGAGGACATCCGGACACCTTACGATGACCGCCCACATCCCGACATCGACAAAATCCGCGACCACTACAAAATCGGGACAGTCCTTGTCACCTGCGGGGCACGAGGGAGCCTCATCGCATCGGATCAAGGCTGGAGCTGGCTGGCATCTGTAAATGTGGATGTCATCGACACCATCGGGGCCGGGGATGCCTTCACCGCAGGATTTGTCGCTGGCATCCTCGCCAGGGAATCCGATAGCGCTGCACAAGTCCGCGCAACGGATGCCGCAGCACGCGCCTGCACACACGCTGGAGCCATGGGCTAATCCTAAATGTACATCAAACCAACACAGCTGCAGAAAGATATCGCCGCCTGGCTGGGCGATCTGACCACCGGCAAAAACGCATTCAATTCAAAAGATGACCGTGGTGCCGTGCTGGATTCGCTAAACCCACTTGTCTTCCGGGATGGCAGCTTTCTCGCCATCCACCATTCGTTAGATAACGGTAGTTTTCGCCTGAACATTGCCGAATCCGATGATGGCTTTACTTGGAAACATGTCCGCGAGCTGGCAAATCATGGTTCGCAAGGCGAGCTTTACGCCGCCACAGATGGCAGCTGGTGGGTTGCATTCGAGGCGGATGCACCGGACAGCGTGCATATTCGCCTCCAGCGCTACCGGACCCTCGCCGCGCTTCGCAAAGGTGAACCTCTCATTGATGAGCTCCTTCCTAGGAGTTTGGCGCCATCCGCCGAGGGCACCCCAAGCTTTGAAAGCACCAATGGTGACAGCGCAAAGCTGAGGCTACATTACTACCGCGAGCGGGATGTCGACCGGGCAGCATCCGGTGCGTTTCGCGGGCGTGGCCGCTGGGATGCGAAAGTCGATGACCGCTGGAATCAAGGTCTTGAAGCACTTGGCATTAAAGGCAATATTGGTGGACGGACGAAAATCCGCCTCGCCGGCAAGGACTGGTATATCCAAGAAGGTCAGCTGGCTAAAAATGACTGGGCCAGCTGGCGACTGTGGCTGATTGACAGCAAATCCTTGGCGCCAATATCGATCCCAGTACGCACACCAGGCGCTTCAAAGTCATTTGCAAATCCGCATGCAGTTCGAATAGGAACATCCCGTGAGGAGCTGTTGCTGACGCTATTTATGCCCACAGAAGGCAATGCGCCAAACGAAAAAGGCGAGGCTATTTCACAGCGGCGTATCCCGGCACAGTGGCGATAGAAATTTGGTTGGGTATTTTTTAGATGGAGAATGGTTCGGTAGGACTCTCTGAACGTGAATCATTCGAAGGCAATGCGCCTTTTGAAACGGGCGAGGCCATTTCACAGCGACGTATCCCGGCGCAGTGGCGGTAGAACCATAAACCCTGCGTGTGTTTTTGAATTGTGGAGGTAGGACGCTGATGTCACTCAAAATTGCGATGATAGGTGCCGGGTCTATTGGCTTTACACGTCGCCTGATCGCCGATATTCTGACCGTTCCCGAGCTGGGAAGCGCTCACTTTTCCCTGATGGACATTAATGAGCACAACCTCTCAATGGTCCATCAGCTTGTTGAGCGCGATATCCAGGCAAATGGTGTTAGCGCAACGGTTATCGCAACCACAAACCGCCGAGAGGCTCTCCTCAATGCGGACTACATCATTTGCACTATCCGGCAAGGTGGCCTTGATGCCTTTGCTACCGACATCGATATTCCCCTCAAATACGGAATTGACCAATGTGTCGGCGATACGCTTTGCGCCGGTGGAATCATGTATGCCCAGCGTGGAATTCCCGCAATTCTGGACATTTGCCGCGATATCCGGGATGTGGCAAAGCCAAACGCGCTGCTTCTGAATTACTCAAACCCGATGTGTATGTTGACATGGGCGGCCATCAAGTACGGAGGCGTTCGTACCGTTGGCCTCTGCCATGGCGTCCAGGGCGCGCAGCACCAAATCGCCAAATGCGTTGAACACTGGGCGAAGGCACACCACATCCTAGATGAAGATGAGACTGTCTCACGCAAGGATATCGACTTTGTCTTCAGCGGCATTAATCACCAGACGTGGTGCATTAAGGCCACATGGCAAGGCGTTGATCTGATCCCCTTGATGCACGAGCTTTTCACGGGGCATCCCGAGTTTCCAACAACGGAAAAAGTCCGTATCGATGTCCTTAAGCGCTTCGGCTACTACAGCACGGAATCCAATGGACATCTCTCGGAATATCTCCCCTGGTACCGCAAGCGTCCAAGCGAGATCATGGACTGGATTGACCTCTCCAGCTGGATTAATGGCGAAACAGGCGGCTATTTGCGTGTATGTACGGAAGGCCGGACATGGTTTGAAACCGACTTTCCAAACTGGATGCAGGAAGAACCCAAAAAGTTCACCCCGGAATCCCGCTCGGATGAACATGGCTCCTACATCATCGAGGCGCTCGAAACGGGACGTGTCTACCGCGGACATTTCAATGTGCCAAACGATGGGTACATTTCCAATCTCCCGGATGGCTGCATCGTCGAAGTTCCGGGCTATGTCGACCGAAATGGCATTAATGTCCCAGTAGTGGGGGCGCTCCCACTTGCGTGCGCCGCGACGTGTGCCGCAAGCGTTCGCGTCCAGGAAATGGCCGTCGAGGCAGCGATAAACGCAGACATAACATTGTTAAAGCAGGCGATGCTGCATGACCCGCTGGTGGGTGCCATCTGTAACCCTGAAGAGGTTTGGCAGCTGACGGATGAGCTGCTCGTGGCACAAGCTGAGTGGCTACCGCAGTATGTGACAAATGGTTCGACTGACGATGCCGCAATGCGCCTCGAAACGGCTGAGCGACTAGGAATGCGTGTCAAAACCGATGCGACCTCTCGGGGTGCAGCGCGCATTGAGATCAAGTCTGTGGATGCGCTTCAGGCGGATGCAACGGCAGCACGAGAAAATGCACAAGCGGCCGATAAAGGAAAGCAGACACATAACGCGTAGGACTGGGCGGGAAATGCAACATCAAGGTTAGAATGGAGGTCCAATGGACGACGTCACAGGCATTTTGAAGACCCTCCTTAGCCTGACTGCGCTTGTGGATCCGCTTGGCGCCATTCCCGTCTTTCTGACCGTCACCGCACATCAAAGCGCACATAAACAACGGGTCACCGCCCGGCGAGCAGCGCTCTGGGCGTTTCTTATCCTGCTGATTTCCGCCGCGGCAGGAAAATACGTCCTCGAAGTGTTTGGGGTTTCCGTTGCGAGCATGCGCGTCGCGGGAGGCATATTGTTTCTGTTTATGGGCATCGAAATGCTGCGCGCCGAGCCGAACAGAACCATTAATGAGGATGAAGTTGAGGAGGCCGAGCACCACAACGATGTTGCAGTCGTTCCGCTGGCTCTTCCACTGCTCGCGGGTCCAGGAGCGATGGGCGCCGTTATCCTCCTCGCCGACCGTGGCCCGATGTGGCCGCAGCTGCCAAAGGTTGGGATCGTGGTGGGCGCGGTGATGCTCATCTCGTGGGTTTGTCTACACCTCGCCGCACCGATTGGAAAGCGCCTCGGGGTGACAGGTCTTAATGTCCTGAACCGCGTGATGGGCCTTATTGTCGTTGCAATCGCTGTCGAGTTTATCGTCGCTGGGGTCAAGCAACTCTGGATGGGGACTCCAAGTTAGCTATACCCGTATAGGGTATCGAAAGGTTTTTAAACCATGATGCAGGGAAGTGCAACGAAGCAAGCGTCTCCTGTTATTTCGTTCTCGAATGATCCATGGCCGGACTACCGTGGCCCTCAGATGTGTGGACATTCAACGGCAAAAACGGCACCTGTAAAATGGTCCGAGCTCAAAGGTCTAGCCTGGAAAACGGCATTGCCAAATGAGGGTTTCTCAAGCCCTGCGATTACTAACAACCTTGCTTGGATGACGCATGCCGACCCCAAAGGCGCCGAGCAGTGGGCCATTGCCGTGGACATCAACACTGGCAAAATTATCCACAATATCAAGCTGTTCACCAACACAGCGCCCGAGCCCCTCGGCACAGATGGCAATACGTATGCATCCCCAAGCGTTGTGTCCTCCAGCGGACGGGTCTTTCTACACTTTGGTACGTACGGGACAGCAGCGCTCGATGCAAAATCGGGCAAGGTCCTCTGGACCCGTCGCGACCTCAACTGCCAGCACTACCGTGGGCCAGGCTCAAGCCCGGTCATTTATGGAAATCTGCTGATCTGCACCTACGATGGCATCGATGTCCAATTCGTCGCCGCACTCGATGTCCGCTCTGGGGAAACCGTTTGGAAAACCGCGAGGAGCATTGATTGGAATCTAGGCAAGTCCAATGAAGTTATCCCGGATATGCGTAAAGCGTACTCGACGCCTATCGTTGTGAAGCGAAGCGGCCAGGATGAGCTGATCACCGTCGGGGCCCGGGCATTTATTGCCTACGACCCAAAGACGGGGCGTGAGCTTTGGAAAGTCAGGCATGGCGGATACTCAAATGCAGCACGACCGGTGGTTGGCAACGGGATGCTCTATGTGAACTCAGGTTTTGATCAACCCGAAATCTTTGCGCTTCCGTTTGATAAACCGGGTCCGCTCACCGATGCCGACATTGCGTGGCAGCATCGCCGCGGTGTCGGGCCGTTGTGCTCGCCACTCGCAACCGATGGCCTCCTCTTTATCCCCGCGGACAGTGATTTTCTTCGCTGCCTGGATGGCAAAACTGGGCAAGACCTCTGGAGTGAGCGTCTTGGTGGAAGGTATTATGCGAGTCCTCTCCTTGTTGGCGGGTTGCTCTATCTGTTTGCTGACAATGGCAAAACGACGGTGGTGAAGCCTGGCCGGACATTTGAGAAGGTGGGGGAGAACTTCCTCGATGTTGGACCGCGCGCAAGCGTGGCAAGCGTTGGGACAAGCCTGATCATGCGGACACGGACCCACTTGGTGCGTATCAACGGGGCCGCCTGAACACAACGTTTGTTGATAGATGTTGGGTGCCAGCATCGGATTGGATAGTGCCATGTCTGGAGTGACAGCCGAGAGCTGGATTATGGGAAGTCTGCCGCATGCGCGGCCGCTAGAGCACGCGGATGAGACGAAGCTGATGTACCACACGGATGCGATGGTCATCACGGTCTACCCGAGCAACGAACATGAGCGCGCTTCGGTTGAAACCGAGATTGCAAGCAGCCAGGCGCATACAAGTATTGTTCCAACACTGATGATGCTGTCGGCATCTGATGGCCTTATCGTTGTCTACCCAAAGGTCGCAGGGTTTCCGCTGAGTAATCCGGATGCGCTTGAAGCCTTTTTGACGATCTCGCTTGCGGTACGCGCAAAGCTCGTAGGGGACATCGTGGATGCCTATGCAGCGGTCGTCGAGCTTGGCTTCATTTTGGTGGATGCCTACCTTGGTAACATTTTGGTCGATTTTGAAAATGTCAAAGTCTGGTGCTTTGACTGGGACCTTTCGCGGCGCGGGGATGGTTTCAAGCTCGAAGCCGAGCGGAATTATGGCTCCAACCGCCTGATGGCTCCTGAGGAGTTTGTGCAGGGCGCTTGGCTGGATCAGCGAACGAATGTGTTCAATATCGGAAAGCTAATCAGCATTCTCCTCCCGGATGGCGTCGAGGATGTCGATGATGTCATCGACCACGCAACCCAGGTCGAGCAGGATGACCGCTACTTAACGGTGCAACAGTTGGCGGATCACTACCGTGTGGCGGCGGGCTTGCCACCGGCACACGGCGTGATTTTCGTTGAAGATGAAGACTAGCGGTTGAAAACCGGGGCAGGGACTGCGGCGCGGGGCTGAACCTGGCTGTAGTTCTTGCCGAGAGCTCTTGCGATGGTCGCTGCAATTTGGCTTTGTGTTACCTTGGATGATTTGATTTCACCAAGTGCCGGCGTGTCAGGACCGAGGACGGCCAGCCAAATATCTTCTGCGCCACTGATGTTAGCGCCATGGCTTTCCCATCCGCGTGGAGCGGCGCCGCGGCCGTGGTCGGTCGCGATGATCAGTGTTGTCTTTCCATGGTACTGAGGCATCTTCTGAACGGTTGCCCAGAGCTCACCAAAGAGTCTGTCGGACATTTGGATCGAATCAAGGTAGCGGTCGTACTCGCCTTCGTGCGCCCATTCATCCGTTTCGCCAAGACTCAAGAAGAACACTTTTGGCTTTGAATCTTTCAGGTATTCCATCGCGGTCCGGAAGGTGATGGCATCATAAGGCTCACCACCCCAGCGGCGTGGCATGTCTCGTTTTAGGGCATTCATGGCATCGATGACCAGATTGCCCGGGAGCAGTGTGAATGGTTCGTAGCCTGCATTGACGGGGAAGCCGCATCGTTCGACATTGAAAATGCTTGGAAATACATCCCATGCGCCAAAGGCTGCGACGCTTCCATTGAACTGTGGGAGGCTGTTTAGCCATTCGAAAACCGTTTTGTTTTGGTTTGGGATCTTGTCGTTTGAGTTCACCTTTGGGTCTACATACCCGGTGAGGGTTTCGTTGTAGCCCGGGTAGGAGAAGTTGAGTTTGTTGGTGACTGTGACGCTGGAGCCAAGTGTCTTGTTTCCGTGGAGCTGGCCTTCACGGGAAATGACCTGCCAAAAGAAAGGCATCAGTATCTCGCGGCGTGCCTCTGGCGTGTCGCGCCAGTACTTCTTTTTGAGGGCATCGATGTCCTTGACAGACCCATTTTCCTTATTCATCAGGGTGCTGTCGGCGCCGTTGAAGACTTCCTGCCAGCGAAGGCCATCAAGCATCAGAACAATGACGCGCTCAGTTTTCTGTTTTTGCGCGGTGCTGGTCTTAGCTACTGGGGATGCGAACGTTGGTGCGGCGGCTGCAAGCAGGAGTGCGGATGCGATAAGGGTCTTACGGGCGAGGATCATGCGTGGATGCTCCAAAACTAGATTGGTGTTGCATTATCTGCTGGAATTAACCAGCATGCATTAAAGGCAGCACTTGGCATCCGTACGTTACCCGTTAGCGCTTTGCTGCATCCCCGTGGCCGTTCCACCAGCCGTTGTCCGCGATTCCATCACGGTTGTGGTCATCCATTGTTGTGAGGCGCATCGCTTTGGCGTGGCCATCGGCGAAGCCAACCGTGACCATTTTGGAATGTCGTTCCGCGGGGAGAGCACGGCATCCTGCTATCCCGGAGCATTCGGTGGTGCCCGGCGCGCCATAAAGTCCATCCCCGGGCGTTTGGGGGCGTGAGCCACGGCTGCTTGGCAGTGGTGGGTCGATGACGTAGTTACCTACATTTAGGACTTTTCGGTCATAGCTGCTGCCAAGGGTGTCGGCGATTGCGATGGTTTCTGCTGGTGCGGTGATGTCGGCATCGTTGGCGGCGAATGGAAAGCGGCTGTTTCCGAGGTACTGGTAGTTGTAGCCATAGCCTCCATAGAGGGCTGTCGGCACGGTTGCGAATGCCTTCAAGAACGTATCTGGAAGCGCCCCTGGTGCCCGGAATATGGCGGTGTTTTTAGTGTAGGGGAGGAGGCCATCCGGCCAGCGCGTGCGTGGTTGCTGACTACTTGGTGAGCTGGACAGTGGATACGTATCCCAGTCCTGAACGTACATCGCAATTGCCATCCCAATTTGCTTTACGTAGCTCAGGCTCTGTGCCTGTCGGGCCTTTTCGCGTGCAGTCGCAAAAACCGGAAAAAGGATCGCAGCAAGAATTGCGATGATGGCAATGACCACCAGAAGTTCGATAAGGGTAAAGGCTGATTTCTTTTGCATGGCTATGGATCTGTTCTTGCTGCGGAGGTATTTTTCAGGAATGACTAGAATCACCGACTAAAATTATCGCCGATTAGTACTGTCGGCAATAGTATTTATAATAAATGTTAGATTAGACATCGTCTAAATACTTTGTATGCGAAAAGTATGCCATCTGCCGTTTGGAAGATTCAAGTCTGCTGACGTGAAGCTGGCATCAGATTTGCCCTCATGACCATGAACTAAATGAACAAAAGGCGGTGAGCAGCGTTCCCGGCGCATATTCACCACCTCTGCCAATGAAGGTTCGTCGCGTCTACGTGCTGTCTGCGTTCCCGGCGCTTTCCTCACTGCGACATACAATATGGTTGCAAGAGGCGTACCAATTACCAACTTATACAGAATATAAATAGCGAACTTGTGTTAATGGAATGTCGATGATGATGGGACGACGGTCCGCTGCCAATAGGCTCACATGGTTGAAGTTGTCTCTTAGAGGCGGCTTGCAAGGCTGATCTGGAGCTGCTTGAAAAGATGCAGCGTCACTAGCAGTGACATCGGCAAAACATCTCCAAGTGTACGAACGCCATCCATGTATCTGAAGCATTTCATAACCTGTGGTATCTAAGCCTTGTCGCTTTTGACAGGGAGCCGGTTGAAAAGATGCAGCGTAGCAAGCACTCGAACAGATTCATTTTGGGGATGGCCATTCTTGCAATTGGAGGCGGCGCCACGATCGGAGGCGTTCTCCAGCGCGGCCGACCTGCACCTCAGGCGACAAAAACTATAGCTGCTGGAATTGACTTCCGGTTACGCGATGGCGACCGTCGTACAGCATCCAATGAACGCCTTAAGCCAAGCCCTTCCACGCTGATATCTGACACCGAAGCCGATGCCATCTTAAAGCGTGTTCCAGCGCTTCCCAAGGACGAAATGGATCAGCTTCCATTCCGTGCTCCAGAAAACAGCATGCCACCGCCCCGGCCTGGTGTGACCGTTCCATCGACATTTCCACCCGCTCCCGCTGGGCAAAAGCCAGCCGTTGATGCCGGACCACTCGCTATTAGAAGCATCACTCCAAATGGTGAAGTCGGACCCATCGATCGGATTACAGTCAACTTCAACCAACCGATGATCCCGCTGAGCAGCGTGGATGCGCTAGCTGAACAAGTCCCTGCGCGGGTTTCGCCATCTGCGGATGGCAAGTGGCGCTGGCTTGGAACCCAAACCCTTGTCTTCGAATTTGGCTCTGGGCAACGCCTGAAAAATGCGACGGACTATGTAGTGACTGTTCCCACTGGGACACGTTCAATCTCCGGAAAAACGCTCGACAAGGCGGTGACGGAGCATATCTTTACGCCGCTGCTCCAAGTCGTTTCCAGTGGTCCGCAAGGCGGTGGGCATCCGCTTGACCCAACCATGTTCATCACGTGGAACCAGGAAATCGACCGGGCCACCGCTGCAAAGGCAGTTCGTGTGAGCGTAAACGGCTCTATTGTTCCTATTCGGGTGGTTGAGCCGACGGACAAAGACACTGCGAATCGCAAGCGAACCCTTCATTTCAAGCCGCTGCGTCCGCTGCCAACCGGAGCACAGGTCGGTATCGAAGTCCCACCCGGGCAGACATTCGGCGAGGGCTCACGCCCAAGCATGCTGCAGCATAACTTCAATTTCTCAACCTATGGACCTTTCAAGCTAACCAATAGTCAGTGCACCTGGGATGCGAATCAACCCTGCCGCCCAGATATGCCATGGACATTTCAGTTCACAAACCCTGTGGATGCCAAGACCATCACACGGGCGCAATTCGAGATTTCTCCAAAGGTGGACCAATTTGAGCTCTATCCGGGGGGGAATAGCATCACCCTTCAGGGAACATTTAAAGGACGGACCACCTATACCGTTCGCATCAAGCCTGGCATTAAGGATGCCTATGGCCAGACACTCGCTGCTACAGAACCCATCACCTTCAAGCTTGTCTCTGGCTACCCGAACATCGTCGGTCCGCGTGACCCACTGATCATCGCCGACCCAGCCGCCCCGGCACGTGTGACCTTCAATACCTACAACGTTCGGTCGTTCCGCGCTGAACTTTACACGGTCACACCGGATGACTGGAATGCTTGGATTTCGTGGCTCGAACGCGGGGGGGCCAATGGTAAAAATAATCCTCCCGGCACGCTGATTCGGAGCGAAGATGTTGCCGTTGGTGGCGAAATGGACCGCTGGACGGAGACGGGCGTACCACTCGCAGCCGCGCTGAATAGCAATGGCCGAGGAAATGTCATCGTCCGCTGGAGTGCAAGCCTTGATTACGGAACGCGCACGGAAGTGATGAACGGCGCGTGCTGGGTTCAGGCTACAAAACTAGGTGTGAGTGCGCATCGTGACCAGGAGAAAATGCACGTCTGGGTGACAGATCTGCTCACTGGTAAATCAATAAAGGGTGCAGCTATCACGGTTGTTCCAAGTGGACAGCAAGGCGTTTCCGATGCTAACGGCATCGCTCCCGTGGCGCTCAACCAAACTGTAGGTAAACGAATCAAGGTGAGTTCTGCGGGTGAAAGTGCATTCCTCCCGAGTGCGATGTACAGCTGGGATGGCAATGGCTTTGTGAAGGGCGGCTACGCCGATACCCCTCTATGGTTTGCGTACACCGATCGTGGGCTGTACCGCCCCGGCGAAACAGTGAGCATAAAGGGCATCCACCGCGTACGTCCCGCCGCTCCAAAATCGCGCCTCATCATTCCAACATCCAAAACCCAGGTCTCCTGGCAGCTGATGGATTCCCAAGGCAATGAGGTTGCCAAGGGAACCGCGCCGGTATCGAAAGCCGGTGGCATCACGATCAAGAGCAAGCTCCCGGCGAATATGAACACAGGGAATGCGACGCTTGCGTGGGGGGATGGCAGTGTTTCCTTCAATGTTCAGGAGTTCCGACGGCCTGACTTCGAAGTGACCAGCCGTTCGGAGGCGCAAGGCTCGCCTATCATGCAGGATGCGGGTATCGATTTCAGTACCACCGCAAGCTACTACGCCGGTGGGTCGCTTGCTGGCGCCGCGGTCAACTGGAATGTCTCGGTCAGCCCGACGAGCTATACGCCTCCGGGGCATTCGGACTTTACATTTGGGACGTGGGTGCCGTGGTGGCGCGGCGGGGGGATGTCCGATGTCGTCGATGCACCAATGGGACGCTTTAGTGGCTTTGGTCGTCCGGGGTTTGGTGGCGTTGTCAAGCAACATAGCGGAACCCTCGCG
>Ga0114981_10001989_pt1 | contig 13313 bp, 9 predicted proteins | sample S_140806_MF_Meta_FD_87028 | JGI IMG/M metagenome (GOLD analysis project Ga0114981, IMG submission 87028) | Freshwater microbial communities from Lake Simoncouche, Canada to study carbon cycling - S_140806_MF_MetaG | ecosystem: Environmental > Aquatic > Freshwater > Lake | place: Lake...
AACCGGAGAGTTGACCGACACCCTGACCGGTCCCCGCCTATAATCGACCAACCCAACGCCCCAGACCGTCTTCACTGCAGACCGCCTTGACCGCCATCACCGCAACAACCGCCACCGCCACCGAGCTTTTTCCCGCGATCGCAGAAGATTTGGCAGCCGTCGACCAGGTGATCCGAGACCGGCTGCATTCTGAGGTTGCCCTCGTGCGGACCGTCGCCGACTACATCGTGGCGGGCGGTGGCAAGCGACTTCGGCCAGTCCTGGTCCTTTTGTTTGCCCGGGCACATGGCGCCCACGCAGATCACCGTCGTCACATGCTGGCCGCTGTCGTGGAATTCATCCACACCGCCACGCTACTGCACGATGACGTCGTCGACGAAAGTGCATTGCGGCGCGGCCGTGACACCGCCAATTCGGTGTTTGGCAATGCCGCCTCGGTCCTTGTCGGTGATTTTCTCTACTCGCGGGCCTTCCAGATGATGGTGAGCGCGGGCGACATGTCGATCATGCAGATTCTCGCGGATGCCACCAACATCATCGCCGAGGGTGAAGTCCTGCAACTGATGAACAGCCGGGACGCAGACCTTGATGAGACGCGTTACCTGCAAGTGATCCGCTACAAGACGGCCAAACTCTTCGAGGCGGCTGCGCGCCTGGGCGCCCTGATTGCCGGTGCGGCGAGCCCTCTGGTCGAAACTGCCGCGGAATACGGGCTGCGCCTGGGTACGGCCTTTCAGGTCATTGATGATGTGTTGGACTACGCGGGCAATAGCAATGAGATCGGCAAAAACCTGGGGGACGATCTGCGCGAGGGCAAGGTGACGCTGCCCCTGATTCACCTCATGCGAACTGGCAGTCACGCCGATCAGACGCTCGTGCGTAGCGCGATCGAAACCGGCGAAGGTGATTTTGACGCCATTGCGCGTGCTGTCCGCGATCATGGCTCCCTCGATTACGCGCGCGCCCAAGCGATCTCAGAAGCCGCGATTGCCCGGACCTGTGCCCAGTCTTTGCCAGCGTCGCCGTTTCGCGAGGCCTTGCTGTCCCTGACCAGTCTTGCTGTCGACCGCGACCGATAGTGATCAACCGGTAGTTCGCGGCAATCCAAGCCAGCCACCCGCTGTATTTCAAATCCGATGAAGCGAATCTCAACCTTCTTGAACCGTGCTTTGATGACGGTGGCGTTGACCGTTCTGTTGAATGGACTCGCCGGAGCACCCCCCGCCCGAGCCCAGGGATGGCCCAACGGTCAAACCGTCCGCGTGGTTGTTCCCTTCCCCGGGGGCGCAAGCACGCTGGACTCGGTGGTGCGGATCGTGACCCCGGAGTTGGCGAGAGCACTGGGCATCTCAGTCATCGTCGACAACAAGCCAGGTGCCGGTACCGTAATTGGTGTGGATGCCACTGCCAAATCGACGGACGGGCATACGGTCGGCGCCGTCGCCAATAGTTTCACTGTCAATCAGAGTCTGGTGAAGAGCCTGCCCTACAACACGACCAAGGATTTGCAGCCCGTCATCTTGATGGCACGCACGGCAAATGTCCTCGCAGCCCGCCCGGACCTCCCGATCAGCAATCTCCAGGAGCTGATTGCCTACGCAAAGAAGCATCCGGGGAAACTGTCCTACGGGTCGTTCGGTAACGGAACGACGCCCCATTTCGCGATGGAAATGCTCAAGTCCATGGCCGGAATCTACGTTGTGCACATCCCGTATCGCGCTCAGGGGCCCGCCTTAACGGACCTGCTCGGTAACAATATCGACATCATGTTTGGCAACTTGCCGGACTTCCTGCCGTATTTGCGATCGGGCAAATTGAAGGGGCTGGGAACCACCTACCTGACACGAGCGCCGCTGGCACCAGAAATCCCGACGATTGCTGAGCAAGGTTTTCCGCGCTTTGAAACGGACTCCTGGTACGGCATCGTTGCGCCCAGTTCGATGCCGAAAGAGTCGGTTGATAAAGTCAATCTGGCGATCAACCGCGCGCTCGAAGATCCATCCATTAGAAAGAATCTTTCTGATCGCGGCATAGAAATCATCGGCGGCTCACCGGCTAAATTCGGTGAACATCTGCAAAGCGAGATCGCCAAATATGCGCGGATCGTCAAATCCGCCAATATGCAAATCGACTGAGACGAACCCATCATGACGACATCGCATTCAAACAGCCCGATCCGGATTGCCATTGGCGGCCTCGGCGCCATTGGCAAAGCACTGGCCCGGCGACTGGCGGAGGGCACTGTCCCCGGCGTCGTTTTGTCCGCGGTGTCCGCCAAAAATCACGACAAGGCCCGGGAGTTCATCAACACCCTGCCGCATCCGGTCCCAGTTCTGGAAATGAATCAGTTGGAACCCATGGCCGATATCGTCGTGGAGTGTGCACCCGCAGCCATCCTGGGTGACGTGATTGGTCCGTTCTTGCGAGCCAGAAAAAAGGCGATCGTACTATCCGTTGGCGCCATCTTGTTTCGCCCGGATCTGATTGAGCTCGCCCGCCAATCGGGCGGAACCATTCTGGTCCCAACCGGCGCGCTGATTGGATTAGATGCTGTCGTAGCCGCTGCAGAAGGCCAGATTCACTCAGTTCGAATGGTCACACGCAAACCCCCCAACGGACTCTCTGGCGCGCCCTACCTGATTGAGCACGGAATCTCAATGGAAGGGCTGACTGAACCGCTCAAGGTATTCACCGGTAACGCCAAAGAAGCGGCCAAAGGGTTTCCCGCCAACCTCAATGTCGTGGTTGCACTGGCGCTGGCCGGGATTGGGCCCGACCGGACCATGCTCGAGATCTGGGCAGACCCGACGGTCGTTCGCAACACGCACACCATCACGGTCGATTCGGACTCCGCCAAATTCACCATGACAATGGAAAATATTCCATCGGAGAATCCCAAGACCGGCCGAATCGTCGCTCAGAGTGTTACCGCGCTCCTGCGCAAAATGACCTCGACCTTCGTGGTGGGAACCTGATGAAATCCCTGCCCCCTGAAGAGCGGGAGGCCCTGCGGCAGCGCTACCTGCAGGTCGATACGTCGAATGTGGCCGATGTTCTCGACACGATGGAACTCTTCCACCAGGGCCTCCATGCGAGCTTTCGGCCGTATCCCGACAACAGCCCCCGCCTCGCGGGTTGGGCCTACACAATCCGGGGTCAGATGACGCCATTCCCACTGGGCGGCGATGCGGACAAAATGGCGGCATGCCAGGGATTGGCGCCGGGCGAAATCAGCGTCTGGAGTGGTGATGGTCAAGGGATCTGTTACTTCGGCGAACTGATTGCACTGGGTATGAAAGAGCGTGGTTGCACAGGCGCCCTGGTCGATGGCGGAATCCGCGATGTGCGCTGGATCGGCGAGCATGGGTTTCCGGTGTTTGCCCGTTATCGCACCCCGGTTCAGTCGATTGGCCGCTGGAAGGTCAATGCCTGTCAGGTGCCGGTCCTGATGCGGGGCCATGATGATGCAGGGGTCATCGTGCGACCCGGGGACTTCATTTTGGCGGATGAGGACGGCGCGATCGTGATTCCACAAGAACATGCCGTGAGCGTCCTTGTCGAAGCCGAACGCTTGACCTCGATTGAGACAAAGATTCGAATTGAAATTGCGAACGGACTGACCTTGGCCCAGGCCCTGCAAAAATTTGGTCACGTCTGAGACTCGATTACACCCAACGCACCGGAGTCAGCCCATGCACGTGAGCACCGAATCCCCAACAGGCGAGCGGATCGCGTCGGTCGAAAACCGCTTAGCAGCGATCGAATCGGTGCTTGAAGATCATGCGATGCATCCGGCCGCATTCGTCGACACCTTCAACCAGTGGGCGACCGAAGAATGGCTCCCCGAGAATGGCGCACGCGTCGTGGCAAAAGCCTGGTCCGAACCCGATTTTCGGTTGCGGCTATCGGCCAACGGAATCGCCGCAATCCGCGAACTGGGTCTTTCGATGCCCGCACATCACCGCCATCTGGTGGCCCTTGAGAACACCGCGACGGTCCATAACGTCATCTGCTGCACGCTGTGTTCATGTACAGCTTTTACGGTGATCGGCTTGCCTCCAGACTGGTACAAGGATTTGGAGTACCGGGCCCGGGTGGTTCGTGAATCCCGGTCGGTCCTGCGTGAAATGGGCCTGGAATTAGCGCCGCACATTGAGATCCGCGTTTGGGATACGACAGCCGACACGCGCTACATGGTGTTGCCCGAGCGCCCCCCGGGGACCGAAGGCTGGTCGCAAGAGCAACTCACGGCGCTGGTGACCAAAGAAGGGATGATCGGGGTCGCGAAGGTTTAACGTTGGCAAGGGTTTCGACATGAATGGCATGCATGATCTTGGCGGCAAAGAAGGGTTTGGCCCCGTCCGCTACACGCCCAATGCACCGGTCTTCCACGCCCCCTGGGAGGTCCGCGCGAATGCGCTCTATAGCCTTGCCGTCAAACATGGCGTGTACAACATGGACGAATACCGCTACGCCATCGAACGGATGGAGCCGAGGCATTACCTGAGTGCTAGTTACTACGAGCGTTCGCTCACGAGTCTGGCTTCGCTGTGTGTCGAAAAAGGCCTCGTGAGTCGCGTAGAACTCGAACGCCGCGCGGGCGGCGTTTTTCCACTGGCCCGACCCGTGGTCGCTGGCCGCGCCAACCAACCTGAACGCGAGCGATTTGTGGCGGGCGATCTCGTTCGGGTTCGCTCAGACCATGTCTCTGGCCATGTGCGGATGCCGGGCTATATCCGCGGCCAGATCGGTCGGGTCGTCAGCGAATCGCCGCCGTACCCTTTTCCGGACGCGCACGCGCACGGTATCGACGCACAGACTGAACCTACCTACGATATCCAGTTCGATAGCGTGGATCTTTGGCCGGATGCTGCCGAGCCCGCCAAGGTGCATGTTGCAGTTTTTCAAAGTTATCTGGAGCGTGCGTCCGGGCGCTGAAAGCAGGCTGAAGGTCAGTTCAAGTTAAGCGGAGGGTCTGTAACGATGGCGAAGATCCACCCTGATACTTATAAGGTCCTACCGGGGACCACGCTTCGGCTTGATCAAGTCGCGACGCTTGCAGACCCTTTTTACCGATCCGAGAAGCACTACCAGAAGCGCCTCGCGGCGCAGCGCGCAGAACTCGACAGCCATCAGGAACTACTCTACGCGACGCGCCAACAGTCGGTACTGATGATCTTTCAAGCGATGGACGCGGCCGGCAAAGACGGCGTAATCCGTCATGTCATGTCGGGGATCAATCCGCAGGGCTGCCAGGTCTTCAGCTTTCAGCACCCCAGCGATGGGGAGTTAAAACATGACTTTCTTTGGCGCTATGTCAATTGCCTGCCAGAGCGGGGTCGAATTGGTATTTTCAACCGGTCCTATTACGAAGAGGTCCTGATCGTCCGCGTGCACCCTGAGATCCTGCGCTCGGAAGGCGTCCCCGGAACCAGCGATCAGGTGTGGGAGCAGCGTTACCAATCAATCTCATCGCTTGAACGACATCTATGCCGCAACGGCACACAAATCCTCAAATTCTTTCTGCATCTTTCTGAGGAAGAGCAGCGAAAACGCTTGCTTGAACGATTCGAAAACCCAGCAAAAAACTGGAAATTACAGCGATCGGACCTCATCGAACGACAATTCTGGCCTGCGTACCAAAAAGCCTACGAAGCCTGCATCAGCGCAACGTCTACCGAGGAAGCACCCTGGTACGTGGTGCCCGCGGATGACAAAGAGAACGCGCGTCTCATCATTTCGCAGATCATCCTTGATCTGTTTGAAGGCCTTGATCTGCGCATGCCGGTGGCAGACAACGCCCGCCAAAAAGAACTCGAGTCGATCCGTGACGCGCTGCTAGAGCCTACACGCCCATCTTGAAATACTTGTCCGGCGATACGCGGATTGCGGCTCCGGTCGGACAGGCGCGCACACACGATGCACCACCTTCGATCCCGCTGCACAGATCGCACTTGACGGCCTTCTTGAGCGCATTTGGATCGTAGTCGGGCTGGCGCTTACCAGGCGCAGCACCCAAGCCAAACAACAACCAGGATAAACCGCCACCTTGCTTGGGTGGCTTTTGTACAGCCATCTGTATGACGCCGTACGGACAGTTACGCTGACAGTTACCGCACCCGATACAGGAATCTCCAATCAACACCTCACCGCTACTTGAGCGGCTGATCGCGTCGGGGGGGCACTCCTTCATGCAATGCGGATGTTCGCAGTGGCGACACGCGGAGGGCACATGGATGTTCGCGAACGTGGGCCCAAGCTCACGCCGCAAACGCGAGGTGCCATCATGGGTCTCAGCGCAAGCGACTTCGCAGTTATTACACTGCACGCACAAGCTCTCATCAATCAACAGAACATCTGAGGCTTCGCCGATCCCCTGACCCAGCAAGAAGCGCATCAGATCGCCTTCACGACCCGTACTATTCTCCAGAACCACGTTCTTTTGAGTGCGGGCAAGAACCTGTTTCTCGATCGACGCCCGCCACTTTGGATTGGCGGCAATCTGCTTCTTCACGCCCTCGGCGCCGAGTACGAGGATCTCGGTCAAAACCGTGGCGGTAATCGTGGCCGATCGTGGCGCGTCGTTCAGAAGCGCCATTTCACCAACATAGTTTCCGGCTGACACGTAGGACAGAATCTTGTCCTTGCCGTCGATGACTTTGGATACGGTCACCGAACCACGCCGGATGAGGTAGAGCCCGTCCGCCTGGTCCCCGTCTCGGGCAATCACATCATTGGTATTGAAGCGACGCAATTCAACGCCGCCCGCCATCAATGCATCCACCGCGTCGGGCCCCAGCATGGGTCCGAGATAATTAAATATGGCGTTACGAACGAACTTCTCGTCGGTCTGCTTGCGCACATCCTCAACCGAAGAAATCAGTTTAAGCATCGTCCGCCGAGGGGTCTCGAGCAGCACGCAATCGGCACCCGCACGAACCGTTGCCGTCCGCCGCCGCCCGGAGATCAATCCCATCTCGCCAAAGTACTGGCCGGCTTTCAGGTTGAGAATGCTGGGTTTGGCGCCCACGTCATTGCCTTTGAGCTCGACATCGACCGAACCCGCCACAATCGAGTAAAACGTATTGGTGTAGTCGAGTTCCTTGAAGATGACCTCGCCAGCCCGCGGCGTCAGCAGCGTCGAGTCGAGCATGAACTCGCGCATCTGCAGCTTGGACATCTCCCGATAAAGCGGGACGCTACCCAAAATGAGATCGATCACCTGGGACACCGCCATCCCTGGTTTCCAGCCCTTGAATTTCTCGCGCAGCAAGGGTTCATCGACAGGCTCAACCGGTTGACCCGCGATCGTCTGTACGACCTCGTAACCCTGGTTCATCGCCTGCTTGATCAGCGGATAACCACCCAGTGCGCCGACAATGTAGAGACCTGGAACATTTGACTCGTAGGACTCGGACAGAACCGGCACCGAACTCGGGTTGGCGTTCGGGAACACAATCCCGAAACTCTCTATCAGCTTGCGCGGTGGGATCGCGCCGAGACGAGCGATGATGCGATGGCAAGGGACGACTGTTTCGCCATTCACCCCGCTATAGACATACTTCAGCGGTGTTGGGCCGTCGGATTCTTCGACGCGGAGCGAGTTGGCGCTGTAACAGACGGTGACCTTGCCGGCCTTTTCGGCGGCGAGGATCAGGGTACGGTTACCGTCTTTACAAAAATTGAATTCTTCTCCACGGTTGACCATGTAAACCGTGTTCTGGTTCGCCAGACCCAATGCGTTTTCGATACCGGCATCGCCGGCCCCGATCACGACAATCGTCTCGTCCTTGAACTCATCCGGGTCTGCCAAGGTGTACTGCACCCGCGGCAAACTTTCCCCCGCAGTCCCGAGTTTGCGGATGTTGCCCTGGAGCCCGATGCCCAGAATCACCGCCTTGGTGGTGACCGCGCTCTCGTCCTCGCAGGTCACCGTGAAGACACCCGTCTCAGGGGATTTGACAATCGCTTTGACGCGCTTGCCGTAGGCGATATTGACCTGCTGAGCACCGAGTTCGGTATCCCAGGTCGAGAGCAGGAATTCGCGCTTACCCGCCGAAAAGCTCATGTCGCTGCGCAGGGGAAGAATCCCCGGCTCGGCCATCACATGCTTGCCTTTTTGATACTTAAAAATCGTATCGGATGCGTGTTTTTCAGCCTCGAGCAGTACGTGGCGCAACCCCAACGCCTGGGCGCGTGCAGCGGCGGACAGGCCAGCGGGCCCCGAGCCCACGATGACGATGTCATAGTCGGCCGGACCGCCAGCGACCGAGGCTTTGGCAGAGGTGCTCGATTGGGTCATGATTATTTTGCCTGGGCAGGAATCAGGGCGCGCATGGCTGCCACTTCGGTCAAAAACTGCTCGCCACGGAACTTGTCTTCATTGGCCAGCGCTTTGCGCATACTCGTCAACCGCTGGGTGACTGGCCCGGAAGCAGCCAGTCCGCCCTGCTTGATGAGCGACGAGGTCAGGCTCGAAATCGAGAAATAGGCCTGCTCGGCACCCGCGTAATTCGCGTATTGGTTCGCGCTGGTTTCATCGAGTAAAGCCAACAGGATATTGCGCAAAACGGTTGCGTCAAACGTCTCCTGCTCGAATCGATTCATGTAGCGACCGATCGTTGCCGAGAGATTTTTAGCGAGCGCGACTGGATCGGCCGCACGCTGATCGGCACTGCCTGCGACCGCATGATGCACTTGGGAAACCTGTCGATCAAAGGCCGCGGAGTTGGCTGGATCGATCACGCGGACAATCGCACGCAACATCAACAAGTTGTTGTCATTCAGATTGACCCGACCCGATCCGACTCCGAGTCGCAGCGAGGCCTTTTGTTCGGACATCGGGTGATGGCAGGCGTGGCAGTCGAACAGGACCAGCTCCGGGAACAATCCGTCGCGCCCACGCTTGGAACTTCCCAACGTGTCCAGCAACTGCTGCGAGGCGTATGCCTGACCAATGGCCCAAAGGCGCACCGGGTTGTACTCGCCTTTGCGCCGGACGTAGTCGGTGTCGACCTTGTAGTGCGCCGGCTCGAGTGCACCGAAGGTTTCAATCTCAAAGGCCATTCGCGGATGCCCCGCACCCATGATGCGATGGGTGACGAAGCGGTCGTCATTACCAAAATGACACGACAAGCAGAGCTTGGCCTGCTCGACCGGACGCGATGTCGGATAGAGGCCATTGGCGACGTTCTCAGCGTGAGGCACATTGGCGACGGTGTGCGACGTCACCCATTTTCCGGCCGGACCGTGACAGCCTTCGCAACTGACGCCATCGGAGACCACGTGGCGGGGCCCGCGATTCTTCGCATCCGGGTTGTGGGAATGGCAATCAAGACAGATCTTCGACTCATGTGCGGGCTGCGCCAAGCCGAGATTTTTGGCAATCCGCTGCGACTGCTTGTTGAGCAACACCGTATAAGCCTTCGCATGCCGATCGAGCCGCGACCAGGTTGTGTACTCGTTCTGCAGCACGTTGGACTCATTCCAGGGGGCGATCGACCCGTGGCAGGTGCTGCTGGCACAGTTGATGGTCCCGATCGTCTGATCGGTGGCGACGTTGGGCAGAGCGGCCGGAGCGGCCTGCAAACTGTGCGTGAGCACCAGGCCGAGCACCAGGCCTGCGCGCCGGATCCAATGGGTCAATGAAGGGCTCATGTTCACTTTGTCCTCTGGTCTGCGGTTGCGGCAAGCTTGCCACGCCCGGTTACGAAATCATTCGGTCCGCTGTCATCCGTCACGGTCCAGATGCGGCCATCGGGACGCATGTAGAGCCGCTCCATTTCTTTCGCTACGAATGGACGGGAGCCAATACGGCCGAACACCGCAATCTGACCACCAGTTTCGTCCACTGCCCGGTCCCGATCCAGACCTTTTGAGAGGCCCAGAGCAGCAGACTGGGTCTTGCGCCAGGCAATCAGGTAGGGCTTGGGATCGGGTGAGAATCCATAGAACCGTGGCTGCGTATCCGGCGCCGTAAGCTGAACGACCTTCAGACCATTCTTCCCGTCAGCCACATACGCAAAGAGCGACGCGTTGGTAGATCCGACGACCACATCCTGTACGTCGTTCATCTGCCCACCGGCGGTGAACAGTTGATACAGGCGCGGCTCGGTGGGCTTCTCCACATCGATGATCGCCAACCCCTCCGAACCACCCGCCACATAGGCGAAGGTCCGCGCAACATAGAGCTTGCGAGCGTCCTTGAGCGGCACGCTGGCTTTCTGCAAGATCGGTTTGGTTGGGGTGGTGAGATCAATGACTCTCAGCCCGGTTTGATCCGTGACAAACAAATAACGGAACTGCAAAGCCGACGCGCGTACATCCGTCATTGGCACCGTCGCCACATGTTGCGGCTCAAGTGGTTTGTCGATGTCAATGATCACCAGACCCATTGGCGTCGAAACATAGGCGTACTTGCCACCCAGCGTGATGTGGCGCGCGCCATTCAATAGTCCTTTCGGATTCCAGGTCGCGGCCCTGGTCAGGAAGTTGTTCTGCGGATCGCCATCGGCCAAGGTATCGACATTGGTCACGATCAAGCCTTCCTCGGCATCGGTGATGAAGGCGTAGTGGTAGCTCGGATGGAAGGGTTGCTCCTGATTGGTGATGCGCATCAGATCACCCTGATTACGCGAGGGCGCAATTGGTTGATTGGTGGGTAAGGCCATACAGGTCGCATTCTTCGAGGCGATGTGAGTGTTCTGGCCGAGCGGCGAATACGGCGCGGTAACGATGCGCTGCGACACCCCTTTATTCGCAATATTGGCCGTGTCATAGACCCGGAATCCGCCTTTGCCCTCCGCCACAAACAGATACTCCCCACGCAGTTGCAGGCAACTGACCGGCCCCTTTGTGATGTGGTTGTGAGACTCGGCCAGCTCCTGCCTGCGGTCCTGATGTTTCTTGTAATAGTCCGGATACGCATAACGCTGGAGATAGCTGCCAATCACGGCCTGCGGCTCATCCCACTCGGTGACCGTCGTCGCTTCGACATGTTCGCTCAAACCAATCCAGGCGTTATGACCCACAAAATTGACGAAGTTCGTTCCCTGCAGGAGCAACTGGGCCATGATCGCGTTGTTATCGTTTTGAGAAGAAATGTGGCAATCGCTGCAGGTCTTGGTCTCTTCTTTGCGCTCGGTGTGCGGATAATGAGGCGCGAACGCCTGCGAGGAATGGCCGCTGGCCGCGATCGGGGGCTGCTGGATGTAAAGCTTCTCGCGATTGATGTTGGTTGACGAGAGGATGAGGGCAGAACTCGAGCGCACCGGGGTGATCTTGTTGCCCTTTACAGGACCACTGAGGCCGAGCTGGAACATATCGTCGCGAGCAACCTGCGGGTTGTAGGACGCGTAGTTCCGAGTCTCTCCGCCTTCGTAATGCTGCCGATCGGTCTTCCAGTTGGCCTGGATCGGTAAGTGACATCCCGCGCAACTCGTGGTCCAGGACAGATGGCACGTGAAGCAGCTCATCTTTTCGTCATCGTGGGCCAGTTGTGTGACACCGGGGCCCCATTGGCCGTATTGCCCCTCATTGCCCGCCCCCATCAGTTTCGCGCGGGCGGCCTTGGGGTTGTAGTTTGCATGCTCCGGATTCACCGTATCTTTAACCAGGCTCATCTCCCATTCCTTGTTGGGATCGAGCGCTGCGCGCTGATACAGCTTGCCCTCGCGCCACTCGAACCGCAGTCGGCCATCCTGAGTCCGAAGCAAACTCATATCCATGCCACCTGGCCGAGCGGCCGGGCCACTGGTGCGCAGGCTGGGGTATTTCTTAGAAGTGCCATGGCAGTCGGCACAGTCAATTTCAATCGCTGCCGCCACTTCCCCATAAATGTGGCCATTACCGTGCATGTCCTGCGCGAAGTGACAGTCCACGCAATGCATCCCAATGTCGACGTGGATTGAGGAGAGATGAACTGACTTTTTGAATTTCTCCGGATCATCATCGGAGACGATCGCACCCTTGGCATCGAGCAGCGCGCCCTTGCGGTTGCGCTTGAAAATCGCCCGGAAGTTCCAGCCGTGGCCATGATAATCCGCGAATTGGGTGTCCTTGAGTTGTGGATTCAGGCTCGACACATTCTTCAAGAACTCGGGGTCAGTCCATTTACCCCGGGTAGCGGCTTCTTCGGGGTTGCGGTCCAGGCTCTTACGCATCTCGGCATCGGTCGGATAGCGTTGCTTTTCAGGCCACATGAAAGGCGCATCCGATTCGTAATCCCACATCGTGTATCCGTAAAACGAATTCACAAAAATGTTGGGCTGGTGCATATGGCAGACCATGCACTGCGAAGACGGGATGGCGCGCGTGAACTCATGCTTGAGCGGATGCCCCGGTTCATTTTTAGGAATCGTCGGATCCACCGTCTGGGTCGTTCCGGTATTCCCAAACTTGGCGTAAGGCCCAGAGTGCCGGGGGTCACGATCATTTGCGTAAATGGTATGACACGCCGTACAACCCGATGAACGATAATCACCAGGCTGCTCGTTGGTTCCCAGGAACCACAAATCCGGGTCGTTGAGTCGGGTTTTTGCAATGTTGATCAGTGGGACCGCGATGCGGTTTCCGGTACCCGGACCACGGTTGGACTGTCGGATATCTGGACGCCCAGGTTCGTCAAGTTTTTGGAGCGTGCCCGAGCTATTGGGCAATCCAATTTCGGGGAACTGGCTCGAAATCACGCGTCCACCACGCTCGAACACTCGAAAAACGTCAGCCGGCGGCGCGCTTTCCCAAGCCGGTAGCGGCAACAAACGGTCAAGAATGCCCTTGTGCACAAACAGGTCGTTATCGACCTTGACAGGGTTAACAATGGCTGCCGCCTCGCCATGCGCGGTGTACGACTCACCCAAGATATAACGCTTGTAGGGGAGGATTCCGTTGTTATAACTGGCGCCGCCCCAAAGCATGGCGGTCGTCGACATCAAGCTACGTTCCTGGGCCTGAATGATGGGCAAATGGCAGGACCCGCACGCGTCCCGGGCAACACGCAAATCGCCAGGATTAATAAATCGAACGTAGGCTGGGTTTTCCTGATTGAGCTTCGTGTACGAACGCTCTGGGTTAGCCGATGAAGGGTACTTCCAGAACCGTTCATTGCGCGGAAGCACGTGTGCGCTATCGAGTGCGGTCCGGTAGGCGCGGCTCTCGGGGTCCGTCGATTTACCGCGCATGACGGTGGCATTACCCCCGTGACAATCGGTACAACCAATTTGAACGCCAGGGTTCGAATGCATCGTGTGTTGATCGGTCGCCGTATGACAACTGACGCAACCCACCGATTTGGCCTGAACTTGAGCCAGCGTCTG
>Ga0114981_10001990_pt1 | contig 13313 bp, 12 predicted proteins | sample S_140806_MF_Meta_FD_87028 | JGI IMG/M metagenome (GOLD analysis project Ga0114981, IMG submission 87028) | Freshwater microbial communities from Lake Simoncouche, Canada to study carbon cycling - S_140806_MF_MetaG | ecosystem: Environmental > Aquatic > Freshwater > Lake | place: Lake...
GATCGTCTGGGTGGTGCGGTGGCGCAGCCGCAGGTTGCCGTTCATGCGCTCGCGGCGCAGATCCAGATAGCGGTGCCGCAGCCTGAGCTCTTCGCGGGTGTTCTCCTCGTCGTGCACCGATACGGGGAAGGGGAGGTTGCCCTTCACGGCGTTGAGCACCGTGATCGTGTGGGCCAGCACTTCGATCTCACCGGTGGCCAGGCGCTCGTTGAGCGATTCGGCCGGCCGGGCCCGCACGGTGCCCTGCACCTCCAGCACGGTTTCGTTGCGCAGGTGGCTGGCGGCTTCAAAGGCGGCGGCGATGGCCGCCTTCACGCTGGGGTCGGCGCTGGCCACCTCCGGATCCACGGTGATCTGCACGGTGCCGCTGCGGTCCCGCAGGTCGATGAAGATCACCCCGCCATGGTCGCGGCGGCGATCCACCCAGCCCTTGAGGGTCACCGCGCGGCCTGTGTCGTCAAGGCGCAGTTCTCCGCACCACTGGCGGCTGCCGTGCTGCTCGGGGGACCCGGGGCTGCCCATGGGGGGGATCTGAAGCGAATGGGTGAGTTTCCCATGGCGCTCCATGGGCCCGCTCAGAGCCGATAGCCTCCAGCCACCTTGATGTTGGTGCCGGTGATGTAGCCGCTGGCCGGATCAGCCAGGAACAGCACCGCCCGCGCCACCTCCTCAGCGCTGCCGAGGCGGCCGGCGGGAATCCGCTCCAGGGGTGGCGTGTGTTCGGAGTTGTCGAGCACGCCGGGGGAGACCCCGTTGACGGTGATGCCATGGGGCGCTTCGTTGACGGCCAGGGTGCGGGTGAGCATCAGCACGCCGGTCTTGCCGATCTTGTAGGGGGTGAGGGCGGGCACCGCCCGCAGCGCATCGGCATCCCCATCGATCAGATTCACGATGCGGCCGAAGCCCTGGCGGCGCATCGTGGGCAGGGCCGCCTGGCAGGCGTGGAAGGTGATGTGCAGTGTCTGCTCGATGCCGCTGTGCCACTCGGCCAGGCTCGTTTGCTCCAGGCGCTTCCAGTGGATGCCGCAGGCGTTGTTCACCAGGATGTCGAGCCGGCCCAGGCCCTCGCTCGCCAGGCCGAAGGCGGCCTCGGTGGCGGCGGCATCGCCCAGGTCTGCCTGGATGGCCAGGGCCCGGCGGCCCAGGCCATCCACCTCGGCCACCACCGCTCGGGCCTCGGCTTCACTCTGGTGGTAGTGGATGGCGAGATCGGCGCCGGCCCTAGCCAGGGCCAGGGCGATCGAGCGGCCCGTGCGTTTGCCGGCCCCGGTCACCAGGGCCACGCGCCCGTGCAGGGGGAGGGTGGTCATCGGCCTTGGCCCGTGGGCATGGGGTGCAGGGCCCCGATCATGGCCGGGTGGTCTCCAGCCGCTCCACCCCACCGCGCTCGACCAGGGCCTCTGCCAGCTCCTGCACCGTGTGGCCGGAGATGGGATCGATCCATTCCGGTGCGATCTCCAGCAGCGGCAACAACACGAAGGCCCGCTCCGCCAGGTGCGGATGGGGAACCTGCAGGCGCTCGGTGTGGAGGCGCAGCTGGCCGTAGAAGAGCAGGTCGAGGTCCAGGGTGCGGGGCCCCCAGCGCTCGGCCCGCACCCGACCAAAGCACTGTTCCGTTTCCAGCAGCCGATCCAGGAGCTCTTCGGGCGCCAGGCGCACCTGCAGCAGCGCACAGCCGTTGAGGTAATCGGGCTGCTGCACCGGGCCGATCGGCGCACTCCGGTACCAGCTGGAGCGGCCCAGCACCCGGACCCCGTCGCCCTGGTTGAGCAGCTCGAGGGCCTGCTCCAGGGTGGCCTGGCGGTCGCCCAGGTTGCTGCCCAGGCCGATGGCCACCGGCTGATGCGGCGGCGGGGTGAACACCATGGTGGGGCCCAAGGCTCAGCGGGGCTCCCCCTTGGAGCGGGTCATGGCGATGGCGATGCGGCCTCCGAAACCAGGAATCGGCGGAGACACCTTGACCAGGCGTGACTGAACCCGCTGGACGGGGTCAAAGGCCAGCACTGCCTCGGTGATCACCGTGTTGAGCCGTTCGATGGTTTGGAAGCGGGAGGTCTCCAGCAGGGTCGTCACCCGGTCCACCACGTCGGCGTAGTTGAGGCTGTGCGCGAGCTCGTCGTTGGCACCGGTGATGGAGAGATCCAGCCAGATGGTGAGATCCAGCTCAAACCACTGGCCCAACACCTGTTCCTCCGGCAAGTAGCCCGTGTAGCCGTAGCAGCGGATGCCGGAAATTTCGATCGCGTCCATGGCCGGGATCGTAGGGGGCGATTAGCTGCGGCGATAGAAGGGGCGCTTGACCACCACGGCGGGTTCGGCCTTGCCGCGGATCTCCACCGCCAGCTCGGTGCCGAGCTTGGCGGCGGCGCTGGGCACGAAGGCCAGGGCAATCGCCTGGCCCAGGGTGGGCGACCAGGTGCCGCTGGTCACCTCCCCCACCACCGCACCGTTCTGCAGCACGGGATAGCCGTGGCGGGCAATGGCCCGGCCCTCCAGCCGCAGGCCCACCAGCCGGCGCTCCACGCCTTCGGCGCTTTGGCGCTCCAGGGCGGCGCGGCCGATAAAGGCGGCGGGCATCTCCAGGTGCACCAGCCAGCCCAGGGAGGCCTCCAGTGGTGTGGTGGCCGCATCCATGTCGTTGCCGTAGAGGTGCATGGCCGCCTCCAGGCGCAGGGTGTCGCGGGCGCCAAGGCCGCAGGGGGTGACCCCCTCCGCCAGGAGCTGCTCCCAGAGGGCCAGGCCCGCGTCGCGCTCCAGCAGCAACTCGAAGCCGTCTTCGCCGGTGTAGCCGGTGCGGGCCGCGAACACCGGTGCTCCGGCGGCGGCGGCGCTGGCGCCTTGCAGCACCAGATCGCGGTGGCCGAAGCGGGGCAGGCCCGCCAGGCTCTCGCCCACCAGCGCTTCGAGCCTTGCGGGGGCCTCCGGTCCCTGCAGGGCCAGCAGGATGCCCTCGGGTCCCTTGCGGTCGGTGATGGTGATGCCGGCCGGCTCCAGCTGGCTGCGGATCCAGGCGGTGTCGGCCTCGGCGCAGGCGGCGTTGATCACCAGCACCAGCTCATCGCGCTCACCTTCGGGGCCCGGCCGGCGGCCCCGGTCGTACACGATCAGATCGTCGCGAATGCCGCCAGCGTCGTTGAGCAGCACCGAGTAGCAGGCTTCGCCGGGGGCGATGCGGAACAGATCGGAGGGCACCAGGGCCTGCAGAGCGTCCTTGACGCCATCGCCCCGCAACACGAGCACCCCCATGTGGGAGATGTCGAAAACCCCGCAGGCCTGGCGCACGGCGGTGTGTTCCGCCACTAGGCCGGCGAACTGCACCGCCATCTCCCATCCCGCAAAGGGCACCAGGCGGCCGCCAGCCGCCGCGACCGCATCGTGCAGGGGCGTGCGCCGCAGATTGGCGGCCTCGGCGGCCCGATAGTTGGCCGGATCGGTGCTGGCATCGGCCATGGCGGGACCTGGGGGAAGGGGGGCGGGGTTGGGCCGAATCCTATGGAGCTCAAGGCTGGCCCTGGAGCGGAGGATCTGGAGTGGCTCGGGAGCGCCGCAGCCGGGGATGGGTTGCGATTCGGTTGCACCCACTGTTCAATCTGAACCACCGTGATTACGGTGGGCGGCCAAGTCATCCGAGGCCCCCCCAGGAATGGGCAATCGCCCCAGCTGCCGCAGCTGCCGCCACTGCATCCCGCCGACCGGGGTGGAGTTGGGTTCGTGCCAACTGCGCCAGCTGCCGATCCATCCCGAGCTGGTGGCTGAACTCTGGTGCCACCACTGGACGGCCCGCCCCCCCCGGCTGCCGGTGATGGGGGCCGCGGCGGCGCCGCCTCAGCCCAACCAACAGCTCAGTCTGGCGGCAATGCTGCAGGGCCCTTGATTGGGGCGGCCGGTCCGCCCAGCGGCGGTTATCGAGGGCTGGGGTGGCCTTGAATCCTGAAGATATGCGCAATTCCCCTGCTTCTGCATCGGATTTGCTCGGCTTTAGTACGGCCGGTTACATGGTTTGGGGGGCTGGCGGCATTAATTTCGATCAATCAGGCCTGCTTTCGATCCTGCCCTTAATTCCGGCCATACCGGACCTAGCCCCTGGAGGTTCCACACGTTGGTTGCTTCGCCCACCGTCACCACGCCGCTCGAATTGCTCGCGGCCCAGGTGGACTGTGAAACCTTCACGCTCCCCACTGGCGCCCATGTCTTCAACCGGGGTAGTGCCGCCACGGCTATCTATGGCCTCAAACGCGGCATCGTTGAGTTGGAAGGTCCCGGTGCCGAGCGCATCTGTTACCGCCCCGGTGAACTCTTCAGCTTCCAGGACATCGTCTGGCGTCAAGGGCAGCATCGCAGTGATGCCCTGGCCCGCACCCCCGTGGAGGTTCTGCGGCTGGATCGGCTGCGCTTCCTCAACCTGCTCCACAACCACCCCACCCTGGCGATCCTGTTGATCGCCCAGCAGCACGACCGGCTGCGGGAACAGCGCACCAGTGGCACCTGCGTGTACTAACGGCTGAATCTGGCCAGGCCTTCAGGGCCGACCCAGCAGCAGCAGCAGGCTTCGCACCACCTTGGCCGCCAGCACCGCACTCACCCCGGTGGGGTCGAGCTGGGGCGCCAGTTCCACCACATCGGCGGCTACCAAGCGATGGTGGCTCAGTTCTTCGACGAGCACCGCGAAGTCGGCCCAGTGGAAACCCCCGGGTTCGGGGGTGCCTGTGCCGGGCAGCACGGCCGGATCAAACCAGTCGAGGTCAACGGTGAGGTAGAGGGGCCTTCCCCGCAGGGGGATCAGGGCCTCGGCCATCCGTTCGATCGCCACCAGTCGACCACTGCTGCGCAGCTCCTCGAATTCGGCCCGGGTGCCGCTGCGAATGGCGATTTGCCGGAGGGTGCCGCTTGGCAGCACCTCCAGGCAGCGACGCATGGCGCAGGCATGGCTGTGCTGGGAACCCAGCCACTCCTGGCGCAGGTCGGCGTGGGCATCGAGTTGCACCAGCACCAGATCGGGATGGCGCCGGGCCACGGCCGCCACCGCTCCGCTGCTGATCGAGTGCTCGCCTCCAACCATCAGGGGGGCCAGGCCCAGATCGAGCACGGCTTCCGTGGCCTGCTCCACCGCGGCCAGCACCGGTTCCGGGGCGCCATGGGGAATGGCCACGGCGCCGAGGTCGGCGAAGGCCAGATCCTCGAGATCCAGATCGAGTTGGGGGCAGTAGCTCTCCAGGCCGGTGCTCACCTCCCGGATCGCCGCCGGGCCGAAGCGGGTGCCGGGCCGAAAGGAGGTGGTGCCGTCGTAGGGCACCCCAAACAGGCCGACGCGGCAGCCGGCCGGATCCCGGCGGCTGGCCATGTAAATGGCGCCTTCGGTGTCGAACAGATCGCCCCGATCGGTGGATTCGCTGGCCGGGGTGGGGGAAGGGAGGGGGGCAGGCACGGTGGCAAGGACGATCGAAGATCGGGCGTTGAAGGCTGGGGTGGCTGGGCCGGCAGTGCCGGGGCTTCAGCCGCCGTTGGACAGGGCCCGCTCCACGAAGGCGGGCACGGCCTCGAAGGCACCGCGCTGCCAGCGGGGGCTCCAGATCTCACAGCCCGCCGCCACGGCAGCGGCGCGCTCCGGATCCACCTGGCGGTAGCGGGGGCCGTCGACGGCGGCGAAGGTCCAGCTCCACCAGCCGCTGGGGTACATCGGCACCCAGCCGTAGAGGGGGTCGGCGTGGCCGAACACCTCCCGCAGCAGCTTCACGGTGTCGAGGTGCACCGCCCGGAAGGCTTCGGGGGATTCGCTTTGGGTGGCGAACACCCCACCGGGCCGCAGCAGGCGGCGGCAGTGCTCGAAGAAGGCTCGGTTGAACAGCCCTTCGGCCGGACCGGCCGGGTCGGAGCCGTCCACGATCACCACGTCGTAGCTGGCGGTGGCGGCGTCCCGCACCCAGGCGATGCCATCCCCCACCGTGAGATGCAGGCGGGGATCGCTCCAGGCGCTGCCGCCGATCGCGCCGAGGTGCTGCTGGGACCACTCCACCACCAGCCCATCGATTTCCACCAGGTCGAGGTGTTGAACCCCGGGGTGGCGCAGGCATTCCCGGGCGGTGCCTCCGTCGCCGCCGCCGATCACCAACACCCGCTCGATTGCCGCGGCGCTGCAAAGGGCCGGGTGCACCAGGGATTCGTGGTAATGCCGCTCCTGACCCTCGGCGGTCATCCAGCAGCCGTCGAGCAGCAGGCCCTTGCCGTAGCGCTCGCTCTCGATGATGGTGACCTTCTGGAAGTCGCTCTGGCTCTCAGCGATCACCCGGCCGGCCAGGCCATAGCGCACACCGCGATGGATCTCATCGATCCAGCCGGGGGTGGGGAGGGTTGCGGGGGCCGTTGCCGGATCGGGGGGGGTGCTCACGCGCCTGGGGAATCGGGGTCGCCAGGACCAGCTAAGCGCCCCGGTGGTCGACGGTCTGCCGCGGGCGAACAGCCCGGCGGTGTCGGGGGCGTCATTCGTCCTGGAACCGCTGGGCAATGGTCCGGAAGGTTTCGCTCTTGGCGTTGAAGGCCTCCACCACGGTGGGATCGAAATGGCTGCCGCTGCCGGCCTGGATCATGGCCACCGCCTGGTCATGGGGGAAGGCTTCTTTGTAGATCCGCTTCGAGATCAGGGCGTCGTAGACGTCGGCCACGGCCATCAGGCGGGCGGGCAGGGGAATGGCTTCGCCGGCAAGGCCCTCGGGGTAGCCGTTGCCATCCCATTTCTCGTGATGGCCGTAGGCGATTTGCCGCGCCACCTCCAGGAAGCTGCTGGGAACATTCAGCAGCCGCTCCGCCGCCGCGATGGTTTCCATGCCGAGGCGGGTGTGGTGCTTCATGATCTCAAATTCGGCGACATCGAGGCGGCCAGGCTTGAGGAGAATGGCATCCGGAATACCAACTTTTCCGATGTCGTGGAGCGGCGCTGATTTGAACAGAATATCAATAAATTCATCATTCAGGATCGCTGCGAAGCGAGGCTGCCGGCGCAGGTGTTCCGCCAGGGTGCGCACGTAGTGCTGGGTCCGGCGAATGTGCATGCCGGTCTCGTTGTCGCGGGTCTCCGCCATCGAGGCCATCGCCATGATCGTCACGTCCTGCACCATCTGCACCTCGCGGGTGCGGCGTTCCACTTCAGCAACGAGGTGTTCGTTGTAGTGGCGGAGCTGGTCGGAGGTGGTTTTTAGGGCGAGTTGGGTGGCGATGCGGGCCTGCAGAATCGGTGGTGAAATCGGCTTGGTGATGTAATCAACGCAGCCAGAGCCAAAGCCCTTTTCCTCGTCTTCGATCTGGCTGCGGGCCGTGAGGAAGATCACCGGAATTTTGGCGGTTGCCGGATCTGCCTTGAGTTGGCGGCACACGTCATAGCCGTCCAATTCCGGCATCATGATGTCGAGCAGAATGAGATCCGGCCGGGGCTCCTGGCAGGCCATCCGCAGGCCGGTCCTGCCGTCGTTGGCCAACAGAACCCGGTAGTGGGGCCGCAGCAGGTTGAAGATCAGTTCCAGGTTTTCGGGGGTGTCGTCGACAACGAGCACCGAGGTCCTGCTGGCTGGGATGGCCGTGGAGGTGGTGCTCACAGGCGCGATCCCCCGGGGGATGGTTGGCGGTTGGCGATGGCTTGCCGGGCCACCACGAGCTCCCGGTGGGCAGCCTCTAGGGCGAACCGTTCCAGGTGGGCGGCCATCGTGGCCACCGCCGCCTCGCCCAGGCTGGTGGCCAGGTCGGGCTGCAGCCGGCGGAATATCTCGAGGGCGTCGCCATCGCCCGCCGCCAGCAGGGTCGCCAGTTTCTCCAGGTCGGCCGGATCGGGCTCCCGTCCCTTGCTGGCTCCGCTCGGTTGAGGGGACGGCTCCAGGGCAGCGGCTTGCAGGCCGCGGATGGTCGCCACGGTTTGGCGCAGGGTGCGATCGAAGTGGGCCAGCGGTTCTTGCCAGGCGCCATCGCTCTGGAGGGCGCGATCAAGCTGGCCCGCGGCCTCCGCCAGCGCCGTGGCGCCGAGGTTAGCCGCCACCCCTTTGACGGTATGGGCGATGCGCTGGGCCTCGAGGGTGTCATTGGAGTTCAGGGCCTCCTGCACCCGCCTGGAGGCCGAAGCCTGGGTGTTGGCCAGGCTGTTGAGCAGTTGGCGGTGGAGGGCGAGGTTGCCGGCCGTGCGCCGCAGCCCACCCACCAGGTCAAAGCCGGGCAGATCACCGCAGACGGGCGTCGCCGCGGCGGCCTGGTTGGTTTTCGGGCGGAACGGTTCGCCGGGGCGGCCCCAACGCCTCAGGGTCTGGAAGAGGGTGTCGGGCTCGATCGGTTTGGTGAGGTGGTCCTGCATGCCCAGGGCCTGGCAGCGATCCCTTTCCTCCACCAGGGCATGGGCGGTCATCGCCAGCACCGGCAGCCGATCCCAGCGGCTGTCCTCCCGAATCCGGCGGGTGGTCTCCCAGCCATCCAGCACCGGCATGTTGAGGTCCATCAAGACCAGGTCGAAGGGCAGGAGGCCGTCGCCCACTGGAACCCCGGGCTGCTCTAACAGCTGCAGCGCTTCAGCCCCATGCGCCGCCACCGTGACCTCCACCGCCGCATCCCGGAGGAGTTCGCAGCAGATCTGCTGGTTGATCTCGTTGTCTTCCACCAGGAGCACCCGCAGCCCCGCCAGCCCCTCCTGTTGGGCCATTTCCAGCGGGCTGGGGGGTAGGGGCAACGGCGTGCGGGAGTCCGATTGTTCCAGGGTGACCAGGATGTCGAGCAGTTCCGACTGGCAGACCGGTTTGGTGAGGAAGGCCCGGATGCCCTCCCGCTCGGCGCTGAACCGCACGTCATCCCGGCCGAAGGCCGTGACCATCACCACCTCGGGGGCGCCTTCGCTTTCGCGCTGGCGCAACTGGCGCATCGTTTCGAGGCCATCCATGCCTGGTAGTTGCCAGTCGAGCAGCACCAGATCAATTGGCGCACCTGTTTCGGCGGCCCGCCGCACCTGCTGGAGGGTTTCTTCGCCGCTGCCACAGCAACTCAGTTGCAGCGGCAGATGGGACAGGTGGGCCTCCAGCACCTCCAGGGCGATCGGGTTGTCGTCGACCAGGAGCACCCGCAGGTTGTTGAGTTGCTCAGGCAGCACCGCTGCGGGGAGCGCTGCTCCCAGGCCAAACCAGGCGGTGGCCCGGAAGGTGCTGCCTTCGCCCACGGCACTGGAGGCCTCGATCGTGCCCTCCATCAGGCCGAGCAGGTGGCGGCAAATGGTGAGCCCCAGGCCGCTGCCGCCGAAGTGGCGGGTGGTGGAGAGTTCCGCCTGCTCGAAAGGCTGGAAGAGCTTGGCGAGCTGGCTCTCCTCCATGCCGATGCCGGTATCCGCCACCTCAAAGCGCAGCTGCACCCGCTGGCCCCGTCGCTCCAGGCAACTGATCCGCAGCACGATCTGGCCGAGGTTGGTGAATTTGGAGGCGTTGGAGAGCAGGTTGAGCAGCACCTGGCCCAGGCGAAGCGGGTCGCCCTGGAGCTGGCGGGGCACATCCTCATCCACCAGGAAGAGCAGCTCCAGGCCTTTATCGAAGATCTTTTGGGCGATCAGGGTGCTGAGGTCGGCCAGCACCGAATCGAGCAGGAAGTCTGTGCGTTCGAGGCTCATCTTGCCCGCCTCGATCTTGGAGAAATCGAGGATGTCGTTGATCAGGGCCAGGAGTTTCTGGCCAGCTGCGTTGATCTTGCTGACGTAATCCTGCAGCCGCGGCTCTGGATTGGCCCGCAGGGCCAGGTAGGACATGCCGATGATGGCGTTCATCGGGGTGCGCAGTTCGTGGCTCATGCGCGACAGGAATTCACTCTTGGCCGCATTGGCCTGCTCCGCTACCCGCCGCGCTTCAATTAATTCCAGCTCCTGGCTGCGCCTGAGGGTGATGTCTTCGCCGGAGCTCAGCAGGCCGATCACCTGGCCACTCTCGCCCCGCAGCAAACTGCTATGCCAGCGCATCAGCAGAATCCGGCCATCCTGGCTGCGCACGTGATAGTCGAGCACCGCCGCTTCTCCCAATGCGCTCACGTCGGAGCGGCTGGCGGCCTTGCTGCCCTCCCCTGGGCCCATGGCCTCCCCTTGCCGGGCTCGCTCCAGGGCATCCCGCAGGATGCGGCGCGCTTCGGCATCCACCATGCAGTCGTTGAGCCAGTTGGCGCCCAGCCAGCGGGCTGGCGGGAACCCCAGCAGCTGGCAGCCCACCTCATTGAGCAGGGTGACTTCGCCATTCATGCCGATGGCCAGCAGGGCTGTCTGCACGGTCTGGATGTAGGCCTGGATCCGGTTGTTGGTGCTGTTGAGGGTTGCCGAACGGTCCTGGATGCGCCGCGTCATCTGGTTGAACGTGCGGGCCAGGGTGCCGATTTCGTCGTTGCCCTGGACCGCCACCGCTTGGAGGGCGTCTTCGCTGGCGGCATCGAAGCCCTGCACGGCGTTATGCAGGTCCCGCAGGGGCCGGGTGAGGCTGCGCCCCAGCAGCACCCCCGCCCCTGCCACGGCGGCGGTGGTGAGCAGGCTGAGGGCCAGCAACTGGCTGCGCAGGTTGACGGCCGACTGGAGCACCTCCTGGCGCTCCACCGAAATCAACAGGCCGGTGTCGGCCTGCTCCAGGGGTAGCCAGACACCCACGCGCCGGACTCCATCCGCTTCGATGACGTTGCCCGCCCGCTTGTTGCCCTGCAGCAGGTTTGGTTTCTCCAGGGGGCTGATCGGGAGGGGCTCGAACCGCACGGCCTGGTCTTCCTGGGGCCGGGTCCCCTGACCCTTCGCCTCCAGGGGCAGGAGCCTGGCCATTTCACCGGGTCGTTGTTGCCGCATCAACTGGGCCCTGCCACTACGGCCCAGGCCCAGCTTTTGATTCTCCAGCAGCCCGGAATCGGCGATGGCGGCCAAGGCCGGCCCCGACCCCGTCGCGCTCCGATTGGGGTCTGCCCCATCACCAAGGGCCGACCCGCCGGTGGCGGGGGGGCGGCTTGGCCGGGGCAGGGAGCTCTGCAGATCAGCCAGGGTCTTGGCGCCCACCTCTTCGGCCTGCTCCAAACGGTTCAGCACCAGGCTCCGCTTGAACTGCTGCAGCGCCAGAAACTGGCTGGCCAGCAGGGGGGTGAGGCCCACCGCCAGCAGCACCAGGGTGAGCTTGGGGGTAATGGAGAGATGGCCCAACAGCCCCTGGAGCCCGAGCTGGGCCCGGCGGACGGGGTGGGGGCGGGGACGGCTCGGGGTCATGGCCTGGTCGGTATGGCCAGGCCGATCAGCGGGGTGATCCGATGGGCGGCCCGGGGCTTGCGCTGATGGTGGGCCGGCTGCGGCATCAACCCGTGGAGGAAGCGGTGCGAGCAGATTAGGAAAACCGCTGCACCCGGATGCGGTTTTCGTGTGGGGTTCGTCGTTGAACCGGCGGGAAAGGTCCTCCAGGCCCGGTGGGTGGTGCAGGCTGGAGCGATGGATCCCGCCCCGTCAGAGCTTTGCCTGGGCCCCGGCCTCAGCCTGCCCCGCGCCGAACTGCGCTGGCGCTTCTCCCGCGCCGCCGGTCCCGGGGGGCAGAACGTCAACCGCCGGGATTCGCGCGTGGAGTTGGTGTTTGATTTGGCGGCCAGCGAGGCCCTGCCGCCGCTGCTGCGGGAGCGGGCCCTCCGGCGGCTGGCGAATCGGTTGGTGCAGGGTGTGCTGGTGGTGGTGGCGGAGGAGCATCGCTCCCAGTGGCGCAATCGCCAGGCCGCCCAGGAGCGCTTGGTGGCCTTGCTCCAGCAGGCGATGGCGCCGCCCCCACCGCCGCGGCGGCCCACCCGCCCTTCGCGGGGCGCGGTGGAGCGCCGGCTCGTGGCTAAGCGCCGTCGGGGCGACCGCAAGACCCTGCGGGGCGGCCGCCTCAGCTCTCCGGAGGATTGAGGTTGGCGGGCCCGCGACCATCGGTTTCGGCGCGAATGGCGGCCTTGGCCGCCCGCCAGTGGTCCTCGAGTTCGGCGATGCCGCGGCCGCCCAGGTCACCCCCCAGGGCGGCCTCCACCCGGGAGAAGCGATCCAGGAAGCGTGCGTTGGTGCCGGCCAGGCCCTCCTCCGGATCGATCCCACACCAGCGGGCCACATTGACCAGGGTGAAGAGCACATCCCCCAGCTCCTCCTGGGCATGGGCCCGGTTGCCACTGGCCACCGCCTCCTTGAGTTCATCGAGCTCCTCGTGGACCTTGCCCCACACCCCCGCCATGGTGTCCCACTCGAAACCGGCGGCGGCGGCCTTGCGGGAGATGGTCATCGCCGCGGCGATGGCGGGTTGGCCCCGTACCTTTTCGGCCAGCCGATCGCTGAGGGGGCTGGGGCTGGTCGCGGCGGTGGTCCCGCCATCGGGCCCGGCTTTCACCGATCCTCCGCTGGTCTTCAACCCTAGGCGTTCCTGGGCCTTGATCGCCTCCCAGCTGGTCCGCACCGCGGCGCTGTCGGCAGCCCGGGGTGCATCGCCGAACACGTGCGGATGGCGGCGAACCAGCTTGGCGCCGATCCCCCGGGCCACCGCGGCTAGGTCAAAGCGGCCCTGCTCAGCGGCGATGCGGGCGTGGAGCACCACCTGCAGCAGCAGGTCGCCCAGCTCCTCCTCCAGGTGGCGATCGTCGCCGTGGCGGATCGCATCGGCCACCTCGTGGGCCTCCTCCAGCACGAAGGGGATCAGGGAGGCGTGGGTCTGCTCCAGGTCCCAGGGGCAGCCGCATTCGGGATCCCGCAGCTGGTCCACGATGGCCACCAGTTGGCCCAGGGCCTGATCGGCAGGGCCAGGTGCGGCAGGTGGAGCCCAGGGTGTTCCCCCGGGTTTAGGGGCGGGCAACGGTCCTTTGGCCGGATTGGAGGGCTCGATGGCGGGGGGAGACATGGCCAGCGGGAGTTGGGGGGAGGCCCCACCGGGAGCCTCCATACCCTGCCAGCATCAGCGCCACCATGGCCGCCCCCGCCCCTTCCTGCCGGTTCGGGAGCGACGTGGCTGGCGGCGAGGGCTGAAGGGCTTGGACAACAACATGGGATTCCATCGCAGCCGGGGCATCGGATCACCGTCCTGGAGCAAATGCAGCCAGCTGCTCAGCTCGATGCCCGCAAGCCCTGCCACCAACAGCGGCTTCTGCTCGCTCCAGAGCCACTGCGCGGCTTGGAGGAGTTCTTCGGGGCCTGGGATGCCGAAGGGCATCAGCAGCACTGAGCCCAACCCCACGATCGACCCCAGATAGAAGAGGCGGCCGCCTGTGCCGATCGCCGGGCAGTGGGACACGATCGAACGGTGCTTGAGCAGGCGGCGGTAGGGCCACCAGAGCAGGCTCAGCGGACCCCA
>Ga0114981_10001991_pt1 | contig 13310 bp, 7 predicted proteins | sample S_140806_MF_Meta_FD_87028 | JGI IMG/M metagenome (GOLD analysis project Ga0114981, IMG submission 87028) | Freshwater microbial communities from Lake Simoncouche, Canada to study carbon cycling - S_140806_MF_MetaG | ecosystem: Environmental > Aquatic > Freshwater > Lake | place: Lake...
GCTGTTAACGCCCTTAATCCAACCTTGAAAAAATATCTCGATATATATGGTCAAGGTCATTCGGGAAAATGTTAAACGAAACTAGGTGATTGATAATAATTTTGCAACAGGTGGTATTTTTTCATTGTAAAATGGTTCATGGATCCTTTATTATCTATATCGGATATCATTTTTTTCAGTTTGCAGAATCTCACATATGTAAACCATATGTAAACCAGCAAAAAACAGCAAGGCCCCAGATTGCTCTGAGGCCTTGATTTTACTGGGTCGGGATGGCGAGATTCGAACTCACGACCCCTTGCACCCCATGCAAGTGCGCTACCGGGCTGCGCTACATCCCGATTTGGTTGTTTGACTTGGCCGAAACCTAATCTCCCGGTGGTAATGCACATGGGAATGGGTCACCTTTAAAGGGTTGCAAAGATAATCATTTCCTCGGAGCCCAACAAACCTCACTAAATCGATTCTGATTTATCACCCGCCCAATTCACATCGAACAAGTGAGTTCCGCAATTCATCAATACGCCAATCCAAACAACTTGGTACCCATAAATTCTTTGCAATAGTTTACTAAGTAATAAACCTACACTCTTGACCATTCAAATTTTAAAATCTATCATTGTTATACAATATTATAACATGGTGTTAGCAATTTTGAAACATAATCCCAAGGACAGAAAGATCAGGTCGAAAGGATTTTCAATTCTATTGCTCACTATAATTGGTTTGATTTTCCTACCCAACACAAGCATCGCTCAACGACTTTCACTCAAACAGCAAATGCTGATTGAGAAAACCTTGGAACCCATCCTGCAAGAAGAGGCAGGCAAACATGAACTGCTAATGGGAAAAGGCGCTTTTGTTCAGCTCGGACAGGACACCTTATTGAATATTCATGGACTGCGATACCTCTTTAAAATTACTGGTGACACCGTAATTAGATTGGATAAATCTGTCTACCATGGCAGTAATTACTATCGATATCTCTTTGAATATAATGGTCAAATATTTACCATGGGCGGTTACGGCCAATTTGTGACAAATAACAACCTTGAGAGTTTTAACTTCGATAACAAAGAATGGTATCTGGTAAAAACAACAGGGCAAAAACCCTCATATATCAAAGGGTGCGTAATTAGAGTCAAAGACCAACTTTACCTCTTCAGCAATTCTTTAAGTGGAAATAGCATAGAAGAAAATATTTCCGATCCCTATTTTTATCAACTCGATTTACCTAGTCTCACGTGGAAGCGATTCCCAATCGTTCAAAGCGAATTGCAAAATTTCCAAGCAGAAATCATCCTTTACACCACAGACTACATCGTGGTATTAGACAATCGAAATGCCATGTTGATCCACCCTAAAACATTGGAATTCATCCAAGTAACCCAAGAAGAACTAGGAATTAAAACATCATACCAAAACATATCAGTAGACAACAACTCCCTTTTCTTCTCCAACGATATACACCATCCCAGCAATGAGAACCTCCCAGGGGTGAGCATGGTCACCTTTTGGAATAATCACAAATCCAAGGCTAAGAAAATCAACTTAAATCCTACCTATTTTCAGCAATATCCAAAGGAAATGTTAATATCAATTCTACTTGGGTTTGTATTACTCGTTTTCGCTATAGTCATTTTCCTAAAGAACCGCATCAAAAGAAAAAAACAAACACCCTTGATTCAGCGAATCATACGGCACAACTCCAAAACCTTAACAACCGAGGAATTGGATCAACTGTTGGGAATTGACCATATGGAACTTGAAAGTAGGAAAGCAAAACGACATCGAATCCTCGCGCAAATAGAAGTCGCCTCGCCCGGCCTGATACATCGAATAAAGGACGAATCAGACAAACGACGATTTGTATACTTTGTAAGTCGTGATTGATATACACCGCTGAGCCCAACAAAAATTCGCGTTTATCATTGGTAATTACCAATTTGTGACCAATTATAATTCCTTGGGACGTGACATTTGCTTGTCTCGTTTTATTCATGCTTCTTTCCTTGTCAATAGCCAGTTGCCTCATTTGCGCACTACACATTATTTTATTGAGTAGTTGCATTTTCGGAGTAATTGCGATACTTCAACTATTAAAATTGAAACTGCCTCTTCGCCTTTTACCCTTTAAGTCGATGGCCGCCTTATCGGGTACAACTTTCCTCGTTTCGGTCATTGGAATATTAGCTTTTGAAGAGAAATTACTCATCGCTGCCGCCAGCGGCCATTGGAATTTTGGCGACTCATTTCAAAATGAATTGCGCATCGACCTGAAACACAAAAAATACGAAATCAAGGAATCAAACGGGAAAACAATCGTTGGGAATACAACTGCGCTAACAAAAGGTGATTCAAATGTAGATTCCCACCATTACTTGTATTTACTAGGCTATCCCAATGAAATGTCGTCCACAATGGTGGAATTCAAACCTCTGCATACTCCGCAACTCAAGCTCAAAAACCAAGTAGTACCCTGTAAATAGTGGTGCCATCGCCAATACTAATCTGAGCCTGGGTTGGAATCCAGTTCGTAAAAACGTTTTACTAACTTTGACACATGTTACATCCATGGGTCATTGCAGTTCAATCTCAGTTTCAAACGGCAGCCAACCCCATCGCCGCCCAAGCCATGTCGGCCTACATGAAAAACCATTTTCCGTATTTAGGAATTTCATCACCACATCGCACAGAACTTCTTAAACCCATCCTTCAAAAAGAAAACCTACCCCACCATTCCGAACTACCTCAAATTTGTAATCAACTGTGGTCACTTCCGGAAAGAGAATACGCCTACGCAGCGATGAGCCTGTTGGCCAAAATGCAAAAGCAATTAACGCCAAACGATATAGAATGGATTAGCTCCTTGATCATCGAAAGAAGTTGGTGGGACACGGTCGACAATCTTGCTGGAGGAATAATGAGCACCGTAGTTGTAAAAAATCCCGATTGCCTATGGTCAAAATTGGAGCCCTTTATCAGCAGCAACAACTTCTGGCTCAACCGTACCGCCATTATTGTTCAACTGCGATGTAAGCATCAAACCGACATTACTTTTTTAGAAACCGCGATCCTCCCGCACATCCATAGTAAAGAGTTTTTCATTCGCAAAGCCATTGGCTGGTCGCTCCGACAATATGCTAGAACCAACCCGAAATGGGTGATAGATTTTGTAAATCGATACGACAAGCAGCTGAGTGGACTATCCAAACGCGAAGCGCTGAAACACCTGTAAAGCCTCTATTCGGTCTCTTTTCGAGAACTCAATACCCGAACTGCATATTCTTGAATCTTCTTTTCACGATTCAACATCACCGTAACCGACTGATTAGCATAGTAATGCGTAATAATGGTCTCAGTTTTGAACAAGCGTAACTTTCCTTTTTTCTTGGGCACTTCGATTTCCTTTTTGGCTTTTCGATGCGAATCCAATTGATATTTACATCTGTACGTTCCACTGCTGTCCTTGCTCACCGAGAACGATGCCGTATCAATCGTAATCTCCTCCTCTACCACCCCATCTTGATTATTTTGAAACAAATCGTACAAATCTGCTTTATTGATTTGCGTTTTATCCATAAATCGAGGCGTAGACTCATCAAAGTACGACAATAACTCTTTGTGAATTCCATTGGCAAAAAGCTCGTAGAAGGTCTGTAAATAGGCGATAAGCGATGTTTTCTCCTCTGGTGTTACCAACGTTGTGAGCATATTTCTGGCCGACTGGAAATAAACCCCGTTGGGATGCGCGCTGATGTATCCCTGCAACGCTTCCAAACTACCCGCGCGCAAAGCAATATCAAAATCAAACGAATCGATCATCAATTTGGCATCTTCGATATGCATACCTCCGGCAGCTTCCATGGCCAACAAATACCGACCCAAATTGGATTTATCGGGAGGATTCAATGCCGAATTCCACAGCTGTTCATCTTTCTCGTAAAGCGTTTTGAGTGCCTCGCGAGCCATCGATCCAAACTTACCTTTGGGAAATTTTTCCAAAAAATGTTGATACGATGGGATGCTAGCCTCCTGATTTGCCTCACTCCAAGCCGCTTGCTCTTCACTAAAGCTCTGGTAATAGACCAACATCGCCGCGATGCCCGCCACAAACAATAGGATTATCAGAATCCAAACCGACTTCCCTTTGGATTTTGAGCGTTGATTTTTCTGATCTATCTGGTCGATGATTTCTTGCGCTTCCGCCGATTCCCCCATCAACTGTATGACTTTCTTCGCTTCATCGTACGCCTCATCCCGTCTACCCTTTTCAAAATATTGCTGGGCTTTGGCAAGTGCTTTCAAACCGATTTGATGCTTGATTTCCTTAGCCAGGGCGATGTTATTTTCCGAAGCATCCAACTCTAGGGCTTTCCGAATCAGGATATTGGCTTCATAAATTTCACCCAGGGCTAAAGCCGCTTTTGCTTTATTGTGCAGCAATTGGGCCGGATTCGGCTGATGCGATTGCTCGGTTTGATCCATATCATTGGGCTGAAAAAAAGGATCGGGAGAATCACCAACATTCATGAGGTAAAATTACAATGCGATTGCGAGTCAGACAATACGCTGTCGACGAATCTAATTAAAAAAGAGAGGGGCGCCCTGCGGGCGCCCCTCTCTACTCATTCAATATGTGTATCGAACCAATTACTTGGTGATAGTTATCTTTTCTGTTGCAACACGACTTCCACTTTGAACGCGAACCATGTAAACACCTTCACTCAAATCACGAGTGTCAACATTTACCAATCCGTTGTTCTGGGTGTTGATCGACTTAACCGTTGCACCACTCATATTAGTTACTACGATGCTAACAGCTGTTCCGAAAGATTCAGTCATTGCAACATTGAAGCTACCAATAGCAGGGTTAGGATAAACCGCAACACCTGAAGTCGCCAAGCTCTTCGCCGATGCACGGTTCATAACAACCGTCTTCGTAGCACTGCACTCACAACCTGTAGATTTTGTTACCGCGTACATTGTTACTTGGTAGCTACCATCTTTCAAGAAGTTGAATTGAGCAGTAGGACCATTTTGCTTTCCACCATTCTCAATTACCCAAGTATAGGTAACGGTACCTTGAGCTCCTGTAGCGCCTGATGCGTTCATCGGCTCAAACTTCATTCCGTAGTACCCAAATGCGTAATCCGGTGTGGCCTGGAAATCACAAGTCTTAGGACCTTCGTTGATGGTGATCTGACGAGTGAATGAATCCAAACATCCACCAGCAATTTTCGCCTTCAAGGTTACGTTGTAAGTAGTTGTTGCATTTACGTTATAGGTATGCAAAGGATCGCTTTCAGTTGAAGTAGTGTTATCACTGAAATCCCATGAATAGCTAATATCGCCCTGAGCCCATGATGTGCTGTTATTGAATACGATTGGCTGACCTGCGCAAACATCGGCAGCACTGAAATAAGCCTTAGGCTGAATCAATACTACCAAAGATTTGGTAGTAGAAGAAGTACAACCATTATCCAATGAAATTGTCAAAGTGGCTGTCTTAGGTCCCAATGATCCCCAACTGCGTGATGGTGATTCTGCTTTGGTTGATGTACCATCACTGAATACCCACTGGTAACTAGGAATTGCATTCGCTACTGCAGGAGTAGTATTGGTAAACTCTGTTGGCTTCAAAGAACATGCAGGACCATTGATGAAACTCACCTTTGGACTTTCTTTAACAACTACGATGTTCGTTATCGAATCCTTACATCCAAATTCTGAAGTGATAACCAATTTCACATTCTTCTTACCAGCAGAACCAAACATATGCTTTGGAGCCATGTCTGTGCTTACGCTGTTGTCATCAAAGTTCCAATAAGAACCTATCAAACCAGATCCAATACTGCTATTGTTCGCAAATACGAAATCTTTGTTATCACAATCTCCACTTACTACTTTGTAAGCAGCTTTTGGCTTCTCAAATTGGTAAACCCTTTGAACTGCAGTTGCAAGACATCCTGCCAAATCAGCAGTCATCGTTACCAAATAAGACCCTTTACTTGCGTACTTATAAGTAGGATTGCTTGAAGTGCTCACACCTTTGTTGTCACCAAAATCCCAACTTACTTTAGCATTGCTTGGAGTAGTCTGGTTGGTGAATGACAAATTGTAACCTTCACAAGCATTCTTTTTGCTGAAGCTCGCTGTAGGGACTGGATTCACTTGGAACGTCACACTGTCCTTGCTTGGGAATCCATAAGGCAATGTTTTCGCCAACATCAACACTTTGTATGTACCCGGAGTATTGTAAACAAATACTGGATCTGGAGCATCTGTTTTATCGGCCGCTTTTCCGGTTCCGAAATCCCATAAGAATTCCATATTCCCTGAAGTAACTGTCGACTTATTCTCAAATAATACACTCTCACCCACACAGGCCTGTTTAGGCTTGGTAAAGTTTGGTACAATGGTAGGATAGATCAATACATCACGTTTGATAATTGTATCACAACCATTTCCTTTGTCGTTAACAATCAAATAAAGTGTAATTGTAGAATCTTCTAAAGTTTTGTCAGTAGTAACGAACTTAACCACCAGATCCGATGTTGCCGTTGGAGGTGTGATTGAAGCTCCAGTTACTGTTTTACCAAATTTACACTTAGCAACTACGCTTGCAGCCCAGTTGTTTCCACCACCATTACCCAAATAATCTTTATTAGAATAAACGCGGGGTGAATTCACTGAGTACTCTACAGGCTGACCCAATACAGTTACGTCGTTGTTTTTCGCTGGTTGATAATAAGCCCAAGTAGGAGAAGTGGTAAATGTCATTACTCCACCACCTGGTGCTGGCTTAACGATAGTGTTGAAGATAAATGAATCATTGCTGTTGTTATCATCTGGCAAATCAACAAAAATCGCGATACGCGCCGGACCAGAAGCATTCAATACCAACGGTGTTGGGAAGAAAACCTTCACTGTGTCACCATTAGCCAATTGCTTGGTCACCTTCGCACTGATTTTTGGTCCTTTATTTACAGCGTAAGAAACGTTGAAGTTTCTTGCCTTGTCATAAGGGTACAAACTCTTTAAAATAATCCATGTTGCACCTGTAGTATAACCGGCACAAACGTTCGCGGGAACCGTGAAGTTCGTGGAAATGGCTTGTAAATCTGTATTGGTCTCTAATCCACCACGATCGTGAGCCACTTTGTTTCTATTGGTCTTTTTACAATCAACATCATTTTTAGAAATATAACCTACGTTGTTTTGCAATGTCCAAGCACCTGCCCTCCAATCATTATTGGCAATATCTACAAACAATGGGTTATCTCCATTGTCTCTAGAACCTTGTAAACCTGAACCGCTAAATCCAGCCCAATCCGTGTAGTTTGTTCCGTTAAAGTACCAGTAAGGATAAGTAAATAAGTTATTCAATGAATATGTATTATCGTTGAATTCCTTCAATACCCCTGGAGACGCATATGCTAAATACATATATAAGTAACGGTAATATTGAGTTCCAGTACCTTTAAGATCGATGATGTTACCGGTGAACATTACGGTATGGTAGTACAAATACAGATAACAATAAATGTATGAGGATCCAGGAGTAGGCGCAGTAGATGTGTTCGCCATGAAAGTATTATTCCTAATCTCCGCAGTAAATGTTCCACTCAAACCGGAATACACATATATGTACTGAGAGTTAGCATAGTTACCCGCAACCACGTTCCCAATAACCTCATAGTTACTCAAATAATACAAATAGAAATAGTGATATCCTGTAGAACCAGAACAAGTATTTCCTACTACATAGTTACGATTGATCTTAAAGTTGTTCGTACCATTGTAATAGTATATGTATGCGCTATAGTTATAACTTACAGATGCATTTTTAGTAATTACATTATCTTGGAATTCATTCCATGTATATGTCCCAACACTTCCGTAATAAATATAGAAGGAATACATATAATAACCACAGTAATTGTTATTCACCGTATTCGCATTACAACGCAATCCCGTTGGGTAGTAAATATAGAAATTGTACAAATAGCCTGAAGTATAGTTCTGTTTGATGTTATCACAAACGTTATTCAATACATCAACATAGCTTGGATAATACACATACCAAGAATACCAATAGTAGTTACCAACACAGTTGGTGATCTTGTTTCCATCTATCACAGTGTAGGTTGGATAGTAAACATACCACATGTACATGGTTGCCGAAGTTCCAGAACTTTGGATATTGTCCATTGTATTGCCTTTGATATCCAAATATTGAGGGTAGTAAACATAGTTACCATATGAACTTCCAGTAGTTGAATAAATATTATAAAAAGAATTACCAACACACTGCGCACGATAAGTTGCATTTCCATAAGTATAATATTGATAGGTAAGATAGAAAGACGCTAAGTTGGTTGTCAACAATGTTGCACCAGAAAAGGGCAAATCGTGAATTGTGTTTTTGCTAATTTCAGAAGCGCGCGTAGTGCTGTAAGAATAAAAAGAATAAATCCCCAACAATTGCGTTGAACCACCCACAGCCGTATTTACACGAGAAATATCGTTACTTGTGATACTATTACCATTGGTGTAATATTCATAAATGGCATAGTTATAGAAGTTCTGAATCTTGTTTGCTGTAAAAGTATTGTTTTGCGCAACTGTAGAATAGTTCGCACTGTTTCCATTCAATGAAATCGCGTAATACGGACCAGGGCTGTTCACAGAACTTGTCAAAAATGTGTTCGATGAGAATGTATTATAAGATCCTGGTTGTCCTGTAGTCCCTGTTGCAGCACTTCCAGAAGCTGTTGGCGAAGTTAGAGAAGTCGACATCGACAAATAACTTACCAACGTAGATGCTGAAGCCAAGGCAGAGAAGTTAACCGTACAACCACTTACCGTATTGTAATCCGATTGGTTGTTGAACCAAAATCCACCTGGCGTTGCGTTCGCATTGATGATGGTAAGGTTTTTTATGGTGATATAATCCGCACCCGTAAACTGGAATGGAGCATAAGCCGCATTGTAGTTAAAAGTTTGATTGTTACCGTCGATAACAATTTTATTTGTGGAACTCACCCCTTTGATTGACGGCAATGTCAATGCGATGGCTTCAGCTGTCACGTTTGTACTAACGACTGTTACAGTTACTGGACCAGTTACGGTATCCAAACCTGTAACAATAGGACCTCCATCAGTACGAGGATTCACAGTAGTGCTCATGTTGTAAATTGACTTTACAAATGAGTTCCAGTTTTTAAACATTGTGGCCGTTGCTGCCCCTGTATTCGCAGGATCAATCGTGTAACTTCCACTCATTTGTGCGAAGGCAGAGGCCGACGACAAACCCAAAGAAATCAAGAGCAAGGCGCCCTTCAATTTCTGTTTCATATAGTTGTTCAATTTCATAATCGTGTTATTAGTCTTTTAATTTTTTAGTTTGCTACAATGATTTTTTTGGTTGTTACTTCATTATTATTTCTAATGTTTATTAAATAGGTTCCTTGACCATATTTGCCCAGATTGATTTCTTGAGAACCAAAGCCCCCAGAGAAATTGTACTCCGCCACTTTTGAACCTACCATATTGGTAATTTCAACATGAACAGGTGAAGCATTATTCAAAGCAAAATCAAACGTCACCAAACCTGTAGTTGGGTTAGGGTATACCATCACCTGCTCAGACAAGGTCAAATCTTCTTTTGCCAAGAAACTATTGGTACAATCTGGTGGATACATCACACGAACAGGACGCAAAACGACCTGACTGCGATTGCCACTTGGATCAACCACTTGGTAGTTTATATAGTAGATACCTGCACGCCAAATATTGACGTTATGACTTAATATTTTCACCAACGGCATCAACTCGTCGTTTCCATAATAGTTGTCTTCAACAGACACATCACTCATAGCCCAGAATGGTGTTCCTGCACAAACATTCACCGATGTAGTGATAAGTGTTGGAGCAATACGATCTACAACCTTTACGAAACGACTGCGCTTAGTAATATTTCCGCTTTCATCCGTAGCTGTATAGGTCTCTACATACAATCCCAGGGTGAATGGGTTTACTTTGCCTGTCTTTTCAATTGAAATCTTAGAAACTGCACTGTAGTTATCTCTTACCGAAACATTTTGAGAACTATAAGAATTGTTTACATCATGAACTACTGTATCGGGTGTATTCAATGTAATTTCAGGCGCGATGTAATCATCCACACGATAGTTCAATGTAAACCCATTTTCAACAGCATCATTTGCATGAATATCTTTTGCAAAATAACTGATTGGATAGGTTGCACGAACCAATGTATTCACCATACCATTGTATCCAGGAACCTTATTTACTGAAATACTTCCATTACATGTATCATAACCATTTACCGCATCAACAAACAAACTTCCCAGTTGAATATTGATTACATCATTGTCAACCAATCGCTTTCCATAATTGAATATCCCCGGCTTCTTCGTGTCAACCACTTTTACAGTTCTTGTTTTGGTTGATGCATTTCTTTGCGCATCCATAACATCATAAGTCACAGTATAAACGCCAACCAATGTAGTATTCACTTTCCCGTTCAACTTGATGCTCGATGTTAGATTGCCATCAACCAAGTCGGTTGCAACGGCACCCTGTTCTGCATAAACACCACACTGCTCCACTGTAACTGTATCGCTACCTAACAAAGTAAGTGTAGGCGGCGTTTTGTCCAATACCACAATAACGGTTCTTGTTACCTGAGCAGAAGGATTACCCGCCGCATCAGTTACACCAAAGTTCATTGCATAAGTTCCAGGAGTGGTACAATCTAAATCACTCGTGATCAAAACTTTTGTTGTTAAATCCCCTTCGGTTGGATCCGTAGCAGAATACGTCTTGTAGGCCGCTTCCGTCCAACATGCCGTTGCATTCGAAGTTCTTTCAACACGCACAACGTCATTTCCCACCAGCGTAATTACTGGAGGGCGTTTGTCGTTTGCCAAGGTGATACCATAATCTTCAAATTCACCCACCACGTTTACTCCGCACGCAGTATTTGAGAACGAACCATACGATACCGCAATACGCATACGCGTTACTCCTTCAAAACAATCTTTCAAATCAGGAACACGGAATTTGTTGCTCGCCTTAGTACCTGCAATAGAGCCACTATTCAAAATCAACTCATCATCCGTGAACGTACCGTCGATATTGTAATCGATCCAAGCCTTGAAATTGGCATTATTTGCGTTAGTACGACGTGTAGCAATTACAGTATAATAGGAACCATAGCTCAATGCATCATTGAATTGATCAGTGAAATCAGCGTAAGCTGACAAACCCACTTCTGATGTATTTTCTAACAAGCTCACATTGTCTTGTAACAATTCAACTTTAGAAATTGCAACGTCAGACGACAACATATCTGTAACCGGGGTACAATATTTAACCGCGATAATATATTTCGTCTTGATAATTTTCTTTTCTGTTGCTGCACGACCACCAGGGGTATTCCATGCACGCAACGTAAACGTATAGGCACCACCTACGCTAAACAACAATTGAGGATTGCGACTGTTGACGGTAGTTCCACCCACAAAACTATATGTAGCAGGATAAATACTCCATTCAAAATTTGACGCATAATCCGTTTTGGTCTTGATAGATACAACCTCACCCACTTTTGGACGCAAATTACTCGCTGTAAAATCAACGAATCCAGGTCCTGTAGGTGTATTCACTGTGATTTTCCTACAAAAAGTATCAACCCCATTACACACTTTAGCAATCAAGCAAACTTGATAAGTACCATCTGTATAAAAAGCATTTGTAAATACTTTCGCTTTTGCACCATATCCTGAAGTACCGTCGATCATCCAATCGTATTCTACCTGACCTTGCGCATCCTTCACGTTGGCCACAAAATCTAAGTTTGTTCCATTGGCGATTGTTGTATAATCTACATCATAACCCGATTTTGGATTTGCAACTGGCAACAATTCAGAATCCCAAGTGGCAATAAATCCACTGTCGTTATTGGCTGTATTTGATTCAAAAGTTATATACATAGAACCACTTAATGCCTTAAATACACTAGAAGAGAACATGGTAAAGTTAACACCGGTAATTCCTCCCGCAGGGGTCATTTCTTTACCCGAAGCATCTTGACCATCATAAATTCTCAAACGATCGCCACCATCACCCAATGACAACTTCAACTGTTTGAATTTCAAACGTATTTCTTTTGCACCACAGGGGAAGATTTGAAAATAATCAATCGCCGTCTTTCTACCATTACCATAGTTACCGCCCTTGCCACCGTTGTCGTACAAAATACCACCCTGGTTGGATGCAATTTTATTTGGTCCCAAGTAGAATTCCCCTGGAGGTACTGCTTGGATATAACTCGACTTGCACACTTTGGTGCTCGGTCCAATATCATTGGTTGAGGTTAAACAAATAGTCCACCATCCCAACTCATCAAATGAGAAAACAGGATTCTGAGCCGTACTAGTATACACAATTGCACCAGAAGGCGACGTTGCCGTCCAATTCCACTTATAAGCACCATTAGTGCTCAAATCAAACAATTGTGTGGTATAGAAGACTTCCACCTGGTTACTAGCAGCAAGAAAATCCGCCGTTGGAGCAACCGTTGGCTTATCGATTTTTACAGTCTTGACAATCGAATCAGACATTCCGCAGAATTGTTGAACCAATTTCACGTTATAATAGCCTGTATTTAACCAACTAGCACGACCTTTTGCACCGGTATTAATAATTGAAGTTGCTGATTGAAAACTCCATTTCTGGTTGTAGGCCGAACTTGTAGTGGTAGAGTTAAAACCAATTGGTGTTTTGATAAAGTTGGGTCCTGTTGGAACCGCAAAATCCGCAGCCGGTGGACTTACAGCTTTCACATTCACCTCGAAATCCATGATGTTACCGTAAGTAGCAATAGTACCACAACCCTGTGATGGCGTAAAAGTATAATACGATGCACGAACACGCATAATACGAACACCTGGCTTAGAACCTGCACAAGGCACTGTCAAGTTTGCTGTTTTGGTTGAGTTTACCGCAACTTGCGCAAAAGGCGCCGCCACGGTAGAAATACATTCCGCAGCCGTGAAATTGTTGTCGCCATCCATATCAATCCAAACACCCACATACAATGCATATGTACAGGTGTTTTCAATGGTCATACTCATAACTTCACCGGGAGTGATATCCATCACCGCACCGCTTGTCATCAACTTTGGACTCAAACCACCTGTATTGGCGCAGTTCAAACCCGAGTAGGTTGCAGTAGATCCAGCGCTATTCTTAAAAGATACGCCAGACAACCACATCAA
>Ga0114981_10001992_pt1 | contig 13303 bp, 13 predicted proteins | sample S_140806_MF_Meta_FD_87028 | JGI IMG/M metagenome (GOLD analysis project Ga0114981, IMG submission 87028) | Freshwater microbial communities from Lake Simoncouche, Canada to study carbon cycling - S_140806_MF_MetaG | ecosystem: Environmental > Aquatic > Freshwater > Lake | place: Lake...
ACCTGTGTTCACTGGAAATATTGTTCTGTTTTCCTTTGCCGATACAGCTTATATCGCAGGTGGAGTGATTACGGAAGGGCAGTATACCGTAGAAGCAGAAGTTGCGCTTACAGATTCATTGCTATTGCGCGCCAATGTGATGGGATTTGTGTCGAAGTGGATTACGATTCATGGACCAATTATTTCACCCATGAACATCGACACCATTCATTTGGTTTCTTCGAATCTGAAAGAAGTGGAGATCCGCGCATTCGCTCCGGTTGTTCAGAATAAAGGCAATAAACTGTCTGTTGATGTAGAGAACTCAAGTTTGAGCGCAATGGGTACTGCCTATGAAGTATTGGAAAATACTCCAGGACTCATGATGGGTACCGATGGTAATGTGACCGTATTCGGAAGAGGAACTGCGTTATTGTTTCTCGATGGCCAGCGTATTCCTTCTGAGATGTTGCGCTCTGTTCCGTCCAACCAAATCGGTTCGATAGAGATCATCAAAAATCCGCCAGCAAGTTATGATGCACAAGGAAGATGTGTGGTGAATATTGTGACCAAGAAGAAAGCGATGGAGGGTTATAACGTTGATATTTTTCAGCACGTCACATATACACCAAACATTTACGGGTACAATGGATTGAATGGATACTGGAGAAAAAACAAGTTCACCATTACGGGAAGAATGGGAATTTACGCAGGTAATCGCTGGGAGAATACTCTGTATTTACGTGAGTTTGATGAAGACTCCATTCACATTTCCATGCGCAACGAAGTGAAGGAAAAGCGCAAGATGCCTGGAGGATTTTATCCGGGACTGACTTTCCAATACAGACCCGATTCTCTTAGCCATTTCGATTTCTCATTCAACAATAGTTCTAACCGCATGCGAAAGACGGTTGATAATACCAATTTGATAACAGCAGATACAACAGAAAGTCTCATCTCCACAATGCGTCACGATGAAAATGATAACCGCGATTATCAATCGTTGATTTCTTACACGAGAACACTCGATACGCTGGGCAGCGAACTGTATGCCTCTGCTTCCTGGACGGCTTACAAGAGCAATAACCTGGGAAATATTTCTCAGAATGTAGCTACAATTTCTGGTAATGCAGACGGCGACTTGCGCAACACATCAACAAATACGATACGGTTTGCAGTAGGACAATTTAGCTGGACAAAATGCATTGACACCGCATTGAAAATTGAAACCGGCACGAAATTCTCTCAAATCCAGAATGGAAGTGATGTTGGTTTGCAACGATTGCTCAGCACGGGCGAATGGGTCAATGATTCATCTATCCTGAATTCCTTCGAATACAACGAACAAACGATGGCATTGTATTCTCAGTTGTCTTACTTCACACAAAAGTGGATGATCACAACCGGTGTACGTGGTGAATACACACGTACGAATGGAAAGTCATTGTTCTACGGCACAAAACTGATTGATACGAGCTACATCAATGTTTTTCCAATGGCGGATATCAGCTACACCATCATGAAAGATCTTGTTGCTTCGGTAGATTATTCGTGGAGTATTGAACGTCCCGACTTTCAGGACTTGGATCCGTTCATCATATTCATTGACTCATTGTCCTACATCAAAGGGAATCCTTCATTACGACCAGAATATGTGCACGATTTTAGTTTGGAGCTCATTTACCTAGAAGCAGCATCCATTAGTTTCAATTACGCCTACACCAATCAAGCAATGGAATTGTATGTAGAGCGATCGGGTGCAAACAACTCTCAGTTCGTGGGTCAGACGCGAAACTTTAACTACGCGCGAAATATTGGATTTGAAATAGCATTGCCATATCAAACCAGCTGGTGGACGACATACAACAGTGCAGGATATAATCGTTCTATTTATCACTATGACAAAGACGGAGCCTATGCGCACAATGATGCTGAAGGGTGGTTTTTCGTTTTTTACAATAAGTTCAGTTTGAGGAAGTGGTTTTCGTTGGAAGTGGTGTATTGGTATGCAACAGGAGGCGGAGAAGGATTATTTCAGGCGCGACCAATGTCGAGTTTACGTGCGGCGTTGAAGTTTGCCTCTGAGGATCGTAATTTTTCAGCAGGACTAATCGTCAATGACATTTTATATACCTCTTATACACAAGCAGATTCTCGTATTCCAGGATTTGATTTGTATTACAAAGAGGCTGGAGATTCGCGATTCGCGCGCGTTGTATTGACGTATCGCTTTGGAAAAGTAAAGCAGCAGCAAGTCGATAATCGTCAGAATAATGAATCAGAGCGTAATCGAATAAAGAATTGATTCGCCTGTTCGGAGAGCAAATTACTATCTTAGTTCTCCATTTTCGTTAAGGTGAAAAGGATACTTCGATATTGTTTACTATCAATTTTCGTTGCAGGAATACAATTGGCATTTTCTGGATTGCTAAATAATGAGCAGAAGAATGATGTCCATTTGAGGAATGATAGTATACTGCAACAGCCGAAAGTGCAATCACCCATTGAGATAATCAATTCGACATTTCTTGGGAATGATTCGCGTAATTATTATGGAAATTATTGCGGCGATTCGTTGCTGCTACAATGGAAATGTTTTCTCGGTTCCGGAAAAACGATTGTTACTGCTGAAGCAGGAGTAGAAGTGTGGGCTGGAGCTGGATGGACCGGGCAACCGCTCATTACTCGTGAATATGGCAAAACATATATCTATCAAGGTTGTTTTGATCATCACTTGAAGAAGTTATCATTGGATTCTGGCGAATTGATTTGGCAGTATGAGTTTGACGATATTCTAAAAGGGACGGGTACGTTGGTATTGAATGAAGATGCAATTGATACTAACAATCGTTTGATGATTTACCAAGGAAGCAGAAAAGGATTGCAATATTCACTTAGTGATACGAATGTTTCAAGTTTTCGTGCAATCTCCTGCATAACTGGGAAAGAACAGTGGCGTATGCCAATGAAGCACACCCGTTGTTACAGTAGCGATGTAGATGCATCCCCTTTATTTGTAAACGGTGTTGGATATATTGGACTGGAGAACGGTTATTTTGTGTCTTTTGATCCGCAGCGTTCAGAAATGTGGACAGATACTTTTCGTCGACCTATGATATTGTCTAGCGATTTGCTGTACAATGAAAAAGATGTGGCGGGTCACGGCGGGAATTTAGTAACAGAAGCATCACCTGTGCGTTTAGGCAATCACTTATACATCGCTTCAGGCTGCGGACACATTTTTGGTTACAATTTGGATACGAAACAGATTGACTGGGATTATGAAATCTTTTCTGACATTGACGGAACACCAGTTGTTACTGCTGATCAATGTTTACTGATTGCTATTGAGAAACAATACATCGCAGGACATGGTGGAGTAATGAAAATAAATCCATCTAGAGCTCCTGCTACTTGTGTTGATTGGTATTATCCAACCCGTGACCGTAATTTCTCATCATGGATTGGCGGAGTAATTGGAAGTGTAAGTGTGAATGATGTGTATCGAAAGCCTAAAGATCCCTATTTGGCTGCATTCACCGGTATTGATGGTATTCTGACCGTTGTAGATTACATGAACTTGTCGGGAACAACCGCTTTAGGTCCAGATGGCAAAACTATGTACCCTGTTCCTTCAGTATATTTTACAAGCGATATAGGTCCGTCGATCTCAACACCCATGTTTACGATGGGACACATAGTGGCTGCTGGTTACAATGGGATCAGAATATTTAAAACTGACTCTGCTGTGAAGTATGTACAAACTGCTTTTCAACCAGGAATGTTTGAAGCATCACCCGTTTGTCACAATGGAAAAGTGATTATTGCATCGCGCGATGGATATTTGTATTGCTATGGAAGTGGTGAACTGCAAACAAAAGATATCGATTTACAGCCAGTTGTTCCGCAACATCCAGATTTCGCACTACAGCCTGTGATACTACCAGCTGGCAATAACGTCAAATCATCGGACTCGGTCAAACCAATTGTGGAGAAAGCACCGAAGCGCATTGATACAATTGTAAAAACCATGTTAGCGATTGAACGGCGAGCAGTGTATGCCTCTAAGGAGTACGGAAAGTCGTCCATTGCAAGTGTAACACCTTCACCCAAAGTTTCCACTGGCAGCTATTTGTTAATAGTTGGGGTATTCAAGAGTGAAGAGAATGCAACCAATTACCAGCGAAAATGGGTGAAGCGTGGATATTCTGCCGAAATAATCGTGCAGCCCAATGGAATGCACTACGTGTCATTAATGCGTGGAGAAACGGAGGAGCAGTTGAAGAGTGAGATCGTGAAATTGGATTGGGGGAAAGAAGCACGAGGATGGGTGTGGAGTCCACAAGAGTAAAGACTTGATTTCTTTATTTGTAGATGTTGGGCGTCCTGTGAAACAACCTCTGCTTTGTCTTTTTGGTTTGGACTAGCGCTCCCGGCGAAGGTAATTTAATACCTTCGTTTCGTGAAATCTGCAACTGTCAACGAACTTAAGAAAGAACTGGAGCATCTCAGTCCGAAAGAAATTGCGGAACTCACTTTGCGCCTTGCACGTTTCAAGAAAGAGAATAAGGAATTACTGACTTTTCTGATTTATGAGTCGCACGATTTGCCCGGATACATTCGGCAAGTAAAGGAAGAAATGGATCATGAGTTTTTGACCATGAACCGCGATACACTTTATCTTGCTAAGAAGAGTTTGCGGAAAATACTTCGCATTACCGGGAAATACGTTCGATATACTGGAAGCAAGGAGGCGGAAGTTGAATTATTGATTCACTTTATTGGTAATATTCACAGAACGAATATACCGTTCAGAAGCGGTGCGGTGATTAGCAATCTCTATGATACACAAGTGAAGAAGATTGTAAAATTGATCGATCTGTTGGATCAAGATCTTCAACACGATTGGAGAATTGAATTGCAGAAAGTGACTTCTGGAGAATAGAAAAATTTCATTTAAATTTCTGTCTTCACAAAAAGCGAGAGTCCTGTAAGTGCAGCAATCTTCGTCGCTAAAGCGTTTCCTTCTTTAGTGAATGGCCACACGTATAACGATTCGATTGGATTCGATTTTCGCATCTCGTTTATTGCTTCAAGACAAAGTTTCAGTGCCATGCCTTTGCGACGGTACTCTGGAAGAACGGTTGCTGAGCAGAGATATATTGCTTCGAATGATTCACCATTTTTCGTTTCTTCTAAAAGTTCACTTTCAGCAATGGTTCCATCAAGAAATCGTTTCATCGTTTTGATCGATGTTGGAATCATGAGAATCCAAATAGCAGGTCCATTTCCATCGTCGAATTCGGCGAGTGTTGATGGATGTAGCTGCTGTAACTGTTCGATTACATTTTCGTCGACTTGCAATTGAGATGGATCACTTCGCGTATCAAACACTTCATTGACCAACGCAATCATTCGCTCAAAGTTGCTCATGGATTCGGCCATTATTCATTGTGATTTAGATAAGTTATAATTGAAATTATTTCGGAAGCGAGAATGAATACATTGGAGCGGAACGTTCACTATAAATAACGCCGATAATTTTGTTTTTTAATTTGCGCAACTGTCAGTGTACCCGTCCTATTGAGTTCGTATTCCTGCTGGTTGAGTTCCATTGACTTTAGCTTTCCGTAAAAGTAGCAACTAATGCCTAACCACCTTTGTCATTTGCTGCGTTCGTTTCAATTCCTACCTTCGTAAGGAGAAAATTTATGAAACAGGCGCTATTCATTTTACTTTCGATTTCACTACTCCAAAGTTGTAAGAATAGCAGTAGTGAACAGAAGAAAGTTTCGGTCGGACAGGAGAATGTAAAGGTCGCTATTGGCAATGTACAGGCGTATCGTCCGAACATTGATCTTACCCCTTGGGAAGGTGATTTGCATGATGCAGTGTACTGGACAGATACTTCAGGAGAGCATGCTATAATTATTTCTGGGAAGTCGCAGTATTTCTGGGAGGACGAAAATCCTTCACTTAAAAGTAAATTGAAGGCGGATCAGGATCCAGAGATTAATTCGGAAGTGGCCGAGATATTTGCATCTCATTTTGTATTGCCAAAGGGAGGCACAGCATGGAAATTAGCGTACAATTACTCCGATCGTATTTTCGGTTGCTGTGATGTGTGGATGGAATATCAGAAAAGTTCGTTGCAGGTTGTAGATGTGGATTCCAACGGAACAGGGGAGGTGGTGTTTATGTATCATACTACTGAAGCTGACGGAAAGATTGTGAACTTGTGGCAATGTCATTTGGTGCTGCTACAGGACACTTCAACGTTTGTGTCAGAAGGATATTCGGGCTACGAAACGGGTGTAAAAGATGTGGAGAACCACTATGCGCCTGAAAGTGGCATATATAGAACATATGTTGAAAACGAATTTTCTACGCTCAAGTCAGCGTGGATAGCGTTGCTTCAGGAAGAAGAAAAAATGTTGCGACAAGCTCCCGTAGAAGAAGACGCACACGATCACGATTCTCATAATCACTAAAAGCGTACCCATGAAACATATTGCAATTCTTGTTCTTTCTTCGATCTTCTTGTTTAGCTGCGTAACATCTTCAACCAACGAAGAGGTGAAGAATAAAATCACTAAAGAAGACTACACGAAATTTCGCAATGAGAATCAACGAATGTTAGATGACCTTTCGGCTTCTATTGTACAAGCCATGTTAATGGCCGACACCGTAGAAATCACAGATACATTTCTACTCACGACAAAACATCTTGGATTTACTCCTGTGATGGGAACACATACGGAAGAAGGTTCTCCCGACTCAGCGTTCAATGCAATATGGGTTGGTTCTTATGCGCATGGTTTACCGTTGCCAGAGGGAATGAAGGAAGATTATTTTAAGAGTGAGTGTTTCCTCAATTTTAGAGATGTGAAGGAGGGAAAAACTCCAGATGAATATGGTTTAGGAGAAGGAGATTCGCGTGCATACAGTACAGGATATGCTTACGTGCAGGCGATGAAACAATTGCAGTATGTGGTTGTAGTTCATCCAATTTCCTTCCAAGCGGGCGCAGTGTATTTGTCTTCGAAAACGTTTGACCCTGCGACATTGGATGCCGTAATCATGATTTATGATTTGAAAAATAAGAAGGTGTGTGGAGCGCGAAAAGTACAGATTTCTGGTCCGGAAGAGATTTCATACAGTTTTGAGGCACCGTCAACAGGGAATGGGTATTCAGACAAAGAAGATCAAGCCGCATTGTACAAGTTTGAAACAGAGAATCGTGAAGTTGTTTTTCGCAATACGCTGAAAACGTTAGGTGCGTTGATTGATCCTGCGGAATTGTATTAGTATATCACTTCATTTCTCGATCGGAATCCATCCGATAACCATGATCTGGTCTTCCAAATAATGCATCGTGTATTCTTTTCCGTCAACAATTGATGCGGCTTCATTTTTCATCATGAAGAAACTTCGCTCATTGATAGTGACCACTACATTTCGGTTTCCCGATGTTTTGACTTTTACTATTCCGGACAGAGCAATGATTTTGTAGGACTTGGATTGTTTTATTTTGAAATATCCGAAAGCAGAGTAGAGGAATATTCCAGCAAAAAGCAAACCTAGCACCAGCCACAAGATGAGCAATATCCCTAGGCGAAGATCCGCCATAAGTACGGATAAGGGAACTAGTACTAGGAAAACAGCTCCCGCAATCAATTGTACGATTCCTTTTTTTCTCACTTGTTTTATTTGACGAGGGGAGAGGAATCCAGAATTGTTGAGTTCAGTTTCTTCTTGGGTTAGAATGGCCATGGTTCGCGAATTTTGTTGGTGCAAAGTTAGGCATGTCGATGAGAACTGGCTCGTGTTTAAGTTGGTGAAACGGGATGAGACTGCGAACGAGTGTAAGTCCAAATTACTTTTTGCGGTGATCAATTGCCGATTTGATAGCATCGATCAACTCTTCCTGGGAGAAAGGTTTATTGACGTGTACTGCATTTAATTCGGCGATCTGCTGACGAATGGATGGAGAAACGATATTGCCGTCAAGAACAACAACTGGGATTTTACGTGTTTTCTGTTCACTAATCAAACGACCAAAGAACTCGATTACTTCTTCTTCTTCGATCATGATGTCGAATACAATCACGTCAGGAGCATTGTTCTTTGCTTTTTCAAATCCAGTTTTCGGCTTTACGCATACCATTACTGCGAATCCTGATAAGTTCAAGATTTCAGCAATATTATCGCGCAATTCGTGACGGTGTTCAATGACCAATACAGTATTCATCGCGCGAAGATATACGGCTCGCGAAAAATGGAAAAATGATTGTTGTCAGGTTTTGTGCCCTCAGCGCCTACTATTTGGATTCAAAGCACGATTTCAAAAGAGCATTTCCGGTGCTTACATGTTCTTTAAATAATCGCCATACGGATCGTTGTATGAGGTATCGTCGCCAACAGTGGCTTTGCTCAACTTTTTGCTCTCCGCTAAGCCCCAAAGAACGAGTTCTTTCACAAAGTACATGTCTTCTTTAGGTGCGTTAATTTGGTAACGTTTGAGCAATTTATCCAATGGTTCAATTGAATTGAGTTTCGCTTCAAATGTTGCATCATCATCTTGCTCTGACAGATGGAATTCATCCTGAGCAATGAACCATTCTACGATATCTTGATATGGTCCACGCGCATCTTTCTTCTCTAGCTTCTCTACTTTAGGAAGAAAGAGTTCAAAAGTTGACTTCACGGCCTGACCAATCAGGTGTTCAGCCACAAAGCGTGAGCCTTCTTGTTCACCTTCATACACCAGTTCAACTTTACCCGTGAGCGCAGGAACAATTCCAATGAAATCGCTGAGTCGCAATTTGGTTTTGTCCTGCCCAGATTTCAAAGCACGTAGTTCGGCAGCACTCATGAGATTTTCATAAGCAGTAATACTGATACGCGCACTGATTCCGCTTTTCACGTCTACAAATTCGCTTTGGCGTGCTTCGAATCCGATTTGCTCAATGAGATCCATTGCAAGAGAAGGAACATACACAGACTCTTTTTGACGCTGGTCTAGTTTAGCTTCTTGCTCGGTGATTTTGCGTGCTGTGGCAATATCTTCTGGATAGTGCGTCATGATCTGCGAACCGATACGATCTTTCAACGGAGTAACTATGCTGCCGCGGTTTGTGTAATCTTCAGGATTTGCGGTGAACACAAATTGAATATCCAGCGGAAAACGCAAATTAAATCCTCTGATTTGAATATCTCCTTCTTGCAGAATGTTGAACAAGGCAACTTGAATGCGTGCTTGTAAATCGGGCAATTCGTTGATCACAAAAATGCATCGGTTAGAGCGAGGAATCATTCCGAAATGGATAACGCGCTCATCGGCATAGGTTAATTTCAGATTTGATGCTTTGATTGGATCTACATCACCAATGAGATCGGCTACTGTAACATCTGGAGTGGCTAGTTTTTCTGCAAATCGAGCATTGCGATGAACCCATGTAATTGGTGTTTTGTCTTTGTGCTCAGCAACCTTGTCTTTGGCAAATCGCGAAAGCGGAGCCAATGGATCATCATTAACTTCTGAACCTTCCACCACCGGAATCCATTCGTCGAGTAGATGTACCATCATACGCGCAATACGTGTTTTCGCTTGTCCACGAAGTCCGAGCAAATTGATGTTGTGTTTCGATAAGATGGCTCTTTCGATTTCAGGAATTACAGTGTCCTCATAACCATGAATTCCAGTAAATGTCTGAATTCCGTTTTTTAGGTTATAAATGAGATTCGAGCGAAGTTCTTCTTTGATACTTTTCGATACGTATCCCGATTTTTTCAGTTCGCCTAGTGTTGCGATTGCAGGTGCCTGGTTTGACATATTCTATTGTGCAGCTTATTCAGCGTTTAATATTTTTCTTTCTGTTGAGTTGGTAATCTTCAAAAATCATTTGACCCAATCCTTTCAAACCGGTATAAAATGCCTTGCCTTGATTGGCTTCTGTAAATTCCTCGACGAACCTTCTGAGGTAAGGGTCTTGCGCAATCATGAATGTGGTAATTGGAATATGCAACTTGCGAGCCTGTTGCGCCATCGTATAGCACTTGTCTGTGATGTACGGATCGAGTCCGTTTGAATTAAAGTAATACTCACCATCAGATTCCACCACACAGCTCGGCTTACCATCTGTGATCATGAATATCTGCTTATTCGTATTTCTCTTTCTACGTAAAATGTCCATCGCTAATTGAAGCCCAGCAACGGTATTGGTGTGATATGGGCCCACTTTCAAATAAGGAAGATCTTTTACTTCGATGGACCACGCATCATTTCCAAAAACAATAATGTCGAGTGTGTCTTTTGGATAGCGTGTGCGAATGAGTTCTGCCAATGCCATCGCCACTTTCTTAGCTGGTGTAATGCGGTCTTCGCCATACAGAATCATACTGTGACTAATGTCGATCATCAAAACAGTACTCATCTGGGCTTTGAAATGACTGTCTTCAACTACCAAATCACGCTCGTGAATTTGAAAAGAATCAATTCCATTGTTGATCTGAGCATTTCTGAAAGTTTCAGTCATTGAAATGCGTTCCAAGGCATCACCAAAATTAAATGGACGAAATTCACCGGTGGCTTCATCACCATTACCACTAAATTTTGTTCTGTGATTGCCGGCACCGCTTCTTTTAAGATTTCCGAAAATTTGTTCAAGCGCAGACTGGCGGATGATGCGTTCTGTTTTCTGTGTAATGCTGATTCCACCACCTTTGCCATCTTTGTCTTCTTCTTCCTCGCGGATATAACGCTTCTTCTTGAGGTCTTCAATGAAGTCGTCCATGGTGTAGTCGGGAGTGGTAAGCTTGTATTCCTTGTCAAGCACGCGCATCCATTCCATTGCTTCGTCAAAGTCTCCAGACGTATGCGTAATCACTTCCTTGAAGATATCGAATAGCGTATCGAATGGACTTTGTTTCGGCGGCTCGTATTTACGAAAGACAATTCGTTTTTTCATGATGGCAAGTAGGCGTAACTGTAATTCAGACTGATCAGTTTTGCTACTGTAATGCTACGAATTATTTTCTCCTTGCGGTGTTAAAAATTACTAGGATCGACAAAGGGTGCAACTTGAACGTTAGGTAGACAGAATTGTCTAAGCCCGAAGTCTAATTGTTCACTTTGTATGATACAGTTTCTGAAATAAGTTAGGATTATTTTACGCTTGATTATGCAGAACTAATAATGAGGTAATTGTTTGGTTATTTGTCGAAAGATGAGGTCGGGTATAATATGTTCGGAATAAGTAAATCTGTATCTTTATACACAACAACTAATAATTGAATTGATGGAACTTTTTATCTCCAACCTTCCTTTCGCTGCTAAAGACGCAGATTTGCAACCTTTGTGTGAAGCTTACGGAACAGTAAATCGTGTACATGTAGTGACTGATCGCGCAACAGGTCGTTCAAAAGGATTTGCCTTTGTGGAAATGCCTGACCGCACACAAGGTGAAGCGGCAATAGCTGCTATCGAAGGAATGGAATTCATGGGCCGCACGATCAAAGCGCGTGAGGCAATGCCTAAGCGTTAAGCTTTCGAGGTTCATTCTATTTCTAGAAATTTAGTGGAGTGCATTGGCTGATTGGCCAAATTGGAGCGTTAAGGTAGTTTTCGTTCTATTGCACTATTTCCATTATGCTCCTCGCATGGTTCCTGTCAACGCTTTATCGCTTTTGGAAGCTGCAAAAGAGAAATTGTTGTGTCTTCGCTGAAGGAGTTACGTGCTCGTCGCGTGTGCACTTAATACGATCAAATTCTTTTTCGAAACGAGACGACATCGTATGCGGATCATATTGCTGAATATCGAGTCCGCTGCATTTCTGCGGACCTTCTTCAGAGAATGTTCCTAGCACTAGATATCCTCCTTTTCGTATTCCATTTTCTGCAATGTGAACGTACTTGTTTACACTTTCATCGTCGGTTAGAAAATGAAAGGCAGCTCTGTCGTGCCAGAAATCAAATTGTACAGGAGGAACAAATGCTCTAACATCAGACACAATCCAATGCACGCGATTCGCTTTTTCACCTAATCTAGCTTTAGCGCGCTCTAATGCATTTTCAGAAATATCGAGTATGTAAATGTTGGAATAGCCTTTCTCCAGCAATGCATCTACAAAGTTGCTGTCTCCAGATCCCACATCAATGATGTTCGCATCCTCTGGCAAGTCAAACAGTTCTAAGAACTCTACAGATTTTTTCGGGTATTCTTGAAACCAACTGACTTCATTGGGGGCTTTCGTGCTAAACACATTTTCCCAATGATCTTTTCTCTCATTCTGCATAGTCAATAACCTTCAATTGTTAAATGTAATTTTTAGTAATTAACATCCAAAATAAAAGTGGTCAACACTCTAAGTTGAAACATTATGTTCGCCCGCCTCAGCTCAACAATTGCGTGCTTAATTCTTATTTTCACTAAGTGCCTTCATTCGAAATCCACTTCGATCCAAACCACCATAAATAATTATTTATTGTATTTAGCTTTTACATCTTCCCAAGATCCTCCATTTGTTACGTTGGTGATTCCATTGCTTTCTAGTATGGATTTTGCTTGAGAGCTCCTGTTTCCGCTGCGGCAGAAAACTACAATTTCTTTCTTCTCCTTGAATTCACTGATTCGGGAGCCAACTTGATCGAGCGGAATATTCACCGCTCCATTAACACTTCCTGAAGCAAACTCTTGTGGACTTCTAACATCAACAAAAAATATCGAGTTTGAACTGGTGTCTTGTGCGACTTTCGCGGTATCACTTTTTTCTTTCTCTTGTCCAGAAGTTACTGTGGTGCACCCGAACCCGAACAAGGTGAAGAGTGTTGTAAGGAGCATTACGATTTGCTTTGACATGCGAAAGTTGTTTTAGCTATACCTGCATTGACTATTGCTTTAAATCCACCTTCAATTTCTGTGAAATTGTGGTAGCCTCGCGCCTGCAGTATAGACGCGGCTATCATACTACGATATCCCGCAGCACAATGGATGTAAAAATGTTGATTCGGATTAATATCTTTTGTCCATTCATTTATCTCCGCAAGCGGACGATTGACTGCATCGTTGGCGTGTTCTGCATCATATTCACTTATTTTTCGCACGTCAATAACTGTAGTTTCTCCTGCTTTTAATTCTTTTGCGAATTGGACTGCGGTAATGCGATGAATGCTGTCGGTTTCTTTTCCAGAAGTAAGCCACGCTTTAATTCCTCCTTCCAAGTAACCAATAACATTATCGAATCCAACGCGACTCAATCGTGTTATTACTTCCTGTTGACCGTTTTCATCTGTGACGAGCAAGATGGGTTGTTTTACATTAAC
>Ga0114981_10001993_pt1 | contig 13299 bp, 11 predicted proteins | sample S_140806_MF_Meta_FD_87028 | JGI IMG/M metagenome (GOLD analysis project Ga0114981, IMG submission 87028) | Freshwater microbial communities from Lake Simoncouche, Canada to study carbon cycling - S_140806_MF_MetaG | ecosystem: Environmental > Aquatic > Freshwater > Lake | place: Lake...
AACATGAAACCTTTGAACTAGGTTTGTCAGAATGTTGTTAATCGTAAAGTTAAATAACTATTTGAAAGCAAATCACAACGTGATAACTGGAACCTTACCGAATCCGAATGTTGTTAATCGTAAAGTTAAATAACTATTTGAAAGCAAATAATACTAAAAAATGAATATATTTATAAAAACAAAAGCCTGTTATAGAATTCAATTACTTTTAAGTGAAAATGTACTTACTCTGTTTCTTCCTTATAAATAGCTACAACCCTGTTTCCATTCTTGTCAATTGATGCTCTAAACATTCCTGACTCTGTAAAACTGATCTCTATATTGCCATGCTTATCAACGGCAATGCATCCTCCTCTACCCTTTCTTTCTTTCAATTTTTTTTGTATTACTCTATCAACAGCTTGCCTTAGGGAAATATTTTTATAATCCATTAAGCAGGAGATATCGTGTGCCGCGACTAGACGGATAAATTCCTCTCCTTTGCCGGTACAACTTACTGCACAGGTATTGTTGTTGGCATAAGTACCTGCTCCGATTATGGGTGAATCCCCAATCCGATTATATTTTTTATTCAAAATTCCTCCTGTTGATGTTGCGGCCGCCAGGTTCCCTTCTGCATCAATTGCCACACATCCTACAGTACCAAACTTATCAAACTTGTTTTCATCAAGTGGCGTAATCTCACCTCTGACGTCATTATCAAGATGAGTGGTATCCGTTTTTTTGGATTTCAAAAACTGTTGCCATCTGAAATCAGTTTTAAAATATTGAGGAGAAACAATCTCTAGTTTATTTTTAGCAGCAAATAATTCTGCTCCAGCTCCGCAAAGCATTACAAATTGAGAAGAATCCATTATCATTCTTGCGGCAAGAATTGGATTTTTTATCGTTTTGACACATGCCACAGCACCACACTTCAGGGTTTTACCATCCATAACAGCTGCATCCATTTCATTTGTAGAATCAGCAGTAAAAACCGATCCTTTCCCAGCATTGAATAAGGGGTTATCTTCCAGGTATTTTACTACCTGAGTAACAGCATCCATGGCCGAACCACCAGTTTGAAGCATACCATACCCAAGATCAAGCGCTTCGCTCAATGCAGCCCTGTAGGCAGAATCCTGAGCATTGGTAAGATTAAGGTTTTTAATATTGCTGGCACCACCGTGTAAGGCAAGCGCTACAGTGTGGCTATTGCCGCCCATGTTTTTGGATTGTGCATCGACAAATGTACTAAACACGGACATAAGCAATAATAATATCAGTGTTTTTTTACTAAAACCGAACATACCAATTCATTGCTGTTAACAAATATGTGTTGGAAGGGGCTCGGTTCATTTGCTGCTGGATACGTTCAAAAATTTCAACCTTGAGATAATCGTTGAAGGTATAGCAAAATCCCAGATTATATCTGATTTGATCCAGAGATTGACGTTTTGGATTATTCAAAGGTATAAAAATTTCAACTTCGGTAAACGGTTGCCAGTAATAATTAAGTCTATACTTAAGATTGAGTCTGTTTCGGGAATAGTAAGATGGATTTCTGTATCCATCTATTATTTTTCCATAATAAAATCCCTGCAGTCTGGAAGTGGCACCAATTGTCAGTCTTTTAATTCCTTTAGAATAATCTAAATCAACATACAACATTGGGTGATTTACATAAAAATTATCTAAATTTTTTTTCAGAAAATATCTGTAATTTGCATTGATACCAAAGCTATTTGAAAGTTTATATTTAAAACCAGCATCTACAAAAGCAAACCCTAATTCCTGAAAATCATAGGTCTGAAACTCTGCAACAATACAGGTGGCAGAAACCCTCCTGTTGATTTTCTTTTGCACATTAACACTTAGCATACTTCTAAAGTCTACTTGATTTTGACCAAATACACTACTACTTAAAGCAAAAAACAAAATAAATAATCCCTTTTTCATCAATATTCATAGGTATAAATCCGCGAATAAATGACTTTATTATCCGCATTCAGAATTGTCTTTTGTTTAATCAATCCTTTGTTGTCATAGGCATAGATGGTTTTAGACTTAATAATTCCTTTTCCATCATAATTTATTTCTGCTATTTTATCACTAAAGGCATTATATTCAAATACATTTTTTTCATCTAAAGAATCATTGGCAAGGTAAAACAACTCGAGTGTCTTTGTTCCCAGCTTATCAAAAACAGTTTCAATACGACTAATTTGTTTTCCCTGTGCATCAAGAATTTGTGTGCCTGTTTCTTGATTTTTTTTATTATAAGTATGCTTTTCCCATTTTAAAACAGTCTTATCCTGACTATATTCAATCAATTCAACCACATTGCCTTTTTTGTCAAATCTGGTCTCAATCAATTTATCCTGAGATGCATTCCTGCGTTCGTCATGAATCTGCTGAACCAAGGATTTGATATTGCGATCTGCTATCTGAGTTCTTGACTGTGTATAGGCAAAGTGAAAAAAAGAAGTCAGAAGCAAAAGAAAAAATAGTCTCATTTATTGAAATATATGTATGGTATCTAATTTAAACTCTTCTTTTCTGGTTGTAATTCTAACATCCCGCACTACTGCAATTGTGCCGCTCAAGTCAGAAAAAGAGCTATCTCTGGAGTAAGTGAAAATCTGATACTCACCTTTATACAGATAGGGGAATTCAAATCGGCCATTATAATCTGTTTTAATCCGTTTGTCATATCCATCATGCCTCCCATAAACAATGTAAACATAAATATCTTTTCCGGGGTAAGTACCCAAATATTGAGTGAATGTACTATTCCATTTTTGTACGTTAACAACGCCACTTATTTTGGCATCTCCTCCGATTCCCGGTTTTTTACAGGCTATCAGGGTCAAAAGAATAAAAATGGATAAACAGAGTTTATTAATGCGCATGGGAGTAAAATTAATTTCCATGAAGTTCTATGATTTGATCAGGTACCAAAGTATCAGGAAGAAAATTTCCGGTTATCAGAATAGTTCTTTTAGATTTTATTCTAATTAACTCATCAACTATAAGCTGAATTGATTCGGTATCGAGACCTTTAAAAACATCATCCAAAAGTAATATTCTTTTTGAAGTTAAAAATGCACGAACAAACTGAAGTTTAGAACGATTGCCTGCTGAAATATTCTGTCCTGAGTCATCCAGTTTATAATTCAGATTGTCATCCTCATCTTTAGCCAATTCAATTTTTAACTTACTTAACATTCTTTTTACTTTATCTCGTTTATCTTCTGAAGTACTATAACTAACTGCTTTAAAAACAGTGTTTCCTAATAAAGGCACCTCAGGACTTACCAAAGTTACGTTTTTACGGATTTCAAAAGCTGAAAGACCGTTATAAGGATGTTCATCAAAAAAGATTCTACCAGCATCTGGTTCTACAATTTTCTGAATCAGTTTAATGACGGTGGTTTTTCCTGCAGAGTGACTACCTTTTAAAAATGTAATAGTTCCCGGCAATAATTCAAAGGAAATTTCATTCAGCACAGGAATGCCTGATTCGTATCCAAAAGTAACATTTTCAAAAATAATCTTTGGTTTGACTTTATTTAAAATATCAGCTTGGGATAATTTTTCTTCGGGTAGATTTATCAAGGTCAATAACTTGTTAAGGGAAACAATACCTACTTGCCAGGTTAAATTTACCTTTAACAGCCTTTTTACACTTGTTTGCAAATAAAGAAGCATTAATACAAACACGAAGAGCTCCATATTTATTATTTTACTATAATTTTCACTTACATAAGCTATATAATAAAAAATAGCAAAAACGACTGAAAAGAAAAAAACAGGCAAAAGAGCATGGAAGAATGCCGAAATACGCAAATAATGTACTCCTAAATCATATAATTTTTTACTTCTTCGTAAAAATCCATTTGTTTCCGGATTTTCGCGATTAAAACTCTTAATAGTATAAAATGCAGACATTCTTGAACTAACGTACCCAAGTAATATGGATCGCTGATTTCTTCTTTCGACTGCTGATAGCCTAACTTTGCTGCTCAATCCAATAACAATTAAAGCGGAAACAAGTAATCCAACAAATACAATTAGTGCAAGATTACTATTAATCAAAAACAATACAACGAAGGCAAATCCAACGAAAAATAAGTCTCCAACAAATCCAAGAATTCCTTTTACAATTAATTGCTGAATAGCCAGCAGATCTCCACTGTATCGAAGCAAGTATTTGCCTACAGGTTTCAGCCTGTGAACCGGCAAGGTGTGACGCAATTGGCTGGCGAAAACCCTTTCCCTCAAATCTCTGGAAAATCGTTCTCCCAAAATACCGGTTAAGTACTTTTCAAGAAAAACAAATAGTCCTTTGACAAGAATTAATATGCCAAAAAGAAAAAAATAATCGCTTATACTTTGAACACTAAACGGGAAGTTTTTTAAAACCTTTGATTTTGTACCAACATCACCCAAAGCTATCTCATAGAACCACCCTATGCTTAAGGGCAATAAAACATTAATTACATTGCCAACAATAATCGCTACTACAGAGGCTGCACACAAAACCAGGTTTTGTAACCCAAAATGAATAAAAATCCTTTTTGTATTCCAGGATTTATTCATTCAAATGATCTTTTTTATTTATGAGTGTATCAGGTGGGACTAAAACTTTACCTCCAAATAAATCATTTTTTGATCCTGACATTACTTCATCAATGGTGAATACCGGAATATTCATATTGTTTTGAACTTCTGCGATAAGCAAAGGGCTCATAGTAAACCGACCGCTTATTGCTGCAATATTAATCCCCCATTCTTTGAGTATCTGGACTCCATAAAATGCACTAAGGCTATCTCCACAACTAAAAATTACTTTATAAATAGTTTTCATAAAGGAAGGGTCTTTCAAGAGAAAATTTGTTTCCCTTTGCATCAGGCCATCCGCAATTTCCATAACAATGTACTCTAAATCTTCATTAGCCAAATCATCAATTAAAGTTTGGTATATATCAAGGATTTCTTCCTTGGTAGTCATGTAGGTAGAAGGGTATCCAACTTCACTAAAATCTGTTACTACATGAGCACCGCAATCCAGTACAAATTCTCTATCCTTTGTATAACAAGTTCCGGTAAGTTTAATAAATCCTACCTTGTGACCGGCAAGTGCAAGGCCTCTTGAGGTAAAGGCTGCAGTAGTGGTTTTCCCGCTATCCATGGTAGAACCGATAGACAAAATAACTTTAGGTTTTACCTCACCTCTAAATGACGAACGTCTTTTATTATAAAATTTTGTATTGATAACCTCACCTTTTTCATTACAGCAGTATGCCAATAATTCGACAGTTGTGGGTTCAATATCTTTTAAGGAATAATTTTTACTTTTAACTACACCAATTACTCCTCCCCCACCAATTATGTGGTAAAAATCTAAGGGTGCGTCAGGAACATACCCTTCATACTGAGAGGTAGCATATCTGTCTGCAAATGCAGCAATCAGGTGATCTCCAGGAAAAATACTTCTTACCTTATTGTCAACCATTTGGGCAGTTTCATGTTTTCCTAGCTCAATAACTTTAAAAAGTGCCAGATCTCCGGCTTTCATTTTATGTGTATGAATGATGTCTGAATTCAAAACATATTCATTTACTGATTTCGAAACAATGGTCTTTTTTAGTTTCATTTTATTTCTGTAACAATGAAAATTGTTTAAAAACTTGTGCGACTCTTTACTTATTTCCAACAACTAGTTTACCAGATACTGTATCGTTACCCTCTGATGATATTTGATAAAAATATAAACCCATTGGCACCTGAGGTAAGGAAACTATAGTTTTACCATCGGATAGTGGTTGTGTCATAACCACCTGACCCAGGGTATTCAGAAGCTGGAAAACCGCATTCTGATCGTTAAACTGAATGGTAATTTTATCTGTACATGGGTTAGGATAAATATTGGTTTGCAGATCTGATATAAATTCATCATTTAATGTTGCTACCCCACTGTATTTTATCACCATCATATTTCGCATTTGATTACCCTCCACTGAAGAACCTGCAACATAAAAATCATTTCCATTTAAATAAATCAAATTTGGAACATCACTACTATCAGAAGGACTGTTGTAAATATCTGCCCATGCAGAAGTTCCATCTGCATTTAAAATAAAAGTTAGTGCATCATATACAGGCAATAGCTGCGTATTTGTGTTGATGTGCCCGGTAACGTATACCTGGTTCTGATTGTTAACTGCAATATCATCTCCGGAATCATCTAACCCATAGGTACCAGCATATGTATCCTTCCATATTAAGGTTCCGGAATTAGAATATTTAATAGTTACAATATCATAATTAACTTGGGATGAAAGGTCTTGATCGCTTTTTCCAGTAACAATTATTGAATTATTACCATCTATTGCTAATGCAATCGCTTGGTCATCATTTCCATTACCACTATTGTATTTTTTTGCCCAAAGTTGATTTCCAGAGCTATTAAATTTTAAAGTAACATAGTTATATACTGAATCTATTGCTTCTTCTGAAATACCTGTAATCAGGATATTTTCTGATGCATCTAAACCCATATCTAGGGGTTGGTCATTACCAAATCCCCCGTCGTAGGTATGAACCCATTGTTGGGTACCTGAAGTATTATACTTTAAAACAAAAATATCATAATCTGTGCCCGTCCAGCTATATCCGGCTACATACACATTTCCAGAAGCAGCAACTCTAACAGAAACACCTCTATCTTCCAGCACGCCGCTACTGTTATAGGATTTACTCCATAATATATTTCCGTTGGCATCTGTTTTCATAGTAAAACAGTTGTCATTTGCTGTTGAAGAGACATCAGCATCTATCCTTCCGGTAAGGTAAAAATTACCATTTCCATCAGTAACCATATCATAAAATTTATCTGAGCCATACCCTGAGCCGTCCTGCGTTTTTGTCCAGTTTGTATCACAGAGGGAATTCAAACTCAGCCAATATAAATCATTTGAAGTGCCTTTGTTTTTTACAAACCCGCTTGCAAAAGCATTTCCTGAATTGTCTATAATGATATTATTAGCATCATCCTCGCTTCCTACTGAGGTTCCGTCAAGCGAGTATTCACAGTCAAAAACTCCAGAACTATTAAATTTTACTATAGAAAAGTTCCTATTTTGACCTTTCATAACAGAATATCCGGAGACATACACATTGCCTGATCCATCTACTGCCAGGGATCTTATGTTTTCGTTGTTATCTCCTGTTCCATTAAATGATTGTACCCATTGTTGATTACCTGAAAAATCATATTTAATAGCAGCAGCATTTCTTTGAGTATTTCCATCTTCGCTAAAGCCTGCAACAAAACAGCCATTGGAATTTGCAATTACTCCATATCCTGTATCATCATAATTTGGAGATCCGGCATACGTTGAAGACCAATTTTGCGTTCCGTTGGAGACATTGTAGCAAATTGTAACAATATCATCTAAAACTGTTGCAGATGGATCCGCATCACTTTGTCCTGTAATAAAAACATCTGAACCATATACACTTATATCATTTGGAATGTCTTCATTATTTGCAGCACCACTAAATCTCTTTTGCCAAATCTGAGTGCCTGAACTGTTGTATGCAACCGTTTGATAATCATTGTCGACAATTGGGGAAGCGTCTGCATCTGAAACACCAGTTACGAAAACATTTCCTGAGCCGTCCACAGTAATACCAGTAGGAAGATCATTGTCTACATAGTCATATGCAACTTCCCATAGTTGTGATCCGGAAGAAGAATACTTTATTGTCCAGAAATCATCATTTGTACCATTATCACTCCGGCCCGTAATATAAATGTTATTAGAAGCATCAATGGCCATATCAACTGCCCGATCTCTTCCGCCTCTATCATCAAACTTAATCCATTGCTGTGCTCCACTATTGTTGTACTTTATAGTCACAAAGTCATCATCTGAGCCGTTATTGCTTCTTCCTGTGACATAAATATTTCCTGAGGCATCCAATAAGATTTTTTCAGCCTGATCTGTACCATCTCCAATTGAGTTGTTGTATCTGGCAACCCATAACTCATTCCCATTACCATCATACTTAATGGTTGCATAATCATCATTGGTTAAAAAAGATGCATCCTGATCACTTTGACCTGTTACATACACATTCCCGGACGCATCTACCGCTATACCATTAGCCTGGTCGTATTCAGCAAAATAATCGTATGCTCTTGTCCAAAGGGTATCGCCATTGCTATCCATTTTAATAGTCAAATAATCCTGTCTGGTATTCAATCCTTTAGCGAAACCTGTAACATACACATTTCCAGTGGCATCAACAGTAATTGCCATTACTTCATCAGTGCTGGTACCTAAACCACTATATTGAGTTGTCCATATAACATTGCCATTTGGATCAAGTTTTACGATTAAATAATCTCTGTCTAAGTCTTTATTAGTTGTTGAACCTCCTAAATAAATATTGCCTGAGGCATCAGAAGTTAAACAGGTATATCGATCGTTAAAATCGCCCTGACCATTAAAAGTACTTACCCACTGACGATTTACCTGTGAAAATCCAAGAAAACCAGAAAATGATAGAAAAATGACTAATAAAACGTGTTTCATGAATTCAAAATTAAAGATTAAACTTTTAAAAAAAACGTAAAAAATAAAATTCTAAAAAACAGATAATAAAAAGAGAAGTTTTATGAATCCGACAACTTTTACTAAATCATTTCATGATTATAATTTAAAATTTACACGTAAATTCCCTAATCAGTAAATTCATGAACTATAAATTTTAATGAAAAAGTAATACTATCAACCTTAAAGAATGGATTCCTAGTTAACTTAAAACTCTATTATTATTAAATAAGTAAAATTTTTTATTATTTTTATTTAAATAATAGAAAAAAAACTAAGCATAGGATACTAATTTAGATTGATTCTAATTTGTTATACGAAAAAGAAAAACAAAAAGCCCCGCTGGCTGACCGAAAGCATACTGCCGAAGCAGCCGTTCTTTCCTTAACACGCAACGGGGCGAAATAAAGGTACTTAAATCTTCCTTTTTTCCAATATCTGAATTTAGGATTCAGCAGTATGGACAGGTAACTCAGGAATAAATTAGTAGATAATCGCTATAAATATTGCAATTTTATTTGTTTTTTAACCTTTTTTCAGCAAATTTCTTACAAAAGGTTTTTATTAATTCTCTTACCTTTATAAAGGCTTCCATGATTTCTGTTTCTGTTCCGGTAGCTTTGGCAGGGTCGGGAAAATTATGATGTAGGCGTTGAACGCTTGCAGGGAAATAGGGGCATTTTTCTTTTGCAGAATCGCAGACAGTGATAACATAATCAAACTTCAGGTGGGCATATTTTTCAATTGTGTCTGAGGTGTGGTTTGATATATCAATTCCATCCTCGAGCATCACAGCTATGGCCCGTGGATTAACGCCATGTGTTTCGATTCCAGCGCTAAAGACTTCGGCTGTATCTCCTAAAAATTTGCGCAGGTATCCTTCTGCTATCTGACTTCTGCAACTGTTGCCAGTGCAAAGTACGAGTATATTAATCATTCCTTTTACTTTATACAAAGAGCCAAATAATATTAATAATACAAAATTTTGGGTCAAATCCAAAAATTACTTGGAGGATAATTACGGAAGAGGTAATGACAATTGGTTTCTTGTATTTCAGAAGCGCGTTTTTCATGTCCTTTTTAGCAACATTTTTCCCCCGGGGTACAACAAACATTTTTAGGTTTTGAGAGCTCAGCGAGACTCACCTTCTTTTTAATTGCAGGCACGCCACAGACTTCTTTGGCCAGACAATCGGTTTGCATGGGAAATAATTCAAACATAGTGTCACGTAAGCCCAATCTGTACCGTCCGACAGTTTCGGTTTGAAATTCAATTTCCACTTCCGGATCTCTACCTTCAAAAAGCACATGTGCTTTTTCGATAATGCCCAATATTTTTTCCGGGAGCAAACGATGGTCTATATCTTCTGCCACCCAAATCTGGAAGACGGCAGAATGCTCAGTTCTGACTGTTCCGCCACAATCAATAAAATGCTTTGATGCAAGTCCACATTCTGTTATATGAAAATGTAACGGAACAAATGTCCCATCGGGTTTTGCAATTTTAATATCCTGCATTGTACTCAGGTGTTGTTTAATTTCTGATAGTTTCATACCACTTTAGCAACAATTATTCTTTCTTTTTTCAAGTTTCTCTGTGATGTTAAAAAAGTAGGTCTGCAGCTTTTCAATGACTTTTTCATCAATACAATAGCAGATGGCATTGCCTTCGATACTGCCCTTAATTATGCCTGCATTTTTCAGTTCTTTTAGATGCTGAGAAATAGTTGGCTGAGCCAAGGGCAATTCATTGACGATATCCCCACAAATACAGGTATCTACCTTGAGCAAGTACTCAAGTATAGCAACCCTGGCAGGATGTCCCAAGGCTTTGCATAGGGTCGCAAAGCTATTTTGCTTTACAGTATAATGCTCTGTGTTGGTTGCGCCCATACTTTATATTAACATTGCAATATTACGATAAAGATATACCAAAAGCAAACTGACATGCCATTTTGCTGGGATGCATTAGTTTCTTTTCAGCAGATCTCTAATTTCTGAGAGTAATTTCTGGTCTTCGGTAGGTCCTGGAACGGGTGCCGGTGCGGCAAGTTCTTTCTTTTTCATTTTATTGATACCTTTTATCAATAAAAACATACAAAATGCAATCAGAATAAAGTCAATGGAAATTGTAATAAATTCTCCATATTTAATTGCAGTTTCCTCTGCAATCACTTTACCCGAGGCATCTAATTGAGCTTCGGAAAGTATATATTTTAGGGTTTTAAAATCTACTCCAGCCGTTAATTTACCAACAACCGGCATAAAAATACCGTCAATAAAACCAGTAACCACTTTTCCGAAGGCTGCACCCATTACAAAGGCAACGGCCATATCCACTAAATTGCCTGTCATTGCAAAGGCTTTAAATTCTTTCAGCATACTTGTTAAACAACCTTAAATATACCAAAAATATCAGGTATACTGAGTTTTGGGAAAACTCAGGACTAAAATTTACAGTTGAATCCTATTCTGAATACCTGTGTTTCATAATAATCAGTTGCGGTATAAGAGAATCCCTGACCTTGAATTTCCTTCCTGATTATCAGTGTATTAAATAGGTCAGTTCCATTGGCAAACACCTCCCCTTTTCCTTTGAGAATGGATCTTTTAACGCCAGCATCCACCAAGAATCTGGCATTTGTTTTCCCCTGCGGAATGATATCAGGTGTCTGATACTGAATGGTTATCTGAGCATCGGTCATTTTATTTATATGGAACAGATTGTTAAGTTTCACGTTTCCTGAAATGACTTCCTGCTTTTCGGAAGAATAAGTACTTACTTCAGGATAGTAATTGGTCACAGAAAAGGCATTGATTTGGTTTCTGTATACATTAAGGTTTGCAGTACAAGAATACCATTTGTTTACCGTCTGACTAAAAACCATTTCTGCACCTGAATTATAGCTTTTTCCTGCATTCTGAAATATTGCATAAATCAAATAACTTCCAGGAACAGTTACCGCAATCCTGGTGATGGTTGCATCAGCAAACTTATGATACAAAGCTGCATACACATACCCTTTGGACCAACTTCTTTTTAACCCTGCTTCCAGGGTATTGGTGAATTGTGGTCGTAAAGCTGGATTTCCAACCTTTATAATTTCGGCATCATCATATTTTGGAAAAATCCTAATATCAACCTCATTAGGCCTATCAACTCTTCGATTATAAAATACTGAAATTTTATTGTAGTCATTCAGTTTCCAGGCTAGACGCATATTTGGAAAAGGTTGGGTATAAGAATAGCCATTGCTTTTATAGGTTACATGTTCAGGATTTACCTCATATTTCAGGTCCACGTATTCCAATCGTACACCAATTTCTCCTTCCAACTTCTTACTTTCATAAATGTAATTTCCAAATACAGCTGGTATTAGTTCCCTATAATTTGCCCATCCTCCTGCATTGGTATCCAAAGGAGAATTAATCCCTGGAAAAAACTGCATATTGGTGGGAATATCCCGCTTACGGAATTTGATTCCAGTTTCCACTTTACCATATTTTAAGGGACGAGTATAGTCCAGATTCAAATCAACAACCTGTTCATCGGATATAAGTTTAAAGGCATCCTTTCCGGTAAATGAAGGATAAATATTGTCAAAAAAATACTTTTCATCTTCCCTATGGAAGGTATAATTAAATCCGGCATTCAATAAGTGTCCTGGCTGTTTAAATTTATGCTGGAATGAGGCCGTTGCCATAATTGTAGTTTTCACCTCATCTTCCAAGAATTTCCATAAACGGAGCCTTTCGGTGTAATCCTGATTAAAAAAAGGCTGCTCCCCATGGTCTAAAATAGTTTCCAAACCATACAATCCTGAAATGGTTAGCGTATTATTGCTATTGAGGGTAAAATCAGCCCCAGATCTGAGTGTTAAGAAACCTGTATTCCTGTTTCTTTTTGTTTGCTGATGAATAATTGTACCATCATCATAGGTTCTGGTAATAAACTCATTTTTATTTAAGGTATGCGTATACAAATAATCGCCTTGAAAGAAAGCATTTACTTTCGATTTGCGGTAATTTAAGGATAGTGAAGGATTGACTTTCGGCGTACCTTGATACTGAGGGCTAAGCGTTGGTAAATTTTCCTTCCTTACCCACAAAGCTCCGGCTCCAACACTAAGGCCAGCTTTACCTGTAAAACCCTCCTGTACATTTTTCTTATAAATAATATTAATGATTCCTGCATTTCCATTGGCATCATACTTAGCCGAAGGGTTATTAATAATTTCAATTTTTTCAATTGCTGAGGCTGGAATATTATCCAATCCAGACTGATTTCCAAAACCCGTCAATGCTGTTTGCTTACCATCGAGCAGTACGGTTACTTTGTCATTTCCCCGAATCTGGAGTTTACCATCCTGAACCGTTACACCTGGAAGATTTTGCATCACTTGTAAAACAGAACCCCCAGCCTGACTTAAATTATCTTCAACCGAAAATACTTTTTTATCCATTTTTCCGGACACTTCATCCTGTTTTGAGGTAATAATTACTTCTTCCAGAGCATAGGAATCATCTGAAAGTTCAATAATTGAAAGGTTTAAAAATTCGGAAAGACTTCCTACAAATAAGGGCATTTTCTTGGTGAGATATCCTATTGAAGAAAATTCAAGAACATAGTTATTTGGTACAATTCCCGACAAGGAAAATCTTCCTTCTTCATCGCTAACCGTTCCCGAAACAAATG